>Ga0315291_10000452_pt1 | contig 53882 bp, 58 predicted proteins | sample YL17G12_20_MG_FD_203070 | JGI IMG/M metagenome (GOLD analysis project Ga0315291, IMG submission 203070) | Sediment microbial communities from Yellowstone Lake, YNP, Wyoming, USA - YL17G12_20 | ecosystem: Environmental > Aquatic > Freshwater > Lake > Sediment | place: USA: Wyoming | collected... | reverse complement strand
TGCGTTCTCGGCCAGCGTCATCAGGACGCGCAGGCGCAAGATGTCCTTGAGGGCGTAGAAATAGCGCGCCATCTCCCGCAATTCCCCGTCGAGCGCCCTGCGTTGCTGAGCGGCCATACCACCTCCCGCGATGCCATGATGCATAAAGAAGCATTTTATAAAAAAGCGCTTATATGTTACCGTAAAAGCCGGAACGTGTCAAGTCCAGCCAGGGTCGCCAGATAAAGTACCGTGACTTTCACCAACACGACCACCGGGCGTGTCACCGGCTACCAGTGGGATTTTGGCGATCAGGCCACGAGCGTGGTTACGCACCCGTGCGACCCGCTCAGCCGGCTGACGGGCGCCTTCTACTCGACCGGTGAGCAGTTCGAGTACGCCTACGACGGGGTGGGCAATCGCACTACCTACACCGTCACTCTGGGCTCGACCACCGTCACCACCTACACCTACGACGCGGCGAACCGCTTGACATCCGTCGGTGACGTAGCGTATACTTGGGATGCGCGGGGCAACCTGACGAACGATGGCACGTTTACATACACCTACAACACCGCCGGGCGGCTGGTGGGTGCACAGAGCCTCACCGCCACCCTGGTGTATACCTACAACGGCGACGGCCTGCGCGTGGCGCAGCAGATGACCGGCACAGTTACCACCTTCGCGTGGGACCTGGCCCTGCCGCTGGCGCAGATGCTGACGACCGGCGACGGTGCACGGGACCTCTATGGCCTGGGGCGGATCGCGGAAGTGCAGGAAAGCGCGTGGGCCTACGTGCTACCGGATGCGTTGGGCAGCGCACGGCAGTGGGCCGATGGCGGCGGGGTGGTGGCCTACGCCAGGGGCTACGCGCCGTATGGCGAACCGCTGTGGCAGGAAGGGAGTACCGCCAGCGCCTGGGGCTTCACCGGCGAGTGGTATAGCAATAGCAGCGGCACATTGCTTTTCTGCTTTGCCTCATCACGAGTTCCGTGCTATAATCTATAGTGGTTGCACAAGTCCCCAAGGACGATGGGAAGCCGTGGCGATGGAGAAGGGGGATGACGGAAGAGCACAACCCAGCCTATGAGCACCTGCTACGAAGCGGTGGAGAGCACATGCTGCGGGAGGCGAGCGCTTACTTTGGCGGCAAGGGACAGTTACACGTCGCGCTGCACCGGCTCGTGCAACGGTTGAATGAGGAGGAGATTCCCTATGCCCTGCTCGGAGGGCTGGCCCTCGCTGAGCACGGGTATCCACGCCTGACGGAGGACATTGACGTACTGTTGACACCACGTGGGCTGGCACGCTTCCGCCAGAGCCTTGTCGGACGAGGATACCGGCCAGCCTTTCGGGGAGCGGCGAAGACGTTCCGCGATACCGAGACAGGCGTGCGCATCGAAGTCGTGACCACCGGCGAGTATCCGGGCGATGGGCTGCCCAAGCCGGTTGCCTTCCCTGACCCAGCGGCTCCAGGGGTGGCGGTGGAAGTAGAGGGCATCCGCGTGGTGACGCTGGAAAGACTGATCGAGTTGAAACTCGCGTCCGGGACGAGCGCCCCTCACCGGCTGCGCGACCTGGCCGACGTACAAGACCTGATCATACGGCTGGAACTGCCCCTGGGACTGGCAGAACGCCTGGACATTTCGGTGCAGGCGGCGTATCAGGACCTGTGGGAGAAAGCGCGCGGGTAGTGGCGCGTCGAGGGCCATTGGCCTTGCCAAACAGCCCGAATCGAGTATAATACCTGACTGCCGGGGCGTAGCGCAGTTTGGCTAGCGCGCAGCAATCGGGATGCTGAGGTCCGGGGTTCAAATCCCCGCGCCCCGACTGGCATCCAAAAACCCCACTCCTATGGAGTGGGGTTTTCGTCGTATGACTTGGCCTCTTGCCACAGCGCCTCTAAGCGGTCCATCGGCAGCGCCGTCATATCCAGCCCACGCTCGCGGGCCGCCCGCTCCATGCTGCGGAAGCGATGGGCAAAGCGGGCGTTGGCCTTGCGCAAGGCCGTCTCCGCATCCACGCCCAGCCAGCGCGCCCAGTTGACGGCTGCGAACAACAGGTCCCCCAACTCCGCTTCCTGCTCCTGCGGGTTGGAGGCGGCCTCCACTTCCGCCATCTCTTCCCGAACTTTGTCGGCCACGCCGCTGGCCGCGGCCCAGTCGAAGCCCACGCGGGCCGCGCGCCGGCTGTAGGTATCGGCCTGCTGCAAGGCCGGCAGCGCCGCCGGGACGCCGTCCAGCGCCGAGCGCTCTTGCCCCTTCTCCTCCCGCTTCAGCGCTTCCCAACGCTGTAGCACCTCCTGCGTCCCCTGCACCGGCCGCGCCCCCCACACGTGCGGGTGGCGATGCTTGAGTTTGGCGTCAATGCCGGCGATGACCTGCGCCATTTTGAACTCTCCCTCCTCCGTGGCAATCTGCGCGTGGAGCAGGATCTGCAATAGCAGGTCTCCCAACTCTTCGGCCAGTTCTACCGCGTCACCCACGTCAATCGCCGCCAACACCTCGTACGCCTCCTCCAGCAGGTGCACGCGCAGGCTCTCGTGGGTCTGCTCGCGGTCCCAGGGGCAGCCATCCGGCGCGCGAAGGTGGGCCACCGTGTCCTGCAAACCCTCGAAACTGTTGACACCGGCCAGCGGTGGGATATATAGCGAAGTCAGGTGCCCGACGTCGTCCCGGCGGTCGAGCTCGTAGAGCGGGACGTGGACGAGGCGCTGCTCAGGTGTCCCGGCCGCGTGCACCAGCACGACCTGGTGATCGTCGGGAACCTGGTTCATGAGGGTGAGTTTCACGTCGGCGGCCAGCGCCCGGTTGTACAGTTGCCCCACCAGGGCGGGCAGGTCCGGGTTGAGCGGGGGGTGGTAACGGTCGGCCAGTTCTAATGCGTCGTAGACCTGCAAGCCCGCCAGCATGTCCACCCGCAGTGCCGTGAGCGCAGGCTCGACGAAACTCAACCCCTCGACGACGCACACCGGCAGGCCCGCCTCCTCGGCCCGCGACAGGATCTGCTTCACCGTGGCCTCGCCCACCAGCGGGTGGCCCGGCACGGCATAGAGAACCCCTTGCGGGCGCTCGGCCAGGCGCAGCACATGGCCGACGATTCCTTGGTAGACCTGCGCGAAATCCTCGGCTCCCTCGTAGAGGGCGTCGAAGGAATGCAGTGCCAGGTGGGGTGGCAACCCGGCCACAGCCGGGTGGTGGCATGTGCGCAGCCAGACCTCGCTGGCGGCCTCCAACGTCGCCCACGCCTCCCGCGTCAGGTGGCGTGGGTCACCCGGCCCCAGCCCCACGATCGTGATGATGCCCATATCGCCTCCTGTGAGACACAAACGCAAAAGGGGCAGGACAATGCTGCCCTGCCCCCCGGGATTTGGTTGATCTTGGGCCTACCGCTTGGTGTACTGGGGCGCCTTGCGGGCTCCCCGCAGGCCGGGCTTTTTCCGTTCCGCGGTCCGGGCATCGCGGGTGAGGAAACCGGCCTTGCGCAAGACCGGTCGCAGGTCTGGATCCACCTTCACCAGCGCCCGTGCGATGCCCAGCCGGATCGCGCCGGACTGCCCATGCGGTCCGCCACCTCTCACCTTGACGGTGATGTTGAAACGCCCCTCCGTGGCTGTCGCCTGCAGCGGCTCCTTGAGGTGAGAGACAAACATCAGGCCATGGGAAAAGTGCTGCTCGATCGGCCGATCGTTCACGGTGATGGTACCATCGCCCCCAGGGTATACCCGCACCCGCGCCGTAGCCGTCTTGCGTCGTCCAACTGCCTCGTAATATTCCATTGCTACTCCCTCTCCTGTCATTTCAATTCCAACGGCTTAGGTTGCTGTGCCGTGTGGGGATGGTCCGGGCCAGCGTAAACCTTCAATTTTTTGAACATGCGTCGCCCCAGCCGGTTCTTCGGCAGCATGCCCCGCACTGCGTGCTCGATCACTCGTTCGGGATGCTTCTGGAGCAGATCGCGCAGGGGAGTACTCCTGAGCCCACCCGGATAGCCGGTGAAACGATAGTACAGTTTCTGTTCCATCTTGCGTCCGGTCACGTGGATCTTGTCGGCATTGACGACGACCACAAAGTCTCCCGCATCCGCCGATGGCGAATAGGTGGGCTTGTGCTTACCCCGCAGGATATGTGCGACTCGAGTGGCCAGGCGGCCCAAGGTCTGCCCCGTGGCATCCACCAGGTACCACTCCCGTTGGACATTTGTTTGTTTCGTTACGTAAGTCTTTTCCACGATTTCGACACTCCCATCCGAAATATCCCATTCCTGACGAACGGGCGTCAATACTTGACTTGCATCAGGCACAGCCCACACGGCGCAACCGGTGGCCCGGCCTGGCTCCGATCGCGCGAAGCCAGCACCGCCTCGAACTGCTCCAGGCTCACGTCACCTCGCCCTACCTGGAGCAGCGTGCCGACGATACTGCGCACCATACGGTAGAGAAAGGCGTTGGCCTCGATGTCAAAAGTCAGGCAGGTAGGTTCTCCGCTCCACTCCGCTGTCAGCACCCGGCGCACGGTACACTGGCCACGCCACGGTCGTCCAAAAGCAGCAAAGTTGTGTTCCCCCACCAGGGCCTGCGCTGCCCGTTGCATCGTCGCCACGTCCAGCGGCGCAGGCACGTGCAGGCTGTACCGTCGGGCCAGAGGCGAGCGCACCGGCGCATTGTATACGGTGTAGCGATAGTGCCGGCTACGAGCATCGTAACGCGGATGAAAGTCGGCGGCGGCCTGCTCCATCTTCAGGACGGCGATGTCATCCGGCAGAACTGCGTTCAAGGCCCGCCACAGGTCGCTCAATTCGTGACGCCAGGCTGTATCGAAAGCGATCACCTGCCCTGCCGCGTGCACGCCGGCGTCGGTACGGCCGGCGGCCAGCACTGTCGGACGTTTGTCACCTGCGGCCGCCTGTTGCGTCACCTGGGCCAGTGCCGCCTCCAGTGCCCCCTGGACGGTTGGGGCGTTGGCCTGGCGTTGGAACCCACTATAGTCGGTTCCATCGTAGGCAATGACCGCCCGCACCCGCCGGATGTCGCCGGAGCGGATGCAAGGGATGTACTCATCCCCTACATCCGGCCCCATCCGCGTTATCCGCATCGTCGCGCCCGTGTACCTCCTGTCCTACTTTTCGCCAACCAATTCCAGCAGGACCATCGGTGCCGCGTCACCCTTGCGTGGCCCCAACTTGTACATGCGAGTATAGCCACCCGCCCGGTCCGCATAGCGCGGCGCGATGTCCTTGAACAGTTTCTCCACGACGTCCACCCGCGTACCATCCGGCTCCGTCACCCACCGGTTCAGGCGACTGGCTGCCAGCCGGCGCGCATGGACACCCCGGGCCGCATTTTCCCGCTCTGTGGCCAGGCCGTGCTTGGCCAGCGTAATCAGTTTCTCTGCCTGCCCACGCATGGCCCTGGCCTTCGCCTCAGTCGTCTCAATCCGCCCGTGATAGAACAGCGCCGTCACCAGGTTACGGCGTAATGCCCCGCGCTCACTACTGGAGCGGTTCAATTTCTTTCCCGCGACATGATGTCGCATTTACACACCTCCATCTGGATGCTCGTCATCCGCCGGATGCTCGTCATCCGCCGGATGCTCGTCATCCGCCGGATGTCTGGTATCCGCCTCGCCCGCATCCTTCATAAACCCATGCGTTCGGAGTTGCTCTCGCAACTCGTTCAGCGATTTCTGTCCAAAGTTACGTATGGTCAACAAGGTTTCATCTCCCAGCGCCAGCATCTCCAGCACCTCACCGACGCTGGTGATGCCGGTACGCCTGAGGGAGTTGAACACACGCACACTCAGGTCAAGCTGTTCGATCGGAATCTCATACGCCTCGCTCGGAGGGCCTACCGTCTCGGAGGACGGCTCAGCCTCCTCCTCCAGCGTCAGGCCTGCAATCAGCCGCAGATGGGTGACCAGGGTGCGTGCCGATTCCTTCAGCGCATCGAGTGGCGCAACCCGCCCATCGGTCCAGACCTCCAGCGTCAGGCGGTCATAGTTGGTCATCTGGCCCACCCGTGCCCGATCCACGTCGAACGCAATGCGACGCACTGGGCTGAATATGGCGTCCACAGGCAACTCACCGATCGGCATCCGGCCACGTCCATCGGCGGGAAAGTAGCCCCGCCCCTGTTCTACCGTGAACTCGACGTCAAGACGCACGTCGTTGCTGTCCGCGGTAAAGAGATACAGGTCCGGGTTCAGAATCTCGATCTCCGGCGGGGCTTGAATGTCGCCCGCCGTGACCGTACCCTCACCGCGCACCTGAAGGGACATGCGCATCGGTTCCTCGCTGTCCATTCTCAAGCGCAGTTGCTTGACCTGCAGGGTGAACTGCATCACATCCTCTCGCACACCTGGGATGGTGGTGAACTCGTGCGGAATATCGAAAATCCGGACCGAGGTCACCGCCACGCCAGATAGCGAGGAGAGCAGCACCCGCCGAAGCGCATTACCCAACGTGACTCCGAAGCCACTCTCCAGCGGGCCGATCACGAACCGGCCATAGGTCTGGGAAATCGCATCCGTCTCAATTTTTGGCAATACTTGAACTGACAACCATCGCCTCCTGTGTTCCACTAGCCTCCGGCCTGTACCAAGGGCACAGCGTCACTCACACCAGGCCACCGGTGCCCGCCCAGGTCCAGAAGCGAGACGACCGATATTCCCTAGCGCGAATAGTACTCCACGACCAACTGCTCGTTCAACTTTGTGTCAATCTCCTCTCGCGCAGGCGACTTGAGCACTCGAGCGGCCATCGTCTTGGGATCCAGGCTCAACCAGTTCACCACTGTCCCTTCTTCCAGTCGCTTGGCGCGTTCACTAAAGTACGGGCGCTTGCGACTTTCCTCTCGCAGCACGATCACATCCTGAGGACGGACGATGTACGATGGGATGTTCGTGCGACGACCGTTGACAAAAAAGTGGCCATGTTGCACCAACTGGCGGGCATGGGCCCGTGAGTCAGCAAAACCCAACCGGTAGACGACGTTGTCGAGCCGGCTTTCCAACACAATGAGCAGATTCTGACCGGTCATTCCCGGCCGGCGCGCCGCCTCCCTAAAGTAGCGCCGGAACTGACGCTCCAGCACTCCGTAGATGCGTCGCGCCTTCTGCTTCTCACGCAACTGAAGCAAGTAGTCAGATGGGCGACGCCGGCGGAACTGGGCCAACCGACCATGCTCACCAGGCGGGTAACCCCGGTCTCGCTCAAACGGACACTTGGGCGAGAAGCAACGATCACCCTTCAAAAACAGTTTCTCCCCTTCACGACGGCACTGCTTACAAACCGGCCCTGTGTACTTGGCCATACTCCACTCCTGATCCTGATCCTAGTCCTAATCCGTTAGAACACTCACCCGGACGTTGCCGGATGTACCCAGCGGACAACAAACATCCGTCCGCGTTATGCGCCTATACCCGGCGCTTCTTGGGCGGACGACAGCCGTTATGCGGAATCGGCGTCACGTCAGTGATCGAGCGCACCCTCAAGCCCGCTGCCTGGAGGTAGCGGATCGCCGCTTCCCGTCCGGGACCCGGCCCCTTCACGAAGACATCTACCTCAACCATCCCGTTGTCCGTAGCCTCGCGAGCCGCCTTCTGAGCCGCCTGGCGGGCCGCGAAAGGGGTGCTCTTACGTGACCCCTTGAATCCCACCGTCCCACCGCTGGCCCAGTTAATGACGGCCCCTTGCTGATCGGTGATCGTGACAATCGTATTGTTGAACGTAGCATGGATGTGAGCCTGCCCACGCGGCACATTTCTCTTGACCCGGCGTCCCGTTCGACGCCGTTCGGTTTGACTATCTCGCGCCATACCCCCTCCTCATCAGACCTGCGATCGGATATCTGTTATACGCACGGACGTTGGTTGTCCGCTACTTCTTTTTCATCCCACGTCGCCGTCCGCGACCTGGCACCGTCTTCTTAGCGCCGCGCCTGGTACGGGCATTCGTCCGCGTGCGCTGGCCGCGCACCGGCAGATTGCGGCGGTGACGCAGACCTCGATAACAACCAATATCCAACAGACGCCTGACGTTCATCTGCAACTCGCGCCGCAGGTCACCCTCAACCGCATACTCACGATCAATGACTTCGCGCAGCGCAGTGACCTGCGCCTCGGTCAGATCCTTGACTCGCGTGTCGGAGCTGACTCCCGCCTTGTGCAGAATCTCAACGCTCAGGTTACGCCCAATGCCGTAAATGTACGTCAGACCGATTTCCACCCGCTTGTTCCGCGGCAAGTCCACACCTGCAATACGCGCCATATTCCCTCCAGTTTGAACTACCCCTGACGTTGCTTATGCTTTGGATTTTCACAAATGACTCGCACCACACCTCGCCGCCGAATGATCTTGCACTTTGGGCAGCGCCGCTTTACTGATGGTGATACCCTCACCGGTTCATACCTCCTTGCCAATAACCCGCGTACTGATTTACAAGCGCGTCAGAATTTTCGCCTCACCGTCAGTGACGGCAATCGTGTGTTCAAAATGCGCCGTCAATGCTCCGTCGCACGAAACCACGGTCCAGTGATTACCCAGCGTACGCACACAACTATCTCCAGCCAACACCATCGGTTCCAACGCCACAGTCATTCCCTTACGCAGCCGCACTCCCGTGCCCGGCTGCCCATGGTTGGGCACCTGTGGATCCTCGTGCATGTCCCGCCCAATCCCATGGCCGGTATACTCCCGCACCACGTTGTAGCCGTGGCTCTCTACGTAGGACTGGATGGCCGCCGAAACGTCACCCGCACGGCGACCTTCCGTGGCGGCGGCAATCCCCACGTAGAGCGCCTGCTCCGTAATCTCCAGCAGCCTCTGCGCCTCCCGACTGATCTTCCCCACCGGCAGTGTAAGCGCCGCATCGCCGTGGTACCCATCCAGGATACACCCCACGTCTATACTGATAATGTCCCCTTCCTGCAAGGCACGCGGCCCTGGAATGCCGTGCACCAACTCCTCATTGATGGAGGAGCAGATGCTGGCCGGGAAAGGGTGAGCACTGCCAGGAGGGTACCCCAGGAACGACGGAACGGCGTCGTGCTGGCGGATCACCTCCTCCGCCAGCCGATCCAATTCCGCGGTCGTCACCCCCGGCGCGACCCGCTCCCGCATCCTCTCCAGCACCTCAGCCACGACCTGGCCAGCGCGGTGCATCTTGTTAATTTCGGCTGCCGACTTCAGAGTGATCAACGCCTACTTCCTGGCCGCTTCCACCACCGCCCGTAAGTCGGCCTGCACGACCTCGATCGCCCGCTCGCCGTTGACCTCCGTCAGCAACCCCTTGGCAAAGTAGTACCCGATGAGCGGCGCGGTCTCCTTGTAATAGGTGTACAACCGATTGCGCACCGTCTCCAGATTGTCGTCATCCCGCCGGTACAACTCGCCGCCACACGCATCGCATAGCCCTTCGACGCGGGGCGGATCGAAGGCCAGGTTACACACCGCCTTACAGTTCCGGCAAGTCCGGCGGGCGGTGAGCCGCCGCGTGACTTGCTCATCCCGCACCTGGATGAGCGGCGCAACGCTCACGCGCTGCCCTCGCCTGCCCAGGGCCTCGTCGAGCACCGCGGCCTGGTTCAGCGTGCGCGGGAAGCCATCGAGGATCGCCCCGGCCTGGCAATCGGGCTGGCCAAGCCGCTCGCTCACCATGCCCACCGTCACGTCGTCGGGCACCAGGCCCCCGCGGTCCACGTACCCTTTGGCCAGCCGCCCCAGTTCCGTCTTGCGGCTGATGTGGTCGCGAAACAGGTCGCCGCTCGACACGTGCGGGATGCCAAGCCCCTGCGCCAGCAGGCTGGCTTGGGTCCCTTTGCCTGCGCCTGGCGGCCCCAACAGCACGACAAAGTCACCCACGCCACGCTCCTTACTTGATGAATCCCTCATAGTGACGCATCAGGAGCTGGGCCTCCAACTGGCGCATCGTGTCAATCACCACACCGACCACGATCAACAGACCGGAAGAAGTCACCAACAGGACCCGCGTCTGCAGGAACAGGTCCACAATATAGGGCAGCACCGCCACGCCACCCAGGAACAGCGCCCCTACCAGCGTGATACGCCGATACACAGAGTTGATGTATTCGGCCGTCTTCTTGCCCGGTCGAATCCCCGGAATGAAGCCCCCCTGTCGTTGCAGTGCCCCTGGCAGATTCTGCTGCTGCACCATGATGTCCGTATAGAAATAGGTGAACCCGACGACTGTCAGGAAGTACAGCAGGCCGTACCATGGGTTCTGCCCGCTGAAGAAATTCATCACCCCTTGCGAAAAACGGGACAGTCCTGCACTCGAACTACCGACGAAGAACTGGGCAATCACCGCCGGGAAGGTAAGAAAAGACTGGGCAAAGATCAGCGGGATCATGCCGGCCGTGTTGACCCGCAACGGGATGTGGGTGCTTCCACCGGAGTACATCTTCATACCCCGCACCCGCTTGCCGTATTGCACCGGAATCCGACGCTCCCCTTCCTGGACCACGACGATGACGAACATCGTGATGGCCGTGATCGCCAGGAAAATGCCTACCATCAACACGCCCATCCCCGCGCCGCCACCTTCTCTGGCCTGAGCCTGCGTCCAGATGCGCACCAGGCTCTCCGGCACGCGGGCCACGATGCCGCTGAAGATGATCAACGACAACCCATTCCCGATGCCCTGCTCGGTGATCAACTCTCCCAGCCAGATGGCGAACATCGTACCGGCCGTCATCGCCACCAACACCGAAACCGTGGGCAGGATATTCTCCGGCGGGCTGAAACCGAAATGGGGCAAAACGGGCGCACTACCCGCCCCGGAACTAAAAACCCGCGCCTGACCGAACGCCTGCAGCAAGCCCAGCGGAATGGTGATATAGTACTGCCACTGGTTCAACTTGCGTCGCCCTGCTTCTCCTTCCTGAGCCAATCGCTCCAACTTGGGAAAGATCGGGGTCAGCAACTGGAAGATGATCGTGGCGGTGATGTACGGATACACGCCGTTGGCCATGACCGAAAAGTTCGCCACTGCTCCACCGGACAACAGGTCCAGCAGGTTGAACAACTGGCTGGCGCCCCCGGTGCCCCCCAGCAGTTGTTGCAACGCCGCCTGGTCCACTCCCGGCACCGGCACGTGTGACGCCAGCCGGTAAATCACGAGAATCAGCAGCGTGTAGAATAACTTGCGCCGCAGATCGGGCAAAGCCATGGCATTCCGCAGAGCCTGTATCATCGCCTCACACCCCTATCCACTATCCGTGCACCTTAGCGCGTTCGATAACCGCCCCGTTGCCAGTGCAACGTCTCCACTGTCCCGCCGGCCGCCTCAATCTTGGCCTGTGCGTCAGCCGAGAACCGATGCGCTTTCACCGTGAGCGGATGCTGCATTTCCCCGTGGCCCAGAATCACGACCAACTCATCGCCGTGCCTGATGATGCCGGCCTCGGCCAGTGTCTGGGGCGTGACCTCGGTCCCCTTCGGAAAGACTGCCAGCCGCGCCAGATTGACCGGCGTGAATTGGACACGCCAGGGGTCACGAAACCCCACACCCCGTGCAAAGGGGAGCTTGCGCACCAGCGGCAACTGTCCACCCTCGAAGTATGGCCGCACACCACCGCCGGTACGAGCATTCTGGCCTTTCGTACCGCGTCCGGCCGTCTTGCCCTGCCCGGCAGCGATGCCGCGCCCCACGCGCTTATGCTTCTTGACTGCCCCTTCCGCGGGCTTCAACTCGTGTAACTTCACCCTTCACCCCCACCACGCAAACCAGTCCCAACGAACCCAGTCCTGGTCCCGGTCTCAGTCCTACCCTACTTCCTCTACCGTCACCAGGTGCTTCACCTTGAAGACCATGCCCCGGATCACCGGAGTATCCTGTTGCTCCACCACCTGATGCATACGCCGCAAGCCCAAGGCCCGCACCGTCCGCTTCTGCATGAAAGAGTACCCAATCGGGCTTCTCACCAGCGTGATGCGCAACAGCCGGTCTTTCTTCGCCGCACTCTTCTTCGTCATCGCCCTCGCCTCCAGAACGGCATCACGTTGACTTCGGGCACGCCGCGCTCACGGGCCAAATCCTCCACACGCCGCAGTTGCATCAGTCCATCCATCGTCGCCCGCACCACGTTGACGACGCTGGAACTACCCTGCGACTTGGTCAACACGTCCCGCACGCCGACCGCCTCCAGGACAGCGCGGACACCACCGCCGGCGATCACCCCCGTACCTGGGGAGGCCGGCTTGAGAAACACTCTCGCCCCACCACATCGCCCGATCACTTCGTAGGGAATCGTGGCCTGTACCACCGCGACGGGGCGCATGTCGCGCCGTGCCCGTTCCGTCGCCTTGCGAATCGCATCGGGCACACCCCGTGCCTTACCCACTCCCAGGCCAACCTGGCCATGGTTATCGCCCACCACGGCCGTCACGCGAAAGTTAAAGCGACGTCCACCCTTGACGACCTTCGCCACCCTGGCGATGTCTACGATGCGCTCGTCCAGTTCCTCTCGCTCTTCGAATACTTCCTTATCCCGCAGCCTCTCTCTGGCCATTCTGCCTCCGTTGTGCCACGGCAGCCTGCTGCCGCTAAAACTCCAACCCGCCCTCACGGGCTGCGTCCGCCAGAGCCTTCACCCGGCCGTGGTACAAATATCCGCCACGGTCAAAGACTACCCGCTTGATGCCCCGGCTCAACGCACGCTTCGCCAACACCTTGCCCACCACACGCGCCTGTTCAGTCTTCTTCAGGCCCTGGCACTGACCCTCTACCTCTGGGTCAACGGTCGAAGCGGAGACCAACGTGTGCCCACAACTATCGTCAATCACCTGAGCATAGATGTGATGGAGGCTGCGAAACACGTTCAGTCGCGGCCGCTCTGGCACTCCAACCACGGACTTTCTTACACGCCTGTGTCGCCGCAGGCGGGCTACTCGACGATCAATCTCTGGCATATCTCAACCTCAATCCACCGCTAGGTTCATCTGTTAGCCAACCTTGCCGGCCTTGCCAGCCTTGTGGCGAACGCGCTCACCCACGTACCGGATGCCCTTACCCTTGTAGGGCTCCGGCGGCCGCCAGGCCCGGATCTCGACCGCCACTCGCCCCACCAGTTCCTTGTCAATTCCACTCACCGTGATCACTTTGGTGCGGGGTTCCACTTCGAACCGAATCCCCGCCGGTGGAGCGATGCGCACCGGGTGGGAGAAGCCCAATTGGAACAGCAGGCTTCCATCTCCCTGCAAGTCCACCCGATACCCGACACCCTGAACCTCCAACTGTTTCCGGAAACCCTGCGTCACGCCGATCACCATATTGTTCAACAGCGCACGCGTCAGGCCATGCAACGCCCGATGGTGTGTTTGCTCCGTCGGGCGGTACACTCTCAACTGGCCATCTTCCAGCCTGATTTCCATGTCGGAATGAAACCCACGGGCGAGACTGCCCTGGGGTCCCGTCACCGTCACCTGGCTGCCCTGAATATCCACCTTCACCCCTTGGGGCAAAGGGATAGGCATACGACCAATCCGCGACACTGCCAGCCTCCCTCAACATCTACCAAATGTAACACAGCACTTCACCGCCCACGCCCAGGCGGCGGGCTTGCTGCCCAGTCAACACTCCCTTGGGGGTCGAAAGGACGGCGACACCGGCGCCACTCTGCACCCAGGGGATCCCGGAAGCCCGCGCATAGACGCGATGACCTGGCTTGCTCACACGCCTCAACCCTGTGATCACCGAGCGGCGCTCCCTTCTCTCGCCCACGTACTTGAGCTTGACCACCAGTTGAGGCTGCGGGCGCTCCTGCGTCACATGATAATCCTCAATGAATCCTTCGTCCTTCAAGATCTCGGCAATCGCTGCCTTGATCTTGGAAGAAGGCAGGCGCACGCCCGGATGCCCCATGATCTGGGCATTGCGTATTCGCGTTAACATATCAGCAATCGGATCAGACGTCATCATCGGATAAGACCTCTCGTTCCCGTTTACTCACCAACTCGACTTGACCACACCGGGGATCTCTCCCTTCAAAGCCAGTTCTCGGAAGCAGATGCGGCACAATTGAAAGCGCCGCATGTACCCCCGCGGGCGACCGCATATCCTGCAACGGTTTCGTACCTGCACCTTATACTTACGCCGCGTTTCTCGAATTGGCAGACACTTTCTAGCCATACTTGCTCCTCTTCTTTCGCCCTCCAGGCCAGGTTACGAGCCCCGGCGACGGAACGGCATGCCTAAGGCCTCCAACAACTGCCGTCCTTCCTCGTCCGTGCGCGCCGTGGTCACGATGCAGATCTCCAAACCACGAATCTTGTCAATCGTGTCATAGTCCACTTCGGTGAACACCAGTTGCTCACGCAACCCCAGCGTGATATTCCCGTGCCCGTCCATCGTATCGGGGACCCCGCGAAAGTCACGCTGACGCGGCAACGCCACGTTGCACAAGCGGTCCAGGAATGCCCACATGCGCTCGCCCCGCAGCGTCACCTTGACGCCGATCGTCCGGCCCTCTCGCAGTTTGAAATTCGCGATGGCCTTGCGGGCCCGAGTGACCACAGGATGCTGCCCGGTGATGGTCGCAATATCCCGCACCACATTGTCCAGCGCCTTGGCGTTCTCCAGTGCCTCACCCACACCCACATTGACCACCATCTTCCGCAGGCGCGGCACTTGCATGATATTCCGGTATCCGAACTTTTGCATTAGCGCGGGCCGGACCTCTTCATAGTAAAGACTGTGCAACCGCTGCATGTTTGCCTTCCTACCCTTCGAAACTAGTCAATGGCCTCGCCACACTGCTTGCACTGGCGCACCTTGCGCCCATCCTCGCGGCGGGCAAACCCGACGTGGGTGCGCTGATTACACCGAGGGCACACCAGCATCACGTCAGAAATGTGAATCGGGGCCTCAAACTCGATAATGCCTGGTTGGACCTGGGCGCGCCCAGCACGAACAGGACGCTGATGCTTCTTGGCCGTGTTCACGCCAGTCACAATGGCCCGGCCTTCCTTGGGCAATACCCGCTGGACTGCCCCACGCAGGCCCAGGTCATCGCCCGCAATCACTTCTACAGTATCACCCTTCTTAATTCGGCTACCCACCTGTACACTCCTTCGGATGTGGTCGGAGCGGATGAGTACATCCGGTCCCATCCGCGTTATGCGCTCCATGATCACCCTACAGCACCTCAGGAGCCAGGGAGACGATCTTCATAAAGCCCTTCTCCCGCAACTCGCGGGCCACCGGCCCGAAGATGCGTGTACCTTTCGGGTTCTGGGTCGTGCCATCCAGAAGCACCGCTGCATTGTCGTCGAAACGGATGCTGGAGCCATCAGGACGGCGGTAGCCCTTGGCGGTGCGCACGATCACGGCCCGCACAATCTCCCCTTTTTTCACCTGCGCCTTCGGCGTGGCCTGCTTTACGGTCGCCACGACAATGTCACCCACTGCACCATACCGCCGCCTGGACCCCCCCATGACGCGGATGACGAGAATCTTACGCGCCCCGGTATTGTCGGCTACGTGCAGATTCGTCTCCTGCTGGATCATTGCTCAACCTCCGTCAGCACCCCAGCGCCCTCGAGTGCCCCAGCCTCGGCTCGCTCCAATATCTCCTCCACTACCCACCGCTTCTCGCGGCTGAGCGGGCGGGATTCGACAATTCGTACCACATCTCCTACACGACAGGCGTTCTCGGCATCGTGGGCCTTGTATTTCTTCGCCCGGCGCAACACTTTGCCGTACAGTGGATGGCGCACCAGGCGCTCTACCCGCACGACCACCGTCTTCTCCATCTTGTCGCTGACTACGCTACCAACGAACCGCTTGCCTCGGGAAACGCGCCGCTCACTCACTGTGCTGCCTCCTCGCCCCACCGGCGACCAGCTCGCGCTCACGCAGGACCGTTTTGATCTGGGCCACGTCGCGCTTCACCGCCCGTATGCGGGTGTGATCCTCCAGACGTCCCATGGTCAACTCACGGCGCAACGTGAAAAGTTCCCGCTGAGCCTCCCCCAGCCGCCGCTGCAGCTCTTCTGTAGTCCAGGTTCGAACCTCTCGTACCTGCATCTCCCTACTCCCCCACAGAGATTTCTCCGCGCTTCACAAATTGACACTTGATGGGCAACTTATGGGATGCCAAACGCATGGCCTTGCGCGCTACATCCTCAGGTACGCCGCTCAGTTCGAGCATGATGCGGCCAGGCTTGACCACGGCTACCCAGTGGTCCACCGCCCCTTTACCTTTGCCCATGCGGGTCTCGGCCGGCTTGGCCGTGACCGGTTTATCGGGAAAGACGCGGACCCAATACTTGCCACGCCGCCGTACAAAGTGCACGATGGCTCGCCGGGCGGCCTCAATCTGCCGGGCCGTGATCCACGCTGGCTCCAGGGCCTGCAGTCCGTACTCTCCGAACGAGACCTCGGTCCCACGCGACTCCTTGCCCTTCATCCGGCCGCGCATCTGTTTACGATACTTCGTCCGCTTTGGCTGCAACATCGCCTTGCTCCCTCTCCAATTCCCATAAGCCCCAGTCCCTAGACGACGAAGGGCTCCTCCTGCTGTACCTTCGCCTCAGGCAATATCTCACCCTTGTAAATCCACACCCTCACGCCAATGCAACCGTAGGTGGTGTGTGCCTCTTCCCGAGCGAAATCAATGTCAGCACGCAAGGTCTGCAACGGCACTCGTCCCTCGCGTTCCGAGGCCTGGCGCGCCATCTCGGCACCGTGCAGGCGTCCCTTGCACAGCACCCTGATTCCCTGCGCACCAGCGCGCATGGCCTCCCGCACCGCTCGCTTCATGGCCCGGCTGTGAGAAATGCGCCGCTCCAATTGCGAAACGATATTCTCCGCCACCAACTTGGCGTCCAGTTCAGGCTGCGACAACTCTTGCACGTCCACAGAGACCCGCTTGCCCGTCATCTCCTCCAGTTCCTTGCGCAGCACCTTCACTTGCGCTCCCTTGCGTCCGATGACGATGCCCGGCCTCGCCGTCCAGATCGCTACCGAAACCTGATTCGGGAAGCGCTCAATCTCGACGCGAGAGATACCAGCACGCCCTGCGGTGCCCTGGATGTACTTGCGAATTTTCAGGTCTTCGTGCAGCAAATTGGCGTAATCCTCGCCCTCCGCGTACCAGCGCGCACGCCAGTCCCGGATCACTCCCAGCCTGAAGCCGTAAGGATGAACCTTGCGTCCCAAATCATTCCTCCTTCAAACCAAGTCAAGCCATTCTTATTCAGAATTCGCCGCTCTCTCCTTCAGCACCAACGTGATGTGCGCAGAACGTTTTCGAATCGGCCGCCAGCGGCCGCGACCACCGAAGCGCCGTCGCCAGCCCTTCCCAGGCATCACACCTGGTCCTTCGTCGGCCGTGATGTGTGCCACGTACAGATCATCACGTGGTATCTCGAAATTCTCCTCCGCGTTCGCAATGGCAGAACGGAGCAACTTTGCCACCGGCTGTGCCGCAGCGTGGGGCAGAAAAGTCAACATATCCAACGCTTCGGCAGCACCCAACCCACGCACCTGGTCAATCACACGCCGCACTTTGTTTACCGTTACCGGCACGTGCTTCGCCCGGGCCCTCACCTCTGTGTCCATACCGTACTCCCTCCCGGATGTTGTCGGATGTAAGGGATGTACCGATGTACTCATCGGCCCCACCGATGTACTCATCGGCCCCATCACCCCCCCCGTCCGCGTTATCCGCTATATCTTCCGTACCCGGCCCTTCTTCTCCCTGGCAATGTGACCCCGGAAGGTACGGGTGGGAGCAAACTCGCCCAATTTATGCCCTACCATGTCCTCCGTGATGTAAATCGGCACATGCCGGCGGCCATCATGAACAGCAATCGTATGCCCGATCATGTGTGGGAAGATCGTCGAAGATCTGGACCAGGTGCGAATCACCCGTTTTTCCCCCACCAAATTAAGCCGTTCAATCTTCCGTAGCAACTTCGGGTCCACATACGGGATAGGTCTCTTCAATGGCGATCGTGACATGATCCACCTCGTTCCTCAATCGCTCAAACTATTGTCGCCGCTTCCCTCGTCGGCGCACGATATACTTGTTGGTAGCCTTGTTGCGTCGTGTCTTCTTGCCCAGCGTCGGCTTCCCCCAGGGGGATTTGGGACTCGGCATGCCGATCGGCGTCCGGCCTTCGCCACCACCGTGGGGATGGTCACGTGGGGACATGGCCGAGCCGCGCACCGTCGGACGCCGGCCCAGCCAACGCTTACGGCCGGCCTTGCCCAACTTGACGTTGCCATGGTCCACGTTGCCGACCTGGCCAATCGTTACCATGCACTCCTTGCGCACCAACCGCATCTCACTACTCGGGAGGCGCAAGGTCACATAGTCCCCTTCCCGGGCCAGCACCTGGGCCGAGGTACCTGCCGAGCGTACCATCTGTCCTCCACGCCCGGCATACAACTCGATGTTATGCACCAGCGTGCCCAGGGGAATGCGCTCCAACGGCATGGCATTCCCTACCCGGACCTCCGCACTCTCGCCGCTCATCACGGTGTCGCGTACCTGCAAGCCCAAGGGCGCGATGATGTACCGCTTCTCGCCATCCGCGTAGACCAGCAACGCAATCCGAGCCGAACGGTTGGGATCGTACTCAATGCTCGCCACCCGCGCCGGGATACCGGCCTTGTCACGGCGGAAATCAATCAACCGATACTGCCGCTTATGCCCACCGCCCCGATGGCGGATCGTGATGCGCCCCTGCGCGTTGCGGCCAGACTGCCCCTGCAACGGACGCACCAGGCTGCGCTCCGGCACCGTCTGCGTCACCTCATCAAACGTCAAACCGGTCATCCCCCGCCGGCTGGGTGAGGTGGGCCTATACTTCTTGATCCCCATACTACACCCCCTCAAACACGTCCAGCCGCTGGCCCTCCGCCAGAGTGACCACAGCCTTTTTCCACAGCGAGCGACGCGTCACGCGCCGCCGCCCATGCCGCCGGCCGATCTTGGCTGGTACGTTCATCACGTTGACTGCCACCACGTCCACCCCAAAGATGGCCTCAATCGCCTGCTTCACCTCGACCTTATTCGCACGCCGGTTTACCTCGAACACGTACTGCCTTAGCCCCGAGGCCTGGTAGCGCGTCTTCTCGGTATCCAGTGGCCGAACGATCACTTCATAGGGATTCATCGCCTGCCCCTACCCTAAAATACCTTCGATCACCTGGAGTGCACCCAACGGCATCAGCACGTGGTCGCATCCTAGCAAATCGCGGATATTCAGATAACTGGCCCGCAACGTCTTCACTTGCGGCAGGTTGCGCGCCGACTTTTCCAGCATCTCGTCCCGCTCTGGCAGCAGGATCAGCACGCGCTCACCCAGCCCCAGGTTTCCCAGCACCGTCACGATCTCTTTGGTTTTGGGTGCGTTCACCTTCAGCGTGTCCAGCACGACGATCTGATTCTCCACCGCCTTAGCGGACAGGGCCGAGCGCAGTGCGGCACGCCGCATCTTGCGCGGCATGTGCTTGGTGTACTGGCGCGGCTTGGGCCCGTGAGCCACTCCGCCGCCGACGAAGAGATTGGCGCTACGGCTGCCGTGACGCGCCCGCCCGGTGTGCTTTTGCCGATACCACTTGGCCTTCGTACGGTTCACCTCACCGCGCGTCAGTGTTTTGTGGGTCCCCAGCCGGGCATTCGCCAACTGCCGCACCAGCGACTGATGCATCAGCGACACGTTGACGGGGACCTCAAAGATGTCGGAACGCAGTTCGACCTCGCCGACTTTTTCCCCTTTGATGTTGTACGTCGAAACAACCATTGCTCTCCCTACTCGCCCCGTCGCTTCGCTAACTCACCCGACTTACGGGCCTGCTCGATCATCACCAGTCCGTCTTTAGCACCTGGCACACTGCCACGCACCGCCAACAGATTCCGTTCCGGGTCCACCATCTCCACGCGCAGGTTCTGAGCCGTCACCCGGACGTTCCCCATGTGACCCGCCATCCGCATCCCTTTCCAGACCCGACCAGGAAAAGCGCAAGCGCCAATAGAACCCGGATGGCGCTGCCGATCCGATTGGCCGCGCGTTTTGGGGCCACCGGCAAAGTGGTGCCGTTTGACCACACCGGCATATCCACGCCCCTTCGAGACGCCGATCACGTCCACCTGGTCGCCCACCTCGAACACGTCCACCAGAACGCGCTGCCCTTCCTGGGCTTCTTCCTCCTTGCGCAGGCGGAATTCGCGCAGGTTTCGCAGTGCGGGCAACCCATGGCGGGTCAAATGCCCCTTCTCACCGCCGCTTAGCCGCTGCGGCTTCACTTCCTCGAAGCCCAGTTGCACCGCACTATACCCATCCCGCTCCGGGGTATTGACACGGGCCACGTAACACGGGCCGGCCTCAATCACCGTCACCGCGATGGCCCGGCCCTGCTCATCGAAAATCTGTGTCATCCCCACTTTTCTGCCCAAGATTACTTTCACCCCAACACCTCCCCAGGGGACTGACGGCTGCGGGCAACAGCCACACCATCCCCACGCAGGAGCAACCTTGGAAGAGAGAACTCTCGGATGCTGTCGGACGTACGGGATGTACCGATGTACTCATCGGCCCCATCCCCCCCCGTCCGCGTTGTCCGCGTTCTCTCCTCCCTCAGCATTCGCCCCCGCCGCTTATAATTTGATCTCGACGTCTACACCGGCCGGCAGGTTCAGTCGCATCAGGGAGTCAATGGTCTTGTTGTCCGGCTCGATGATGTCAATCAACCGCTTGTGGGTACGGATCTCGAAATGCTCATGCGAGTCCTTATCAATGAACGTCGAACGACGAACAGCAAACCGCTCAATCTTGGTCGGCAGAGGTACAGGGCCTACCACCGTAGCACCTGTGCGCTCCGCCGTCTCCACGATGCGCTTGGCCGACTCATCGAGCACACGATGGTCGTACGCCTTCAACCGGATGCGGATTTTCTGCTTGGCCATATTCCGTCACCTAGTCCAGAACCTTGGTGACGACACCCGCGCCGACGGTCAGGCCACCTTCGCGAATGGCGAAGCGGAAACCTTCCTCGACAGCCACTGGCTCGATCAACTCGACTTCCAGGTTTACGTTGTCGCCCGGCATCACCATCTCGACACCTTCCGGCAAGCGGATCTCACCTGTCACATCCAAGGTACGGATGTAGAACTGCGGACGGTAGCCGGTGAAGAAGGCCTTGTGACGGCCACCCTCTTCCTTCTGCAGCACGATTACCTCGCTCATAAAGTGCTTGTGAGGCTTGATGCTGCCTGGGGCTGCCGCGACCTGGCCACGCTGCACCTCGTCCCGGTCTATACCTCGCAGCAACAGCCCGGCGTTGTCGCCCGCCACCACCTTGTCCAACTTTTTGCGGAACATCTCCATGTCGGTGACGATGGTCTTGGTGGGCTCGCTCTTCAGGCCAATGATCTCGATCGGCGTCATCGGCACCATCGAACCTCGTTCCACGCGGCCCGTGACGACCGTCCCGCGGCCCTTGATCGAAAACACATCCTCGATGGGCATCAGGAACGGCTTCTCCTCATCGCGCACCGGCATGGAGATATAGTCGTCCACTACGCGCATCAGTTCCCAGATGCAGTTATACTCGGGCGCATTGGGATCGGTGCTGGTGCCCTGCAACGCCTGGATGGCACTGCCACGCACGATGGGCGTCTCGTCGCCAGGGAAGCCGTACCCGTCGAGCAGTTCCCGCAACTCCAACTCGACCAGTTCCAACAACTCCGGGTCGTCCATCAAGTCCACCTTGTTCAGGAAGACCACGATGGCCGGCACGTTCACCTGTTTGGCCAGGAGCACGTGCTCGCGCGTCTGCGGCATTGGACCATCCGCCGCCGAAACGACCAGGATTGCACCGTCCATCTGGGCGGCACCGGTGATCATGTTCTTGATATAGTCCCGGTGGCCGGGGCAGTCCACGTGGGCGTAGTGCCGATTGTCGGTCTCGTACTCGACGTGGGCGATGGCCACGGTCAGAATCTTGGTCGCGTCGCGGCGGAACATCTTTGCGTCCGCTTTGGCTACTTCGTCGTACGACTTGTACTCGGCATACCCTTTCAGTGCAAGCACCTTCGTGATCGCCGCGGTCAGGGTTGTCTTCCCATGGTCAATGTGCCCAATCGTGCCCACGTTGAGGTGTGGCTTTGTACGTGCAAACTTCTCTTTCGCCATTGCTCACTCCTTTCGGATTGCTACCTATGCTACACTTACCAGCCTCCGCCATAGATGATGGCGTCCATCCGTTGTTTATCTACCTCTGCATAATGATTGAATTCCATCGTAAAAGTGCCCCGTCCCTGCGTCAGACTGCGCAGGTCGGTCGCATACCCGAACATCTTCGCCAGGGGAACGAAAGCGCGAATCACTCGCTCCCCACCTACCCGGGACGCTACCTCTCTGAGGTCAGCCCCCCGGGCGTTCAAATCCCCCACCACCTCGCCGGTGTACACGTCTGGCACGACAACCTCCAGGTCCATCATTGGCTCCAGCAGCACAGGATTCCCCTTTTCCACCGCCTGCTTGAAGCCCAGCGTGCCGGCCACCTTAAAGGCCGATTCCGAGGACCTCTCCTCGTCCCACTCGGCGCCCACCAGCCGAACCTTCACATCCACGATCCGGTAGCCAGCCAAAACGCCACTCTCGGTCGCCTCGCGGCAGCCTCGCTCCACCGCTTCGACGAATTCTCGTGGCCACCTGAGGTCTTCCGTGACGTCCTCGAAGACAAATCCTCCGCCGGGGGGCAGAGGCTCGACCTCCAGCCAGACGTGGCCGAACAACATGCGGCCTCCCACCTGTCGCTCGAACAATCCCTCACCATCGGCCCGCCAGGTAACCGTCTCGCGGTAACTGACCCGTGGACGGCTCACCCGCCCACTCACGTTGAACTCCCGCAACAGCCGGTCGGTCAGGATTTCCAGGTGCAACTCTCCCATCCCGGAGATGAGCGTCTGCCCGGTGCCCTCATCCACCCGCACCACAAAGGTGGGGTCTTCCTCCGCCAGCCTCTGCAGCCCTTCGGCCAACCGATCCTGATCTGCCATCGTTCTCGGTTCAATCGCTACCGAGAGCACCGGCTCCGGGAAGGAGATGGACTCGAGGACGATCGGCCCATTAGGCGCACACAGCGTCTCGCCGGTGAAGGTGTCCTTCAATCCCACCGTCGCGCCGATGTCCCCCGCCTCCAGTTCCTGAATCTCCTCGCGGCGGTCAGCCAGCATACGAAGCAACTTGTGGACGCGCTCTCGATGGCGCTTGGTAGAGTTGATGACCTGCGCCCCTACCTTCACCTTCCCCGAGTAGACCCGGAAATAGGCCAGCCTACCTACGTACGGATCGCTTGCGATTTTAAAGACCAATGCCGCCAGCGGCGCATTCGGATCCGCAGGGCGGGTCTCCATCTTCTTGGTGTACGGGTTGACCCCTTCCACCGGCGGAATGTCCAGCGGCGAGGGCAGATAATCTACCACCGCATCCAACAGGAGTTGCACACCCTTGTTGCGCAGCGCCGAACCACACAGAACCGGGTTCAACTGCCCCGACAGGGTAGCGCGCCGCAGTGCCTGCCGCAGCCGAGTGGCCGGGATGTCCTGCCCTTCCAGATAGAGCGCCATCAACTCATCGTCGGTCTCGACGATCTGCTCGACGGCCCGTTCCCGCGCCTCAGTTACCACTTCCGCCAACTCTGGCGGTACCCCCACCTCTGCGGGCGACATCCCCAGTTCATCCGTCCACACCCAGCCCTGCATCTCCAGCAAATCCACTGCACCTCGGAAACTGGACTCGCTGCCGATGGGCCACTGAATGGCGACCGGATGGGCGGACAGTCGCTCGCGGATCGTTTCGACCGCGTGGGCAAAGTCAGCACCCGGCTTGTCCATCTTGTTAATGAAAGCGACCAGTGGCACTCCAAATCCACGTGCCTGTCGCCACACCGTCTCCGATTGCGGCTGCACTCCTGCTACCGCGTCGAAGACGACGACCCCACCATCGAGGACACGTAGACTCCGCTGCACCTCTGCGGTAAAGTCAATGTGTCCAGGTGTATCTACGATGTTAATCTGACAGTTCCGCCAGAAACAGGTCACTGCCGCCGCAGTGATCGTAATTCCCCGCTCCCGCTCCTGCACCATCCAGTCCGTGATGGTCGTCCCATCATCCACGTTTCCCATCCGGTAGGTCCGGCCAGTGTAGAACAGGAAGCGCTCCGTCGTCGTCGTCTTACCCGCATCTATGTGGGCGATGATGCCGATATTCCGAAGGCGGTCCAGCGGGCTCTGTGTGACCATCGCTTGATTCAAGATCCACTGATCTCAAATCTCCCAATCCTTACCACCGGTAGTGAGCGAAGGCACGGTTGGCCTCAGCCATCCTGTGGGTATCTTCTCTCTTCTTAACCGCCGCCCCGGTCTCACGCGCTGCATCCATCAACTCACTGGCCAGTTTTTCGGCCATAGACTTGCCAGGACGGCTATGCGCAGCACCCAACAGCCAACGCATCGCCAGGCTCACCCGGCGATCTGGCGATACCTCCACCGGGATCTGATACGTGGAGCCTCCCACGCGCCGGGGCTTGACTTCCAGTATCGGCGACACATTCTTCACCGCTTCTTCCATCACTTCCAGGGGAGGCCGCTTCAAGCGGGCCTCCACGATGTCAAACGCGTCGTACATAATCCGCGCCGCTACGCTCTTCTTACCTCGTCTCATCATGCCACTGATGAACCTGGTCACCAGCACGCTGTTGTAGCGGACGTCCGGCTTCACACTTCGCTTAGGCGGACGATACCGTCGGGGCATAACTCACCTACCTTAGCCTCTACTTCTTGGAACGCTTGGTCCCGTACTTGGAACGCTGTTGTGAACGACCGTCTACACCTGTGGAATCCAGAGCACCACGCACCACGTGATAACGCACACCGGGCAGGTCCTTGACGCGCCCCCCACGCACCAACACCACCGAGTGCTCCTGCAACGTGTGTCCCTCTCCAGGGATGTACGCCGTCACCTCGATGCCATTGGTCAGACGCACACGGGCGATCTTGCGCAGTGCCGAGTTAGGCTTCTTAGGCGTCATCGTCCGCACGTTGGTGCACACACCACGCTTCTGAGGGGCTCCCTTGTTGCTGCGCCCCTTACGGGCTCGCGTGCGCTGCTGCGTGAACGAGTTGAATGTGTACAGCAACGCAGGCGCCTTGTACTTGCGCGGCTTGGGTTTTCTTCCATTACGAACCAACTGGTTGATTGTAGGCACTAGTACCTCCCTACGAACGCAGTGAAGAAGGCCATCCACCCGCACCGATGGCCTTCATCTCCCATGTTCCACAAGTATCTCCATTTTCAATCGGGCAGCAGGGGCTCTGGCTGCTACCCGTCCCAGAGACGGGTATTTTACCACGGATCTGCCAAAAGTCAAACAGGCTGTACACGTTCTGCAACGTTCCTACCCCCTCGCCGGACCAAGAGCCCAGGCGAAGGGCCCGCCTCGAATCTCAATGACCGGATGCGACGCCAGGAGCGGGCTAACGGTCCCGCCGGTCCAGGCTCAAGAGCCCCATGCCCAATACGGGCACCTTGGTCCTCTCCTCGTCCCGGCCAAAGTCTAGCACTTGACCGTCCTGGGTGATCGCTTCGACCTCCAGCCCCAGGCTCTGCAACTCCTTCACCAACACCTTAAACGAGGCCGGCACGCCCGGTTCCACGACAGGTTCCCCTTTCACAATCGCTTCGTAAGTCTTGACCCGACCCTGGACATCATCCGACTTGATGGTGAGCATCTCCTGGAGCACGTGAGCGGCGCCGTAGGCTTCCAACGCCCACACTTCCATCTCCCCAAAACGCTGGCCACCGAACTGGGCCTTGCCACCCAGCGGCTGTTGTGTCACCAGGCTGTAGGGCCCCGTAGAACGCGCGTGGACCTTGTCTTCGACCAGGTGGGCCAATTTCATGATATAAATCATGCCTATCGTCACCGGCTGGTCAAAGGGCTCCCCTGTCTTGCCGTCGTACAGGGTCATCTTGCCCAGGATTGGCCACGGCTTCGAGGTTTCCAGGCTCACCTGCATCGCCAACGCCTCCAGCGCCTCGTCGTCCAGGTCGGCGATCTCCCGCCCCTGGTCCTCCAACCAGAGGCGCAGGCAAGTCACCCTGGCCCGCTGATCTGCCACAATCCGCTGGGCCAACGAGCGCGAGTCGTCTTCATAGACGAGCAACTCGTCCGGGTTACAGCCCCTCTCCAGCAGCCACTCGTGTAGCACCGCTCTCCGCGCGTAGACCCGGTCCGCAATCAAGCGATCCACGTCGTAACTACGCCCGGCCAGCCAGGCCACGATGTACAGCCGCCGCGCCTCTTCATCGTCCCTCAGCGTTTCGAGGGGATAATCCTGCCCCTTCAGCCATGCCCAGGCACGCTCAGTCATCTCATCCCATGCGCGATCAATGAGCCAGGCTCGCGCCAATTCCGCCTCGACCTGGGTTTCGTTGGCACCGTCGAACACCGGCGTGATCGCCCGAAACCCCAGCCGAGATGCAGCCCATCCAAGATGAGTCTCCAGGATCTGGCCGATGTTCATCCGTCCCGGTACGCCCAAGGGGTTCAATATGATGTCTACAGAAGTGCCGTCAGCGAGGAATGGCATATCCTCGATCGCCACCACCTGGGAAATGACACCCTTGTTTCCGTGCCGGCCCGCTATCTTGTCGCCCTCGTTGATCTTACGCAACTGGGCCACGCTGACGCGCACCATCTTTTCCACTCCCACTTTGAGATCCCGGTACTCCTCCCGATCGAAGACCGTCACGTCCACGACCTTGCCGCGTTCTCCGTGCGGCAGGCGCAGGCTGCAATCCTTCACCTCGCGGGCCTTTTCACCAAAGATGGCACGCAGCAGTTTCTCCTCGGGGCTCAATTCCTTCTCACCCTTGGGCGAGATCTTGCCCACCAGGACGTCCAGAGACCCTACCTCCGCTCCGACGCGGACGATGCCGTCCTCATCGAGGTCCTTTAGCGCCTCCTCACCTACGTTGGGAATATCACGGGTGATCTCCTCCGGGCCGAGTTTGGTGTCGCGGGCCTCCACCTCGTGCTTCTCGAGGTGGATGGAACTGAACTTGTCCTCTCGCACCAGGCGCTCGCTGATCAGGATCGCGTCCTCAAAGTTCCCACCTTCCCAGGAGAGAAAGGCGCACAGTACATTGTGCCCCAGGGCCAGTTCGCCACTCTCGGTCGAGGAACTATCTGCCAGCACATGGTCCTTGTGCACGCGCTGTCCCTTGAACACCACCGGCCGGTGATCAATGCAGGTGCTCTGGTTCGAGCGCTGATACTTGTGCAGATGATAGGTGCGCAACCCGCCGGCCTCGCGCACTACGATCTTGTCTCCCGTGACGCTGACGACCTCTCCATCGTCTTTCGCCAACACCACCTGCCCAGAGTCGAGAGCAGCCCGCCATTCCATGCCGGTGGCCACGATCGGGGCCTCAGGCCTGATCAACGGTACCGTCTGCCGCTGCATGTTGGAGCCCATCAGCGCACGGTTCGCATCATCGTGCTCCAGGAACGGGATCAACGACGCCGAAACCCCCACGATCTGACAGGGCGCAACGTCAATATAGTCCACCTTCTCCGGCAAAGACAGGGGGAACTTGTCGGCACGGCGGGTCGAGACAAGCGGCTGCACGAAATGGCCCTTCTCATCCAACTCAGCGTTGGCCTGGGCAATGGTGTAGCGGTCTTCCTTGTCGGCCGAGAGATACACGAGTTCATCACTTCGGACCACCGGCACGACCGGAACTTGCTCGGTCAGGCCCAACCCCGCGATCTGCGCAGCCGACTCCTTCGTCACCTCGGTCCCTGCCTTCGCCACCACCTCACCGCTTTCAGGGTCAATCACGTCCTCCCTCAGGATGTGGCCGACGAGCGCCTCGACGGTGGGCTCTACGACGCGAACTACCCTGCGATAGGGTGTCTCCACGAAGCCCAGCGAATTGACCCGCGCGTGCGTCGCCAGGCGGCCGATCAGTCCAATGTTCGGTCCTTCTGGTGTCTCGATGGGGCAGATCCGTCCATAGTGGCTGTAGTGCACGTCGCGCACGTCGAAGCCGGCTCGCTCACGTCGCAGCCCGCCTGGCCCCAGCGCCGAAAGCGTACGCTTATGGGTGAGTTCCGCCAGCGGGTTGGTCTGCTCCATAAACTGCGAGAGTTGACTGGACCCAAAGAACTGCCGGACAATGGCAACTACCGGCCGGATGTTGATCAGGTTGACCGGGGTCAACGACTCGGACTCGCGGATAGACATGCGCTCCACCACCAGCCGCTCCATACGCCGCAATCCGATCCGCAGCTTGTTCTGGATCAGTTCCCCTACCGTCTTGACACGGCGGTTGCCCAGGTGATCTATGTCGTCAGCGTCCTCGATACCGTTGTTGATGCGGATCATGTGCTGCACCAGGGCCACCAGGTCCTGCTTGGTGACCATGCGATGCTCCGGGTGGATTTCGAGGCCGAGCCGCTGATTCAGTTTATAACGGCCTACTCGCTGTAGATCGTAGCGTCGAGGATCGAACAGTTGTTGTTCCAGATACTCCCGTGCATTTTCCAGCGTGGTCGGATCGCCAGGGCGCAGGCGGCGATAAAACTCCAACAGCGCTTCCTCAGCCAACGTGCGCCCATCCTTGGGGTCCCAGTTTGGCTCCTGGCGAATGGTGGTGGCCAGATATTGATGGCTGGGATTGCTGTCCACGTCTCTAAACAGCGCCAGCAACTCGTCGTCGCTTCCATCTCCCAAGATGTTATTTCCGGTCAGGTCATCCACCGCCGTCAAAGCGCGCAGCAGAATCGTGACAGGCAAGGTGCGCTTACGGTTGAACTTGATCGTGATGTAGTCGGACTTGCGGGTCTCGAACTCCATCCAGACGCCACGGTCCGGGATGAGTTTGGTCATACTGAGCCGCCGACCGCTGACCCGATCCTCCGCCAGGTCAAAATAGACGCCTGGAGAGCGAATCAACTGGCTGACGACCACCCGCTCGGTGCCGTTGATAATGAAAGTGCCGTTCTCAGTCATCAACGGAAAGTCGCCCAGGAAGATCTCCGACTCCACGATCTCACCGCTCTCGCGATTGTCCAACACCACGCGGACGTATAGTGGAACCGCAAACGTGATGTCGCGCTCGAGGCACTCTCCCTCAGAATACTTGGGCTCGCCGAAGCGATAACCAAGGTCGAACCCAGCTTCTCTGGCCTTAGAGCCCGGAAAGTATAGCTTGAGATTGCTGTTGAAACTCTCGATGGGGGAGACTTCGTCGAACAACTGAGTCAGACCCTCTTCTTGAAACCACCGGAAAGATTCGAGTTGGACCTCGATCAACTGCGGCAGTCTCTCCGTATTGGTGATTCGGGCATAAGACTTCTTCCCCAGATAAGTCGCCACTATCGTTCCTTTCTGTTCCTAGACTCACTCGACTCAGGCTGTCGCACAGTACATTTATGTCACGACATGAAGTGAGCGAACCCTAAGTATAGCATAAAAATCCAGTTTGTCAAAAAGTGGACTGCTCGCCCGCGCCTCGCCCTCACCGCCGAGCCTCCACCTACCCGTTTCCTGCTCACTCATACCGGGCATACGCGCCACGATATGAAGTTTGTCACCCCATAGAAGTGTCATTATCCACTACGCCAGGAGGCTCCCTTGGATTATCATGTAAGCTGAGGTGAGTGGCAGAACAAGCCACGAATAACCTCTCCTCCTTTCCTTGGCCGTAGGCCCCCTGGAACCCCCCAGGGGGCCTTGGTCTTTATGGGGGCTTTGAGATCTTCCTATGGCCAGCGCGTCGCCTGACCTCTGACCGGGATGCGCTGTCCCAGGTCGAGCCGCATCTGGACCAGTACGCGCAATGTCTGGAAGCCGGCTGCCTCCAGTGCGGCGACCAGCGGCTCACCAGGGCCTGGCAATGTAGTCTCCACCATCTTCTTAGCAGCGCTACCCAGGCTGGCCAGCCCCTGCTGCACGAGCAGGGTCGCCAGGCGCTCGTCGCCGGACGGCACCATCAAGAGTTCGAGCCGGTCCGGGCGGCGCCCACGTTCGTGCAGCGTCCGCACCGCCCCACGGAGCAGGCCATTCTCCTCGAGCACCCACCAGGTTTCGCGTCGCCCTTCCAGCCACCGATCGAGAGAACGCTCCCAGTTTGGCCTATAGTCCTCCTGTCGGATCTCCAGCAACACCCGGTGGGGTTGGGGCACCAGAGCATACACCAGTTCAACCAACGCCGCGCTATCGCGGCCACGCCCGCGGCGCGCTGGCGGGTACGGTGGTAGACTCACCGACAGCAGTACACCCGCAGGGCGCAAGAAGTGCTGTGTCCTGCCGACCTCCTGGAAGCCCAACTGTCCATAAAGTCGTCCGGCGACCTGGTTGTCGGCGCGTACCTCGAGCCCCACCCAGCGCCCACTTCGCGCCTCGATCGCTTCCAGCGCAGCCTTCATCAAGGCAGCGGCGATACCGCGCGCCTGCCAGTCGGGATGGACGGCCACGTTACCGATGAAGAAGCCACCCCATTCCCGCGCGCGCCGCAGCGAGACGTTGCCCACCACACGCCCCTGCTCGACCCACACAAACCCTGACGTGATCTCAGTACCGCCTGAATCAGGCCAGTACAGCCACCACAACAGCGAGTGCCAGCGGGCAACGCGGCGCATCTCTGCCAGCGCGATGTCCCCGTCAGGACCCAATATGTCGCGGAAAGCGATGGCGATCAACTCGGCGACCGGCTTGAGGTCACGGTAGGGATCAAAGGGGCGCACCCCACTCTGAGCACACACCCCACGTACGATAGCGGCGACCATGGGCCCATCCCCCTGGGTCTCAAGCGAGCAAAGCAGGCGCTTCACTCGCGGCCGTCACAACTGTCCTTCCAGATAACGGCGCAGCAGGTCCAACGCGGCCTCGGCCGAATACTCTTTGTTCTCCCACCGGTCGCCGCTCCACACGTACCGCTCTGCCCATTCCCCGTCAGGTGCCGCCAGTGCGACGTGGACCAGGCCCACAGGTTTATCTGGCGAGCCACCATCCGGCCCGGTGATGCCGGTGACAGACAGACCGACGTCGGCACGTAAAGCCTGCCTGACCCCCTGGGCCATCTCCCGCGCCACCTGTTCACTGACCGCGCCGTGTTGAGATAATGTGTCGTGCCGCACGTGGAGAATTAGTTCCTTGGCCTCGTTAGCATACGCCGTGATGGATCCCTGGTAGTAAGCCGAGGCGCCAGGGACAGCGGTGATACGGTGTCCAATCAGCCCGCCCGTACACGATTCGGCCACCGCCAACTTGATCCCACCCTGCTTGAGTAGCCTGCCGATGATGACCTCGCAGGACTTGACGTGCGGTGCTTCCATCCATCCTCTCAATGCAAGAGACCCCGGCTCATCGCCAGGGTGTAAGATTTCAGCACAAAAATGCCCCCAAAGGGATTCGAACCCTTGTCGCGGGCTTGAAAGGCCCGTGTCCTAGACCAGGCTAGACGATGGGGGCATTGACATGCCCATTTTACCACAAAGCCTTTTTGCGTCAAGCACTGCCTGACCCAGTCAATCAAAAGGCCGGGCCTGCCGAGGCCCAGCCTCACTTTTCCGTGTCTGCTTCACACCTCGGGCCTGCCTATGGCTGCCCAGCGCGGTACTGGCTCCCGTTGCCCCACCCCCGCGTCCCTGCCAGGTTCTCGTACAGAGTGCGGCTGAATCCCGTCACTGTCAGGAATCTGTCCAACAACGTACGCTCCATCTCGGCGTCACGAACCTCGAGGTAGGCACTGTAGATCAACGCCAGGTCCAGGTTCAGTGCCTTGTCCAGGGTACGCATGGTGGACGAAAGCAACTGGGGACGCTTGCCCAACCTACTGTGAGCAAACTCAAATATCTTGGTACGCGCCAACCCCTCCAGCAGAATGACATCCTCGAACATCAGGTCAATCTCGACCAACTTGCGCCCAAACGCCCAGCGCCCCTTGACGTACTCCTCGTCGAACGTCCCAACGAACAAACCCGCCAGCCACTCATGGAGCACCCCGTGCAGGCGCTGGACGAAGCGCGGATTGGCCATCAACGGTTGCGTACCTTTGAACTGCACCAATTGTCTGCCGAGCGCTTCGACCACCTCGGCCAGATCAGAATCCAGGCAACGACTCAAGTGCTCGATCCGCGCCTGGTCGGCCAAGTTCCACCCAGAACAAGTTTTGACCTTGTCGAACCAGGCCATCATCACAAGCCTACCCTCCACCCGCCCTGATAAGCCAAATCATCACGTCTGGCGCACAGGCAAGTGTAGCATAACACAGAAAGCGACCCAGGCAGGTTGCGAAGGGGTTACGGTTTCGTTACGAGCAGGGCGACTCAGTCCACGTCGGGTTTGCTGCTGCTCGCAAACATGTAACCAACGCCGCGCACATTGAGGATGTACTTGGGGTTAGAGGGATCTACCTCCATCTTCTTACGCAGACGCCGGATATGGACCCTGACGATCGCCCGCGCCCCCCAGGCATCTGTTTCGTACCCCTGGGCACGTCGCACCAACTCTTGCGGGCTCCAAACCTGGTCTGACGTCTCCATCAAGCAAGCCAGAATCTTGAACTCGGTTGGGGTCAGGTCGAGCGGCCGTCGCTGCAGCATCGCCACGTGTTTCTGCAAGTCCACCACCACGTCGCGAATCTGGATAAAGCGGCTGGGTTCAGACGGCGGTGCCTCTTCTGTCGTCTTCGTCCCCTCCACCACCACCAACTCGGAGAGCGTCCGCTTCAGTTGGCTGACCAAGTGCTGGCGCTGCTGCTCCTGCTGCCGTTTCGCCAGGCCCTTACGCACGCTCTCCAGAACTTCGGGGATCGGACATGGCTTGAGCAGGTAATCGTGAGCGCCATGGCGAATGGCCTGAATCGCGGTCTCCAGCGTTCCAAACGCAGTCAGCAGGATAATGACCGTACCCGGAGATTGCTTCTTCACCGTTTCGGTCACCTCAAGCCCATCCATCCCAGACATCTTGAGGTCGAGCACGATCAGGTCAAAAGGGCTGCTCTTGTTCAACAAGCTCAATGCCTCTTCGCCGCTGGCAGCAGTGTCCACCTGGTAGCCCTCCAACCTCATGATCTCTGCCAGGGAGACACGCGCCACGACTTCATCGTCCACTACCATCACATGTGCTGCTTGACCTTGCTCTGGCATGGCTCTGTACTCATTCTATTGTGCAATGCGCTTCGAGGACACATTGTCCTGCAGGCTTACCCGCCGAACGGGCAGCTTGACGATAAAGGTTACCCCCTGGCCTGGCTGGCTCGATACCTCGAGCGTGCCACCATGGCGCTCTACAATGCCATAACTGATCGCCAAACCCAATCCGGTCCCATTGGGCTTGGTCGTATAGAAAGGTTCGAACAGGTTGGCGACCTGCTCCGCCGTCATCCCTGGGCCAGTATCGCGAAAATACGCCAACATCCATTCTTCATCCTCTGAAAGCCGCACCTCCAGCCACAGGTTGCCCCCCGCAGGCATGGCCTCGATCGCATTGATGACGATGTTCAGGAACACCTGGGTGATCTGATCGGCAACCATCGGTACCGGGGGCAGGTCAGGGCTGAAGCGCGTATGCACGCGCACCCCACCGTGCTGCAACCGTTTGTGGGCCAGGGCCAGCACGTTTTCCACAACAGTGTTGACGTCAGCCGGCGCTATATCGCCGCGCGAGGGCCGATAGAACTCTAACATGCGCTGCACAATCTCGATCAGCCGTTGCACCTCGGCCTGGGCCATCTTGAGATACTGCGAGCGTTTATCGTCCCTCAGGCCTTCGTGCAGGCTCAAATGCAGGCTGTTGTGGATTGCTTGCAGGGGGTTGTTGATCTCGTGGGCGATGGACGCGGCCAGGCGGCCAATGGCGGCCATCTTTTCTGCCTGCACCAGTTGGGCCTGGGAACGTTCCACTTCCTTGGCAAAGTCAGCCAACTCGCTGTACAGATTGGCATTGTCCACCGCCACCGCCACCGAAGCCGCCATCGCCTGCAGCAGTCCCAGGTCCTGCTCGGTGAACGATCCATCCAGCCTGTTGAGTACCTCGATCGCGCCGATCACCTGGTCACGGATTCTCAGCGGCACACAGAGGATTGATCGCGCAGTAAAGTCCGCCTCCTCATCTATGTCAGCCGAAAAATAGGGGTCGCGCTCGACATTGTTGACGAGTTTGGACTGGCCGGACTTGACCACGTAGCCCACGATGCCCTCTTCCGGCTGGATCGTCCGGCCAGTAATCCAGCCCTGTTGGGGGCTAAAACTTCTGCGAAAGACCATTCCGCCGATCTCTTCGTCTACCAGCACCAGCGAACCGGCCTCCACCTGCAGGATTTCACGAATTCCCTGCATGGTCGCTTCCAGGACCTCGTCCAGTTCCAGGCTGGAGGTAACCATGCGGTTGATCTCGACCAGCGCCGACAGTTCCTGGTTGCGCCGCCGCAAGGCCTGCTCACTGCGGCGAATGCGCATGACGGCGTCAATGCGCGCCAGCAATTCCCGAGGGTCGAAAGGCTTGGTGAGATAGTCGTCGGCTCCCAATCCCAGCCCCAGCGTCTTATTGCTGACCGAATCGAGCGCCGTCGTCATGATGATGGAGGTGTTGTGCAGCGCAGGATCCGCCTTGACCCGGGTGATCACCTCGTAGCCGTCCATCTCCGGCACCATGATGTCCAGCAAGACCAGGTCAATTTCGTGCCCCGCAGTCGCCTCCCGTCGCAAGAGCGAAAGCGCCTCGTCGCCGGAATATGCAACCTGCACCTGGCAGCGTACCAGCCCCAGCATGCTTTGCATCAGTTCGACCATCTCGACGTCATCCTCGACGATGAGGATGCGGGGAGGTGCCAGTTGCTCATCCTCGTACATCGTGCCATCACCAAGCCATCGTTACAGCGTCAACGCCAGACACGCCAGGTCCTCGCTCCTCGGCCTGCGCTCCTCAACCCTCATTATACATGCTTTGCGGGCACACACAAGTGCAAAATCTCCTTATGAATCCTTAACGTGGGCGCCGGTCACGGCTTCACCCCAGGCTCACCTGGAGCCACTTGAAGCCCCGGCCCCTGTTCCACATCCAGCACCTCGACATTCCACAACTCGCTGCGCGCCGTGGAATCCAGGGCAAAATTCAACACGTGCGGCCTGGCGATGGCAACCCGCAGCCACAGAAAAAGCGGAATGGCGGGCAGTTCCTCAGAGAAAATGATCTGGGCCTGCTGATGATACTCTGCATACTCCGGGGTGCCGGGCAATGCGGCGAGCGCCGCCTGGCAAGCCGCATCATAGTCGGCATTGCTGTACCCGGTGACGTTGTCCCCATCCCAGCGCCCTTTGTCAGGAACCTCAGAAGACAGGTAGCGCCCGCACAAGGGGGTGTCGTCGAACCACCACACCGTTTCGGCCATGTCGAACCGGCGGCCGAAGAGTGGCCCAGCGGGGCCCTCCGCGAACATCTCTGACGCAGGTTGGGCTTCCAGATTGACACGCATGCCACAATCGGCCAGGTAGGCCCGCACGATGCGAGCCACCGGCTGCGAAAGCGGGCTGTCCGAGGAGGTCAGCAACGTCACCTCCAGGGGCGTACCGGTGCGGATCCCTCGCACGCGTTGGGCCTCGCGCACGCCGTCCTCATTCTCATCCAGCCACCCCACCTCTTCCAGCAGTGCGCGCCCGGCCGCCGGATCGTATTCCCAGTGCACGAGGCGGCTGCCCGCGTACAGCGGGTGATGGGGGGGCAGGTAACTATCCGGCACGACGCTGCGACCGTACGTGACCTCGTCCACGATGGCCCGGCGGTCAATGCACTGCACGACAGCCTGGCGCACCCGCACGTCCCCAAAAAAGTCCGCGCGCCGGTAGTCCGATGCCGGAACGATGCCGAAGTCAATGTGCTCCCATCCATTGCTGGTGGCGGTCGCCACCTGCAGCAGGCCGCGCTGCTCCGCCTGCACCAGCAGCGGCATGGACGACTCGAAACCGGCGTCGTGCGTGCCAATGTCGCACTCGCCCGCGAGGAGGCGGGCCACCATCTCCGGCGCACCAGAAGTGAACCGGAACACCAAGCGGTCCAAGATTGGCAGCCCTTCGGCAGCCCGGAAGTAGTGCGGGTTGCGCACGAGGGTGATGGCTTCTCCCGGCGTCCACTCCTCGACGACGAACGGCCCCCATCCCAGCGGGTACCGCCGCGTGTCTTCCGCCTCCAGCAGTTCGCCCGGCGCGCGCCCCTCCAACTGGTGGCGCGGGAGGGGCGCAAAAAAGTTCAGAAAATAGGTGGGGCTTACGAAACCCGGCAGGCCGACCCACCTCACGCGCCATTCGTCCGTCGCATAGTAGCGGGCGGTACGGTCTACCAGGTAACGGCTGCCGGGCGTGGCGGGATCAGAAGCCACCTGAAAGGCGAACACGGAATCATCCGCCGTGAGCGGCTCGCCATCGGCCCAGGTCACGTCCTCACGCAGTATGAAGGTGACCTCCATGGCCTCCATCTGCAGCGGTTCGCCCTCGAACTCGATCACGCATTCCTCGACGTCGCAGCCGGCGGGACGGACCCGGACACCGTCCGCCAGTTTCACCACCTCACCGGCGGCGTCCACGACCCGGTCACCCTCCCGCACGCGCACGATGCGCGTGACTACGTCTCGGTCAGCGACGCTGGGGATCTTGGTCAGAATCACCGGCCGATAGGTATAATTGACGGTATCAATCGGGCCGTCGTAGAGCGCTTCCATCACGTGGGGCGTCGCTGCCAGGCGGGAGCCGCCGTACAGGTACAGCGTATCGGGTTCGCCGGCCAAGCACACGGTGAGCACCTTTGGCTCGGGAGGCAGAGGGGTGGGCGTTGGGGAGGGTGTGGCCGTGACCACGACCGTCTCCGGCGGCGTCGTCACGGTGACGGTCACAATCTGAGGGGCGCAACCCGCGAGCCACAGGAGCGCTGCGCTCAAGACAACCCAGGCACGTCGCCGTCGGTGCAGCATCATTTCCTCCAGGGAGGGGAGTATATCACCACACGGGCCATCGTGCAAGGGAGAGGCGGGGCCGATGCGGGCGCAAGGTGCGGGCGCAAAAAGCAGGCGGCAGCACGCAAGTACTGCCACCCGCTGGCCGACGAGTCACTGTAAGACGTCTATAGACCTACTGCGTGCCCCGCAGGCGCGGGTCCAACGCGTCCCGCAGCCCATCCCCCAGGAAGTTGAAGGCAAACATGGTGATGGACAACGCCAGCGCAGGCAAGATGGCCTGGTGCGGATAGGTGCGGATTGACTGTGACCCGTCCGCGATCATGGAACCCCAACTCGGCGTCGGCGGGTTCACCCCCAGCCCGATGAAGCTCAGGAACGCCTCGGTCGCGATATACCCCGGAATGGCCAGCGTCACGGTGATCACCAGCGGCCCCAACACGTTGGGCAGGAGGTGGCGGAAGATGATGCGCCCGTTGCCGGCCCCCATGGCCCGGGCCGCCAGGGTGAATTCTTGCTCCCGCAGCGAGAGCACCTGCCCGCGCGCCAGGCGGGCCGTCCCCATCCAGGCCGTGATGCCGATGCCGACGAAGATGAACAGCATGCCGCCAAAGCGCCGGTCTATGGCGTTCATCAAGTAGGCAAACGTCCCCGGCTCGCTCTCGGAGAAGGCGGAGCGGAAGAAGGCCATCATCAAGATGATCAACAGCATGCCGGGAAAGGCATACATGATGTCCACGAAGCGCATCATCAGGTTGTCTACCCGTCCCGAGAAGAAGCCGGAGATCAGGCCGTACACGGTGCCCACGAACAGGGCGATGAGTGGGCCCACGAGGGCCACCGACAACGAGATCTGCGCCCCGTAGATCAGCCGGCTCAACAGGTCGCGACCGACATAGTCGGCCCCCAGTGGGAACTCGCCGCTGAGTTTGGCGTAGGGCTTGATCATGGGGAACAGGCCCATGATCCAGGAAGGCACCGCGTCCGTCTGCTCCCGGTCCTGGTCAGAATAGGAATAGGGCGACAACTGCGCAGCGAAGACCGCCGTCAGCACCAACAAGATGACCAGGCTGCCGCCGAACACGGACGCCTTGTTGCGTGTCAACCGATAGAGCGCATCCGCCCACAGGCTGGCGGTCCTGCGCCGCACTGGTACTACTGCCTCTGAAACTGCCACCGACTACCTCCTACTACTCCAACCCATCTCACTCGTAGCGGATGCGCGGATCCAACCACGCATACGTAATGTCCACCAAGACGTTGGCGATCACCAGGAAGATGGCGTACAGCAGGATCGTCCCCATGATCACCGGATAGTCCCGGTTGGTGATGCTGGTGATAAAGTACCTGCCCAAGCCCGGAATGCCGAACACCTGCTCCACCACGAACAGCCCGGTCAGCACCGCCGCGAACATCGGCCCCAGGATCGTCACCACCGGAATGAGCGCGTTACGCAAGGCGTGGCGCGTGATGACCACCCGCTCCGCCAGCCCCTTGGCGCGCGCCGTGCGAATGTAGTCCTCGTGGATGACCTGCAACAGGCTGGCGCGCGTCAGGCGGGCGATGATGGCCGAGAAGCCCGTGCCCACCGCAAAGGCCGGCATGAGGGCGTACCTCCAGAAATTCCAGGTGAACAGGTTGTGGGGAACGAAAAAGAACAGGTAAGGTGGCTTGGTGCCCCAGCCGGTGGGGGGCAGCCACTTGAGCGCCACCCCAAAGATCCACACCAGCACCGGCCCCATGGCCACCACCGGCACCGAGACGCCAAAGATGGCCACCCCCATGCCCAGGTAGTCCCAGATGGTGTTCTGTTTGAGCGCCGCCAGGATGCCCATGGGCAGGCCGATAGACAGCGCCACCGCCATGGACAGGAGGCCCAACTGGAGCGAGACGGGCAATTGCTCCCGGATGATGTCGTTGACCGTGCGGCTACGGGAACTGTAGGAGGGGCCAAAGTTCATCCAGCGGAGGTAATATGCTCCCCCCAGTTTGACGTTGATCATCGTCTCATCCGCCATGGACAGCGGTTTCTGCTTGGTGATGCGCGGCACCAGGACGTCGTAGAGGTAAAGGGCGTACTGCTTCCAATAGGGTTGGTCCAGATGATAGCGCTCTTCCAGGTTGGCGATGATTTCTGCGGGCAGTTTCTTCTCGCGGTCGAACGGGCCGCCGGGCACGGCGTGCTCCATGGCGAAGGTAATCAGCGAGATCAGGAAAAGTACCAACAACATCCAAAATATACGTCTCACCACGTAGCGACCCATCGGGCAACTCTCCTTCTATTGAGGGGCAGGGTCCCCTCCGCCCAACACAGTTGGGCGAACCGGAAACCCTGCCCCCCAGATCTCACACAGAGTCTACTGCTATTCGATCTCCAGGTTGAGGCTCCACTTTTCGTAGGCCTCGTGGCCGTGCTGCGAGTAGGTGCGGTTGACGTAGGGCTTGGTCACCGTGACGCGGGTGTACCAGTACATGGGGATGATGGCCGCATCGTCGTAGACCAGGATCTGTTCCGCCTGGGCGTACATATCCTGCCGCTTGACCGGATCCGGCTCCAACGCGGCATCCATGAGGATCTGGTGGAAGGTATCGTTAGTCCACTGGGTCGACGCCGAAGCGCTGCCGCCGACGTCCATGACCTCGCGCGTCCAGTTGTTGGCGTCGGGGTAGTCCAGACACCAGCCCATGCGCCAGACCTGCGGAGAGTCCTCTTGCACCGTCACCAGGTAGACTTTCCACTCCTGGTTGGTGACCGTCACCTGGATGCCCAGACTCTCCTTCCACATCTCGGCGACCGCCTCGGCGATGCGCTTGTGGCCCTCGGAGGTGTTGTACATCAGGACGATCTCGGGGATCTGGTCCACCGAGGTAAAGCCCATCTCGTCCATGTAGGCCTTGAGTTCCGCCTTGGCCGCCTCGGCGTCGGTCTTGATGCCGGTATCAGGATGGTCGGCCATGGTCGGGCAGCCCGCATTGCCAGGCCGGCAGAACCACTGCGCTGGCTCCTGACCACCCTTGAGGACGTTGTCAATCAAGCCCTGGCGATCCACGGCGTGCGAGAGCGCGCGGCGCATGTGGACGTTGTCCATGGGCGCCTTGGTGACGTTGAAGCCATAGTAGTAGGTGCAGCCGCTGGGCGCGATGATGAGTTCCTGCGACAGCAGCGGGTCGGCCTTCACGCGGTCCATGTCGGGCAACGGCACGCCGGTCGTGTCCAGGTTGCCTGCCTCGTACTCGGAGAAGGCCGGGGAGGCATCCAACATGGCGAACTGGATCTCGTCAATCTGCGGCACGGGGACGCTCTCGATGCCGGGCCACAAGGTGTTCTTGACGAGCGTCATCGAGGAGTCGTGGATCCATTCCTTCAGCACGTAGGGGCCGTAGGACTGGTTGAAGCCGGGCTCGGTCCAGCGGTCGCCCCGCGCCTCGGTGCAGTCATCGCCCTCGATGATCCACTTGGGCTGGGCGTGTCCCACCCACAGGCCGATGATGTTCAGGTTATAGACGGCCGGGGTGGTAAAGGTCACCTCGAGCATGGAGGCATCCAGCGCCTTGACCGCCACGCCGTCCACCAGCGCCTGCTTCTCCTCGGCGGTCAGGTCACCCCAACCCGCGGCGCCATTCAGTTCGTTGAGGCCCTTGATGGCGAAGCCGAGCACGTAGGCGTAGTCGGAGGCCGTGTCGGGACTGCCCGTGCGCTTGATGCCGTACTCGAAGTCGTTGGCGGTCACGTAGCGCACGTTACCCTCGCAGTCCAGCACCTCTTCCACCGCCGAGCCGTTCCAGCGCACCCAGGGGATGCCCTGGCGGACCTTGAAGGTGTAGGTCAGGCCGTCGTCGGAGACGGTCCAGGACTCGGCCATGCCGGGCTCGAGGAGCAACGAGACCTCGTGCAGGCGGGTCAGGCCGACGGTGATCTCATCCACGACCTGCACCGAACTGGTGTCGGTGGACAGGGCGGGGTCAATCGTCGGGACGTCGCCAGGGCCAAAGTTCGTGTACAGGACGTTCGGCCGCATTTCCTTTGGCGGCGGGGGTGGGGTGGCGGTGACGACCTCGACTACTGTCTCACCCGCCACAACCTTAGTGACCTCGACGGTCACCACTTGCGGAGCGCCGCCACATGCGGTCAGCAACGTAGTGCCGACCAGCAGCGCGGCCACCAAAATGGACCACTTCTTGCTAAGCATTGATCTCCTCCCATTCAAGATGTTTTTCCAGTCACGTACTCGATGGACCTGTGGTCAGATTTCTCTGACCGAACATGGCATCTCTCCCCTACACATCACCTCCTCTGCTAGTCTATATCCCACCGCACCACGGACAATCCGATTGTGCCGGCAAACCTTACCCTAATTGCCGGGCCGCTTCTGAGACTGCACCAGGTGGCAGGCGCAAAAGTGGCCTGGCTCAATCTCGATGAAGTCTGGATCTATCTCGCAACATACATCCATCGCCACCGGGCAGCGGGTGCTAAAGTTGCATCCAGGTGGCGGGTTGACCGGACTGGGCACATCCCCCTCCAGGATGATCCGTTGTCGCTTCTCCTCGACCACCGGATCTGGGATGGGCACCGCCGACAACAGGGCCTGCGTATACGGGTGAAGTGGATTGGTGTAGACCGTATTGCGGTCGGACAACTCCACGACTTTACCCAGGTACATCACCGCCACCCGGTCGCTGATGTGCCGCACCATGCTCAGGTCGTGGGCGATGAACAAATAGGTCAGGCCCAACTTGCCCTGCAATTCCTCCAACAGGTTCACAATCTGGGCCTGGATCGAGACGTCCAGCGCCGAAATCGGCTCATCGCAGACGATGAATTCAGGCTCAAGGGCCAGGGCACGGGCAACTCCAATGCGCTGGCGCTGCCCGCCGGAGAACTCGTGCGGATACCGGTTGACAAAGTAGGGGTTCAGGCCCACCAGCTCCAACAACTGTTCCACCCGTTCCCTCATCTCTTTGCCGTGCGCCACGCGATGAATCTCCAGCGGCTCACCCACGATCGCGCCTACGGTCAAGCGGGGATTCAGGGACGCATACGGGTCTTGAAAGATGATCTGCATCCTGCGCCGCATGTGGCGCATGTCGCTCCCCTTCATCTGTGTCAGGTCCTGGCCGTCGTAGTAGATATGGCCTGCTGTCGGACGGTAGAGTTGGATGATCGTCCGCCCGACCGTGGTTTTTCCGCATCCACTTTCCCCCACCAGGCCCAGCGTCTCGCCCCGCACGATGTCGAAACTCACGTCGTCCACGGCTTTGACGTCGCCAACGTGGCGTGAAAAGACGAGGCCGCGCGTAATGGGAAAATACTTTTTCAGGTTCTGTACCTGGACTAGGACATTATTCCCTGTCATACGGTCTTACCCCTTCGGTTCTACTTTTTTCCCAACAGGCCACCTGGTGTCCAACCCCCACTGCTTCAAGCAGCGGCATCTCACGCTCGCAGTGTTCCGTCTTGTAGTTGCAGCGAGGCGCAAAGGGGCATCCAGGCGACCGGTAAATCAGGTCAGGGGGTTGGCCTCGCACAGAAACCAACTTGGTACCCGGCGCTTCATCCAGCCGGGGCAGCGAACCCAAGAGCCCGAGGGTATACGGATGGCGTGGAGAGGCGTACAGTTCTTTGACCGTGGCCTCTTCGATGATGTAGCCAGCATACATGACGATCACCCGCTCCGCCAGGCGCGCGATGACGCCCAGGTCGTGGGTAATCCAGATCACAGCCATCCCCAGTTTGTCGCGCAACCGCTTGACCAGCTCCACGATCTGGGCCTGGATGGTCACGTCCAGGGCCGTCGTGGGCTCATCGGCGATCAGCAGCGAAGGGCTGCAGGAAAGCGCCATGGCAATCATCACGCGCTGGCGCATGCCGCCGGAAAACTGATGGGGAAAATCGTCCAAACGATCGGCGGCCTGGGGGATGTTCACCATCGCCAACAACTCGGCCGCCCGCTCACGGGCTTCCTTGTTATTCATGCCCTGGTGCAGTTTGAGGGCTTCCATGATCTGAAAGCCGATGGTCAGAACCGGATTCAGCGAGGTCATGGGCTCTTGAAAGACCATCGCGATTTCCGCTCCACGGACGTAGCGCATCTCCTCGTCGGACAGCCTGAGTAGATCCCGCCCACGGAAAAATACCTCACCACCGACGATCTTGCCGGGTGGGTCCGGGATCAAACGCATGACGGAAAGAACGCTCACGCTCTTGCCGCAACCGCTCTCGCCGACGATGCCCAGACACGCCCCTTCCTGCAGGTCATAGGAGATGCCACTGACTGCGTGTACGACGCCGTCCTGGGTGAAGAACTGGGTCTGAAGATTCCTTACCTCGAGCAGATTGGCCACCTATGAGACCTCCTTAATAATGGCTTAACATAGCAAATTATAGCGGATTGGCAACACATGTCAAGTAGAGCACGGCCTCACCACGATACCGGCACCGGCTGCTCCAAGTAGAGAATCGGTGAGACAGGAAAAATCCCTTCCCAGACGCTGAACATCATGGGCCGATGCAAGGCATCCAGGCCCCTGCACCACCCCGGCTGACCGACCACCAAATGCCACACACTGCGCCCGATTCCGCTCCACAGGCGGGTCAGCACGGTTCGCCTGCTCCGGCCGAACGTGCGACGCCGGACTCCGTGCTCGATCCGCTCCCATACGTAGGCCGGCGGCTGAACCTGACCCACGCGATCGTCCAATGCCCAGCGGAGCAGAGCGTCCAGTTCGTCCGGGAAGCATCGCTTGCGATCCACTTTACGTAAAGTCATACGCCACCTCGGGCACCAATCTGCGCTCCCGCTCCAGAACGGCTTTCCTCAGGCTCTCCCGGGCATAGTGGAGGCGAGATTTCACTGTACCCTCCGGAACGCCGACGACCTGGGCGATCTCTTTGAGGTCCAACCCCTGCAGGTAATACAAGGTAATGACGACCCGGTGACGAGGCGGCAAGGCATCAATCGCCTGCTGCAGCGCTTGCCGCCACTCCTGCTCTTCTGTCAAGGCCTCGGGATGCCACTGGGCAGGCGACGCCCACCGGTCCAGCGTGTCCTGGAGCACATACCACCACCGCTTGACCCGGCTCGTCCAACTGTACGCCAGGTTGACGGTGACACGGTACAGCCATGGCCCCAGTGGCAACGTCTCGTCAATGCGGTCCGCGTAAGTATAAACCCGGAGGAACGCCTCTTGAAGAATGTCTTCAGCCGCCCTCCCATCACGGGTGATCGCCAGCGCGGTCCGATAGACCGTCGTCTTGTACCTTTCGTACAGTTCACCCAGGGCCTCAAGATCGCCGTCTCGCACGCGAGCGACGAACCAGCCATCCGTGTGCTGTGCGGTCATCTACCCTCCAGGTGTACCAAGTCCACTATTATATACTCCCAGCGACACCGAAAGGTTCAATCATCCCCAGAAGGAATTTCTTTGTTTCGGCTCAAGCGTGCCAAAAAGTCCCGATCTTGAGAGGTCAACTCGGCGCGCTCCAGGAGATCGGGGCGACGCTCCAGCGTACGTTGCAGGGCCTGCTCACGATGCCAGCGAACGATGGCCGCGTGGTTGCCGGAACGCAATACCTGCGGTACCTCCCAGTCCCGGAAGACGGCCGGGCGAGTATAGTGCGGCCCCTCTAACAACCCACGGGCGTGGGAATCGTCGAACGTTGCGCCAGGGTCCCCCAGTACCCCCGGCAGCAGTCGCGTCACCGCGTCAATGATGACCAGCGCTGCCAATTCGCCACCGGTCAGCACGTAATCGCCGATCGAGATTTCATCGGTCGCCAGGTACTGGCGCACCCGCTCGTCCACTCCCTCGTAGCGCCCACAGATGAGCAGGATGCGCCGACAATGCGACAGTTCACCGGCCACGGCCTGGGTGAAGAGGCGACCCTGAGGGCTCAGCAGGATGACCGGCACCCCCGTTTCGCCTGCCAGGATTGCTTCGGCCGCGGCGAAGATGGGGTCCGGCTTCATCACCATCCCACCTCCCCCGCCATAGGGGACGTCGTCGGTGATGTGATGTTTGCCGGTCGCATAGTCACGGACGTTGTGCAACGCCAGCGCAAGACGGCCACTTTCTTGAGCCCGTTTCAGGATGCTCTCCTCTAAAGGGCCGTGGAACATTGCAGGGAAGAGGGTCAGGACGTCGAAATGCATCGGATTCATACGTAATGCGTAATGCGTAAACGTAGCTGGTATTGTACACAAGATTGGTTTAGTTGGCAAGAGTCAGAAATCCGCTTTCTCCCAGAAAACGGGGCTCTAGTCAATATTCTACCTCGCGGCTGAGCACGGTCAACGCCAGGAGCGTCGTCTGGCCCACCTGTCTCAGTTTCTTGGGGTCTAGCGCCTCAAGCGTGTCTTCCGGCGTATGAGCGGTCCGATCTGAGCCGTCCCAACTCACGTAGAGGCTCAGCGCTGAGCGGCCGCCAAAGCCGCGCGAGGCGAACATGCCGTGGTGGGGGCCACGCCCACGCGTGGTGGTGGAGACCCCCAGCCGGCCGGCTGCCTTCTGAAAGAGCTGCACCAACCGGAAACTGCTGCCCTGCTCCAGAGCGATCTCACTTCCATCGCCCGCTCCCACGCCGCTCAGTTCGATCACCGCTTCCACGGTCAGCGACATGAAGCCGGCCTTGGCATTCATCACGTTGCTGACGCTCAGGCCCTCGGTCCGCTCACCGCCGGTCCAGGCCACAAAGACGACCGTCCGCTTGGGCTGATACGGGGCCTGCTTGAGCACCCGGGCCAGTTCCAGCATCGTCGCCACACCGCTGCCGTTGTCGTTGGCTCCCGGGTAGAGGGTACCGTCGGGCCCCACGCCCAGGCCATCGTAGTAGGCACTGACCACGATGACCTGGCTGTCCATCCCCATCCCCTGCCTCGGCCCCGTGTGGGCGCCGGTGCCGGGGATAAAGCCGATGACGTGGTAGTACTTTTCATCCAGGCCTTCACTCATCGCCAGCGCCGTATTCAAGTGCACTGTCGCACCCGTACCCGCTAACGCGACCTCGCCAGGCTGCAAGCCAGTCGCCAATTGGTCGAACTGAGCCAGGCTGCTGCCCGCCGTGGCCAGCAACCGGTCGGCGACCTGCGGAGTGATGACCATCACAGGCACCTGCGTCGTCAAGTAACCCTCTTGCATAAACAGGACCTTACGTTGGATCGTGCGAGGGTCATCCACGACCACCAGCACTCCTGCCACGTTACTGGTGCCGATGCGCTCGATGGCCGCCTCACGCACCAGGATCACCTTGTCGTACAGATCGAGGCCGCCAATGCCATAAGCATCGCCCCCAGGGGTGCCGGGGTCAGGGCCGGTAGCAATGCCGACGATGGGCCCAGTACCTTCGCCAAAGGAATTAAAATTACCGACGTACTCGGCAAAGTCCTGCCGATACACCAGCGCTTCGGCTACGGTCCCCTGGACGTCCAGGATCTCCAGCCGGGGCATCTCTGTCATGTGATAGCGCGGGCTGGGCACGGATTGGATGTAGGTATTCCCTTCACCGGCGGGAAACAGGCCAATCTCCTTCATGCGCGTGGCGACGTACTCGGCAGCCAACTCGGCCCCCGGCGTGCCCGACTCGCGCCCCTGAAATTGGGGGGACGCCAGCACCTGCACGTCCTCCAAGGCCCGGGCCGCATCGAACTGTTTCGCCTGGGCACGATACACCCCCAACGGAGCGGCACTTTGCAACACCCACACCAGCCCCAGCACCACGAGCACCGCTGCCACAGCCGTGTAGCGATTGAACAGCCGGCTGACGTTGATCCGGCTCTCCGTCAGAAAGCGACGCAACCCTTCGCCCCACAGGTTGAAGGCCACGATGGCCAGGCAGAAGGCAACGCCGGGATACCAGGCCATCCATGGGTAACTCCGCCACCAGTCACGAATATTCGCCAGCAGCGCTCCCCACTCTGGCACGTCAGAAAAATAGGTGACCAAGTCCACCCCAGTCTCGACCCTGAAGCCACCCCCCAGGAAAACGTTGAGGAAGCCCAGCTCAGAGAGCAACATCAAGACGCCGCCCATCTCCAACGCGGCCAGTACGAGCAGGGAGGTCAACAGGTATGGCACCACGTGGCGCGTCAGAATCTGCACCGGCCGCGCTCCCAACGCCCGCGCGGCCTCGATGTACAGTTGCGGCTTGACGCCGATCACCTGCCCTCTCACGAACTGCGCCACCTCTCCCCACCCCACCACACACAGTGCCACTATGAAGACCCACATCCCTTGCTGGATGCCGATGGCCTGGATCAGGATCATGGCGAACAGCGTGACCGGAAAGGCCGCCCATACCCCGACCGCGCCGCTGACCAGCCGGTCCACCCAACTGCCCTGCCACCAGCCCGCGACCATCCCCAGGAAGGTACCCCCCAGCACGCGCGCTACCATGGCGAACAGTGCCAGGGCCAGCGTCTGCTTGGTCCCCGCCAGCACCAACGCCCGCACGTCTCGCCCCAGGTGGTCGGTCCCCCAGGGAAAAACGCTCGAGGGGGAGAAGGGGGGAGCGGCGATCTTGTCCTCGATCATCATCACGCCGTGGATCTCATAGGGATTGGTCCTGGCCAACTGCTCGCCGAACAAGGCTAGGCCGAAGAACCCCAGCACCAGCAACGTCCCGACCAGCAGTGCAGGATTGCCGAACACGCCGCGCAGGATCCACCGTGGCCGGCGCACAGCCACCGGCTCATTATCTAGCGTGTCCGCCAGCCCATTCACCGTACCCTGTCCAACCGGCAGAGGACGCAACTTTGATCCCTCAGGCGCCGCTCCCGGCAACAAGCGCCGCAGGCCGGCCCACCACTCGGCTACGCCATCGGCCAGCCCTTTCAGCCGCTCCCACCAGCCTGGCCGCTCCTGCTGCTGCTCCCGCTCTTCCTCACCGCCGTTCCTCAGGCGCGGGTCCAGGATCGGGTAGATGATCTCCAGGGCCAGGTTGATGAGCAGGAACAAGAACCCCAGCGACACGATCAGATCGGTCACCAGCGTACTCTCCCCGCTCTGGATGGCCTCCCACAGCATCAACCCCACACCTGGCCAAACGAAGAAATACTCCACTACCGGCAGGCTGGCCAGCGAGAAGCGCAGAGACGTCCCCAGCGTAGTCAGGATCGGGATCAGCGCGTTGCGCAACGCGTGCCGGTTGCGTACCACCCGCCAGTGCAACCCCTTGGCCCGCGCCGTCCGGATGTAATCCTCCCCCAACACCTCGGAAAGCGAAACGTAGGTCACCTGCGCAATCTGTGCCAGCGGCCGGGCGGCCAGCACCAGCGCCGGCATCACCAGGTGTGCATCCCAGCCAAAGCCGGTGGCGGGCAACACGGGCACCCCAAACCGCCGGTGCACCTGGATGTTCACGACCCACAGGAGCATCGCCAACAGAAAACTCGGCGTCGAGACGCCCAGGATCGAGAGCAAGAACACCAGCGACGCCCCCCCTTTGCGCCGTGCCAGTGCCACCGTGATCCCCAGCGGCACCCCCAGCACAGCCGCCACGCCCAACGAGAGCAACAGCAGTCCCGCACTGTGACTGAACGTCGTGGCGACCAACCCCAGCGCAGAAACGTTCTGCCGGTGCCAGTAATAGGTGGCCGGGTGGTGGGTCACGTAGGTGACCACCCGCAGCAACGCTTCACCGGCAGCGCTCAGTGGCTCGGCCGGCAATCGCTGTCGCCCGCGCTCGGCCATGATCAGGCCGAACAGCGTCAGATAGGCGATGACCAGCAGGGTCACCAGGCTGACGCCCACACGGCGCAGCACGGTATGCAGGCCAGAGCGGCCCGGAATCCCTCTATGACCGGTCAATAGATCTCTCCCATGCCGCCATGCTCCAGAATGTACACTTCCGTATCATTGTCCGGCGACGGGTGGACGATGATCTGGTAGCAAGAGAGATTGCTCAGTATTCTGACACAATCTCCAGCCACCCAGTTGAGGCCGAAGCGGCGACCGCGCGTCCATTCGAACTGCATCTTGGGGTGAAACCGCCATTCCAGGCCCTCGTAATAGGCAACCACCTCCTCCAGCGGGTCGTTGGTGCGATAGAACCACTCGTAGCAATAGACTCCAGGGGCAGGCATCAGGCACACCTCGCCCTCGGCATACTTGACCTGCACGGCACCGGGGTAGCGGGGCGGTTTCATCCACAACTCGCCCAGGAGACTCTGTGGCACACCGAGCAGGGTGGAGATGAACAGGCAGAAACAGGCCAGGGCGAGACAGGCCAGGAGCACCTGGCTCAGGCAGGCGCGACGATGCCGGGCACGGAGCGTCGCTTCGTCGGGCATCTTCCAGCGCTCAAAAATTTCACTCATAGCACATCTCCCACACAGCGACGATGAACTGCCGCGGATGTACATCCCGGGGTACCCTCGTGCTACTTCCCCATCCCCATAATACTCGCAGGCGGTCACGGACGTTCATATTTCCAACGCCCATCTTTCCGACAAGGCTCATCTTGACGATGAGGAGATCATTCCGGCAACCCTTCCCGCAACACGTGCAGCCAGTTGCCTCCCAGCACAGCCGCAATTTCCTGCTCGCCGTACCCCAGTTCGCCCAACGCCGGGCCGATGTGGCCCAGGTCGGCGACAGTGTCCATCCCGGCCGGGGCGCTCTCTGCCCCAAAGCCACCGTCGAAATCGGAACCCAGTCCCACGTGCGCTGCGTCTCCCACCACCTGGCAGACGTGATCTATGGCCGCGGCTACGTCGGCGACGGTGACCGCGTCCTTGGCATCCCCCTTCCCCCAGCCAGGCCGCAGGAAACGATTGTAGGGCACGATGCCGATCACGCCATCCCGCTCGACCAGGCGCCGGACCATGGCGTCGGAGAGCTGGCGGGGGCCAGGCACCCGCGCGCGGGGATTGGAGTGGGTGGCAACGAGGCGGCCTTCGAAGCGGTCCACCGCCTCCAAGAACGATTCCTCTGCCAGGTGGCTGACGTCCAGGATCAAGCCTACGTCGGCCATCACGGCCAACAACTCGCGCCCGGCGTCGGTCAGCGGGCCAGGAGCACTGTTGCCGCCAGCGTAGCGGGAACCAGCCGCCCAGGAGAGGCCCACCAAGCGCACGCCCCGTTCGAACCACGCCTCGGCCTCGGCCGGCTCGCGGATGGGGTCTGCCCCTTCCATCAGCGGGACGATGCCCACCCGAGGGGTCTCGCCCTCCCAACTGGCGCACACGCTGTCGAGATGGGCGCGGCTGCCGACCAAGGTGACCCGCTCGCTCTCGCTGGCCAGGCGGTGGTAGAAATCCAATTGGGCCTGGCCCAAGGCGTAGGCCTCTTCGGCAGTCGTATAGGTGTGGGGCTCGGGCGAGCCCGAATTGGCAGGTGCTGCGAAGATGGTGCCGCAGACGATCGCCACGCTGCCGGCCAGCCACTCAGGCAGGCCCACCATACACAGGCCATCGTGCCGGGGCACAGCGGTCCCCTCCTCCACACGGCGGGTCTCCAGCGCGCTGCGCAGTACGTCACGGCCCAGAACGAGCGCGTTCCATGCCACGTCCTCGTGTGCGTCTACCACCAGCATCAGCCCCTCCTCTCTCGGATTGGATGAAGGAATACGTAGTTTACCACAGGCGGCACGTTTGACAACCAGGCCTAACCGCATATACTTGAGGCCAGGAGGAGAACACAGCACGCACATAACTGGCGAGGAGGCAGACGATGACCGATGAATCGCGGCTGGTGATGAGCCAGGGTCCCCAGCCTGGTCAGACCTTCATTCTGGATCAAGATTTGCTCAAGATAGGGCGAGACCCCAGCAACGACATCGTGATCAACGACCCTCAGGTCTCGCGGCAGCACGCACACATCAGGCGACAGGGGCCTCTGCTGGTGATCGAGGATGTAGGGAGCACCAACGGCACCTTCGCCAATGGAGTGCGGCTGACCAACCCACACACGCTGACCAACGGGGACGTGGTCAACCTGGGCGATGCGGTGACGTTGACGTATCACGGCGTGGACATTGCCGTGACAGAGCCCCTTGCCGGACGGCCCACGACCGTCTCCCCAGTACCGCCGGCTTACGAGCCACAACCCGCACCTCCACCGGCCTATGCCGCCATCTCTCCGACGCCGCCGGACTACCAGCCACAGCCCACACCTCCACCAGTCTATGCTCCGGCGTACTCGCCGGCCGCTGTCCCTCCATCAGCCCCACAGCCAGCCGAGGAGCCAAAGAGCAGAACGTGGTTATGGGTTGGGTGCGGCTGCCTGGTGCTGCTGTTGGTCGTAGCCTGTCTCGGGGTGGCCGTGCTCGACTATTTCAAGATGCTGCCGGACATTATCTACGAGCCGCTGCGCTGGCTGGGCCTGATCTAGTCTCGGTCCCCACGATCGCTTCCAGCAGTCTCTGCGTGAGCGCTTTGGCGCCGGGGCCCGCGCCCTCACCGGCCGGTCCCACGCAGCCCGGGCAGCCATCGGCGCACGGACAACGGCGTACCACGTCCAGCGCGGCCTCCAGCAGACTGTCGTGGAGTTCATACAGCCGCACGCTTAACCCTGCACCTCCCGGCGCGCGATCGTACAGCGTGACGGTGGGGAGGCCGGTCTCGGGGGCCCGCGCCTGCACGGTCGAGCCCAGGTCGCCAGGATCGCACATCAGGTGGAGGGGAGCCAGGTTCCCCAGCAGGTAGGCCAGGCCACTCAATGCCCCGTGCGCTCCCCGCGTCCGTTCGACGCGATGGTGGCAGTTCGGACAGAGGGTGATCAGGTTCTCCAGCACGTTGGCGAACTTGAACAGGTCGTTGGCGCCGGGGACGTAGCCGAAAGAGCGGAAAGGGGTGACGTGATGCACGTCGTGCTGGCGGCCCTCCCGCTCGTACGCGCCGCAGTGCCGGCAGCGATGCCCATCGCGGGCGAGGGCCGCGTCCCGCTGGGCAGGCCAGTTGGGGCCATAGTCGGCCGGAGGCATTAGCACGCCGATCTCCTGTAGCCGCGCCGTGAGCTCCTCAGAAAGCGCCAGCCAATAGCCAAAGGTGCGCAGTTGCTGTTCCGGCAGATCAATCGGCTCCCAGGCCAGCACCTCGTGGGTATAGCGCTTGATCTTGCGGTAGCCGGTAGCGCGGGTGGTGACCAACAGTTCTCCATAAGCGCGATGTACCCCTTGCTTCTCCTCATTTACTCTTTCCTCATCTACCACTTCCGGTATATGAGTAAATGAGGAATGAGGCGCGTCTGAGCGCAGCACTTGCAGGTTCCGCACGTCCGTCGTGGCCGAGGCACTGGTATAATAGTCTACCTGGGCCGCCCGCACGCAGGCCAACCCCTTCTCCCAATCCAGAGACTCGACGACGTAGGTCGCCCCGCCGTGCAGATAGATAGCCCCCTCGTGGATCAACATGGGCGCGCTGGGGCGATCCATCTGGCCGATGACCTGCGGTGAAGTCGGCGTGTACTCATCCGCGACGTCCTGGATGACGACATTGTCGGAAGTGCTGGCGCGCAGCGATACACCACTGGCCGGGTACCCTTCACCAATCCAGGTATAGCGTCCGTTGCTGGAGTGCAGCAGCCCTTCTTCCGCCAGCGCATCCAACACCGCCTGCGCGTCGCTAAAGTTGCCGAAAGGTTCTTCGCGCTCGAAGGGCAACTCGAAAGCCGCGCAGGCCAGGTGGTTGGCCAGCACGGCCAGGTTGTCCGGGTCCAGCAGCGCCTGCTCGACCGGCTGGCCGAAGAAATAGCGGGGATGGGTGACCAGGTACTGGCTGAGCGGAAGCGCGCTGGCGACCAGCACCGCGGCCGACAGTCCCGCCCGCCGCCCGGCGCGCCCGGCCTGCTGCCAGGTGCTGGCGATGGTGCCCGGGTAACCGGCTATCACGCACGCACTCAGTTGCCCAATGTCCACCCCCAGTTCGAGCGCATTGGTAGCGACGACGCCGCGCACCTGGCCCTGGCGCAACCCTTGCTCGATGCGACGCCGCTCGGTGGGGAGGTAGCCGCCCCGGTAGCCCTGCACCGTCTGAGCGTTGCCTCCATCTGCGACGACCGCGTCGCGCAGGTAGCCCAGCAACACCTCGGTGGTGAGGCGGGCACGGGCAAAGACGATGGTCTGCACGTCGGCCTGCAGGAACCGTGCGGCGATATCCTTCGCCGCCAGCGTCGCACTGCGCCGGATGCCGAGTTGGGGATCCACCAACGGGGGGTTGTAGAGAATAAAGTGTTTCTCGCCCTGCGGAGCACCATCGTCGTCCACGAGGGTGACGGGGGCCTCGACCAGCCACTCGGCCAACTCGCGCGGGTTCGCGATGGTGGCCGAGGCACACACGAAGCGCGGAGCGGAGCCATAGAAGCGGCACACGCGCCGCAGCCGCCGCAGCAGGTTCGCCACGTGGCCGCCCAAGATGCCCCGGTAGGTATGGAGTTCGTCGAGCACGACGTAACGCAGGCTGGCGAAGAAGCGCGCCCAGCGCGTGTGGTGAGGGAGAATGCCGGTGTGCAGCATGTCGGGATTGCTGACGAGGAGCCGGGCCTGGCGGCGAATGGCGGGCCGGTGCGCCGAGGGGGTGTCGCCATCGTAGGGGCGCACGGCGACGTCTGCCCGCAACGCCCCCACCAGTTCCCCCAGCGCGGCGATCTGGTCGTAGGCCAGCGCCTTGGTCGGGAACAGATAGAGCGCACAGGCGGCCGGATCGTTGAGCAGCGCGTGCAGCACGGGCAGGTTGTACGCCAGCGTCTTGCCGGAGGCGGTGGAAGTAGCCAGGACGACGTGCTCTCCCCCCAGTGCCGCCGCGATCGCCTGGGCCTGGTGGGTATAGGGCTGCTCGATGCCCCAGTCACGGGCGGCGGCGACCAGGCGCGAGTCAAGCCCGGCCGGCCAGGGGGCCACCCGGGCGGAGCGGGCCGGGATGCGCTGCCAGGCCGTCACGCAGCGCATAAACTCCGGATCTTGCCGGAAGGCGGTCAGG
>Ga0315291_10000451_pt1 | contig 53911 bp, 87 predicted proteins | sample YL17G12_20_MG_FD_203070 | JGI IMG/M metagenome (GOLD analysis project Ga0315291, IMG submission 203070) | Sediment microbial communities from Yellowstone Lake, YNP, Wyoming, USA - YL17G12_20 | ecosystem: Environmental > Aquatic > Freshwater > Lake > Sediment | place: USA: Wyoming | collected... | reverse complement strand
TGTCCGTGATGCTCCCGGCGAGTGCCGAAGAGACTTTCGCCCGCAGGTTCATACAGGACTTCGCGCGGCGATACCCCCTGTTGGCACCGCCGACACCCCAGCAGATCGCGGACGCTGAGGCCATAGCGAAGGCGCGGGCGGTGGCCGCGGGGATGGGACCGGCGGCGGAAGGGACGTCAGATGTTCGCCCGTGAACGCGAGATGAAGCCGATCGTGGCTGACTGGTTGCGGGCGCAGGGTTTGGTCGTTCGCTCCTGTGAGACTTACAGCCCCGGAGGCTACCCAGACTTGGTGGGCTGTTCCCTCGACCCAGTGATGGTGGATCGCCGGCAGCGGAGGCACAAGGGTTGGAGGCCGCTTCACACCCGGCTATTGGCCGTCGAATTGAAACTGACCCGGATAGCCGAGGCCTTGCGCCAGGCTGAGAGCTATCAGCAGTTTTTCGGGGAGGCTCTCGTTGCGTTTCCCGTGAACGTAGTCCTGCGCGTGCCGCACAGGGATGGCATAGGCGTGCTGGCCGTCTCACCCTACGGATGCAGACTCCTCATACCATCAGTGCCGCGGGTCCGGCAGCAACTGCAATGGTCTATCGAAAGCCAAGTCGAGAAGTTCTGGCGAGAACGGAAGAAGCTCACGGGGATGGCGCTGCCGGAGGCGCAGGAGGTGAAGCCGTGAGCAAGCGGCGGTGGGGTAGACGGGAGAGGATGTTCTACTCGATCCTCTCGTCCTATACTTCGGTCGGGTGCTGGTGCGGTGAGAGCCTAGCGGTTGTGAACGCACGGCCGTTCTGGGACTCGAAGGGGGAGGGGCGAGTTACCATCTGTCCAAAGTGTGGCCGCGAGCATCGCACGCGCTTCGTAGTCGAGTCACGGGCCGCGAAGGAGGGCCAGAGTCAGTGAAACTGTATCGGTGTTATTTCGTGACGGATGACGAATGGCAGATACTCGTCGTCGCGCCGAATGGCAAGCAGGCAAGGCGCGTTGGCTTTCCCTGTCTCCTCGGGATGGTCGAGGGGGAGTGGACCGACTGCCGAGTGCGGTTGGTGAGGCAGGTCACTGTTCCACCAGGCGCGCAGGCCGGCGTGATAGAGCAGTGCAGCGAAGCGCCGTGGACGTGCCAGGCGTGGGGGCACGAGGAGTGTTCGCCATGCCCGAAGGTCATACTGGGGAGGGGTGCGTGAACTGGCAGGACCTGATAGGCCGGGTCTGGTGCGGCGACGCGCTGGACTGGCTACGGGCATGGCCGGACGGTAGCGCCGACTTGGTACTCACCGATCCACCTTTCAATGCCGGCATTAACTACGGGGGCGGGTTCAACGACAGGAGACCTTGGCCTGAGTGGGCGGCGTGGCTCGATATTCGTATCCGCGACATGGAGCGGGTCAGCTCGGGCCTCGTGCTGGTCTTCGCTTCGGTGACCGGCTTGCTGGAGTTTACCCGCCACGTTCGGAGGCCCAACTGGGTAGGCGTCTGGTACAAGCCCATGTCCCTGTCGCACCGGGTCGGCGGCTCACCTTGGCTTCCTCATTGGGAACCCATCATGGCGTTTGGAAAGGCCTGGGGCGAAGGCGGACGCGTGCCAGCCTACAGCCTGCCCGACGTGATTCGGTGCAACCCAGCCGAGCGGAATGAACATCCGTGCCCGAAGCCCATTCCCTTGCTGGCCCGTATCTTGCGGGACATACCGGCGCAAGTCGTGTTTGATCCCTTTGCTGGCAGTGGGAGTACGGGGGTGGCAGCTGTTCGGGAAGGGCGGATGTTCGCCGGCTGCGACCTAAACCCCGACTACTGCGCGATGGCCGAGAAGCGCATCGGCCACGAGCGGGAGAAGATGAGACTGGACTTCGGAGAGGCGGCGGTGGCCGCAACAAAAGGGAGCGCCGAGCATGTGTGACTGCTACGGGCACAGGTGTGCGGCGGAGGAGTGCGAGGAGATGATTCCCATGCACATCGGGGACTTCGCCTATCCACGATGGCGATTCACGGTCTGGTGCGCGGGACACCTGCGCGAGGCAGACCCCGCAGCCGTGCTGTTCACCGTTACGCGGCCGAGTCACGGCGATACGGCAGAAGGATACGGCCGCGGTTGGCAGTGCGCTATCCTGGGGCCGGAGGTCGGCTGGAACGGAGACAACTCCCCGAACCTTGGCGCGCGGATGAAGTGCGAGTACGTCGGGCGGAAACGGGCGGCGAAGGCCGCGGAAAAGGAGGCGAAGTGAAGACTGAGAGTGCGGCGCAGAGGTTGCTGACTTGGATGCGATCCGCGGGAACCATCTACACGACGACGGAGAGGGAACGCTACCTTCTCGCGGCCGAGGCGGAACTGGCGGGGGAGCGGGTACTGGTTGTCTCCCCGCACTCGTTGGGTGCGTGCCACTGGGAGAATGAACCGACTAAAGAAGTGGGAATCGTGGAACCTGACGGCGGCTATCTGACGCAGTTCCGTCCAGGTCGTTACGCCATCCGCCCCATCACCGGGCCGAAGCCGGAGCCGGACCGGACTGCGGAGCGGCTGGTGTGGCCTGCTGGCCGCCGCCACATGCTCAATCCACAGGTGAACTGCTCGTGGTGCGGGACGGCCACGAGACTCGAAGCGCAGGTCTGCCTAGGGTGTCGGGCCGTCTTCACCGGCGACCGGCAGATGGGCGAAGCGCCCAAGCCCGCGACCGTGGACGCCAGCAGCGGCCGGCCCACACCGCGCGAGGCAGACAGGATAGACCCAGCAGACCGGCATGGTGGCGACACCGCGCTCTGCCTGTTGGGGATGACCCGCCGCGCCGACGCGCTCGCGGCGGAACTGGCGGAGGTGAGGGAGAGACTGCGCTTGGCGGAAGAAGACGCGGTAGGCCTAGACCATGCGGTGGTATCCGTACTGCGCGGCCGGGCTGGATCATATACCATGTTATCGGTAGCCCACGCTGCCCATGAGGAGCGCCTGCACCCGGCGGCCGAACCGAAGGAGGCGACCCCATGAGCGACATGGTGTACGTGATCGTCTCGGGCCACTACTCGGACTTCCAGGTCCACGCGGCTTACACTGCGAAGCCACGGGCAGAAGAGGTAGTGTCTCGCCTCAATGGCTTTGGACTCGGCGTGTACGATCGCTTCTGGGTCCAGGAAGTCCCGCTTGATACAGAGCCTCGACCGCGAAAGCGGCACACCGTGTTTATCGCGCTTTCCGACGGCGAGGAAATAGACCGCTTCTGCTACAGGCTCGATCCGTGGTCGAATGAGCCTTCGGTCAGGGGGATCGAGGACGAAGACGACAACGACACAGTGGTCGGCGAGTCCACGCGGAGTTACGACGACGCACTAAAGGCCGCACAGGACAGGCGGACGAGGATTCTGGCGCGACGGGAGGGAGTGGCATGAGTGAGAGTGAGTGGCCCGACTGCTCTTATGCTGGCGAGACCTGCGCCGAAGCTTATGCGCGCAATCCCGCCTCGTTCCACGGCTCCGAGCCTTGTGAGGGCCGAGGGTGCAACCTGCCCTATGCGGAGGGGTACTGTGTCCAGACCGACCAGTGCCTGGCGTGCCCCGTTCCTGCGCTGGTGAAGCGACGGGCGGATGCGGTGGCGGCGGTGGCCATACTGCGGGGGACGTGGGAGAGATCGCGCGAAGGAACCAACATCGAGGTATCGTGGGAGGATTGGGAGGAAACTGTGCGGCAGGCACTGGCCGGACTGGAGGGCGACGATGGCTGACCTGCGTTGCGGGGAGTGCCCGTGCTGGGAACCATGCGGCGATACGCGCTACCCCAATGAGGGCGAGAGCGAGAGGAGAGAGGCGCTGGCGGCAGAGATGCACGAGTCATGGCTGAGAGTCATGCGGGCGTGGGGTAGGCACTCGCCCGACCAGTGCAGCGCCGGGGGATGTGGCTCCTGCCACGCCGGTATACGGCCCTGGTCGGCCCTCACTGAACAGGTCAAGGAGATCAACCGAGAGGGGGCACGCGGAATGCTCCATTGGCTCGGCTTCGACCCCGAGAGGCCGCCGCGGGAGGGGGCAGTGGCAGAGGCACTCGCTCTGCTCCGCGCGATAGACTTCGGGGACGTGAAGTCGCGCGGTGGGTTCCTCAGCGCGGCGATCAGGCTGCTGGAGGGCAACGGTGGCTGACCCCTCGCGTATCATCGCAGACATCGCGCGGGTTGGGGCGCGGCACGCGGCAGTCGGCGTCGAGTGCAACTTCACTGAGAATCTGACGCGGCGGCTGGCCCTGGGAATGAGCCTTAGGGAGGCCGCGGACGAGATTCTCAGATACGCGTCATGCCTCGGCAGCGCGGCTCGCTCGATGGCATGGCTAGGCGGGAGGATCAAGGCGGCGGCAAACAGACTGGAGAAGAACGGTGGCTGACCTCCGTTGCGGGGAGTGCCCGTGCTGGGAACCATGCGGCGATACGCGCTACCCCAATGAGGGCGAGTGCGAGATCATGGCGATTCAGACGACGCGTGTCAGGAAGTGTTTCCCGCGGGCAGCGGACATCGCGAAGGCTGTTGACAAGTGGCGCGTCTGGCGGGCGGAGCGCGAGGCGGAGGAGAAGAGCGGTGGCTGAGTGGCAGGCGTTGCGTTGGGCTCGTTGCTGCTATACGTGCAGATCATATGAGGATCGCGCGCTCGGCTGGTGTGGGATTCATGCCGAGTTTCGGCGGAAGATAGCAGAGCATCCCATTGAACCCACTCGCGTCTGCGATGATCACGAGTACGCGGATCATGTGGTCGAAGAATATCGGGATGCGCGGGCCGGGAGGCTGGAGGGGGCGCTGGGGATATGAACACCGTCCGCAAGGGAGATCGCTTCGCGCTGGAGATCAAACAGGCCGCAGAGGCTAAGGGTCTTGACACGCTCAAGGTGCGCTCATCGGGCCACATGGGGCGGCGCGGGGGCATACCCGCCGACCTCGTGATTCAGGGCTGGCGGATCGAGGCGAAGCGGTACAAGGCGGGGATCGGCAGCAAGGCCTGCGAAGAGATACTGACCGGCGACCAGGGTGTGCACGCGGTGGCTCACCAGTCGGACCGGGGTATGCCCATGATAACACTCGGGCTGGCCGACTTTCTGGACTTGCTGATGCCCGAGGGCGCGGGCAGGAAGAAGGCGACTGATGCCTAGCGGAATCGCCTACTGCGACGAGACATGGAATGTCGTGACGGGCTGCACGCCGGACTTCCCCTGCTGGGAGCGGTGTTGGGCGCGTGGGATGTGTCAGCGTTTCCCGAAGGCATTCGGCGGAGACTTCACCCCGCGCTTTCACCCTGAGCGCCTAAACCAGCCGCTCCACTGGCGAGAGCCCCGTGTGATCCTGGTGGCGGCCATGGGGGACCTGTTCAACGACGCGATAGGGGACGACTGTATCTTCCAGGTGTGCGGGGCAATCAGGCAGGCTCCGCGCCACCGTTATCTGTTCCTGACGAAACGCTGGCAGCGTATGGCGCGCATGGTTCTGCCAATGCTGCATCACCTTGGGGCCAACGGCGATCCCGTATGGTGGGGTTTCACCGCGTGGGACAATGACTCGGCGCGGACTGTCGTCAACATCGTGCGGGACCGTTTCTTCCAGTCCGATCAGGTCTGGCTGAGTCTGGAACCGCTGCTTGGGCCCGTCAATCTGGGAGATGATCTGGGCCTTTTCAACCAAGTCATCGCGGGGTGCGAGAGCGGGCCGGGGGCGCGGCATACGCCCTGCGCGTGGTTCCGTGATGTGCAGAGCCAGTGCCGCGAGGCTGGTGTGCCGTGCTACGTCAAGCAGGCCTCTGGCGAAGCGGGAGAACCGAAGGTGATACACTTCGAGCCGGAACCCGGCGACTTGCCGTGGACGCTGCGGAAAGGGGCGAGGTGAAGGGGTGATGGTCTGGGGAATACTCGCCGGCGCCGGCTAGGTGACGATCCCGAGCGGCTTCCGCTCCCGCGCTGACTGCTCCCGCTGCCCGTCCACGAGGTGCAGGTAGATCGCCGTCGTACTCAGCCACGAGTGGCCAAGGTCGGCCTGTAACTGGTTCAGGGGAACCCCGCGGGTTAGTTCGGTGGTCGCGAATGTGTGCCGCAGCATGTGGGGATGCACGCGTCTCACCCCGGCGGTCTTGGACGCTCGCGCCAACATCTGTTGTATCCCCCTGGACGTGAACTGGCCCGCGTAGGTGGCGGTGCCATACCCTCGCACGCCGCGCCGGAGAGAGCAGACCAGCCATTCACCAGCCGGGCGCTTCTCCAGCCACAGCCCGACGACGGCCAGCAATTCGGGGTCAAGGAATACGGCCCGGTCTTTGTCTCCCTTGCCGTTGCGGATCATCAGCCGCGCGGTCTGTCGGTCAAGGTCGGCTGGCCGCAGGTGGCTGACCTCCGACACGCGCAGGCCTGCCCGCAGCATGAGCAACACGGTGGCGAGGTTCCGCAGGCCGTTCAGGGTGGCCGGGCGGAACTGCTGGAGCAGCGCGTAGACCTCCACCTGTGAGAGTGCGTCAGGAAGGCGTCGCACGCTTCTTCCCTCGGGGCGCGAACCGGCCGCGCTTGTCGCGCGCCTGCTGCTGCACGGCGCGTTTCCGAAGGGCGGACGCCCTCTCCTTGCTGCCCGCCTGTTCCCAGCGTTCACGCGAGCGACGCGCCATGTCCTGGTGGTACTTGTCCCCGAGGCGCTGGCGCTGCACCTCGTGGCTGCGGCGGGCTAACTCCCGGCCGGCTTCACTGGTCATGGGTCAACCTCCTCGTCTCTTCGGCCACGCGCTCCTCATTCCAGTCGGGCCGGCGCAGGTGCAGCAGTTCGTGTAGCACCAGTTCGCGGATCTCCGCTGCGTTGCGGCATATCCAGAGCCTGACGAAGATGCTGTGACACTCAGGACATGCCATACCCTGCACGCCGGGGCCTGGTGCAGTTCCCACGATTAGCACAGTCAAGGCTGGGCAGTCCCTGCGGACTCCGATGTGTGCCCGCCTCCACTCATGCCAGTTCCAGTACAGGCTGACGTTGTGCAGTTTCAGATCGAGGGACAGGGCCTCTAGCGCGTCCAGCGCGGCCTGTCGCTTCTCCCATGCCCTCATGGGGCTTCACTGGTCATGGGCCCGGGCCTTCGCGTAGGTTTCTGCGGCGTCCCGGATCGAGGCCAGCGCGGCCTGATGGGCTCTCTCTCGCCGGCCCAGTTCCTCGCGGAGTCCGGGTAGGATGGATCGTCGGATCACATCCGCGCCACCTGGCCTCCCTGCACCCTGGAGGCGCTGAGCCTTGGCCTCCCAACGGGCGATGCGTTTCCGTAGAGTCGGCGGATCAGTCACTCGGTATCCCATGGCCCTACCTCCTGGCGCTCACTTTCTGCGCTCGGCCCTCATTCCATGCGGGGGCTGTTGACGCCTCTCCCCTCTCGCAAGCCTCCATATGTTCGCACAGCCTTGTCCACGCGGTATCCGCGCCGTTGGCGGTCAAACACTGCGCGGCGAAGCGCCACATCTCCCAACCTCGGGCGCAGTATTCGCTCTGGTCGCCGTTCCGCTTGCAACGGTCACTGGTCATGCCAACCCCCAGGCCGCGGCTGCTGCCCGCAAGTGAACGGTCACAAGCCAGAGCTGCCAGGTCAGGTAGAACAGCCCGGCCGCGCACAACATCCCAACTGCGTCTGCTCCGGTGAGTCTCATGGTTTCGCCTTTCTGCCTCTCGGCTCGGCCCAAGGTCCGCGAGGCCCTGGGCCCGGCCGGGAGCCGGGGTGCTACTAGAGCATCCTCGCCAGCAGATCGCGTACCATTCCCGCGGCAGCGCGAAACGCGTCGGCCTCGCCCAGGAGGCGGTAGGCGGCCCCCTTGCCGAGCGCGTTGCGCGCCTTCGTCTCGGCGGCAGATTCCCGGCGGTCTAGGCCCTCCGCCAGCTCAAACAAGGCCCTGAAGATGGTGTCTGTCTGCATGGTCTCGCTCTCTCCTTTCCCGTCGTTTACCTGCGTAGCCCCTCTCGGGGCTTTCGGGCTTCCGGCCTCGTCAGCGCAGGACTCCAGCAATCCGACCTCTGGTGGGGGGGAATCCTCTATCCTCACCATTTCGTACAGTCGTCTCATCTCCCTACCTCCTCGGCGCTCACTTTCTGCGCTCGGCCCGCTTGCAACGGTCAGAGGTCATGCTGGTTCCTCTACGACAGGCCCCCGCGCCTCGCGCAACTGAAAGAGCACTGAATCAACCGCGAGGTCCACATGGGTGCAGTACTCGCGGCCTCGTCGCCTCGCCTCCTCAGGAACGGGCCAAGTCTTGGCATCCCAGTAGAGCTTTATGGCAGCCCCGCACTCTCTTCGCAGAGAGCCGTTTGTCGGGCTGTAGACTGCTACGCGGCAACCGCACGCTGCTCGATATACCCGGCTCGTGTTCCTCATGGTTTCGCCTTTCTGCCTCTCGGCTCGGCCCAAGGTCCGCGAGGCCCTGGGCCCGGCCGGGAGCCGGGGTGCGTCACACAAGGGCCGCCCGGAAGGCCAGCATGGTCTGGGCTGCCTGCCGGAAGGCCTCGGCCTTTCCGAGCATCTTCTCGCCGTAGTGCGTTGGCGAAGCCCCGGTGCCCCGTTTGGCACTCAGCCGCAATCTGTCAGCGATCTGGGCTTCGCGCTCGAAGCCCTCCGCGTACTCACTCACGCGGTCAGCAATGCGCGCCTTAGTCATGGCCTTTCTCCTTTCGTCGTTCACCTGCGGACCCGCCCTCCGTCTGGCGGGTTTCGGGCTTCGGCCCTCGTCAGCGCAGGACTATAACCGCATAGGCGAGACCGCCACGATAGCCCCCGGCCGGTGGGGCGAGGTGAAGGCGAAGGGGTGAGTCTCGGAGTACGGGAAGTGCCAACGCACTTCACCAGGGCCAAGGAACTTGAGCGTGCTCAACAGGTAGCCGGCCTGCACCGCGTACCAACCGTCACCGTCGGGATCGAGATAGTGGCGGCCGAAGTGGACGTTCGCCCCCAGCAGGGACTCATAATGCCCGCCCTCGGCGGCGGCCGTTAGCTTGAGCGCGCTGCCAGCGAACGTCAACAGGATCTTGTCAGCGTCTAACTTTGCGACGCCGTGGGCTGCCGTTACCTCTGCGGTGAGTTGGTCGCTGTCCACGCTCACCACTGCCCCTTCCGTGGCCCCCAGACGGCGCCATATCCGCTTGCACGCCGGGAACCGGCCCTCTATCAAGCGGGAGATGAAGGCGAACCGGCCGACCGGGCTCTGCCAAGTCACGTTGATCTGCAGGTCGCCGATCCGCACCTCCGCGAGTCCCTTGGCCTTCCCGATCATCTTGGCGAGCTGCGTCGCGCACTCTGCCGGGAGAATGGCCGTCGCGCTGCCCTTGCGCCCACGCTGGCCTTCACCGGAGACCGGCAGGCGGGCCAGCCGGCAGGAGTCGGTGGCCGAGACTATCAACCGGCGGCCCTTCACCTCTAACAGTACGCCTTGCAGTATGGCCCCTGTCGGGTCCTTACTGGCGAAGGGGGCAACGCGGGCCAGCGCGTCGGCCAGCCGATCAGCCCGGATGGTGAGGCATGGCTTCCCGGTTAGCGGCGGTATGACTGGATACTCTTCGGCCGGTAGCGTCCCAAGGCTTGCCGGTCCGATCTGGGCAGTTTCGTTCGTGGCCGCGAAGGTGATCGCGTCCACCTTGAGTGCTGCCAGCAGGTCAACGGCCTGCCACGCGGCTAGTGTGGTGGCCCCTGGGTCCTGCACCTCTGCCGCCATGGATAGGCGTAGACCGCTCTGCATATCGTAGCCGGTCAGCGCGACAGTCTGCTTCTCCTGGTCGGCTTCTACCAGGACGTTCGCCAGAATGGGCAGTGTGCAACGAACCCCTGTCGCTTGCTTCGCTAGGCGGAAGGCCCGCAGGGCCTCCTGCCGTTCGACTGTAAACCTCATGCTCTCCCCTTTCCGCTGTCTGCCAGCTCGCCCCCCGCCTCAGCAAGGCGCGGGGCCGGCCGGCAGGGCCGGCGCACGGGGGTTAGTCCAATGGCCACCCGCAGGCCCGCAGCGTGCGCTTCGCGGCTTCCACGCGCTCGGGCCAGTTCTTTCCCATACTGTTCGCCGCGCCTGGGGGTGCCTGGGCCTCCGGTACGTCAACATGGTAGGGTAGCCGTCGCCCGCCGCGCGTATCGTCCACGAGCACATCACCCTCGCGGGTCAGCGCGTAGGTCACCATGCCCCCGCGCCCGTACGCGAAGACCGTCGCGTCTTTCCACTCCTGTTCTGTGTACTCTGCATACGCTGTCATCGTTGTTCCCCTTTCCGCCCTTCGTGGGCTCGGCTGGCCCCCCTCGGTCAGCCCGGCTCGCGCCGGGTCAGCCCATCAAGCAATCGGGACAAGCAGGCCGTCCATTTCGAGCCACCGTGCGGGGACGGTACGGAGTTCCCCGCAGGACGCGCAGGCCGCGTACGCGCGGTGCGCGTTCTCGAATCCTGGTGGAGTTATGCCGCCTTTCCAATCCGGCGTTTCCTGCGTGCTGATAACCCGAGTCGCCGTGCGCTTCCCACACTTGGTGCAGACCTCTCTTGGCGTGTAGTCTCTCCCCATTCTCGCTCCCCTTTCCCCCCTCGCCACAGCCCCCCGTGAGGGGCTGGTGCAAGGGCCCGGCCCGCGCCGGGTCAGTGAGTGCTGATCTTTCGCAGGAATGCCCGCCCCACTTTCAGGCAGCACTGGGAGCAGAGCATATGGGTGTCTCGGGGGTGGACGCTCTCACGTGACTTCTGGCCGCATTCCGGGCAGGTCACGTCTTTCGTCACGCGCCTCCGGCTGTCGGCTATGATTCTATCTACGTCCGCCTTAGTCAGCTTCACCCTCTCTCCCCTGTTCTCCCCTCGCCACAGCCCCCGGCTCGCAGGGGCTGGTGCAAGGGCCCGGCAGAGCCGGGGGTTAGTCCCACGCGTTCGGCAGTTCCTTGATTGTGCAGTCTCTGTTCACCTGCGCTAGGTAGAGCTTTCCGAATCTCCGACTGCGCTTGGCCACCCAGCGGTAGAGGTTGTCAAGGTTCGTGGTTCGATGGAGCGGGACTAGACCCTCGATGGTTTCCTTGTACGCGATGTAATGGCGCCGGTTTCGGCTATAGGCCCGCAGGTTCGGGTGGTCGTAGGCTATGTAGATACTCCGCATTCTCTCTCCCCTTTCCTGGCGCCCTCTGCGCCTGCTCTTCTATTCCATAGTCTAGCGCAAGGATACCATCCCTGTCAAGGCCCTGGCCGAAAATAGTTGGCCTGCCGGCCCAGAACCCCGATCCGCCGCTTTTCACCCGAAAACGGCTCGCTACGTTGGCCCAGGACGGGCGCTTAGCTGTCGGGGATAGGTAACCCCGCCTGAACTTGACTTGCGCCCCGCAAACGTGATATTCTTCTCCCAGGATGAGGTAAACGTCGTAGGACGGCTGTACCGTCGCACCGTCGTATAGGCCGGACCTTCCGGCCCACCTCATCGGGGGTTAGGACTATGGCAAAGCGTAGAGGGCACCCCGGTATGAAGCGCGGCGCGGCCTTCGCCGCGGTCGCGGCCGACGCGGCCGCCTCTGGCGCGCGCAACCCCGCGGCCGTCGCCGCGGCCGCCGGCCGCCACAAGCTCGGCCAGCCCGAGATGACCCGCCGCAGCGTAGTCGGCCGCAAGTGGCACAGCCGGCGCAGAGTCGCGGCGTGAAGACCTTCGCGCTCCGTTGTGATAACTCCTACCCAGACTGCGGACCCGCCTTCCCCCCGCGCACGGCCATCGCTGACTTCTACCGCCGCACCCGCTGGCCCTTCCGCTGGCCCTGGTCCTGGGCCTGGCGCAAAGTCGCTACACGGCCCGTCACCCTCGTCGCCGACCTAGCAGAGGAGCCATAGCCAATGGCCCGCCAGGGTGTAACTGCCCCGCCCGAGCAAGTGGCCACAGCCCTCGCTGCTCGCGAACTGGGCGCTTCACACCAGGCGGCAGCTGACCTCGCTGGCGTCAGTGAACCCTCGGTCATCCGCTACGAGAAGGGCCAGAGCCCTCAGGCCCTAGAGCCGGTATCTCCAGAACTTGTAGCCCGGGTAAAGGCTCAGCTGTTCCACCTGTTCAGCAAGGTGGGCGTGGATGCGTTGACGGGCCTAGAGCCGAAGGACTGGGCTACCCAGAGCCCTCTACAGCGCGTCACAGGGGCTGCTATCGCCACAGACAAGATTGAGGTCATCACAGGGGTAGGCAGGTTTGGGGGTGTAGCGGGTGAACCGAACGCACTGGACGAGCTGATCGAACGACCCGGCGGCCGCGAAGTGATCGGCGAGCTGCTGGTCAACATGAGCCGCGCGCTGTCGGACCTCGCGGCGCGGCCCGCGAGGCAGGTCGAAACGATAGACGTGGAGGCCGTTTCCCTCCCCAGGGAAGGTGCCGTGGGAGAGAGAGAGAGTAAGGGTGGGGGAGGTATGGAGGGGGAGGGCAGAGGGAGAGAGAACCAACCAGATGACGGCAACCATACTCAACAGCATTAGCATCGCGGTTCTGGCGGTGGCACTCATCATCGTTTGTGCCACGATTCGGAACCTTTCGAGGCTCGAATAAGCGCACTTCGTACAGACTGCGCTTGTCCTGGAGGCCCTTTGCGCTTGTCTAGAGGGCATTGTGGGCATTGCGCTTGACTAGGCGGGTAGGAGGCGGCGGGCTGATCGGATACACCATCAAGACCCTGGCCGGTCACGTTGTAGAGCGCGTTCCCCCTCGTCCGACAGTCACTGCCGGACAGCAACGCACCGACAGGCGCGCGCTCCTCTATGCCCTTGCCTATCCCCCGCGTCGCACACTGTCGAGCATGGCCGAAGTCTATCCTGCCTCCACCAGACACCCCCCCCCTCTTGGCGAGGCCTCCCGCGTGTAGTGTTACTGCCCCTCGTCTGCGTGCGTCTAACAAACGGGTCATTCTGGGCAAGGCCAGAGAGAAAAGGACTCCCTAGATGAAGAGATGGGTTGCGTTCGGACTGCTGGCGTTGGCGGCTGGAGGTTTGTGGCAAGTATGTTCTCATGTCTGGCCGGTTCCGGCACGGGCGGTAGAGGTCGTGGGGGCGGTGAGTCCTCTGGCCTTCTCGTCTAGTGGGACGGGTCTGTGGCTACGGGATCAGCCAGAGGATGAGCGCCGATGTGACCGGGGAGAGTGGCCTAACGGGACGATCTTCTATCAAGACGTGCAGGGGTACTGGCGGGGGATACCGCCGACGTTCAAGGGCGCGGAGAGCAAGGTCACAGGGGCGGCCCGGAAGAAAAGGGGTACTGATGGGTGAGCCTTTGGTTTCCGCGCTTGCGTCCGCCTGGGCCTACAACGCGTTGCGAAGGGCCGTGTCCGTGCGGCGACTAATGGAGACGGGACAGACTCGACTCCCCCGCTGGGGGCAGAGGCTATTGGGGGTTTGCGACCAATGGCAGTTGTGGGCGCAGATACTTGGGGACGCTGCGAGTTTCGGCGCGCGGGTGGACATGGAGAGGTACTGGGCCATTCGGACACGGGCCGGGAGGGTATGAGGATGGGAGAGGCGAAGGGGGTGGGCGACAAGATAGACGCGCTGGTATGTGCGATACGGATGCTGGTGGGGCAGATGCAGGCAGAGGCGGAAGTAGAGTACCGACTTCAGGTCCTGAACGGGGTGGTTGATGAGGGCGACAATGGATACCACGCCGCTCTAGGAGACCTGAAGGACGCCAGGCGGAGGGCGGCGGGGTTACACAGGGAGGCAAGATGAGACGACGCCGTAGCCGCGGGGTGACACCGGGTGACTGCAGCGATGTGGTGATGCGGTCGGCCCCACATCCGTCTTTCGTTCGCCTGGACCCTCGCAGGTATGTGCGGAACAGTTATGAACTCCGCAAGGCCGACGCGACGGACTGGCGTTACGCGGCAGGGTTCCCGTCAGTAGATTGGGAGAACCTGACGCTCGCGGAGTTCAAAAGACTGTGGGGTGAGCAGGCCATACTTCTGAATCCGCCAGCAGGTTTCATGCGGGAGGCGAGATGAGCGAACCCTGGGAAGAGTCGGAAGTAGACGTTCACCTAGAGGAGCAGGGCGTGGGGATGGGGAGGCGGTCCTCGGTGTTCGGGATCGTGTTAGCGTTCGGGGCGGTCACGGTGCTAGTGGCCTTCGCGGTCGTCAAGGACGGTCTCGAAGCGCGCCGGGCTGAGGCGAACGAACGGGCGGCGAGAGTGCAGGCCCTGGTGAGAGAGGCTGACGGGATAAGGGGTGGTGCAGATATTCTCACCCTCAACACCAGCGAGACGCTCAGTACGGGGACGATTTCCGTCACGGGCGGCCTCACGGTCGAGACGGGGGCTTCGGGGCCTCGGGCCATTCCAGAGAGCCGTCGCCAGGCGGCCAAGAAGAAAGGGGCAGAGGCGAGATGAGTAGCAAGATACCGGCGTTGGGGGCAGTCGCCCTGGGCTTCTTCCTGCTGGGGGCGTCCCTGCTCTTCTTCGCGATGAGCGTGGGGAACCTGTTGGCGTACGACTGGCAGAGTGGCTGGGCCAATATCCTGGGGACCCGGGGGCCTGGCATTGATGCGGGGGCTTCGCTGTTCGGGGTAGGCATCTTCATTCTGGCGGTGATCGTCTTCTATGCCGCGGGGTGTCTCTGGAGAGACCCGTCGTTGCTGTAGGGAGGCTGGGCGTGGCCGACGAGAGGGACCTACTGGAGGCGAAATGACAAACAGGCGGTGGACCGCGTACAATGTACTCTTCTGCGGCCTTATGACCCTCCTACTCGTGACGGTTGCGATCCTATTCCACCTAGGGCCGTTCGCACCGCCGGTGCTTCGTTCGCCGGAACGGATAGCGGAACCGGCCCGGCCCCGACAGCCAACATCGGCGCCGAAGGTCACACCCATGGCCTTGTCCCAGGAGGCGACGAGGCCAACACGCTTCCCGCGTTGCCCGGCGAACCTCAGGCCACTAGTGGTGATGGAGCACGGGGAGACGATCTTCAGCATAGAGTCGGACGGGAGCATCGTGACGCGGGGGAAAGTCGTAGCGAAGGATCAGAGACCTGCGGACGTTCTCGGAGGTGCCTTGTCATCCCCCAACTGGAAGCCGCCGCCAGGGGTGGACTGGCACGAAACCGCACTCTATGTAGCCGCCAACTAGACAAACCACCCCCAGATGTGGTATTAGGTAGTCAGACTCATACTATGCCCGGCCAGCCCTGCCGACGGGTGGGGTGGTGGGAAGATGTGAACAGCCGACTGCGCGCAGGCAGTGGGCTGTTCTTTTTGGCCGGGCAGCACTCATAGCCGCATAAGCGCCCGGCCCTCTGGCTAGCTACCAGAGAGTCGAGAGAACTGTCCGACAGTCTCGGACTAGTGAGCCGGCCTCGTATACGAGCGAGGTCGGCTCTCTCTTTGGCCGGGCCAGCCATCATAGGGGGTCGCGTGCCGCCCAAGTTCCGGGTGACGATCGGGGACAAGACGATAGACGTAGGGCCGGCCGATATGGCGCGGCTCTCGCCCCTCGGCCTCATGTACTACCACAACGAGGGGCGCTACATGGTTCCCCGACATCTCGTCCACATAGACGGGCAGTTCCTGCGGATGATGAAGGACGAGTTCGACGTGCTGATCGTGCTAGCGCCACCAGGGCACGCAAAGTCCGAATACGCCAGCAAGTACGCTCCCGCCTGGTTCCTCGGTAGGAACCCCAGCAAGGTAGTCCTCCTTCTGTCCTACGCTTACGAGAGGGCGGTAGAGTTAGGTACGAACGCCCGCCAGGTCCTCCAGGACTGCGGTATGTCCATCTTCGGCGTGAGACTGGAGCAGAGGCGTTCCGCGGGCTCGAACTGGTGGCTAGCAAACCGCAATGGCCACATGTACTCCGAGGGACTCGAAGGGCAGGTCACGGGGAAGCACCCCGACCTTATCATCTGCGACGACCTCTACAAGGGGCCGGAGGACGCTGGCTCACCCGACTACCGGGACAAGCTGATCGCTTTCTTCACGCAGGTTGTCTTCCCTCGCCTCCTGCCTGGCACCAAGCTTGTCATCGTGAACTACCGCTGGAACCTGCGCGACATCCAGGCATGGTTGATAGAACGGATGGCAGCAGCTCGCAAGCGGGTGAGAGTCATCAAGTTCCCCGCCATCGCGGAGGAGTCCGACGTACTGGGCCGCAAGGTCGGCGAGGCGTTGTGGCCGGAGAAGTTCCCGCTATCCTATTTGGAACAGCAACGGGCCCTGGCGGAGACTTCCCCCCACGTCTGGGCGGCACTCTGGCAACAGGCCCCGGTTCCCGCGGAAGGGGCACTGTTTCGCGCGGAGTGGTGGCGGTTCTATCGCAGCGCGGACCTGCCGAATGAGTTCGACCGCGTGGTCCAGTCCTGGGACATGGCGTTCAAGGGCAAGCACGACTCTGACTTCGTGGTCGGCCAGGTGTGGGGCATCAAGGGGGCGCGGTCCTACTTGCTGGATCAGGTTCGGGACCGCATGGACTTCTCCGACGCCCTCAAAGCCGTGCAACACCTCAGCGCGGAGTGGCCCCAGGCGCTCCTGAAACTCGTGGAGGACAAGGCCAACGGCCCCGCCGTCATCTCCGCGTTGAAACTCAAAGTCCCCGGTCTGGTGGCGGTCAACCCGCAGGGCGGGAAGGAGAGCAGAGCGCAATCTGTTCTTCCCCTCTTCGCCGCCGGGAACGTGTGGCTGCCAGACCCCGACGAGCAACCCTGGATCAACAACTTCCTCACGGAGGCCCTGTCCTTCCCGCGCGGCGATCACGATGATCAGGTAGACGCCATGAGTCAGTGCCTGCGGCGCTTCTTCGGTGCCAAGGACCGCGCGGCGGAAGAGGCCGACCCCGATCCGATGTCGCGGCGCATCAAGGACCTCCAGTTCTTCGCCGAGAGGGCGCGGCGCGAAATCTACGGGGTGGAGCGCGATGAGTACCTCTGACCCCTGGGTCCTGGTGAGCATCATCTTCGGCACCCTCTGGGCCTGGGCTGAGTTCCGCGGCTTGGTGGCCGGGTGGCGGGCAGACGTAGAACGTGACCGCCTGCTTGATCGCATCCAGAGCCAGACGCCGGGTGAACTCGAACGACTGGACGCACACGCGACCCGGAGGGCCGCGGCCGAGCGGAAGTCGCAGACCCCCGTGTCCCCAAGGAACGATAAGACCCTCGTGGACATGGGCGCCTACGAAGAGACGGTGTGGACGCCCCCCATCACCGCAGCGGAAGCACATGAGATCGTGAGAGACATCGTAGGCTAAAAATGCGCGTCCCATTTTTTGGCAACATCACCCAACAGGAACAACCCTCGGAGCGGATCGAGAAGCTAAACCGCCTCTTCGGCCTCTGCGACGCGAGTAGACGGCCGCAGGAGGCCGACTGGTACGCCAACTGCATGTACCTGCGGGGCAACCAGCTCGACGACCTGCCGAGGGACGTGAGGATGATGATAGGTCGGCGGTTGCCGACCGACCAGCCGCGTCGGAAAGTGGAGTACGTCGCCAACCGGATGTTGTCCCTCTGCCGCCAGGGCGCGGCCTATCTCGTGGATAGCATCGGCCGTCAGGTGGCCACACCTGCCACCACGGAACGCAGGGACGTGCTCTCGGCCGAACTCGGGACGGTGCTGCTGGAGTATATCAAGCAGTCCACGGACGCCCGCGACCAGCGCTTCGACGACATCTTCTGGACGATGGTGGCGGCGCGAGTGCTGATAAAGCCGGAGTGGGACCCGGACCTGCCGGGACAGGGACCGTTTGGCCCGATCCCCAAGGCTGGCGACCTCACTACTCGCACCCTCAGCCCCTTGCACTTCCACATGGACCCATGGGCGACGAAATTGAAGACCGCGAGTTTTGTGGTCGAGGCCGTGCTCCGGGACATCGAGGAACTCAAAGAACTCTTCCCGACCGCGGCCAAGGACCTGGAACCAGAGGGGGTGCAGGACACCACCTACCTCCTCGACTCCCTCCTGGGAGCCATCACGACCGGACGAGCCAACGAGGGTTCCGGTGTCGCGCCGAAACGCGAGTCCGCGATCCTCCTGAAGACGTGGTACTTCGCCCCGACCGTCAAGAACCCCGAGGGACTCGTCATCTGGCAGGCCGGCCAGAAGGAACTCCACCAGTCGCCCCTGCCCGAGGGGGTCATGCCCTTCGCGGAACTCGTCTGGCTTCGAATGCCGGGCGGCGCCTATCCGTTGCCCTTCTGCACGCCGCTTCGGAACCCATCGCACTACATGAACGTCCTGCGGTCGCAACTGATCCAGCTCGCGAACGCGAAGTTGCGGGGCGACACGATCCAGCGCGGCGAGGGCAAGGTCACCCAGGTCGAGGACCCCGAGACGCACCAAAAGTCTCTCGTCGTTGACTCCTCGGTGGAGCAGTTCGAGTTGATGAAGTACGAACTCGACTGGGCCGCGGCGGCCAAGTCCATCGAGGATATGTGGGACGATCAGCAACAGATCGCCGGACTCCGCGCCTCCATGATGGGCGAGAACCCCACCGGCGTGCAGACCGTCGGCCAGTTATTGCTCCTGAAGGAGCCAGATACGGCGGGCATGGCCCTCTTCCGCAACGGGTTCGAGTCCAGTTACGCCCAGGTCGGCAAGTTGCAGCTTCAGATCGCCCACAACCACTACCAGGCGCAACGCCTGATCCGTGTGACGGGTGAGGACGAGCAGGTGAGAGTCGAGGCCTTCCTCGGGTCTGACCTGTCCGGCGTCGCCGATGTCGTGATCCGGCCCATGCCGATGATGAGCGAAGCCCAGAAGCGCGCCGCCCTCCAGGAGGCCACGAACCTGAGACTGTTCGGACCCTACGAGAACATCCAGGACAAACGATCCAAACTCCAGGCCCTGATGAACAGCGGGATTCCGGGGATCGAGCACGACGTGGAACGCATCGCCGCCCCGATGAGTTTGGCCGAACTGGACGAGGCGGCCGGCAAGGCGGATATGCTCCAGTTCATGGTTCAGGAGGCGGAGGCCAAGACCGCCATCGCGCAGATGGAGATGGCCGCGAACCCGCCCGAGCAGGAGCAGCAGGACCCGAGAGAGGCCGCGATCCGGGCCATGATGGGCGAAACTCCGGCCGGCCAACCCGCGGGGGCGGCCGGGGCACCACAACCAGTCGCAGCAGGGGCAGGAGGTTAGGATGTTCGGCGATGCCTCAAATGCTTCCGCGCAGCGCCCACGGGCACCCGTCTGGGGTTCCCGGAGACGGTTGGGCGGCTGGGGCGGAGGGCCGGTCCAGATGACCTTTCAGCCTCTGATGCCAGAGTCGGGTCAGGACGGGATGTTGCCCTGGCAACGGCGCCGCCGGCAGAACTGGCCGGCCTTCTGGCAAGGAGCGACAAGTGCCCTGGGCCAGTGACGCGCAACGGCGATGGGGGCACACCGCGCGGGGCCAGCGGGCACTGGGCGGCAAGGGCAAGGTCCACGAGTGGGACACGGCGAGCAGGGGTCACAACCTGCCCGAACGGACCGGCCCCAAGCAAGGAAAGTGGTCGCGACGCAGGCGACACCGATAGGCTCGGACGAGCCGTGAATCGTCCACCATACCTGAGCGGGCCGGGGTAGAGAGTCCGCAAAAACACCTAAGTGGGTCGGGGTAGAGCGCCCACCATAGCCAGGCCGGGCGTAAAACGGCGAGAGAGGACGTACCGATGAGCGCAGTCGCGGAAGTAGTCGAGAAGACTCCTGAGACTCCGGCGGGCGCACCCGCTGGAGACGGCGCGGCCCCCGCCCCAACTGTTGGGGATGCCCCCAAGGCCGATGCCGCGCCGGCGGCCGAGGAGGCCCCGAAGGCCATCGAGATAGACCCCGATGACATCAGGGCACTCGACCGGCAGAAGGCCGCTTACGACCAGATCGCGGAGGAGAACAAGCGCCTCAAGGAGAGCGAGGCCCGTCTCAAGGGCGTCGCTGGTAAGCAGGCCAGGGAGATCACCCGCCTCAAGCAGCCAGCAAGGGTTGAGGCTGAGGACTACGGCGAGGAGGCACCCGAAGCCGAGGAGGATGAGTTCGCCGAAGATGCGGCGACCCTCCGGCGGAGGCCGACCACGGCCAAGGGACAGGAGAGGTACGACGAGGCCCTGGCCCGTGTGAACGCTCGCCTCGACGAGATGGAGTCCCAGCAACGGACCGCGGCCGAGGCCGCACGGGAGACCAGGGAACGCGAGGCCTTCTTCACCCTGGAGCAAGGCACCGCTGACACCGGCGTCAAGGCCGGGATGGCCTACCTCAACATCACCGACCCTGAGGTGGCCGACGTGAGTTCCTTCGTCCTGGACGCCATGCTCAAGAGTGTCGCCCGCGAGAGGGGCGTCTCGCTTGCCTCCCTGGGCCAGTCGGGCCTGACTGAGGCCCTCCAGGAGATACTCCCATCCGTCGAGTCCATCCTCGGCTACCGCCACCGCGCTCAGGCGGCAGACAACGAGCAGTACCGCGCACTTCACCCTACCAAAACGACCGGCGCTCCGGGCGTGACCGCGGGCAGACTTCCCGCTCAGATGTCGCAAGCTGAGAGGGACAGACTGTACGGGTCCATTGCCGCGAAGCACGACGGGAGCGCCGCCTAGCAAAGGAGCTAGACGATGGCGGACTTTACAGGCATCACCCTTTCGTCTCTCAACAACTCACTTCGCGACCTGCCCCTGGACCCAGGAGTGCTTCAGCCGGATCACGTTCTCACCAGTGACCTCCTGAAGGCCCTCCAGGGCAGGATCGTGAACAGGAACTTCGATGCTGGTGGCAACTGGCAGTTCCTGATCGAGACCGACGTGCCCATGGATGCGACGATCCACTACGAGAACGCCGACATCCCGTTGCCGCAGGATTCAGCCTACGTACTGGGGACTTTCCCGGTACGAGAGGTGATCGTCAACGCCGGCCTCACCCACAAGGCCCTGGACATGGCCAGAGGTATGCCGGGGAGCTGGTTCGCCGCGCAGGTCCGCGCACTGGTCCTGCGCCAGCAGAACTTCGACCAGATGATGAACCGGTCCCTCGCGTTGAACGGGACGGGCGCTCTGGCGAGGATCGTGAGCGTGTCCCTCAGCGGCACCACGCTGACGGTCACCTGTGACAACACCTACAACGACACCGGGATCGAGAACGTGGCCCGCATCCAGAAGGGCATGAAGATCGAGGTCTACGCCTCCGATCTCACCACCAAGCGGGACGACTCCGCTGGCGCGACTTCCTGGGAGGTTACGGGCGTCACCTTCGGCGACCGGAAGAACGGCGCCGCCACCACGGGGACGTTCACCATCACCACGGACTCAGGCCACGGCTTCAGCGACAACGACGTGGTGTACGCGGAACGCGCGAAGTCCAGCGCGGTCTCCAACCCGTTCTTCATGGGACTCCTCGCCTGGGTGCAGGACGGCACGCACTACTCCGGTGCAGCCTTCAAGGTCAGCACCTACGGGGGCCTGACCCGCAGTTCCTACGAGTCGTTGATGGCCCGCATCTACGACGCGGACGACTTCGCCTCGGGCGGTAGTGCCGGGACCCCGGACGACTGGAACCTGAGCACGATCTCGACCGCGTTCAACGACTGTCTCAGCGGCAGTGGGAAGGACATCCCCGACCTCCTCCTGTGCGAGTCGAACCTCGCCATGGCGATCACCCGCCGTCAGAAGTCAGAGGGCGGTTTCAACGTGACCGTCAACAGCGGACCGGCCCTGACCGGCGCGGAAACCGCGGTCGGCTCGACGTTCGCTGGGAAGTTCCTCGCGCCCACCGGCGCGTTGATTCCCATCGTCGTGTGCAACACCCTGCCGCGGAACGTGCTCTACGGGATCAAGACGAGCGATCTCGTCTGGGCGACCCTCGGCGGGTTCAACAACTGGGCACCCAAACTGGGGGTGGCCGCGCAGGCCGGCGACGTATGGATGATGGCACCCGGCGGCCGCAAGACGAACTACGAAGCGCCCTTTGGAGGCTATATACAGATCGTCTCCAAGCGGTGCGACAGGCACTTCGTCATAAGGGACATGCTCGATAATATCTAGCCATGGCTAGGTTGGTCGGGCTGTCAACAGTGCGAACGGGGGAGGGTCGGTTTCAAGTCCGGCCCTCCTCCAGAGAAAGGAAGACGCGGATGAACATTCCGCCGGCGTCGCACATCGAGATCATCAACATCAGCGACCGGGAGCGACGGATCACGGACCCCGGCCTGTTCGAGAGGGGTGGCAGCATCATCCTGGCCCCGAAGGAGACGATCAAGGTTCCCCTGGCCGTCTACCATCGGATTTGCGGCCTCCCCTGGATCATGCGACTGGAGCGTTACGAGAGACTGGCGAAAGCGGCCGCGGAGGCCGAACCAGAACCAGCCTCAGAGGCCGTACTGGAGGCCGAGCCTGAGGCCGCGCGACGAGCAAGGAGAAAGCGATGATGCGTAGATTACTGTCGGTACTGTGCCTGGTCATTCTCGCGGCGTCGTTCTGCTCGATTCTCTGGGCGGCCGACATCAACAGCGAGAACGTCCTGGTCACCAAGATGCTCCGGGTTGGCAGGAACGTCGCCACCCCCTACTTCACCGTTGACGCAAAGACAGGTGCTGTGTATACGGCCAGCACCATCACCGCCATTGGCGGCGTGGTCGGCGGCACCTCTGTCGGCGCTTTCGCTGACGGAACGCAGGCCTTGCCCGGTCTGCGTCCTACCAACGACCCTGACAACGGCATCTGGAGGAGCGCGGCCAACACTCTGAACCTTGTCCTGGGCGGCACATCCCGGTGGGCCTTCACTACCACGACTAGCACGCTCACCGGGATACTCGCGGTATCGGGCACGACCACCTCTACCGGCCTTCTCAGCGGCAACGGCGGGTTCGCCCTGGATGGGACCATCTTCACGGTCGCGGATACCACGGGTGTCATCTCGTGGGTGCCGACGACTACATCAAGTAGTGCCGGCGTCTTCGACTTCACCACCTTGACCAGCGGGAATGGCCTTGTTCTGGTAGCCGACGACGACATACTGAACGGCGGCAAGCCCTTCGTCATCCTCGGCGGTGCCTCGGCCGACACTGTTCAGCTTAGCGTGGCTGAGGGCGGCGTGGTCTACACTCTCGGTAAGCTGACAGCGACTGGCGGGCTTGACACCGGCACTGGGTCGGCTGGCACGGGCGCGACGATCACTTCCGCTGGCGCAGCGAGTTTCGATGGCGCTATCACCGCGTCAAGCACTCTCGCCGTCGCAGGCATCCAGACCAACGCCGCGTTGACTAACCTCGACGGCGGTCTGGCCATGGGGACTAGCGTCCTAACAGTGGAGAAGACGACTGGCGTTGTCTCCTGGGTTCCGACTTCTACTACGGCGGACGCGGCCACTTTCGACTTCTCCGCTCTCACATCCGGGAACGGGTTGAAACTCATCGGCGTAGACTCCGTGATTGACGGCGGATACTACTTGAACGTCTTTGGCGGAACGAACGCCACGAGCGTCGCCAGCATCGGTGAGAAGGGCGTCACGATCATCGGGTCGGCCGCCGACCAGAACACGACCGCTGGCGGGACGACCCAACTGACTGTGAACACCGCTCACATCACCGCTGCCTTGACGGGAGACCTGATCGCGGTCTTCGGCAACGCGCGGGTGGACGTGGACTCGGCGGCCGGCAGCGTGATCGGCGGTTACTTCAAGGCCGGGAACACGACCTCTGGCTACAACGCCCTGAACGTACGCGGTGTCTACACGGAGGTCGTCAACAAGGACTCCTACGACGCCTCCACCACCTGGACGAACGCTCGGGGCTACGAGGTCAGCATGGACCTCGACCAGGGCGCGTCGGGCCACACGAATACCATCACCAACGCCTACATGTTCTACGGCGTGTACAACGCGCCCACCTCGGGCACGTACTCGACCATCACCAACGGCTACGGCGTCTACGTCAAGAACGAAGCCGTAGGCGGGACGGGCCAGGCCCTCGATGCTGCGTTCTTCGTTGACGACGCGAGCATGAGCGGCGGCATCAAGGGTTGGGACTACGGACTGGACATGAGTGGCGTTGCGGCCGGGTTCACCACAGCGGACATCAAACTCGGCAACGGCGAACTCATTGACAACAACACGAACGGCACCATCGGCTTCCAGGGAGCCCTGAACCTCTGCGCTGCTGGCGGAACCCCGGTGGCGAGCGTCGGCGTCCTCGCCGGGGCCGGAACCTCTACTGCTGCGCCCTACGTGATGGGTGCGGGGTCCGCGACTGCCGTGAAGGCACTGTCGTTCTACGTCGGCACGACCTCCACGACTTCGAGCCACATCCAGGAAGGCATGTACATGAACGTCAACTTCGGGACCAGCGGGGCATCCGCTGCCCCGTCGGGTGACGCGGGTCGCTTCCGGGCCTACCTGATCGGAGACGCGGGGGCCGGTGGGGTCGCTCTCGTCGGCTGCCACAACAGTGTCGAAGTCGCGACCGGCGGATCGAGCACCGGACTCGTCATCGGCGGCCGGAATAACGTCATCCTTCCGAACGAAGCACTGACGGCCGGGAACTGGGCTGGCGCGCAGGCCGAGATTTACACGAACGGCGCGAGTTCAGAGATTTCAGGCGGCGCGAGCGCATCCCTGCTTCGGTTGGCGATGAATGAGGGTACGGCTCCGACTTCGGCGAGCCAACTCTCGAACGTCGCGGTCTTCGACATCAACCTCTTCTCGAACGAGATCGGGGCTGATCTGGTTGTGGACAACACCTCCGTGACCGCATCCTGCACGGCCAAGATACGCATCCGCATCAACGGCCAGACGTATTGGCTATTGGCCGACAGCGACACCGACTAGCAAACATCCGGGAGGGGCCGGACCCCCGGCCCCTCTCAGGTGGAGGTGAAGAGATGGCACTATACACGACAGAACAGGCCGCGGCGATCACGACAGCGGAGGTGGCGCTCACGCTCCTTCGCGGACTTGTGACAGAAGCAACTGCGATACTGACGAACCTGCGTGACTTGGAATGGAGGCCCTTCCTGGATGGGAACCTCGACGGGACAGGGGCCTTCAATACAGCGGTAGCTGAATGGGCGGCACTGATGCCGAGCGTCAAGGCAGCCGCGAACAATCTCCCATAGGAGGCGAGAGGCGATGGACAAGCCGGTGAACGGATGGACGGTGCTGTTGGTTGTGATTCTGATGGCGATGGGTTACGCGTTCGGCGTGTACAACGTGAAGACCCTGATGCCCGCGGCGAGCGCGCAGATCGCCGCGAACGACAAGGTGGTAGGCGACGTGAACAAGGCCTACCAGCAGATGGTGAAGCAGGTGAACGACGCCTTTACCGCGATGGACAAGCGCGTGAAGGACCTCGAAGGCAAGTCGGCGACGAAGCCGGGAAAGTGAGGATGGGATGGCAGTAGGGATTCCTCCCAACGCAATGCCCTGGCAGTACAACAACGCGGCCAGTGGGGCGCTAACCGGGGAAACCGTCTTGGCGGCGGTCTTGGGAAAGAGGGTCTACGTCACCCACATCCTCTTCAACACCGTCCCTGGGGGCACGTTTGCACTCGGAGCTGGGACCATGAAGTTCGGAACGGTGACACTGGGCGCGAACGGCCTTCTCGTCGTGGATCGGTCGGCCAACCCCCTATTCATGGGACAGGGCTTGACCACTCACTTCACCACCACCGGCGCGGGTGTCGCGTGCATACACCTCGCGGGTTTCACCGTCTGAGGAATGGACCATGAGTGTTGTAGCGCAGGTAACGACCGCGGACATTTTGCGGTTCGTCTCCGAGGTCTATAAGAAGTACGGCCCGGAGCCGAACGTATCGCACTACCTTGACCTCCTGCGGGAGTGCCTGGGGCGGGTGTTCCGGGCGACCAGGGCCTTCGACACGTCCTGGAGCAACGCCTCCGGCGGGGACCTGACTCTGGACGGCAATGAGGTGGCGTTGCCCATCGCCTGTCAGGAGGTGACGCGGGTCGAGTGGGACGGGTCTGACAATCCTCTGGAGATCACGGACGAGGCCACGTTGGACGCGGAGGAACCGGGTTGGCGCGACGCGACTGGGGAACCCAGCCGGTGCGCCATCACGGGACGCCGCCTCTTCCTGAACAGCACCCCTTCGGACGCGACGGGCAAACTGGTAATGAGGGGGTTCGGGGTGCCGGCGGATAACGTCGCCCTGACTTACCTTCCCGCCGACCTCCAGATGGGCCCGACCAAGTTCATGCTGAGGGAACTCTTCGACCCGGCGAAAGAGAACGAGACGGGACCGTATGAGAAGTACGGCCGCGAGTGGGCCGAGGTCGAGCCGCGCATCCTGGATGCACTCCGGGCGCGCGCCCGCAGACCCTTCACCTATCCGTAACGGGGAGAAGTCATGGCCGTGACGCTTGGCGACATCGTAACCGAGATCGCCGGGGAGATACATGACCCCGACATGGACGATTGGCAGGAGGCCGAACTCCTGAAGGTCGCCAAGCGCGCGGTGTGCGAGACGGTCGTGGCCGCCCTGTGCCAGAACCAGACTGTCTCCAAGGACCTCACGGCGGGGACGGCCGCCTACAGCGGGGAGCCGGTCTTCGAGATCACCATGGTTGCTCTCGGTGGCGAGGCCCTCAACGAGAAGACGGCCGGGGACCCTTCCCTCGCGGAGTGGTCCTCGCTTGCTACCGGCACCCCCGAGAACTGGCGGCAGTCTTCGGGCGGGACCATCCTCGTGAGTCCGACACCGGACGCGGACGCTCTGGGCCTGATAGGCACCGCGACGGTCTCCACTGCTGGCGTGGGACACGTCCTCGGTGAGGTCCTCGACGTTCTTGAGGGCGGTGTGGCCAAAGGTGGCCAGGTTACGGTGACTGAGGTGGGACCCTACGGGTGTGTCCTGGCGGTGGAACTCTTCGTCCGGGATCGGTCCAAACGGGGTTCCGGCTACACAGTCGGGACGAAGCATACCAGTGTGGCCAGCGGCGGCGGTAGCGGTCTCGTAACCAGCTGCGACATCGCGATCACCCTGGCTAAACTGGAGATTACGGGGTACAGCGGCATCACCGAACCTGCGGCGAGTGGAACGACGATCACCGCCATCCCGGAGCACCTCGTCAAGCCCGGAGTGGTCCCCCTCGGCGTCGCGCTCGCGCTAGAGCGCCGTAGGAATGGGACGGCTAACCTCGCACTGGCACAGGAGAAGCGGCAGCAGTGGTCGGCCTGGGCGGCCAAGATGGCCGCGGCCGCGAGGGGCAAGAGATGATCCTGGGCGGGGGAGACTTCCGGCTCGGCCAGACCCTGAACAAGCGCGTGCCCCAGGGTGGCCGGATGATGCGGCAGATCAGCGGCTACGACCCCTCCCTTGGACCTCTCATACCCGAGGGGAAACCCACGCGGGTCAGCCTGAGCGCCCTCGGCGGCACGATACCAGCTCAGGTTCCACTCGCCTTCCGGGACTCCTCGGGGTTGCGGATCATCGTCCGCGACGCGAGCGAGAATGTCCGCGTCCTGACCGTCGCCGACGGGACCTGGGACGATCTGGTCAGTACCGGTGATTGGAAGGCGGCCAGCATCGGAGACCGGATCATCCCGCAGCAGATACTCTGCTATAGTCATGGGTACACGGTTGGCGATCCGGTCATCTTCCAGGAGGACCGCCACAACATTGTCGCGGGTGCTCTCTACTACGTCGCGGTGGTAACCTCCGGGGACCTGTTCCAGATCGCCGCCACGCCGGGGGGCACGCCGCTCCTCCTCTTCCAGCAGGGCCAGGCCTACACCTACGTGCGGTCAGTAAGGACCGATGTCTTCGACGTGATCGCGGACGCGACACCGTTCCGGCTCGGGCCGCTGGCAGTCTTTCCCACGAAGGCCGGCCTGAAGTCCTACGAACCGGACTCGCCGACCACGCGCAGTAGGTTCTTCGGCTTCAAGGGGCCGCAGGACTACGACGAGGACTACGCGCCGGTGGTGACGCCATACTCACCCCATCCGCAGGAGCAACTGTTTGATATCGGAACGACTCATTGGGAGGTTGCGTACCCTGGAGAGGGCGCGGCATGGGGGGGTACAGACTTTGACGACTTGGTGTGCGGGACCGCGGTGCCAGTGAATAGGTTGGTCTTCACCTTCGACCTGGGAGCCACCGGCGTTGACCTCACCGACAAACAGTACCTCATGCTGGACCTTGGCTACTCGGCTGAGACAGAGGACCTGATTCAACAGACCGGGGAGTTCGTGGACAGCACGGTACGTGCCAGCGGGTTTCTCTTCTGCCTCTATTCCGATCAAGCCTGCACCAGCCTAATAAGGTCTTACCCGATACCGATGCCCGATAACACGGGGCGGATCAGTCGGATAGCAATAGCACTCTACCCGTCCACCTCGACCGTGAAGGGTCTAGGCGTCAAGACCGCCACCTATTACGCGATACCGAGTCACGGTTCCCACGAGATGTTCATTTGGAGCCAGGACTTCACCTCATCCTGGGGCCACAAGGGCAACTCCCTGCTGCCAGCAGTGAAGTTCAGTGCGTCGCCCTGGGCGGACCTGTTACCGCCCATCCCGGAACTGACGACGCAGCATTCTGCGGCCGTGATAGAGACGTTCCTGGGTAACGATGTGTCTCCCGACCGGCCGCGGGTGCTATGGCAGTACACGCACCGGGGCCGTTCCGCCCTGAGCCTGGACGACTATACGCAACTGATCGGAAACCCCTCTGCCGAGAGCGTGGAATACTTCGCCGACCCGTGGCTCGTCTACCAGCTCGACCTCACTCTGCCGCTGAACGACGACGCAGTGCCGAAGGACATGCTGGATGAGTACAAGGACTACTTCACTCACGTCCTCTTGTACCGTTCAATCTACCGGGGCTATGGGGAGGACGAGGGACTGCCGGGGGAACTCGGGGCCTGGGAACGACCGGAGTACATCGCCAAGGCCCGGATCAAGTCGGCCGTCGCCTGCACCATGACGGTCGCGACTGATCTAGTCGGCGCGGTGGATCACGGTCTCGAACTCCACGACGTGATTGAGTTCGCGACCACCGCAAATGGGGTGACCGCGGGAACGCATTACTATGTGAAGGCCATTCCAGACGCAGACAGCTTCCAGATTTCCGCCGCCCGCAGCGGGGGACTTCTCGATCTCACGGGGACAGACGGGACGAACTCATGGTCTTCCGCGGCCATCAGCATAGACGACGAGGCGAAACTCGACTACGCCTGTACCTTCGCCGACGGGTCTGCGACGATCACCTCGACCGTCCACCGACTGCGTACCGGCGACATCGTGGAGTTCACGGAAGACACTGGGGGCGTGGTGATTGCGACGCCATACTTCGTCATCACGACCCCGACGGCCAACACATTCACCGTCTCGACCGAGGCGGATGGGACGGCTTTCACGGCCGACGAAACCGGCTCGAACACTTGGAACCTCGTCGGGCGCTCCCTCACGGTTGACACGGAGTACACACTGCCGCAGATCATGGAGATCAACCACGACATGCCGGACATCGCCCGGTACGCGGTAGTGGCCGATGACCGAGTGTACATCATGCACCTGGGTTATGATGCCGATCTGGCGAAGTGGAAACGGCCCTTGATGGGCGGGGCCTCCAACCTCGGCGACTACGGCAGCTTCCCGATCACGCCGAGGATCAGCACGGACGAGAACCTGATGGCCGCCTACCGGGCGGTTGATGGCCAGGAACTCGGGGCCTTCGCGCCCGACTCCTACGAGATACGCGGTCTGGTGCTGAAGGACACGGCCAAGTTCACCTTCACCGAGCGGGGTTTCTGGGAACTGGCTGGCAGCGATGCTGGGACACCCTGGGTGTTCATGCGCCGGGACAGCATCGGCAGTTGTTCCGCGAAAACGGAGGTGGACGCGCGGTCCTGCTTTATCTGGCACGGGCCGAGTCTTTCCTACTTCTATGCCTACGCGGGCGGTCTGGCAAGGCCGATCAGCAAGGGGATAGTGGACTCGTCGCTCATTGATTGGACGGAGGCTCACCAAGGCGTGTTCTCGGCGGAACGGTACGTCTTCTTCGGGTACTATGACGACCCGAGCGAAACGACGCCTTGGTCCCTGTGGATATACGACCTGGAGAACGACGCTTGGCACTCATCCTTCGACACCTGCTACCAGTTCGCCGGGATGTGCGCTGACGAGGGGACGGCCGATGTGTACGGGTTCACCCACGACGGCGATGTGGTGAGCGTGTTCGGCGGCACTGAGAGTTACGGGTCACCTGGCGCGGGCGTCTACATCGCCGAGTACCAGCACATCATCATGGCTCCTCCGACGGAGACGCGGACCACCGAACTCGTGGCGGCCGACATCATCACCGAAGAGGACTCCATCGAGATGGAACTGACGGTCTCCGTACAGGGGATAGGTGACAAGATCGAGGACGCGTTGCCAGTCACGATCACGAAGGATCGGACGCAGTACCGGTGGCCTGTCTCCGTGGTCGGTGACGCGGTATCCGTGGCACTGACCTACGAGGGCGACCACCCGCCAGAGATACATTACTTCGCCCCGAAGGTTCCCGACGAGGTGACGGGCTGAGGAGAGAACGATGGCATTCGCAGAGATCGCGCTCGCCGCTCAACTCTTAGGGTCCTGGTGGCAGTCGAGCCAGGAGAAGTCCGCGCAGAACGATGCCCTGGCATATCTGATGCAGCAGCAGGCCGAGGAGAACGCGTGGCGGCAGAGAGAGTGGGACTGGCGCAACGAGTACATCAAGGAGGAGCGGGCCTTCCGGGAAAAGCAACTCGCGCCAGTGAGGGCAGGCCAGCAAGCACTCCTCGGGCAACTCGGGAAGGCGAGTCCGTTGATGAAGGCCGAGTACCGCGGGAGTATGCAGAACCTCACGGTGCAGGAGGCCGCCCAGGAGCAGGCATCGGCGGGTTACGCGAAGCGCACGGGGAACGTCGGCGGGGGCAGGGGAGAGAAGTGGCGCTTGCGCGCCCTCTTCAACGAGGCCAAGGGCAAGACAGGCCTGGGATACGCCACGGCCGAGCAGAACCGCAGGATGCAGATAGCACAGGTCCTGATGGGGGGCGGAGGGGCGATCAGCGGGATAAGCATACCGGGGGTCGGGGGCGGCGGCGGCAACTACAGCGGGGCCATCGCCGGCCTGATGGGTGGACGTGGCGGCGGTTTCTCAAGTGAACTCGCGACGGCCCTTGGGTGGTACGGGAAGGGCGTGGAGGCACGGAGATCGGCAGGTTCCCCGGTGAGTACGGTTGGAGGCGCGGCCGCCCCCGGAGGCGCGTTCTCACCCGCGTCCACGCCTCCTGAGGGGCAGGCCTACTCACCCACAGTCGCGCCCCCGACGTCAACGTCCCCGGAAGAGTTCAACCTCTGGAAGCGGTACGGCGGCCGCCGATGGGGGAAGATGGGATACCGGAACTGGTGGGAACGATGACCCCGTAGGGTTTGAGGACGCCATGCCAGACTTCGCTTCTCGGATGATAGAGGCTCAGGTTCAGCGGGCCGCTTACGACGAGGGCCTGGAGCGGAAGCAGATGGCCGTGGAGGCGGCACAGGCCGCGCGTCGCCACCAGCAGATCATGGAGGATTCGGACGCGCTCAAGCGTCTGAACGAACTCGAAGACGATGTGCAGTACCGGCTCAGTCTGACTCCCGAAGCTGAACGGCAGCACCTCGGGATCGCGAACGCCCTCGCAACCCGCCTAGGGGTGCCGCAGAGAACGGTCCTGCATCCGACCGTGCGGATCGCCATCATCAAGGACATCAACGCCTATCGCACGGAAGCGTTGGCCCTCGGTCCCACGATGGACGAACAGGCCCGACTGGCCTACTACAACGAGAAGACCAATGAACTCCGCAGTCTCTACGGGAATCACTACGACGAGTTCCTGTTGGAATACAGCGACGCTGCGGAGGCGAACGGGAAGGGCAAGGCCGCCACCGCAGTTCCGAAACCTACGGCGACGGGTCAACTATCCGCGCCGTCATCGGCCGAAGCGGCCCCATCTACCGCGCCGATTCCTCCGGTGCAACCTGATGGGGTTGGCAACGCGGAAGAGATGATGCGAAGTTGGCTCGAACCGCACATGGGGCATCCCTACACTCCCATCGTGGTGACTGCCGAGCAGGCACCTTACGTCGGCCTGCCCGCGGGGACGAAGGTTGACCTGAAGAATGAGGTCACTCTCGGCCAATGGACGAAGGCCCAGGACGCGATGCAGTACAATCGTGACTACGTGACGTTCGCCCAGCAGTTTTTCCCCGGTAAGAAACCGGAGGAGTTGACTGCCTCCGAGGTAGCGCAGGTGCAGGGGGCCGCACTCAAGAAGAACCCCCGGATGATGGCCGAGATCGCGGGCTACAACCAGTACGGTTACTTCCCCGGAACCGGGACAGTCGCCGGTGAGGCACTGAAGACCACGCAGGCGAAGGTCGCGGAGGAGAAGGTAACTCAAGGCTGGGCTGAGATAAAGCTGCGGGCTGCGACTCAGGAGGATGTCTCGGCACGGGGATGGGCGCACCTCCACAACGAAACGGAACGTCTCCGCATGGACATCCAGAGATACTCCATGGCCGGACGTCTGAGTGCCAAGGACATCTCCTTGATTCGGGACCGCGCTGCGGATAACGCCCGGAATGCCCTCATTGCACGCAACACGTACGTGACCAACTCTCGGTCCTACATGGATAAGGACCGGGACAAGATCATCGCGGCCCTCGAAGACCAGTTGCAGCAGGCCGTTGACGCCTCAGACGACGCACAACAGTTACAGGTCATCGCGCCGTCTGCCATCGTTGGACAACCGGGATTCGGCGCTGCTGCTGGTCTGTCGCCGCTGTTTGGAGAAGGTGGGGCGACCTGGACGCCGCCTTCTACACCTCCGGGGACGATTGTCCAGCCAGGAGGCGCAACCGTTCGGCCGACGCCCGCCCCGACTTCGCCAAGGCCTAGCCCAGCTCCGCCAACGCCGAAGCCTGCATCCCGCGCTCCCGCCAAGGCAGGCGGACTCCCGAGCGAACTCCGCAATGTGGATACCGCAGATGCTGGCCGGTGGATTCGGCAGTACGGCCCGCCAGAGTTTGTGAAGCAGGCGAGGGCGGCCCGGGTCCCGGAGGATCGCATAGGTGAGTATCTCCAAGGAGCCGGAGTGAAGCAGGTCGAGAAGTTCCTGGCCGCAGGTTCACCTCTTCGCAGGTATCGGCGTTTGGTCTCTCGTCTTGTGTCGGAGAAGAAACTAGCCAAGGGTGGGACTCGCTGATGGCCACGTTCGGAGAACTAGCCGGCCTTGAATCCACCGGCCACCCGAAACAGACATTCCGAGAGTACGCCGAGGAGGAGAACCAGCGGCGCATCTTCTCCGGCGGTCCGCTCATGGATGTCCTCGATATAGTCGCTGTTCCGGGTTACGCGGAACAGGGAGCACTTCAGGCCTACCAGAGGGCGGTTGAGAAGGTCTCGGGCCGGAAGATGTTTCGCGGGAAGGCTAAGTGGAACCTCAAGGAGTTCCGAGCGACCGCGGCGGGATTCGCGGCAATGCCAGCCGGGGCGTTGCGCGGCATTCAGAGACGGGCCTCCTTCGGTGACGTTCTCCGACAAGAGGCGCCCGGTTTCGTTCAGGCCCATCCCACCGCGGCCGCAGCACTCACGATGGCTGGTGATATTGCCACATTCCCTGCCGGGGCCACGAATGAAGTCCTGGGAGGGGTAGCGCGCGTCGCGAGGCCCCTCGTCCGTGGCGCGGGCGCGACCCTGACGCGAGCCATTGCTACACGTCCCGAAGTAATCCCCCGTGGCGTCGGCGGCATAGAGTTTCAAGCCCGCCGGATCGGAGGCGCGACCGCCGTGCCTGCTCAGGCACTAGCAGAGCGGATTGCGGCCCAGGAACCACGCGTTGCCTACCTCCAACGCGGTGTCGAGCAGATGATGGATGAGGTGTACGCAAGCGCCCCCGAGGAAGCAGTCAGTCAGGTCAAGAGATTGCGGACCGCGGCCCTCCAGGAACGACGTGAGGCGACACGCCAGACCGCTCGCGCGAAGGTCTTCGCGGCACAGGCAGAGGATGTGCGCCTTCATGGGCCGACGCATCTTCAAGAGCAACTCGGCAAACGTCAAACGGAGTACAACCTGGCTCAACGGCAGGCGGTCGAGACGCAGGCGCGCTACTATCGGGCCCTTGATGCCTATGTCGCAGATGTGAAACCCGACCCCGAACTTGTCGCGAGATCGCGAGACGCGCGTGGGGTCGTGGACAGTCTCGTGGATCAACGAAAGAGACTCTGGAACAGGATTGATAAACTCGAAAGCGGGGGCAAAGACGCCTCTGGGGTTCGGGCCGCAGAAAATGGCCTAGCCACGCAATGGCAGGAGGCCATCGTGCGGTGGCAGGGACTTGAGACAGAGATAACCGAGACACGGAAGGGTCTACCCTCGGTACGGTCTGCGACCTTCGCGCGTGCGGACGAAGCCCACAAGGCCATGGATAGAGCCATTCGGCAGGAGGTCTCCGCGGCTGGTCGCGCCCGAGGAGTCGAAGGGGCGATTGGTGAGGCCACTGGGTACGCAGCCCCCGTTCAGCGGGGCGAAGGTCCGAGTCCTTCGGGGATCACCCCCTCCATTGCGGAGCCGACGGTCGCAGCCCCGGTGAAGGAACCAGGCCCCGTACAGAACGCCGTGGAGAGATTCCGGTCGAAGTCCAACGCCGCCATCACCGCGGCCGAGGAAGCAACAGCCCGAATGGAGATGCTTGTCGAGCACGCACAGGAACTCGGTGCGCGCCGAGGGCAGGTCTTGGCGCGGAGACTCCCTGGCCTGGGGGGCATGAATAGGATTCGGGATATCGCGTCACAGGGCGCGATCAACACCGCACAGGCCGGCGCCGAGGAGTGGTTGGATGGCGCGATCAGTCGCCTTCGCAAGGTCGCCGGGAATGACGTGGGCGACGAGGTGGCCGGTCTCGTCCGAGAGATTCAGTACCGCGCGATGCGTCGCGCCGTAACCGGGTCGCAGTATGGCGTTCTCGTACCCGAGCAGCTGGCGCGATACGGCAAGTATCACCTGTGGCGCGGTTTTGAGATGTACTCACATCCTGAGGAGTTCATTGCCAGGATCAGGGCCGCGGACCCCGAACTCGCCGCGACCCTGGAGGCGCAAAACGCCACGAGGAGGGCTTTCCAGACCGGCAGAGGCGGCGGTATCCCGCGGGTCTACCGAGAGAGCCGTGAGGCCCTGCCCCTGACTGTGAAGAGAGAACTCGGAGAGTTACCAATCGCCGAGAGATTCGCCGTCGGGGAGAGGACTGCCGCCGTTGCCGCCGGCGAGGGATACAGGCTCCAGCAGTTCGCGGGAAGGTGGGGGATGACCGAGAGACAGTTCACTCGCCTGAGTCCCGCGAAGCAGCGGTGGTACACAAAGGTCCCGGAGACGGATCGCTGGGGCCCGCTCAAGGATGTTCCCTACGTGCCCAAGTGGCTCGCGGCGCACTTGGGATTCAACATGGAGGGGGCGGGTTGGCAGAACTTGATCGCACGTTTGGTATCCTGGGGTCTACCGGCACGCGCCGGAGAGGTCTCCAACACCTGGACGAATCACATTATGGGGACCTGGAAATATCTCCACACGGCTGGCAACCTTCCCACGGCGTTTCGGAACATCACGACGAACGCGGCCATGACGTACCTAGTGGGGAAGATACCCAGCTACCACGTCCCCGGATACTTGGCGAGGGGGGCACTCTCAGTCCTCCGCAGGGATGCCAGTTATGGCCTCGCGGCCAAACTCAATCCTGGGTTCCGGGCTACCTTCACCTCGACCGAACTCCGGCAGTTGAGGAACCTCGCGGTCGGCGGTGACGAGTTCACGTCTACGCTCCAGAAGATTGCAGCGAGGCCGGCGCGTGTCTACCGTGGGATGGGAAACGCCTACGAGTTTGCGGAGCAATCCGCGAAGATGGCTGTGTTTCTCTATCACACGGACATGGGCATGAAGCCGAGTGCGGCCGCCAAGTTGGCAATGCAAGCCATCTTCGACTACGGTGATGTCTCGCGGGCACTGAACTGGGCGCGGCGGTACGGCGTCTGGCCCTTCGGCACTTACCCGGTGAAGGCGACGAAAGCCCTCATCCCCGCGATGGTGGAGAGTCCTCAGAGGTTCGCTGCGGTCTCCCGAGCGATACAGGCCCCCTCTGCCGTCCTGCCCCCGGAGGAACGCGGTCAAATAGAAGCCAGTATGCGCCCCGAAGAGAGCGGGGCACTGATGCCACTCACGTTCCGCACCAAGCAGGGCGAACGCCTCGTACTAGACGTGGGTTACACCGTTCCCTGGGGACCCTGGGCCCAGACCCCCTCCATCCTCGACACGATGCCACTGCCGAGGATCGCGGAGGACATTGCCCGCAACCAGTCCTCCTTCACAAAGAAGGAGATTTATAGCTCGGTGATGCCCGCGGATGTGAGGGCCCTATCCATTGCCGACTACGTGTGGTCTTCCCTGGGTCCCGGTTGGATCGTTCGCGGGATTCCCAAGATCGTGGCAACTCAACGGCCTCGCGCCCGGTGGAGTGCTCCAGCCGAACAGGTTTCCACGGGTCGGACCCTTCGGACGATCACGGGCGAACTCGCCGGAGTGAAGGTGCAACCTTACCTGCCGGCTCAGATGATGGCGGGACAAAGCGCGGAGTTAGACACGAAACTGCGCGAACTCAGTAAGGTCCAGGACAAGATGGGCGCGAAGTTCGCGGCGGGCGAAATCACCGAGGGCGACTACCGGCGTCTCCTCGATACGACGAACGCGCAGGCACAGTTGTTCATTGAGGACTTCGCCAAGCGAGGGCGCGCGTACGCGGGGGCAGGTAAGCCATGAGCGGCGGACTTCGCAGGCGCTATCCCTCGTGGAACAAGGACGGGACGCCCTCCCAGCGTGACATGCACGGCATCCTTGACGACATAGATCATCAGCTCCGCGATCTGCATCGGCGCGTCGGCACAGGTGCGGCCGCGGTTGCCGGCGGCACCACCGTCGTCTACCGGACGACGGGTGGGGGGGGCGCGATAACCACTCCGATACACTTCGGCCTGGTCGAGAAGGAACTGGTGGCGGGACAGGCTGACTACGATCTGGGTTTCATACCCGTGCCGCAACTGCGCCTGGCGTGGGTGAGAGGGGTCCTGATCCGCGAGGGAGATGACAAGGACTACAGCGTGGCGGGCGCGACACTGACCTTGCTGGGCGAGTGGGTGCCGGTCTCGCAAGCGGGCGAGACTGAGCCCGACCTCGGGCACCTCGTCTTCCTGGGTATCCGGCCGGCAATGGGGGGCTTCTAGCATGAGGCTTCTGACTCGCATAACGGCGACTCTCCTGCTTCTCGCGGTGTGCTGCACCGCGTACCCGCAGCAGTCCTACCTGCGTTACCATGATCTAATGGACTTGCGGGCCTCGGCGCAGGCCGTCCCGAACATGACGGTCAAGGTGGCGAGCGGCATCGCCGACATTACCGGCCTCCAGGTGACGTACGCGGGCGGCAACAGCCCGACGTTTACCGCGCCGGGGGCGACCAACCGCATAGACCTCCTGACGATAGACTCCGCGGGAACCCTCGCGATCACGGAGGGCGCGGCCGCGGCATCGCCGACCCCGCCAGCGTACCCTGCCTGGAAGTTGCCGATCTGCGAGGTCTACCTAAAGTCCACCAGCACCAGCATCGTCTCCTACAACGACGGGGCGAGCGCGCATGGCTACATCTACGCCGATGTGCGACCAGTCCTCCAGATGGCAATGGTCAACCCGACGACGCACGCGCTCCTATCCCTCACGCACAGCGACACCACGGCGGCAGCAGCCGCGGTGGGTGCGATCATCACGGGCCAGACCGGCCCGGTGTGGGCGCGACTCACCATCGGCAGCGCGGGGAAGATACTGCGGTCGGACGGGACGAACCTCGTCTACACCACCGCCACCTATCCCACCACCACGACGGCCAACCAGCTTCTCTACTCCTCTTCCGATAACGTGATCGGCGGCTTGACGAGCGGGAACAGTTCCGTCCTGGTGACCAACGGGAGCGGGGTTCCGTCACTCGCCACCGACATTCCCACGGCCGTCACCATCGGCACCAAGTATATCTATCGGGCAGATGGCACCGATGTGGCAGTGGCCGACGGCGGGACGAACCTGAGCACCGTCGCGGCGGGCTCTATCCTGGCCGCGAACGCCCTGAACACCCTGACGGCGATCACCTCCACCAGTGACACGAAGGTGCTCCAGAACGCGGCGGGGACGATCTCCTGGGCCAGTACCGCCGCGCCGGGCGCGCACAACCTCCTGTCGGCGAGTCATGGCGACACCGCGGTTGGCACGGTCCTGCGGGGCGACCTAGTGACGGGGCAAACCGCCTCCCCTGCATGGACTCGTCTGGCACTGGGGACGGTTGGCAAGGTCCTGCGGTCCGATGGGACGGATGTGGCATGGAGCGCGGTCACCCTTCCGGCCTCCACCACCAGCGGCCGCGTACTGTACTCCACGGGCACCTCTGCCCTGGGTGACGACGCGGACTTGACGTTTGACGGTGCTGGCCTTCAGGTGGGAACTGCTTTCAGTGCCGTTTCCCAAGCTCCCATAGAAGCGAACGCCAATGTCGCGGGCGTTACTTACCCCCTCATGGTTAGGAACATCCGTCACGCGAACGATACAGCCTCGCAGGTTGGCTTGAAGCTTCAGCTTGGGGGTGCTGACACAGCTACTGAACTCAAGAAGTGGGTCGGCGTCGTAGCCTATTCGGCCAGCAACTATGAGGCCACCAGCGGCATAGACTTCTACACCCATGACACCGCCGCCAATGACCCTACCGCCAAGATGCGGCTTACGGCAGCAGGCGCTCTTCAGGTCGGCACCAACACCGCGGCGACTGCGGCTGGTCAAATCTCCGCCGACCGGCACTACCTGAACGCGACCGCCTACCTGGACGGGGCGAACGCGGGGCGGATCGGCGTGAGCGGGACGATTGACGCGTTCTCCATGACGGCGGCGAACAGCCTGACCTTCTCCGCTGGGAACATCGTCACCGATACCACAACCGGCACGAAGATCGGAACCGGCGCGACGCAGAAACTGGGGTTCTTCAACGCCACGCCGGTTGTCCAGCCGACGGGCGACGTGGCGACCGCGCTCAGTGCGCTCGGGCTGGTGGCCTCGCCGACCATCGCCGGGGGAACCGGCAGTTTCCTTGGCATGTATGTCCACACCTCGGGGACAACGCATACGACGGGGGCCACCTGCCACACGATCATCGTGGAACTGATCGGCGGTGGTGGCGGAGGTGGCGGGGCCAAAGGTAGCACGGCACCGGCCGGCTCTGGGGCCGGCGGCGGCGGCGGGTCGGGAAGTTACGCGCGGAAAACATTCGCGGTCGCGGTCTCCACGGGTTACACCTACGCGGTCGGTGCTGCTGGTGCGGCAGGTAGCACTGCGCCGGAAGACGGCGGCGCTGGGGGCAACACGACTTTCGCGGTCGGGGCCACGACCGTTACGGCCTACGGCGGATCAGGGGGGGCAGCGGGTCCGACGGGAACTGCAGTGGTGACTTACGCCGGAGGGGCAGGTGGCGTGCTGGCAGTCAACGGCGACATGAACACAACCGGCCAACCGGGTGGGTGGGGACTGAGATGCTCGGAGACCTACTGTGCTAGCGGATGCGGAGCCCCGTCGGCTTTCGGGGGTGGAGGAAACGGTCAGATGGCGAACGGCACTGGCCTGGCCGGCGGTGCTTACGGCTCAGGCGGCAGCGGAGGCGCTGCTCACAGCAGTACTGGTCTCGCGGGCGGCGCGGGCGCGGCCGGAGTCGTGATCGTGTGGGAGTTCAGCTAATGGTCTGTACCATGGTTCGCCTCCCGCGGCCATTGTACCACGGAACGCCGGGGGCGCAAGGCCCGGCAGACCACACTGTTAGGAGAGGTGGGCAAACGTGCCAACCGACCGACTAGATCAGGTCTATGACCTCGTGGTGGAAGTCCGCAGCGACTTCCGGGCCTTCTGCGCTAGGCTGGAGGAAAGGTGCCCGGAGCATCTTCGCCGCCTGAATGAGCATGACGGCGAGATCGCGGAACTGCGGAAACGGAAGGTCAACGGAGGCGTTGACGCGAGGCTGGTGATAGGCGTGATCGTGGCCTTCCTGGCAGGCATCGGAGCACTCGTCAAGGAGATACTGACGCGATGACCAGGGCCGCAGTAATGATCGAGGTGGCGAAGGCGGTAATCGGCCATCCCTACCTGCTCGGCGCGAAATGGAAGCACGGCGAGTGGCCGGCCCCGAACGCGCCGGTGGACTGCTCGGGACTATGGACGTGGGCCCTCAGCATGGCACTTGCCCGATATCCGGTAGACATGATAGGAACGCCTGCGGGTCCAGTGCCTACCCATGCATTCCTGGCCCGCTTCGAGGGCTCTGCCAACCAGGGCGCACTCTGCCGGGAGGTCAGCAAGCTAGCCACCCTCGGCCCGACGGGCAGGGGCATCTTCCTGCTGATGCGTCCTGGCCCCGACCGCCATGGCCACATCGCCATGTCGCTCGGGTGGGGCCGGACCATCGAATCCCGCGGCAGCAAGGGCGTCTGCATTGTGAAGGCGGTTGAGAACCTGCGGCGGTGGAACGGGCCGAATTGCTACGCGGGCAAGATAGACGCACTGTTCGAGCTGGTAGAGGAGGCGTGAGCGATGTTCGCCGACGAGAAGAAGGCTGTTCGAGAGACGGCGGAGAGTGTAGAGAAGACGCTAGAGATTGCCCAGAAGAAACTCGCAGAGGCCGATGTGGCCGGGGCAAATATCGCGATTGGGGAATGCAAGGCCGCCCTGAAAGCCCTCCAGCCTCTGCTCGAAAGTGGCACGGAGGTCCTGAAAGATCTGGACACGATCCTGGAGGCAGTGCCAACGCAGTTTCGCGAGGCGGTCGCGGCCCTGCTGAAACTGGTTGGTTCGCCAGCGAATGCGGCTGACCGCATGATCCAGCGGGCGAGCAACGCCCTCCAGGCGTGGGACGACGGTATCACGGTGGACCTGACCGGGGTGAAATGGGGCGGAACCCCGGTTGAGGGACGCCTCACTATCGGACCCCTAAAGGAGGTCAAGAAATGACGCGAGTGCTGTTGGTCGTAGCAGTCGTCGTACTGATGTTCGCTGGCATGGCGGCCTATGCCGACGCGCCGGCCGTCCAGCTCATGTCGGGCGGCCCGGTGTACGTCATGCCGCTTCAGGAGGGCAGTCCGTTCGTCGGCGGTCTGTTGACTCTCCACCTGCCGCAGCAGTGGGGCGCGTGGACGGACTACATTCAGCCGGCCGCGGTCATTAGGACCGGGGGTGTCGCTAATGCTTCCGCTCTCTGTCCTGCTATCGCGGTGCCGATTCAGATCGGCGGAACCCCGGCAGCGTTCGTCGGCGTGACCTATGCGGGAGCTGGCGTGCACTCCGCGGTGTTCGCCGGCGTTGACCTGGTGGTGTTGTTCGGATTGCACTAAGGAGGTCGCATGAACCTCGGCGACGACATGATCCTGGCGGCGGTGGTGACGGCCATCGTTGCCGGGATGAAGAAGGCCGTCCCGAAGATGGCGGGAGGCGTCACCCTCCTGGTGGCTGGGGCTTTCGCCCTCTTCCTGTCGCTCGTCTGGATGCTGAGTCTGGACGGGGCGATCACCACGGCGACCGTCTGCAAGGCCATCATCCGGGCGGTGGGCGCCTGGGTGGCCTCCGTCTTCGGCGCGTGGCTGGTCCGGAACCCCGTCCGCCAGGAGAACGGGACATGAGACTCCGGTGTAGGTCATCCTGAACGTCCCGGTCCCGCCTCGCCGGGACGGGCCGGCCGGTGGCGCCGCCGGCCGGCCACTGGGTTTGCCATGAGAACCGTCGGAAGGGACGACAGGGAGTGGGAGGCATACGCGCCGGTGATAGAGAGGGTCCTCGGGCGTTACCTGGCGCGTTACCCCTGGGCATGGCCTGACGTGGAGGACCTGCGACAGGAGGGCCGGATAGGGGCCGCCGAGGGCATCCGCGCCTGGCGTCCTGACAAGGGCGCGTCCCTCGCCACTGTCGTCTTCGAACGCATCCGCGGGAGAATCCGGCACTACCTCCGCGACAAGGCGCGCCTGATCTACCTGCCGGCGGAGGTGCAACGCGCCCAAGATGTGCAGTGGCCGGAGGCCCGCCTGTCCGCGGAGGGCGACCTGTCGGCGTTCGTGGATACCTATGGTGCCGATCCCGCGGACATCGCCCTCGGCAAGATCGAGGCAGAGGAGGTCGTGGTGACAGCTCTGCGGCGTTGCGGCCCCAAGCAGCGACGACTCCTGGAGCGCGCTCTGTTCGGCTCGCGGCCGAATCCACCGGAGGCGCATGAGCGCCAGTCCCTTTACTACGCTCGTCACAAACTCCGACGGTGCATGGCGGAGAGTTGCTGACAGAGTTTCGCCGGGGTTGCCCCGGAAGAGCACCGACAAGGGGAGGCGCGACGGGTCCCTTTCCCGAGGTCCTTCGGGGCCTCGCGTTGCTCCAGTCGGGGCCGGTCTGATCTGCTGGCCGGCCCCTAGCACTCATCTCCCGCATCGCTCCTTCCCAACGGGGGCCGGGTAGCCCACAGCCCGGCCCCCCGACCTATCGCTGGCGTGACGCGGGTTCGGGCGGACCCTGATTGAACGCGACCCAGGTGTACCAAGGTTCTCCCTTCGTCACAAGGAGCAGCAAGTGGGGCCTCCCGGTGACCCTGTTTAGGCGGATCACGCACTCCTCATCCGAGAGTCGCGTGTGGTCGTACCCCCATGGGGTGGGCCAGACCCAGTAGGCGAAGGCCGCCAGCACCAGCCCCAGCAACACCTTCGAGTACCATCGCCAATGTCTCATGGTTGCCCTCCTGGCCGCCCCCTACGCCCCCGGGGGCGGGATTCCTGCCGGGGCGGGGCAACATCCGCCGAAGAAAGTTCTTGACGGCGTAGGAGTTCTGTGGTAGGGTATGGAATGAGAAGGAAGAGAAAGGCGGTTTCGATGGGAGTCGCAGTGGCGAAAGTCCAGGTAGTTACGAGCAAAACGGCCCGCCAGTTGCGGGCGCGGTTACGTGCCGCGGACATCACCCTGGCGGTCGCGGGGGAGGCCATCAACATGAGCGAGAGCTGGACCAGTCTCGCCTTGCGGGGCCGCCGGGGCCTGACGCGGGAGCAGGCCAGCAGGCTCCGGGAACTGGTCCGGGCGGTGGTGGCGGAGCGCGAGAAGGGGGAGAAGTGACGGAAGCAGCGTCCGATAATGATTCTTCTTGTTGCATTTCGTGCGCGCTTGCGGAACGTTCTTCTGGGGTCCTTCTGGCCCCAGAAAGGAGTGAGGGCAATGCGGCGAGATTGGAAACTCGACGCCGCAGAGGAACGCAAGGACCGGATAGAGGCACAGGTGAGGGTCGCCGGCCTGCACCGCACACTGCAACTGACGCTGAACGATCTGAAGCAACTGGAACGGCACACGCGGATGCTGGAGGAACGGGTAGAAGCCAGCCTCGGGCCTCTACAGTCCGACCCTCGCTACCTCGACGCGAAGACACGGTAGTCGTAGCAACGATCACGCTGCCCCGGCCCCTCCCCACCGAGCCTGCGCACCGTGGGGGCCGGGGCTCCTCTACGCCGACACAGGAGGGTCCCCATGGCTAACATCCACGTCTTTCTATCCAACGGAGGGTACTCCCGGCAGGTCAAGAAGATCGTCCTGCACGCGTTGCCAACGTGTGCCAGGGGCATGAAGGGCAAAACTCGGCCACCAGTCACACTTTCGAGTGCGGCTGCGCGGGCCTACATCCGGGCCTTTCAAGCGGCCGGATACGTCCCCGTCGAATGCAAGTTCTGCCATCCGAGGAAGGCAACCTGATGGCCGCTCGTCCGAAAGCGAAAGCCAAGAAGCCCATCCCCGGTCCTGCCCGATGGGACCGGGCACTCCGGGCCATCGGCGAGATGTGCGTGGAACTGTCCGGGCTCAGCCGCGACCTCTCAGACGTGCAGCAACGCCTGCTGAGACTGGAAAAGCGGGCGACACGGCGCGGCCGACCGCCAGGAAGCGCCCCCGCCGGCGAGAAGGCGCTGGAGGCGGGGGAATGAGCGCGTTAGCGCCCCTTCCGCTGGAAACTGCCACCGTAGACCCATCTCCGGCCCCAGGCCCTCGGCCCAGCGCGGCTAGTGGCGTGCGCGGCGTGAAGATTGGCACTGTGCGGGCGCGAACCCGCCGCCCGAACCCTGCCCGCCCGACGCGCCTCCTGATCCGGGCGAAGTGCCGCGATTGTTTGGGCGGCTACCGCTACGACTGCCACTGCCCGGACTGCCCCCTGTACGTGGCGATGCCGTATCTGGGCATTGCGATGCCGCAGGTGCTCATGGACAGCGTAGACCGGAAGGCGGTGAAGCGATGACCGCACTCTTATACTCTTGTTCCAAGAGAGACTTACCGTTTGCGGGCGGCCCGGCCGGTGGCCGGGGGGCCGCGGAGACCGCGATCTGTGGGTCCTGGTCTGTCCTGCGGCCCGCGGCCCATCCCGCCCCTAGTTGTGGTGGCTGCGTGCCTCTGAGGCCCCGGCGGCACCCTCGCCCATGCAGGTCCAAAGCCGGCTACAGTGCCGAGTGTAGGTCCTGCTTCCAGTCTGTCGTCGGGGCCATGCCTCATCCTCGCTTCCTTTCTGGTTGCTCTCTGGACCGGGTCCATCGCACCACCAGCGCAGCCCCTTGGTACAACCAGTGTAGCCGGGCCCGGCCCTGCAATCATCGCCCGTCGGAGCCATCATGCGTGCTGACCATCTGACGAGGCAAGTAATCGCGCGGTGCGGCGGCAAGTTCGCGGCGGCTCATATGGTCGCCGAACGCGCCCGCCAGAAGCAGGACCTCTTCCGGGCCAAGCAGGCCCGCCTACAGCCGCAGAAGACCTTGGAGCAGCGGCCGACCTTGCTTGGCGGTAAGGCCATCGCGGAGGCGATGAAAGAGCTGGTTGGCCCGGCGTTGCCGGGCGCGAACTTCAGGCGGCGAGGAGGCACGCGGTCAGATACTGAGGCTGTGACAAGAAGGCTGACCAAGAGACTTGGTGGATCGTCGAACACCGGCCCGGCTGGGGCTACCCCTTTCCTCCTTGCAACCAACCCGGCCGGGCCGGAGCAATCCTAGAGGAGGGCATCATGGGTAAGTGGCTTTCCGACCATCGGCAGACGGTGCTGCAACTGGCACTCATCATCCTCGCGATCCTCATTCTGGCGGCCCTCTTCGGCCGGGCCAGCGACGCGGCGGCAGAGGCGCGTTACCATCGGATCGTAACGCATGGGTGCCAAAACCGCGACCCGCAGCCGTGGTGCTGGGGCCGGTTGGGCGTAAACGGACAGTGAAAGGAGCGGTGATGACGACAACGACGACGATCAAACTGGGCCTGGGGGAAGTGACTATCGGGGGCGCTTGGTCCTCTCTGCGTTGCGACCTAGCGGCCCATCTGGCGACTCAGTTGGGCCTCCGCCCCGGCGTGACCTACGAACTGACCGCCACGCCGCAACTGAGGCGGGTGAAATGCCTACAGGGCATTCGGTGCGATGGTGCCCCCGCGAAGGGTTGGAGGCGTTGCCCCCGATGCGGGGAGGTCTGGCAGAACGCGAGAACCGTTTGCGATACGCCCGGCTGCGAGGACCTATTCTTGACCGACCAGATCGTCCCCCTGCCGCCGGTCGTGGACGCGGACTGAAAGGAGGCGAGAGAGATGGCTGAGAGGCACGTGATCGTGCGGAAGTCCATCAAGGCTTTCGCGGAGGGAATGGAGCGGCGACTGCGGTGGGCTAACAGGAAGGGCGGCCCGGTGATGGAAGGCGACATCCCCCACCATCGCCAGATGAGTTTCGAGGCATTGAGGGAGGGCGCGCGGCGGAACCTCTCTCACTTCGACCCTCATCAGCCGCAACCCAGTATCGAAGAGGATGAGCGCCAGGCGGCCGACGTGGCCAACTACCTCGTCTTCTATCTGGAGAAGGAGAGGGCCGAGGCGTGAGCACGCTTACCCCCATCTGCGTGAAGTGCCGACTAGAGATGCGGTGCGTCAAGAATAACCGCCTCGTGGCGGACCCGGAGGCCGACGGGTTCCCATCAACCTATTGGCTCGGGGACGAGTACGAATGCCCCGACTGCGGCTGCCGGATCGTGACTGGCTTCGGGCTGGCGATGAGCGGGCCAAAAGTCCAGCCGGAGGAAGCCGCGCTCATGTTCGACTATGAACGGAAGAAGGAGAAGGCCGAGGCATGACCACTGACGAGGCGACCGCGGTGTTCATAGAGCGTCTGGAGCGGGTCATGCACAAGCCGCCGCGGCCCTATATGTGTAGAGAGTGCGACCTTGACCAACGGTACTGCGGAACGACGCCCGAGGCTTGCTGGCAGGAGTCTCTGGCAGAAGCGAGAGGAGGTGGCCGGTGAGTGACGAGAGGGTAGACGACGTTGACCCGTTCGCGGGCGAGCAGACCACAATGGTTGGCCCCGAAGAGTTCATGCGGTGGCACCGGGCGCTCACCTACAAGATCGAGAAGGCCGAAGAGGCCCGCGACAAGGAGATCGAGCGCATCAAAGCCCTGACCGAGAACCGAACGGCGACCTGGCGCGAGGCCCTGCGGCGGCACGAGGAGAGTCTGCGGAACATCGCGCTGGCAGAATGGAACCGGACTAATGGCAAAGCCAAGCGGCTGAACACGTTTTCGGGCTACCTGCAACTGAGAACCCCGGCGACGCGGTTGGTGGTGGACGATGAGGACCGAGTGCTGGACTACCTAGTTGCCGCGGGCTTGGGCCAGTACGTGCGGACCAAGCAGTGGGTCGCGAAGGACGCACTAAAAAAGGACGCGGCTGAGGGCGACATGGGAGCCGCGACACTGGACGGCAGGCCACTTCTCGGCGTCCACTTCGAGCAGGACCCGGAGCCGACGCACACGATCAAGCACCTCTGGGACGCGCCGAAGGATGAGGCCGGCGATGAAGCCGCCCCTGCGTGACCTGTGGGCAGACGCGCAGCACTACTTCACGGTTGCAGAGCAAGCAAGGGCTGAGGAAGAGGAACGGCATGAGCGAACGGATAGAACGCAGCGAGACAATCGGGACCCTAGCAGCGGCACTCGTCAAGGTGCAGGCGTCACTGGAACCCGTCAAGAGGGAGGCTGAGAACCCCTTCTTCCACTCGCGGTACGCGGACCTCCTGAGCATCATTGAGGAGGCGCGGCCCAAACTCGCGGCCAACGGGATCGCCTTCCTCCAGTTGCCGGGAGAGACGAAGGAACTAGGGAAGATCACCGAGACAGACGAGGATGGTTCGGTGGCCGAGGTCCTGATAGGCGCGATGGCACTTACCACTATGCTCCTGCATGAGTCGGGTGAGTTCATCGCTTCAACCCTGAGCCTCCCCTACAGGATGAAGGACCCGCAGGCGGGTGGCTCCGCGATGAGTTACGCGCGGCGTTACGGCCTCCAGTCAGCCCTCGGGATCGCTGCCGAGGACGACGATGGCAACGCTGCCGCGGGTAGGAAGCCGACGAGTGCCAGCGCGGACCAGGGAACAGAAGCCTCGCCGGGCCTCTGCCCGGCCCACGGCAAGCCCTTCACCAAGGGCAGGTTCGGCTGGTACTGCAAGACGAAGGTGGGCGACACCGCGGAGGGCAAGCCGATCTGGTGCAAATGTAAGCCCGCCGTAGTGCCAGCCGCGAAACCTGACCCGGACGCGGGGGAACAGCCTGGCGAGGGGTTCTTCGATGAAGAAGCCGGAGGTGAACCCGTGCGAGATGTTGACAAAGAGAGTGCGGGTCCCTCGGCCGACGAGTCCCTGACCATCGAGGCTCTCTGCAAGAGTCTGGAGAAGCGCCTGCCGAAGCCCGCGGAGCGGTTGGCCTTCGCGCGGGGATGGTGCGAGGGCCACAGTGTCTCGCCCGTGCCGCGGAACCTCGATCAGATCAAGGCGCTAGGTGTGGACGCACTCAACGGGATGCTGGACGCGCTGAAACTACAGGAAGCATAGGAGGCGAGGATGGCAGGTAGCACCTTTACGATCGGACGCCACGACCACGCGGACAAGGCTTTCGTCATTAGCGGGCCTCTGGAACTGTCGGTGGACTATGACGACGTTGACCACGGCGAACAGGACCTCCTCGCGGGGAAGGTCGTCGCCGTTCTCAACGGACACTGGCATGACCCGGCCCATAGGGAGTGGGATGACCGTCTAGTCCAGCACTACAAAGACGAGGGCAGGGACGGGGAAGACTGAGCGGACCGGATGGGGGCGACCCGGCAGCCTGTGGCTGACAGTGGAGGCATCATAGCGGAGACGAGCGGGACTGCGGGGCGGGTTGGCCACAAGCCAAACGGTGGCGGGCAACGGGGCGCTCTCACCGCCTCGGGGCAGCGGAAACGCTGCGTATCCGAAACGCGCCCCCGCCCCTCAGCAGCCCAGACTGATCTAGGAGGCAAGGATGGGCGAGTACCAGATCGGGAAGGACATCGCGGAACTGAGGCAGTCCCTGAAATGCCTGCGCGATGAGATTGAGAGAAACCGGGAGGAACTGGAACTCGCGACAAGCGAGACGGACGGGCGACTTCGGGACCTTGGCGTCATTGTCTACGATGAGGACGCCGATGAGTACCGGCTAGGGCCAGCCTTCGGCAAGAAGAAGGCCAAGTAGCGGAAGCGGATGGGGGCGGCTCATCGCCGGCGGCCGCGGGCAAGCGCCCAGTCAGCGCGACCTCGCAGCAGGCTCACAGATGGACGGCACCAGGGCTGGCCGCCGCGGGCCGGGGCCGCCCCCTAATGAAAGGAACTGAGGATGCCATACAAGCGAAGCGTGGTCGTGAAACTGGAGGGTGCCGAACTGACCGAGTTCGTCCGGGCCTGGCGGGGACGGTGGGGGCTGGAGATATTGACCTCTCGTCTCTCGGAGTTGATGGCCCAGCAGGAAGAAGCCTATGGAGAGGCCTGGAGGGTTGTCAGGGAGCACCACAACCTAGAAGACGATGACCTCCTCCTACTCTTCGACCGGAACACTGGCGAAATCTACCGCCGCGAATGGGTGCAGGAACCGACCGAAGGAGACCATGAGCGAGATGGAACGGAAGAGTAAGGTCGTGGCGGCGTGTACCTGGAGCGAGACGACGCTGGACGAGGGCGCACGCATCGCGGCGCGGGTCCTCGTAGTTCAGGCCTCAGCGCTCCGCAGGTACGCCCAGGATGTGCGGGAGGCGACCCTAACCAAAAGCGCGTCAAGCCCCCTCGTCGCCAACGTGCTCGTGATGGCGCAGGGGTATGAGTCGGCGGCTGACGCCATGATTCTCGCGGCGAAGCGGTTGCTGCGGCCGAAAGGATCGAAGGCTAGCGCGTGAAGTTTTCCCTCGCGATAGCCGCGTCGAGTCGGTGGGGGAAGAGCCGGGCCGACCTCTGAGTGAAAGAAAGGGCAAGATCAAAGTGAAACTGGTGGACCCGGCGATTCCTACCATCGAGGTCAACTGGATGTACGGAGATGGCCAGGTCTACGTGCGCTGGAATGACCTATTGGCCTTTCTTCTGGTCGCAGCCGGGAAGGGCGTGATACTTGAGCGGCTCCTCGCGACCCTCCTCCAGTGGACCCCGCCGCCAGACCCCGATGCTGCCGTGCCAGGGGCCGGCCCACACTGAGGAACGCTGAACGGCCGGGAACTGAACGGAAAGAGAGGTGGCCTGTGTGCCAACTAGGGGCTGTGTTGCTGACGACGCACCGAGTCTACCGGAAGGATGGCTTGCGGCATCATTCGGCGCTGCGAGAGGCACTGGCGGAAGACTACCCGGATGAAGTGGCCGACGCGCAGGACTGGGAGTACAGTTTCCTGCGTCGCCGCTGGGGGCAGTCAGGCACTGAGGCCGAATGCTTGGCGCAGGCAGGGGATCGGGCCTGGATGCTGGTGGCATTCGCGCGGGACAACTGGTGGGACGCCGACGCGATGATCCGCTTTGTGGAACACGCTGGGCCGCCAGATGATAGCGACGAGTCTCTATTGCTTGAAGCCACCGCCGCGACCGCCTACCAGAAGGTGATCGCCCCCGTCTCGGCCGCCTACCGGAGGGCGATCACCGCCGCCGAGGCCGCCTACCAGAAGGCGGTCACCACCGCCGCGACCGCCTACCAGGAGGCGATCACCCCCGCCGAGGCCGCCTACCAGAAGGCGACAGCCTACCAGAAGGCGACCGCCTACTATGAGGTGATCGCCCCCGCCTGGGTCGCCTACCAGAAGGCGATCGCCACCTCCTGGGCCGCCTACCAGAAGGCGACAGCCCCCTCCCGGGCCGCCTACCAGGAGGCGACAGCCCCCGCCTGGATACACGCATTCTCTGACCCGGCGAACCGCATTGCGATTTGGAGAGACTAGGTTGAACGCTGACCTTGCGACAACCGAACGCGCCACCCAGGTGGACCTGGCCGTCGCTGCCCTGCGCGCTCGATGGCTGAACGGCCGGGAACTCCTCGCGGCGGTGGAAGAGAGCCAGTGTTACAGCACAGACTAAGCAACCTATTTCCTGACATGACGGCGGACGAGTTCGAGGCACTCAAGCAGGACATCGCCGCCCGCGGTCTACTCGATCCCATCTGGACCTTCGAGGGGCAGGTCCTGGATGGTCGCCACCGTCTCCGGGCCTGCGACGAGACGGGCCAGCCTGCCTCATTCCGTGCCTACGAAGGCAGGGACCCCCTCGGGTTTGTCGTGGCGATGAACCTGAAGCGCCGGCACCTGAATGAGAGTCAGCGGGCCATGGTCGGGGCCGAGATCGCCAACCTGCCCGAAGGCCGCCGTTGGGATAACTCCGCAAATTTGCGGAGTAAGAGCCAGGCCGAGGCGGCGGCCATGGTGCGCGTCTCTACTCGGGCCGTGACTGACGCGGTGAAGGTCAAGGCCACCGCGGATCCTGTACTCACCGCGGCTGTGCGGCGCGGCAGTGTGGCAGTCTCCCGTGCCGCGCGCCTTGCCGACGGGCCGGTGGAGATGCAGCGCGAGGTCGTTCGCAAACTCGACGCGGGAGAGGCCACCAAAGTCACGGAGGCGATGCGGCAGATACGCCACGCGGACCGAAAGCCAGTTGCTGCGCCGGCCGGTAAGTACCGGGTGATCTATGCTGACCCGCCGTGGGACTATGGGAGCAGTGGCATCATCGGCGACACCGACAACTATGGACGCGCGGCCCGCCACTATCCAGCAATGCCGACGGCCGAACTTCTGGCCCTTCCAGTCGCAGCCCTGGCCCAGGACAACGCCGTCCTCTTCCTCTGGGTGACCTCTCCGATGCTGGACCGGGGTCTGGCCTGCATGGCGGCATGGGATTTCGTTTACAAGGCCAGTTTCGTCTGGGATAAGGTGCGACACAACTTCGGCAACTACAACAGCGTGCGGCACGAACTTCTGCTGGTGGGCACGAAGGGATCATGCCTGCCCGACTCTCGAAAGCTGGAGCATAGCGTCCAGAGGATAGAGCGCAGCAAGGTCCATAGTGAGAAGCCGGAGGAGTTCCGGCGCATCATAGACCGGCTCTATACAACTGGGTCCAGGATCGAACTGTTCGCCAGAGGCAAACCGCCGAAACCGTGGGTGGGATGGGGCAATGAGCCAACAGCAAGCGCGTGAGAAGTACGCCGCGGGATACTACGCCGACAAGCTAGAGGAGGGTCTGGAGTTTCAGGACATCGCGACTCGGACCCTGTACGAGAGGGGGGTAGTCGTGGTCGGTTACGCGTCCCGCAGGTTCCAGAAGTCGCAGGGCGAGAACATGCTGGGCGCGGAAATCAAGCACGACGGGCGCTTCCGGGAGACGGGCAACCTGTACTTCGAGACGGAGGAGAAGGCCCATCCCGACAGGCCATCCTGGATGAAGTCTGGCATTCACCGGGGGGATAATGCATGGCTCTTCGTCATAGGCGACGAGCGGAAGTTCTGGGTGTTCTCCACGAAGTACCTCAGGAGGTTGGAGAGGAGATACCCCAAGGTGGAAACCGCGACCTCGAAGGGGTTCCTCATGCCTCTCGCAGACGCGGACGGCTATTGCCTGCGAGCCATAGAGGCAAGCGGGGAATGAGCGTAGTGCGGACCGGAAAACGGGCGCTGGCGATCATGGCGGCGATAGGGCCGAGGCCGCGGGAGGCGGAAGCGCAGGGACGGTTGTTGCCATGACCGACTCCGACCTGCTCGACCTGGAGCGGGCGAGGGAAGTGGTGAGAAAGGCAGGCGAGGATGGCTGAGTGTCCGCACCGCGGAATGAAGCGGGAGCCCAACCCCTGGCACTACTGCCGGATCGAAAGTGACCTGCCGTACGCGATCTGGCTCTGCGAGGAAACCCACAAGGCTGGCTATGAGGACTGCGCGGTCTACCAGCGCGCCCGCGCCGAGGCAGCCGAGAAGCGCGCCATGGCAGAGCACTCTCGCGCCGAGGCCGCGGAGAGCGAACTGGCGGAGGCGAAGGAGGGGAGAGAGGTGAGGAAGACGCTGCCAGCAGCGGGCCTTGTCGCGGCGTTTGGCACAGATGGGTTCGAGGTCACGGACGAAGACTAGCACCAACATCACGAAAGGGGCGAGGAGTGGCGAGGCGACGGATCATAGACTGGATCAAGGTCGGCCGGTTTCTGCGCAAGGTCCCGTGGCATGGGAAGCTCACGTTCTTCGGGATGCTGGCGTCCGTTGACGACTTCGGACTGTCCGAATGGTCGCCCCTGCGGGTCGGGCAGATGTTCATGGAACTGGAACTGAACGGTAAGCGCATGACGGTGACCGCGGTAGAGGCCCACATGGAGTACTTCGCCAACCTGCCCGACCCGGCCGTCATCACCTGGGAGTATGCTGGCTTCCGGTACTTCGCGATGCGGAAGCACCAGGATTACCAACATGTGGCCGGCCCGCGGGACGCGGAGTGTCCCTTTCCTCCTCGCGAACTCTTCACAAAACTGAGCGGCAAGACCCAGGCCCTAATGTGCAAGCACTTCGCAAAGTTCACCACCTGGACGGAGCCGGATATTCGCGACTTTCTCGCGAAAACCGGAGACATAGAGTATGAGTATGAGTGTGAGAGTGAGTCTGAGACGGAGGAAGAGAAAGCGCTGAAGGGGGCACATTCGCGAATCAAGGACCTCTACTCGAACCTCTACGTCGGCCGAACCGGGGAACGGCCGCTGATGACGGCGCCCGACTTCTCACTGCTCAGGACCCGCCTGCATGAGGCCTGCAAGGACGCTAGGGACAACCAGGGCAAGGGCGACGAGTCCGCCAAGGTGGCCGAGAAGAAGGTCACGATGGTTGTGCGTCACGCGCTGAGCGGAGACTACCGGGACTTTGAGGCCAACCTGCCCTCGCTGCAAACGGTCCTGGGCAAGTACCACTGGAACCGGATCGTGTCGGGGTTGGCCATGAGGAGCCGCGGGAAATGACCTGGTACGAGGAACCGAAGCAAGGCGCGAAACCCGACCGCGGGGACTTCACTGGCTCTGGCTCCTGGCAGAAGCCGGAGCCGCGCTGGGGGGCCGATCCTGAGGGCCGGCGCATACGCACCTACGAGTGCCTATTCTGTCGGGACACTGGGGTCGTGGTGTTGCCAGCGCATCAGGCCGGCGAAACGACCGAGGACCTGCTTGACCTGCGCCGGATCGTCACGGGCCGGAGTCATGCCCACTGCTGCCCGAACTGCCGGAGCGGCGAGACGCTATGGGAAAAGAGGCCGGTGCTGCCAGGCGTGGGCGAACGGTTGCTGCGTTGGTACTGGGCGATGAAGGACCGACTGCGGGAGCAAGCGGCACAGGAAGTGGTGGAGTCACGCCAAGTGGTAGCGGCAGGCATCGCGGCCGTGGCCAAACCCATTCCGCTGTCCGTGATGCTCCCGGCGAGTGCCGAAGAGACTTTCGCCCGCAGGTTCATACAGGACTTCGCGCGGCGATACCCCCTGTTGCCACCGCCGACACCCCAGCAGATCGCGGACGCTGAGGCCATAGCGAAGGCGCGGGCGGTGGCCGCGGGGATGGGACCGGCGGCGGAAGGGACGTCAGATGTTCGCCCGTGAACGCGAGATGAAGCCGA
>Ga0315291_10000448_pt1 | contig 54143 bp, 43 predicted proteins | sample YL17G12_20_MG_FD_203070 | JGI IMG/M metagenome (GOLD analysis project Ga0315291, IMG submission 203070) | Sediment microbial communities from Yellowstone Lake, YNP, Wyoming, USA - YL17G12_20 | ecosystem: Environmental > Aquatic > Freshwater > Lake > Sediment | place: USA: Wyoming | collected... | reverse complement strand
GGACCGAGACCCGTGAGCTATAGGACTTGCAGCTTCTTAGTGGTGGGAAAGTGCGACGGAGCTCCCACCGAATGCTTCGCATCCCGTGGACAAGTCGTGATAGCGTAGAAGGTGTTCCATCCCATTCTAAGATCATGTGTGGTCAAGAACCAGACCCGTGCTCATGCCAATCAATCAGACCAGATTCTCTAGTTGGGCCATGCCGTGTTTGCATTTCTCTGAAAGTCTGCGAGATACTCGATTCCTTTTGCAGCGAAGATCTGTAGTCTGCCGCCCGCGAGGATCCCGACCGCCGTGATCCTGATATCGCGATAGCGTGCCAGGTAGTCTTCCTTGTCCTGACAGTAGGGCGCTTCGCCGGACTCGCCCACGGTCTCAATGTCGATAATGGTGCCTTTGAGATCGGCTTCCACCGCTTCTTCATGCTGGATGTAGTGTCCAAACACTCTGTATGGCAGCGAGGAACCCCCATTGGAGAAAGGGTTGCTCGGCCATATCTCTTCCGGCCATCACTAGGCACTGTACTCCCGACGGGCCTCCACGCACCATGAGTTCGTCGACAGGCATGGACACTCTCTGTGATGAATCGGGAAGCGCCTTTTGGCGCATGCTGCAGGGTTGCATGATTCATCAACGATCTATGGGGTGGGGTATTCACTGATGAGCCAGTGCTGCTGAGAGAGATGTTCGGACAACTAGTCCTTCTGTGAGGTTTTGGAACGATTCCATCGATTCTCAAGCATGATTGGAGTCCATCTTCAACACGAGTGGATGTGAGGTGGTCCGGATGTCAAACCCAGACCATCTCATTTGCTTCATTTCTTCTTCCATCTGTAGAACAGCATCACCAGTAACGCACCACAACCAATACCGATGATGAGGGTGGTGGGAACAGCCACTGTCAGGGAGAGGTCCGTGTCCTGCGGTGGGGTGCCTTGTGACAACACGGTAACCCGCAAAGTGTCATTGGCGACATTCCCATTGATATCAGTCAGAGTCAGTTGATACTCATGTACACCAACCCCGAGCCCATCAAGTGATACTACAATCTCTGGACTGTTCCATCCTGTCTGGATAATAACCGTTCCATTATGGCTCACAGAGTATGAGTACGGGTTCAGGTCGTGGCAGGTCCATGTGATAGACATACCAGTGGTCCCGACGAAGAAGATGATATCAGGCGGACTGTCCACGGTCGGCGGAGCAAGGTCCTTAGTGACCCTTACTGTGACATCGTCACTGACATGGAACCCGTCAGCAGTCCACACCCTGATTTCATACACATAAGTACCCCGGGCGAGACCGCTGATGTCTATCTTTACATCCTCTCCTTTCCATGAGGCCTGAGCTATGACAGTATTGTTCCTCACGATGTCATAGTCAATCTCTCTCTCATCATTGATGGTCCAGATGATGGGCGATGGTGTCGCACCCTCGACATATTGGACATCAAATGGTGAGCTTATCGATGGCCACCCGTTCACAACAAAGACAGACACCTCATCGGTGGCTGAGTATCCACATTCATCAAGAAGAGATAGAGTGAAGACGTATTCACCGAGGAAGTAGGTGGTCTCATACTGGAAGAGTATATCCGAGCCGTCCCATGGCGCCGTTTCGATGACGTAGCCCTCTCCGTAGAACTCTAAGTAGACAGAATACTCGTGCGGGTTTACATCGAAGACATGCCATTTGATGGTCACTGCCTGTAGTTGACCGTTATCTCTGATGGTGATGTCATCAGGATGATCTAGGATGGGTGCTTCTCCGTCGATGACTGTCACTTTCACGATGTCCGTGTCGTAGAGGTTCGACTCATCAGTCACGTTGAGCTCGTAGAAGTACACCCCTTGTGAGAGACCACTGATGTCGACGACGATATCAGATCCATCCCAGGATCCTGAGATGATGGTTGTGCCATTAGGCGTCACCCTGTAGGCATTGGGAAACATCTCCTCGACCCTCCATGTAATTGATACGTCCTTCATCCCCTCAAGATACTCGATGTCATTGGGGCTCGTGATGACGGGTGCCTGCATATCTATGATGGGTACTGTTCCATCGATGACTGTGACTTTCACAATGTCAGTGTCATAGAGGTTCGACTCATCAGTCACGTTCAGCTCATAGTAGTAGATTCCTTTTGATAGACCACTGACACCGACCACGATATCAGATTCGTCCCAGGGTCCTAGGAGGACGACTGAGCCATTAAGCGTCGCCTTGTAGGCATTCGGAAGCATCTCCTCGACCTTCCATGTTAGTGATATGTCCTCCATCCCCTCAAGGTACTCGATGTCACTTGGGCTCGTGATGACGGGTGCCAATAGATCGTGATAAATCATGATGCTGTCCTCAGCATAGTGTCCAGACATGTCCACGGCCTTGATCCTGCAGTCGAGAGCGTTCCAGAGCCCCAAATCGCATGTGTGCTGGATTGTGTCATTATCATACAACCATTCGTAGGTGTCCTGAAGTGTGCCATTGAAAGAGACCTCGCAGTAGTCGGGGTTTCGGTCATAGACGTCCCACTCCACAACGACAAGTGCATCATTCGTGAAGACGTCGTTGGGATGATTGATGATGGGCTTTGTGTTGTCAAGCACCGTGACAAGAACGTCGTCTGCACTCGTACGATTGAATGCATCAATCACTGTGCAATTGTAAAGGTGGACTCCCTCGCGAAGTCCATCGACGCAGACACTTATGTTCGACCCATCCCATGGGCGGTAGGATATGATTTCCCCATCCAGTGTAACGTTGTACGATGCTGGCGTTGTGTCGCTGGCTACTCATGTGATCCAGACGCCAGTCTCGCCCTCAAGGTAGGTGATGTTGGGCGGACTGCTTATGCTCGGGAAGTCCGGCTCATCTGCGGTGATGAATGAACGGTTTTCGTGTTCGGCGACCATCCGCATGCTGGATGGTGTGGTACTCAATAACAGTGAAAATAGAATGATAATGATCACAATGCGCTTCATGACAACACGCTCTCGCTGTGATACAGGGTGCTAGCTTAAAAACAACCGTGCTTTTTGTGGGGATTCCTTGGTGTTTCGCGTTGGGCCTGTCCGGGTCGGTCCTGTAGTTCGGTCGTCCAAGAGATCCAAGTTTGCCGTACCATCGCTCGATGTTTCCATGACCGACTCGGCATAGCACAACAATGCGACCTCTGCAAGGTCAGTCGTTGATTCCCTGTAGCAAGCGAGATGATGAATCGTCCCCCGCACAACGATGAAAGTCTTCCTCTCTCAGCCGAGCAGACGGCACAAGTTGCTGCGAACGATCGCTTATCCGCTCACTGTCCGGCACAAGGGCCGAACTAAGACACCTCTTATTACTGAGGAACAGACTGCCCATTCCTCATAATGTGGTGACAGGGAGAAAGAGCTGACCATGAAACGTGAGATAACGTGTCCACACTGTGGCAAGAGAAAGGTGACAGTTGTTTCATCTAATGGAGTCTACGAGGAATTGAAGGGCGGATCTTGGTATCCGTTGGCAAAGCAAGTGAGTCCGCTCGAGTGGACTGAAGGATGGACCAACGGAATATCTGCCGAGTGCAAGTGTGGACATGTTTTCTTTGTATACGGAATAGAGGATGAAGCAGCTCCTCTTAGAGTGGCTACCAAGCCTGACAGCGGAACCCTGTTTGTCGGATTCTGTGAGAAATGTGGCTCGGCATTCATTGCCCCTGAAGCCGTATGTCCTTGGTGCAAGACGCAGTTCTGAGAGGTCGATAACATGGAAACAGATAAGGGAATGGAACCCCGGGAGCTGACTCTGTCTACGAGCATCAGTTTAATCACGGAGATTCTCCTAAAGGGCACTCTTGCGAAAGCGCCCCTGTACGAAGTGATATGGAGCGACATGCAGAAGGAATCCAGCTGGAAGCCAGCGCTGTCATTGATTCCGGTTTCCAGAGAATCAAAATTCAAAACCAACGTACATGTCTATCAGCATTTCGAAACACGAGATTCGAGTGTGCCTTTCTACGCCCACTATGAGGGATTCACACCGAGGGACGATACGGTAATAGTGTCAGGAATCGAGGTCGGCACAGTACTTGACTTCCCAATCCCGAGAGGCATCCTCCTTTTTGCCACCAACACAAAATGGCAGCTCCTCGATAACTATGAGGGCGGCGCAAAAACCAAGGACACTCCCATCTGGACTGTTATGAAGAAGGAGATTGACAATCAGAAGGTGTCGAAGCTATTCGAGTCCGTTCGGAATCTCGCTTCGGATTCGCAGTACACTGCCACCATTCGCCTAGGCCCGAGAGGTGTATACAGCCTCTCGTACCCAGCGTACTTCATGTTGGCTCCCCGGGGTAGTCGCACTGTTGCCATGGTAAGCACGTGTGCCGCGCCTCTAGGTGGATTCAAGAAGAAGCTCCCTATTGGGGACGGCTATACGGTCAACTACGAGTTCGGTTTTCCCAGTCCCGGTGTATTCATGAGTGCTGTGAATGTCGTCAAGGAACTGGCTCGAAGAGCAGAGAACGTGAAATGCTTGCAGTGCGGCACTGCAAAGGTTCCCGAGATTGCGAGTGAGCTCATGTTGTACCTGCTATTGGAGTCTGCTAAGAGGACGCATGCTGCTCATAACGAGAGGTTGAGCTTCCAAGATGTCTTTAGCGCAGCTCCGTCTGAAGCAACCAGAGAACTGTTCAGCCTGCTGCCTGAGGGAAAGGAATTGATTGTGGCCGAAGGCAGAGTCACCCGTAAAGAAACGGCGCCCGTTGCGAAGCTACTCAAGTGTCCCAAGTGCGGAGCAGTGTATTCCTACCGCGAAGACCAGATCCTGCCCAGTGGTCAGGTGAAATGTCAGAATTGTCTTGTCGCCTTCGGAGTGGAACCTGGTTGACAAGGAGGAACTTGGAATAGTGACAGAGGTCTCATCAGGCGGTTTGAGAGTACCCCGGGCTGATCGGCCACGAATGCTAAGAATACTCGCGTTCCTCCAAGGGTTGTCTTGTTTGATGACGACTGTAATCGGTCTAATCGTGGGAATGGTAATGCTCTGCTTCTTTGCTCCGATGAGCGTGGTCACAATCGTCTTGGCTTTCGCCTATGCGAAGATTGGCCTAGGGATATCGGGCGGCATGTCAAGGAGAGAGAAAACCATCAGAAAATCCCTTCTTGTCATCAACATCAGATGGATTCTGGTATTGACGGCTTCAATAGCTCTGGCATCCATTTCATCAGGTGTTCTCCTTGGGCATCTTGAAACATTCCAAAGCCTAGTGCAGTACCTTGGCGCGGGGTTGCTGATGCCGGTCCTTATCCTCATAATTCTGAACGACCCACAGGTGAAGTCAGATTTTGTGTAGCGACAATTGTTCTCGGAGTTCCAAGCCCAAGCCAAGCGATTCAGCCAAGGCAGTTGCACATTCTCAAACAGATTCGAGGTCGTGGATATGGAAGACGTAAGAGGCGCTGACTGCATCAAATGTTTTGCACTCCTGATGGCTGCAGTTTTCTTGCTGGTTGCGGTATACTTCTTTGCGCCAATATGGAACCATACAATCACACCTGTTAGCAGTCCTGAAGATTACGCACTCCTTATCATCGGCGTCGTGCTCTGCCTCGTGGGTGCATGTTTCTTCGCAAAGAAGACCATCAACCTCCACCAAGACTGAGTCAAAACGTGCTTCGTTTTCTCTCACAAATCCCATGACCGTTGGAATGTGTCAGGAAGCAGAGATAAACCGGCATGTGCATGCTCAAGCAAGTGCGGAGTGCCCTCATTCTCGCATTGGTTTCAATTCGCCAGCTTGTGAGAATGAATCATGTGCCCCCGATTGCCCGTTGCTTCGGCGTGCGCGTATGATGGTGGCGTCCTTGGTCACGGATGGACCTGTGAACCTTCAAGGTCCTAGAAGCCCCTTGAACTTCTCAAACAGATCCATGGCATGTACCGTCGCATTGCAGTACTTGCACTTGAACGTGGAGCCAGAGTCAGGGCAGTCCAGCATCCCATGGCATGATGGGCACTCGATGGATTGAACGAGGATGCCTTTGTTCTTGAGCTGGGCGAGCAAACTTGTGAAGTCGATTGTCACATGGAACTGTACGCTTTTTCGGGACAGCATAATACTTGACGCCCACTTCCCTGAGGCGTCAATGATGCCATCCATGAGCCCCTCAGAGATCAGCAAGCGGGCCAAATCAACAACCAACGCAATCACACTTTCATCTTGCAGACTCGCTGGAGGCCGGTTCCAAAACCTTGCGGCAAGAGTCCTGACAGATGGGAATCGGGCTATCTCCCGGAGGTCAGCTTCCCCCTTTGGCTTCACGAGGCGGAGCAGTTCCTTCTTGAGTTCTTCAGAAACTTGCTTCCTCTGTATGAGTCCGGATATCCTGCCGCACAATCTTTCAGCGTCGCCCCTATGGCAAGAGTATTTGTAGGTCTTGGCTCCCGCCGCCGTGCTTACATCAATGGCCAAGAACGCTTCTCCACTCAAAGCCCCAGTTATCCCTCGGGATTCAATGCGCACACCTAGGATTTGATCAAAGGGATACGAGTGATGCCTTCGACGCGATGTGTGGAAGAGTCCTGCCGCTTCAAGGAAGACGACCCCTTTCTGTGTCAGGATAACCTCGCCGCCGAGCCACTCTCCGAATGTCGAGCCAAACATGAGCATCGAACCTCCGGCTGAGTCGGTCTGTTTCTCATCAACATTGAGGCCTTGCCTTTCTGACATTCGAAACCCCGTTCGGATACTTTGACTTCTTGTCTGAAAACTGTTTCTCTCAGCTGTAAGGTAGAAATCGCGCGAAGCAGACGATTGATTTCTCTGGACGTATGACCGGAAGTCGTCCAACAGTGAGTCAATCCCGAATCAGTGTTGCCGAGCAGCTTGGTCGCCATCTGCCAAACCGCTTCCTGTCACGTCTGTGAGCGGAATCATGGTCCTTCTGGGACTTGAACACCCACAGGTTGCTCCTCCGGTTGTCCGTCTTGTTTCTGTTGATGTGATGGACCACCTCTCCTGAAAACAACTTGCGACCAAGCTTCTCTCAGCAACATGACGATGTACGGGCTTGCCCGAGTCGACAGACTGTGTGTACCCTACCTTTCCTTGAACCACCTTACCACAGCACACATGTGGGCGGAGGTCACTTTGAATAGAGGGTTGCTAGCTAGACAAATCAACGATCACGCACTTCTAGTTCGCAGGATCAGCACTACTGCATAGCCGTACATGCCGACGATGAGTAATATCATCAGAGGGAAACCTACAACCAGCCCGAGCCATTCCAGGATCTCCCTGAAGTCTGTCGTAATAGGAAGCCCTTCGGCCAGCGCCGCTTGCCATGTGAGGTAGAGCTGATAGATTCCGACAGCAACATACAGTGAGAAAGCCGTGACAGCAATCAAGACAACTGCAATGCAGAAACGACGATCCTCCACGACTTCCGATAGACTAGGTGACATGCATCTAATCTATCAGCGCACTCCTTAATGAAACAACCGGAATGAAATCCGTGACAGGCCCAGTTCTCTCAGGCGCAATCTGGTGTCAAGTATGAGGCCGAATCACAGTCTTCATAGAAGGAAGACCGCCAGAAGTCGCTTGTCTGAAAGATGTGGACTGGTGGATGACGGAGAAGCCTGCCCCTGATTCCGGTGTCAGCTCTCACCCATCTCCAGTGTTAATCTTCGGTGACAACCTTGACCCAGTGAAAGGCAATCGGTCTGGACCATCCCATGACCGTCGACTGGTAGAAGCGGCGAAGAAGAAACGAACGGAGAGCAATGACCAGTTAGCTTACCTGAGTCCTCACCGCCCGGTCTTGGAAAGGAACTGGTCATGGAGCGCCGCCGCCTTCCGAAGTCCTTCCTGAATCTCTGCCTTCTCGCCATTGCGAGCGTTGATTTTGCCCTGCACGTCTTCGTACTGATTGAGGGTCTGGAGAGCTGTCTGCAGACCCTCCACAAAGAACCTGACACCATATGGCATGGGCAAGGTGATAGTGTAGGTCGAGAAGCCCTCGTGGAAGGTCAGGAGGAGCGCCGCACCTGTCTTTGATCGGTTGATGCGCGTCTTCAATCAAGTCACCCTATTGTGGGCGGCAGGCTGAGCCTGCTGCCCGATGTTGAGATGCTGGTCATCGGGAAACAGTCAAGGTTGTCGGGAACGCGCGTCAGTGGCACTAGTCCCGCGTGAGTGTTCTCCTCATGCCTAGACGCGACGAGTGACTATTTGTTCTCCTATCCTCGGAACTGGGGTTGCCCCGCAGCTTCCACTCGTCGAGGTCAACCGCCGATTAGGTTCTTTTCGGTTGGAGAGTTACTCCCTTAGGTAGATTGATATCTCAGCGTGCGGCCTTGGTATCGATAGAGGTCGATGGAAACCGACATTCGGCCTTCTTCTGGCATATAATCTTCCTAACATGCTGGAGCAGTACGTCCGAAGGAACAGACTTCGGCTTCGTGACCTGAGTATTTCCGGGCATGTTCCTCTTGTTGAGAGCCACCCGGTGTTCAACCACCGCGACATAGAGCTGACTTGGACTTGGGTCCATGCGGCCAATCAGATGAATCACATCTAGGTACTATCTTTCCGACCAACGCCATGCACGGGCTGAGTGCTCGAAGTCTTAAGAATCAAGAGTTCCTCTATTATCCCTTGTGTAACCAGCACCTGCAAAGCGTCAACAACCACCTGCCGGGCAATTCCGGTTCTTTGTTCGACGATGTCGATGGCTTCCGACTTCCCGAGTGCTCCACCTGTAGCATCGCCTATGCATTCCTCGAGGGCCTTGAACACCTCATAAGGCTCGCGGCCCAGTGTTTTCTCGAAGAGGCTGGCCACAAGACGACCTATCTCTTCAAGAACAGTCAAGAAGTACGCCATCGTTAGGCTTTCGTCGAGATTGTCAAAGTCGGTTGTTGCCATCTGGATGGCAAAACGACATTTCTCGCACATTTCGCTCAGCTTCTGGCCTGCGCCCGACACTGATGTGGCTTGCTTCAACATGGCCTCCAGCGTCACCTTCTTGGAGCGAATCCATCCTGCCCATTCTTCATTTATGTCGTTTCGCAGTTCCTCATACCCCTTCCTTGTTACCCTCATGGCCTCAGTCATTTCGATGACAAAATCAGACAGCTTCTTCAGCTCCACTTCTCCAATGCGTTGCTGGATGTCTGCAACACTCATGACGAGCGCTGTCTCCCGCTTGCGGTATGGTTCATAGGACTGCGGCAGGAAGACCCTCTTGGCTTGTTTCAATGACTTCTCACTCAGTTTGAAGGCTACATTCATTTCACGTTCTGCTTTTACTGCATTGTCCATCTTGCGCAGAGCAAAGCTGAGATCCCTAAGGCCTTCCTCAAGGGGCTTGAGGTTGAGTCCAACCGACCTCGCAAGGTCCTCAATCCCCATTGGTTTGGTAGGTAGCCTGATACTCGATCGTTGTGAGTCCTTTTCAAACACACTCATGACCCTCTGGACCAGCATGCCGGTTGTGTTGCAGTCGTGAACGTCCAAGGTCGCAACCTGTTGACGGACGTCTCCTTTGAGGGTGTCAATGGGCCGAATGCAGTCTTCAATAGTTCTGACTCGACTCTCGATGATGCTTGCGACTTTCTCCAGTTCTTCCCTTGCCTCTCGGAGCCAGAGAAGCTTGGGATTGAAGAAACACTCCTCAGCCCTGCTGTCGTCGAACATGAACTTCTTCGGTTCCTTTTCGGAAAGCATTCCTTCTATAGGTTCTGCGAGTTTCAGCTTGGCATCTTCGACTATCTGCCCTATTTGAGCAACCTCGAGTATGTCACCATCTTGCACATCAAAGGCTAGCTGCATGCCCGCGATTGCTCTGCTTACTGAATTTAAGACGTCACGTGCCCGCCGAAACATCTCTTGCTCGAGCTTCTCACCCTCTAGATGGGCTGCAGAGTAAAGTGGTTCGAGATGGCTCCGATAGTGTTCGAGTAGGGTGACCAATCTGCGGCAACGGGAAACCACAACCCGCTCTGGAACTGTCTTGTCTTTCAGCAACCCGTCAATGCTCTTGTATTGATCCTCAATGAATGAGCGGAATCTCGAAAAGGGGATAGCTCGTGTTCCTCTCTTCTTGCTCATGAAGATGATACCCCATTTCCTAAGCGCCCTTTTCTGCTCTTCTCTATCCACCTCTTCCGTGAATTCGTCGTAAGCTTTCCTGGCTTCGTCAAAGGCATTGTCCAAGGTGTTCAAAGAGAACCCGTCCTTGATTCTTACTAACGTGCCCTTGTACTCAAGAACGGACAGATAGAGGTCAGCCACAGTGTGGGCATTTGCATAGTTGCGCACTGTCTTGCTTTCAATGTCAGCTTGGCTTAGAGGACCCTCCGCTTTCAGTAATTCCTCAATCATCTTCTCAGGGGGGGATTCTGTGACGGAAAAAACACGACCCCTCTTCTCCAACAGGCCGTTGGCAACAAGGTCCGCAGCTGCGGCTTCTACCTCTCTCTCATCTTTGTCTGGAGTGAAGCTGACAGAAGTCTTCTGACCATAGAGCACGAAGTCTTGGTAATCGTTGTTTGCTTCATAGAACTCTTTCACCTTCATCTCCTTCTCAAGGAAGTTGACGAAGAAACGCATGACCAGCCCGAGATCCCGTGGGCTGGTTGTAGCCTGCAGGATCGGATCACTGATGACGAAGCCGATTTGCTCGTGCTTTCGGACCCAATCCTCAATCCTATCCGCTATACGAAGGTCGAGTTCCAAGATGGATCTCTCGGTTCTCTCTTCGGCCAGTTCGTCGATTGGCACATGGGTGCGTGAAGCCTCAGACATGGCAAGTAGCTTCCGGCAATCGAGGCGATGAATGTGGAAAAACATGGCTCTCTCGACACCCAGCCTGTCTTTTTGCAGTTCTGAAAACTCCTTGAGGTTCCTAGCTTCAGGAGTGACCTCGCCTGTCGTGAAAACAAGCACGACGTGAAGATTAGGGTGCTTAGAGAACAGCCCCTTGATGTATCTAATGTCATCAACATCTACGCAGGGATTCGCCGCATAGATGCCATACTCCAGTCGAGGGTTGCCGGTCGCTGCTTCCACCACTGCAGCATTGATTTCTTCCATACGATGTATGTATCCCTTGAACCGGCTCTTTTTGACTAATAGGTCGGCAAGAAGATGGGCCGAGCCTTTGAAGAGAACGTCGAATTCAGTCTTCACTTTCCGCCAAATATCGAGCCTTCTTCGCTTGTCCTTCACGAACTCTAAACCTGGCGGGACAGGGGTCGGAAAGAGGGAATCCAAGACAGCTGGTGTCCATGTGAAGCATCTACTTTCTCTGTCTGCAATCTTGTTGCAGATCCGTTGGACCTGAACACCTTGCTGTTGACGAACCTGGCCGAATAGTTTCTCGAAAGACTCTCTATTCTCTGGAAAGTAAATCTGCAGTTTCCCGTTTCCATCAATGTGCTCAAGCAGTTTTCTCAAATCCTCTTCTCTATATTCCTCATTCGCTATGGACAGGACGGTTTCTGTTCCAGGAACAGCGAAGATCATGTCGAGCCTCTGCAAAACCTCCTTAAGATTCAGACCCTCTTTCAATGGGTTCAATGTGACTACTCCTCTTGGAAAGCCGAGCTGGGCGAGACTCTGTTCAATGTAGTTGATGGCATTCAACACCCTCTGGTCAGTTCCTGCTGTCTGGCTGTTCGCGGCGAGTTCCGACAAGCAATGAGGCCGAAGGCTCCCAAGGAGGAGTGAGAGAATGGAGAGCGTGTCTTCCTTCAAGGTCGTGTTGCCTAAAGACCGAATGCGGTCCATCAAGGCATCGAGAACCCTTGTTGATACTGCTTCTTCAGTACCTCCATAGGCCGATATCTCCAAGTTCTTCAATGACTCAATCACGAACGAAGGTGATATGACCTTCATTGTATTCTTCTCTATACCTGTTGCCGCAGTGCTACTCGATAACAAGTGTGTATATATCATCACAAGATTGCCCAAGTTACCTTGGGAGATGCGATGAAGGGTCTCGAATATGCCTTGGTCCGAAAAGGGATGTGGCTCGGGAATCTTGTCATCGAAACACCAAGAGGTGAGTTTCTGCAGGAACTGGATGCTCTCATTCAAAGAGATGGGCAATAGCTTGACTTTCGTCAGTCTTCTTGCGAGTCCGCCAAAGATTTCTCCGGTCACTTGATCTCCTGGCAGCTTTAGGTACGCGTCGGGCGTACAAGCAAGCATGATGTGAAGTCGTCCTGCCATCTGCTTGTCCTCGATTGCGTCACCCAATGGAGCGTATTGCTTGTTGAGGACCTCTTTCAGGCCCTCTAGTATGGGCACGAGTTCATGCCGTGCTAGCAGTTCCTCAAACTCGTCTATGAACAGTAAGACCCGTTCATGGCCTTTCAGAAGGAAGCGCATGGCTTTGCCAATGTAATGAATGGCGTCTCTTGAAAGCTTAGGATCCATATCTGAAACGTCGTTTCCATGATTGAAGGTGTCATCATAGATGGCCTGCAGTGCACAGACCAAGAATCTGATTGACTCCCTGGTTTCGCTTCCAAGCGTTGTCTTGGTTTGACTGGAAGAGTAGGCATTTGCTAGGCTTGAGGCCACGCAATGTACGATCCTGATGCCAAGTTCGCGAGTGCGGTTTTCAAGATACCCCTGAAGCAGCTCTGACTTGCCCTCTCCCCAGTCCCCCAAAATCACTTTTAGCAATGGCTCAGATGCTTCTAGTGTAACCTGCAAGAACGCATCAAGCTGATCTGTGACGCTCTCACGACTGGGAAAGGAGTTGTGAGGAAAGCCCTTGAACGGTACTCCTGCATGACTTGGAGTCTTGGAGAAGCGTCTAGTCGTGCTCAATGTCAGAAACCTCTGCGATGCCTTCTACTACTCTGGTGGTTCCCGCGAGGTGTTTCACAGCTCGCTCGTCAGGAACAGACACGAGAAGCGGATAAGGTATGGTGGCCATTTGACCGTGAACAATCATTTCTCCCTTCCCCATACTCGTTAGCTTCTTAGATATCGACTCCGGGAGGCCCCCGGTAACCTGCTGCACATACGACACATCACCTGGAGACACTCTGTGGATTAGGAATGTATTGCACATTGACAGAATTACCGGGTCCACAAACGCTGGTCGTTGCGTAATCAGACATAGCGATAACCCGAACTTTCTCCCTTGCGTGGCGATGGCTGACAGTCTTGCCCTGGCCATGCTTGACCCTACCTTGTACCTCGATGAAGGACAGAAGTTCTGAGCTTCCTCGATCATGAAAAGGAGGTAGCGCATTTCTTTCCTCGTCTTGTATTCGGTGAATCTGTTGAAGAGAAGCGTTGCCAGATAGGCCACTATGATCTGTTTTGTGGGCAAGTCCACTCCCGGTGCGCCGTCTGCTGAGAAGTCAATGACAGCTACTCCTTGCTCCCTCGTAATCCTGTCAACGAAGGTTTCCTCCTGAAGTGGCGATTTTGTCGATAGCAGATGGTACTGTCCCTCTATCTTTTCAGAGAACTTCTCGACAGCTCTCTTGATTGCGTCGCGCGCGGCAGAAGCCAGGATGTCTTTGCCTGTGTCTGACAGTGCGGTTGTAAGAGCTTCAGGTTTCCGAAACAGAACGTTAATACTTCTTGCCCTTCTTCGGAAGTCCTCAAGCACAGTCGCCAAGCCCGCGACCTGAAGTTCAGAGATGGCTTCTTCGCCTTTGTAGAACTGGACAATCAGATCTGCAATGTCACGTGGCGTTATCAGGTCCAGATTAATGCCGAGGGGTTGAATGTAACTGGATGTTGCTTCAGTCATGACGCTGGCTGATGGAAACACAAGTCTTCGGAACCAGCCCGCCACTCCGACCCATGAGCCTTCTGCCTGCCCCGACTGTTTGACCCGATGGAACTCATCAGGATAGTTTGCATAATCCCCATGAGCATCCACGATCATCATTGGGTATGCGACCTTGCGGGTTGAGCTACATCTGATACTCAGAAGTCGCTCAATAAGGACTCCTGTGTCGTAGGACTTGCCACTGCCTGTTATGCCAAATATCCCGAGATGCATTGGTAGTCCTTCGACATTCAACGGCACTGGAACGCGCTGCTTCGTGTAACCCAGAAGAGTGCCAATCCAAACTATCCCGGGCTTATCTTTGCCAACATTGAATATGTCTTCTATATTCTTGGCAGGGTCGATTCCAGACACAGTATCTCCCGGACCCGGTGGAAAGTTGATAGGCCCTGTGCCATGTGTGATATCACAGAGCAGTTCAAGCTTGCATATCTGGTATCTTCTAGCGATGTCGGATGGTATATCAAGACCTTCTCTGCGGGATTCACTCCATGCATCTCCGACCGTGAAGAAATCATTATGTGAAATGACTTCACCAATCCTCGCCAGAATCCTTGCTTCAGGGGAAGTCCTATTCACTATAACCAACATGCCCTCTCTTACTGCACCTCCTTCTGCAGACTTCACCAACTGGCATACTCCATCTGACGTTGTCGAACCACTCAACATGACTCCCACTTGTTGCATTCTACTCCCTTCCCTTCAGAATCTCGACTATCACGGACTCGTCTCCTGGAGCGGCTCTACCTCCAGTCATTATCTCATCCACAAGAACCTCGGCACACCCTTGCCTGATGCTGCACTTCTGGTGGGCCAAGTGCACTGGCAGCGGATACCCCATCCCGGGGTACGTGGTTAAGCTCGCAAGCCGCGCTATTCTGTTCCTTTCCGCGAGGACTGTTGCTTCCTCTGGCGAGCTTCCTGCTTCTCTGCACCAATCGATTCGTACTGGTCTGACGCCTTTCGAAAACTGAAAATAGAACGACCAGATATCAACTCCGGCTCTGCCGTAGGCGAGGCTAGCGGTGGTTTCACTGGTTATCGGCACGTGTAGAGATGCAAGCGGCTCTGAATATCCATACTGCTTTCTTGTCTTGGTGAAAGCATAGGCCAGGAAATGAAGATCGCTACTGAATGACGAACTTATGGCAGAATGGCGGTCACCGATTCTGCTCTTGATATGATTCAACAGGAATCTGTCGCGTGGAGACTTCACGACACCCAGAACAAGCGCTCCATTTCCAATGATTGTCCTAATGGCGTCACACCTGCGGCTCACATAGTCGGAGTTTGACTCCATTGGCGGATCCACGATTGGCCCATCCAGAAACACGACAGTTCTGCGGTCGACATCTTGAGCTATGTCCCAAAGGAGTTCGGTTTCCATGGTGAGCATCCTCATTGAAACCTCGCGGCCGACGGACATCACATCACTGACATGAAGCTCCGCAATTGACGCTCCAACTTGCACTTTCGGACTGGTCTTGAAACCATTGTCAAATACTACACATGCTGCGCTCATGGGCACATAGAGTACGCCTGTGATGCCTTCCACAGGGTAGCTACTGCCGTCTATGCCAACTAGTCGCGTCCCGTCGATGTTGTCACAACCGACGGATACCACCTGTATCAGACCTTGCTCGACAAGCATGGGGGAGATGCTTTCCGCCATGTTGCTCAAGTCACGTGAGTAGTCTCGGACCTCCTTTCCCCTTCTTCTGGCCTCGACTACCAAGTTCCTGAGGGTCTGCGACTCAGTTAGATTGAACTCTGTTTCGCGGCGAAGTCGCTGTATCTCCCTAAGGTTTTCTCCCGAGTGGCTCGTAGCTGTCAATCCCCTTAAGTTGAATCCCCAGGCAGCAGAGAAGTATGGCGGTACCAGGTAGTCAAATCTTCAAGAAAAAGCTTTGGTGGGCCCTCATATAATGCGGGACCTGAAATACCCGATACACTATTAGGCAGCTTAGCAATGTTCTGGCTTCTGAATCTGCCGCTGATGACTCGTGGAACTTGGTGGTAGTCTTGGGAGCGTCGTTCACCAACCAGATTAAGGTGACTGCACGAGGACAGGTGAGAGCAGCGTCGCGCCCGTGCCTTTGGTTGGGTCACTTGCTTGGGGCCAAGCCCGAGCCTTGGCTGCTTTTCCAAGTGCCAGGAATCATCCTGAATGCATATCAGATTCTGCGATTGTCTCAAGCACGCGAGAGCTCTCCACAATCTGTCGTTTCTCCTTTCATGGATGGTCCATTGATGATAGACTCTGGGGGCTACAACCTGATCAAGAATCCTGCCTGTCCGATAACAACCAAGGACCTTGTCGAGGTCTACAGAACCGTGGACGCGGACATTGTTGTATCACTTGATATCCCTCCTCATCCTGGGTTGAGCACCTCTGAGACACAGGCCCGATGGAAGAAAACCAAGAAGAACGCCTTCGAGCTCTCGAGGATTCTAGATGACAGAAAGGTCATGCCGGTAGTCCATGGTTACAGCGAGGATAGTCTGAGGCGCAACTCACGCGAGATTCGTGACCTAGTGGAGGACTCTGGGATGATAGGCTTGGGCGGGTTCGTTCCATTGTTTAAACTGCGCCTCGTGAGGGCACTCCAGCTGGTGAGCTTCCTAAGAAGAGAGTATCCAGACAAGCTGCTGCATGTGTTCGGAGCAGGCAGTGTTTCCACAATGTTGATTCTGACACAGATGGGTGTTGACTCAATGGACACTATCGGCTGGAGAATCAAGGCAGCTTATGGTGCCATACAGTTACCTGGCCAAAGCGACAGATTTGTGAGCCCGAAACTAGACTCTCCGAAATGCCGCAGGGGACTGTCCCCTCAGGAAACTGCGCTTCTTGGGAAATGCGAGTGTCCTGTCTGTCGCGGTCAGTCTTTGAAGGAAAGGCTGAAACGAATGGACAACTCCGTCTCATTCACATTCAACAACCGCGCTATACATAACTGCTGGGTCTTCACACAGGAGCTGATGACAGCTCAAAGAGCGAAAGCCAAAGGAACCTTGCAGGAGTTGCTTGAAGAGAGGATGAGTAGGGGATATTGGGCTCACGCACTGAGAAGTCTGAGAGAATCCGCATGCATTGCCTAGTAGGACGGTTGCCGCAACTGATCAGTGGAGGAGTTGAGTACCACGAGCCCTTCGCATGGACACCTGTCATGTTGGAAGCCGGTCATCGAGCAGTTCATGGATGGGGGAGCCAGTCTCATCAATTCAGACCCATCTGTTCTGATCCGGCTTGCACAGATTGCCCGACGCTACTTCGAGGGTCAGTCATGTGACAAGATTCGCGGACTCCACAGCATAGCATCGGTGGAAGAAGATATACCGGTCCGGAAAGTTGGCGCAATCTACAAGCGGCTATCCATCATTCTGAGGGGTTCGGAAGACGGGGCTGTCAAGACAATGGACCCGGAGGCCTATGCTGCGGTGCTGGCAGCCTCGGGATGGGTTATGTCGGGCGGCAGACGTTTGCTAGACCATCCTGACGTGGTTGCCTTCAGGAAGAGGGTGATGACAAAATACAGGCCACCGAGCAAGTCCAGAATTGCCCTGTTTGTGCCTTGTTCAAAGACAAAGCCCTACAGACATTCACTAACACATAGAGGCATAGATGAGGTAATCAGAGAGGTGGCGACTGCCAGAAACCTTCCATGCTCCATAGTTGATCTGCTCGTCATTTCTGAGCCGATAGGGGTTGTGCCCAGAAGGTGGGATCTTCGCTATCCCGCCATGAATTATAACATGACACTGCCGGCTTGGGTTCCTCTGGACAAGACAAACAACTTGGCGTTGAACGGTGATGCTCGTCTATCGGTTTTCTCTAGGCTAGCAGAGATGGGCCCGCACGCTGCCTCACAATCAGAAACCGCTGTGATAGTTGCTCGCCTTTCCGACATTGTAGCAGAGTTCCTGAAACTGCATTGTCAGGAATATGACGTCCTTTTGGGATATGTTCGCGGCACACACAGATTGGTCCTCAAGAATGCCTGTCAGAAGACAGGGGCCAAGATCGAGATGATCCCCACCAAAGCTGAGATAGCGAGAATAATCAAGAATAACGGAAGGCTCCATTGGACATTCCAGGGCCTGCGAGGTAAGCCTGCCCGCCAGTCACTGGCTCGCCACTTGACACAGTGCATCGACACTCTGCTGTGAAATGAACTAAAGGCGAATCAGTATATCGTTCTCGTGGGCAATCGGGAAGCATCCACTCTTGCCCAGTCTGAAGATGCAGAGCGCCTACTCCAACCAGCTGACGCTTGATGTCAACTCCAAGTCATCCTTCTCGACATGAATGACTCTCTGAGCAATCCGCTGGAACTCATCATCATGAGTGACCAAGATCACTTGTTTGGCAGGACTGATTCTGTACAGGGTTTCTACCAGCTCAGCCCTGCGTTGCTCGTCCAGAAACGCGGTGGGCTCGTCAAGCATCAGAAGGTCGCTACTTGTGAGAGCTCTGGCAAAGCCCATTCTGACAGCCAAACCTGCAAGGACCTGTTCGCCTCCTGATAGTGTGCTCATTGACTCGAGATTGCCAAATCGCGAGATCTGAAGGTCATAGTCCTCGGTTATCCTCACTCGATCGTATTCGTTTGAGCCAATCAGTGTTCTGAAGGTTTCCGATGCGTGCTGTGATGCTTTGCCGATGTCTCTTCTCCTCAAGGGCCTCTGGACTTCTCTATAGAAGTCCTTGACCTTGGCGAGAACGTCCAATCCCTTAGAAGCCTTGTCATGCTCACCCGCGAGCTCTTTGATTTTCTCTGCTGCACTCTCTGACTCTTCAAACATCTCCAATGTCTGAGGTATCTGTTCCTTCGAGAGTGTCCTTACTCTCTCCTGCAAGGAACCAGCCACTTCACTTGCTCTGTTCAGCTCACCCTCGAGTCGTTTGTGCTTTGCTGAGTCATAACGGTTTCTAAGACTGGCGACCTGCTTGCTATCCTCTTGCAGTTGTGCCGCCACTTTGGCAATCCGCTTGGTGAGCGTCATGAGCTGACTGAGATTGCTGACTAGGTCCTTGGTTTGGTCATATTGTTGTTTCAAACCGCGAAGTTGCTTCTCCTTCTGGAGGACCTGAGTTTCAGGTGCAACAACTTCCATTTCCTGAATCTTCTTTGTTAGGTCATCCACTTCCTTTTGTTTCCTGGAGGTTCTGGATGCGTCCCTCAGAAGTCCTCTACACTCAATCCTGAGTTCCTTGAGTGTACCTGTCCACTTCCCAACCGTCTTCAGTTCGTTGTCGAGTCCAGCGATATCAGTCTGCTCTAGGTTGGACTTAGTTCGATTGAGTCTGATCAGAGCATCCTTCAGGCTTCGTTGCTGGCTCTCAATGCTCCTAGTTGCTTCCATCTCCTGCCTATAGTAGATTCTCGATTTTTCCATTCGTTGCTGTGTTGTTTGCAGTTCTTTTGACTTGGTACTCAGAGTAGTAGATAGATGTCTAGCAGTCACCTCCTTTTCTCTAGAAGATGTGAGATCCCTTTTCGCAGCTTCCAAGTCCGTTTCGATTTCTTCCTCAAGCTCTGTTGCGTGTTTCTCGTCCACAATCTGCTTGCATCTTGGACATTTCTTGCCAACGATGCTAGCCAAGTCATCAAAATCCGCCTTCAGCCTCTGGACAAGGTTCTCCTGCTTGCCGAGAGATTTCGAGAGTCCTCGAAGAGCAACTTCGTTTTTCGTAATGCTCCTTGTGGTCCCATTCAGATCTGTTCTGATTCCTGCAGCATCCTTTCTGGCCAGCTCCCTCCATTGCGGGCCCAAACCCGATGCTGCTATTTCCGCGTTCTTCTTGGCCTTGGACTTTAGGTCCGTAATAGCCATCTGAATGCCACGGACCTTCTCCGATTGCCTTTGCTCCTTCTTAATGAGTTGACGAGCAGCGTTGAGTTTGGCTCTGAGCCCTGCTTCACGCTTATTTCCCGACGATATCTCTTCTGTAATTCGCGTTAGCCATTCTCTTTCATGTAGATTGCGTAGCTGCGGCAGAATCCTAAGAACACGAGTTCTTGCTTTGGTCACGGTTGCCTCCAGTTCGCCTACGTCTTTCTCGATGCCAGTTTCCATATTCTGGAGGCCATGAAGCAAGGCAGCTGTCCTAACGAGGAGTTTGTACTCAGAATTGCCCTCAACTAGTTCCTTGACCGTTGAATCTCTCTGTTGGCTTGCCTTTTGAAACAATGAACCGAGGTCTGACGAAGCCAATCGCTCAGGGAAGACGATTCCAGCTCCATTGCGGAGCCTGAGAATACTCTTTCGACACTCGTCTGCTAACCCTTCATCTCGACCAAGGGCCTCCTCAAGCCTGTTGACACTTGAATCCAAATTGCCGATCTTTCTCTCTAGATTCTCCATCTCTCTCCAGCCCGATTGTACGGTTCTGAGATTCTTCTTGGCCTTCAGCAATTCGGCTCTTTTCGATCTGAGTTCTAGCCGCTTGCTGGTCAGGTCCCTCTTCCTTTCTTCGAGCTTGCTGGCAGTCTCTGCCAGCGTGTCAATGACTGTCTTAGACTGTTTGATCTTCGCGGCCAGTAGCTTCTCTAGTTGGGAGCACTTGTGCCAAGCCTCTTCATAATCATAGATGCCCAGTAACTTGTCGAAAAGCTCCTTTCTCTTTCCCGCCTGCATATCTATGATGCTGGCAATCTCGCCCTGACGAACAAACACTGCATCAGAGAAAACCTCCTTCCTTGTCTGTAGGATTCCTGAAACCTCACTAGTCACTCCTGTCTGGGTTCTTGTTTCCCTATCTGGGTAGAGCCTATCTATGATGCGCGCCTCGGGTTGGCCGCCGAGTCTTAGCTTCCGTTCGATCCAGTACTCCCGCCCGTTGTGCTCGAACTCGATCTCAAATTCAGCCATATCTGTGCCGGTTCGTACGAGAGTATCCTTGGTTCTTTCTGGCGCTACGCCGAAAAGCGAATACAGGATTGACTGGAGGATAGTGCTCTTGCCAGACCCGTTGTTTCCTATGACCACGTTCTTGCCAGAAACGAAGCTCACTTCGACTTCCTCGAAAGACTTGACATTCCTGAGTTTCAATGAACGCAGAATCATCTTCCTTCCCTCCTCCTCCGGGTACCGGGTGACCTAGGTTCACTGAAGCTATATAGCAAGCCAAGTATGCTCGACTCCGCCTTAGAATCCAATGACTCTCCGAGTAGCTCTTTCATGTCTTCAGCTAAGGATACCCACCTAGCAGCCTCCTTCTCTGGAACACCCAGCTTCTGGATGAATACTTGCCGCATTAGGTCATTATCGGATAAGTCCTCTCTGATCTCAAGACCGGCATATTCAATCTCAGGCACGATCATAACATGAAGTGCATTCTTGGCCACTTCGACTATGGACCCGACATCTAACGTCCCCTGTGTATCACTGAACTTCGCCTTTATGTCAATCCTCACTATTGCCCCATGCAAGTCCATTTCGGAGAGGGCTGATTTCGCAGCTTCTGTGGCTTCATCAATTGTACATGTGCCGAGCACAAGCTGCCTGCGGATTTTTGGTCTCACTTTGAAATTGAGTCGCCTGACAGACGGTTTAGTCCTACCTCTGGAAATGGGCAGGGAAACGATTGCCACCGAACGTTCCGGTTCATCCCATTCCAACGCAGAAACGTGTTCGGTCGAACCCGTGCAGCAGATTGTTTGAGACCGGTTGAGCCACCACTGATGAAAATGGCCCAAAGCAACGTAGTCAAAGCCATAGGCGTCAAGCACGGATTCGCTAATCTCGGCGGAAGGAACCATGCTATCTAGATACTCATGAGCGAGGAGAACGTTCGGTATTCTTCGATTAGACAGAATCTTCTCTTTCCCCTTTACCATGCTTGCCAATCTGGCTCCGACATCACTTCCGTGATAACCCAGTCCCCACACTCTGACCGTCTTATCCCCATCCAACTTGACCTCAGCAGAATCATCCTCCAAGTATCTGACCAGTCCCAAGTCCTGCAAGACATCGAGTTCATTTGCACCTTGTCTTAGAGTCCATGCGTGAGACGCATCATGATTGCCCCTTGATGCGAATACAGGGATACCTTGTTTTCTGAACACGTCGAAAACTGAAATGGCTTGGCGCTGGTCGATTGGGTATGGACGGGCATGATGGAAGATATCCCCCGGGATTACAACAAAATCGGGTCTCTCTTCCACAATGAGGTTCGCTGCCGTCATAGCAGCTTTGTGGAAATCCTCGACGCGCTCGAACTTCCCGTACTCTCTATAGCCAAGATGGAGGTCGGACATCTGTCCGATTCGCACGATGTCAGCCGCACTCAGTTTCCGTTCCTCCTCTCAAAGCATCTCTCTAGTCATGATTCCTTAAATACATTCCATCACCAGACTTCGGTCCTCGCCCTGATTTGTTGCACAACTTGTCTGGCCTCGTCCGCGATGATTAGTCATCTGATTGGATTCGCAAGTCCAACCACTTCGTACGGAACTCCCTTGCTCCGCGCTTCTTGAGGATTCCATACTCCTTGAGCAGGCATGCTCTGTTGTGCCTGATGACGTCCCCGACCTTTCCAGATTGGAAGGCTCTCACGCAGAGTCTGCCTTCGCCATTGAAGGGGTCATCATACCCCGGCAGTCCCAGTCCCCTCACAACTGCCTCCTTCTTTTCTCCTCTGGTCATCTGAATATCTCTGTCGATGGCCAGTATCTCTCGACCAGAGTTCCAGTAGAAGCAAGCCTCTTCGAATGCTTTGTTGAAAGCATGCAGCGGACCAGTCAGTCTGGACATGAACATGATTGCATTTCTCTGAAAGTCTGCGAGATGCTCCACCCCTTTTGCAGCGAAGATCTGCAGTTTGCCGCCCGCGAGGATTCCGACCGTCGTGATTCTGATATCGCGATAGCGTGCCAGATAGTCTTCCTTGTCCTGAGAGTAGGGCGCTTCACCGAACTCGCCCACGGTCTCAATGTCGATAATGGTGCCTTTGAAATCGGCTTCCACTGCTTCCTCATGCTGAATGTAGTGTCCGAGCACTCTGTATGGCAGCGAGGAACCCCCATTGGAGAAAGGGTTGCTCGGCAATATCTCTTCCGGCCATCATTAGGCACTGTGCTCCCGACGGGCCTCCACGCACCATGAGTTCGTCGACAGGCACAGGTGCACATGGAGCCAGATGTGGTCTTATCTGCACCTCCGGCATGAGGGTCGGCCTGCGCTATCGAGTTGGCCGTCTTCGGAGTAGTGGAATTCTCCTGATACCTGTTCCTTTGACAGTAGCATCCTTTCTCCTACAAGGAGTTTCTGTGGGGGTTCTCTGTAAGGATTTCCGAGCCTTCTCTTCTCAGTTGAAGGAATCAGCCGAAGTCCTCCACTTCAGTCTGCGCCTGCCCCTCTGCGATTTCCCTCGCCAGCCGCTGAAGAGCTTTCCGAGCATTCTCGATGTCCTTAATCGATACGGGTCTTCCCCTCGTCCCAAGTCTTCCTATCAGCCCCCTCATCTTGGGCTCCCTAAGAAGCCGATTGAAACACTTCTCGATTTCTCCCCTCAGTTCTCCTCTGTGCCGTGAGCTTATGTACGAGTATGCCTCGTAGAGATCTTGTACAATCTGGTCTGTGGTTACTGTAATCTGGTTCGGGTTTATCGGGTTGGTTGTCAGGATGATGTGAAGCAAAGAGCGCACAACGTACAATAGTTTCCATTCTGAACTGTCGTCTTTAGAGAATGGATAGAACCAGTTCGGATACGTATCTTCAGCGATTCTGATTCCGCTAAGCAACTCTGTTCCCCATGTTGGGTCGGTACTGTGAACTCGAACTAGGGACGGAGTCAACTCAAGGATATCGAGCTCTTTGGGAGCATCCGGAACGGATTTCGTTCTGACAATATCCTCCAGTTTTGCGGACATATCTTCGCTAAAATCATTGAAGCTCGATGCCGAGTACAGCATCTTCACTCCGAGCTTATTCGGATTGGACACTGTTGCGAGCAGCCTCACGTCGCTGGGCCTAACTGACAGGTAGGTTTCGAGCTGTTTCTGGTCGAGGCTCCTGCCTCCCTTGCATTCGACGAGTAGCACAATCGACTCTGCATCGTTGCGCGATACAACGTCGGGATTGCACGGCCTAGCCCCCAAGTTTCCGACATTGAACTCCTCCTCCACTGTCAGCAGTTCGTAGTCCAAATCACAAAGGGGGGCAGGCCAGTTCCTGCCAGGAGTATGCAATGCAATAACCACATTCAAGAGTCTAGTGTGTTCGCTGGGACTAGGATGCATCATGCAGACCCCATACTAAATCTGCATGCACAGCTCTCTGGAGCTGAGACTGAAGACGCAGAAACGTATTGCCACATGACCCCGGCCACAACAATACGCGAATTCCGTCATGTGTAATCTCAAGGTCGAGTTAGTCCCCATTGTGCAAGTCAATGGCTGGAATCGAATAGAATTCTGGTGCTATCCTAAACGGCACTCCGAATATCCGGAGACTATGCATGTTAGCCGAGAGTCTCTCTACAAAGAGCCTGACGTCAGATATGCCTCCAGGAACTGTCAGGTAGTGGGGTGCAACATCGCGGAGGGACCTAGCTGACTTCGATTCCTTCTCTATCTCTTCGACATGCTTCCGATACCGCTGCTTCACTCTATCGATTGTCTGCATGTGGACAACTGCTGATGTGCCCGATGCCGACGCAAGACCCCTTCGAGTCAGCCTCTCATCCGCATATCCGTTGTCCAGCTTGAATCGGGCCCTAACGGCGCTAAGAGAAACAGTGTATCCCAAGTCTGTTTCCTGCAGTGACCGGAGCGCCCGCTGTGAAGCCCCGCCCCATACCCGAATCGACATCTGAGAGATGAACTTCTCATACTGATTCTCAGGTATTGCGCTGTCGAACTTAGCTGAGAACTCGCTCATTTCCACGTCGGCAACAAAGCTAGTTAGGAATTGTCTGGAGAGCCAGACATAGTCTAGCCGACTCATAGGAGACCGCACAAGCCCGTCGATAGCCCATTTTGACATTTCGCTTCTCTCAAGTGTGTGAAAAAGCCAGAACCTCTCGTCCGAAGTGTCCAGCAAAAAGGGGCATCTCTTTTTGTTTCTTGAGATCTCCACGTAGTTAAGGTCAGAATCGTCCGTTTCGTGAAGCCTGGAGCTGACCTTGCCCCGGATCTGAGCCAGTTCCTGCGGCCCTCTGCAATTGCTTTCTATAATAAACGACTTGACGAGATTGGTACCTGCGGCTAGCCTCTGCTCTTCGATGAGAGCATGAGCCGAAGTGTTCATGGCCTCTTCCAGCAGCTTCATCAAATCATTTCTAGTCCTCACATCTGAAAGGGATCTTACAGATTTGGACAACCTTGCACCTCCAGCCTTCTCAAATCAGTGGGAAAACCCCCTCATTAAAGTCACTTTTCGATATATCTGTCCACCTATTACACAGTTGCCTTGAGTGTTACAGAACCGGAATTCCAGATTGCTTCAGTCGTTCACGAGCGCGAGATGCATCGTTATAAAAGATTGAGCTGACATGCATCAATGAAGTTGCACCCTACGCACGGCAGAACGCGGCATCGACGGTTGATGTTCTCGAATGATGATTCAGCTCTTTGCGAGAACCATTAGCATGTCAGCGGCAGTCAGTCATGTTCCCTTCTATCAAGGCACGATTCGGTGTTCCCACTCCTGAAGCTTGCACTGCCCTTTCAGATTGTGGTGCCGTCCATCAGTCCAGCCGCCTTTCCCCACCATGGAAACACCAATCGGAGTCACGCGAAAAGCCAAGCTTCAGCAATGCAGTCCCTCTGATGTTCGAGTCACGATGCTATGATATAGGTCCATTTGAGTTCCGTTATCCTTGAAGGTGTTGCACCTCAAGCTTTTCCATGGCTATTTGCAGGCGTTCCATGCACAGTTATGTCGTATTCACCTGCTTGGGCGTAGGCGCTTACAATGCGGGGGCTCTCGGTGGTCTGGAAAGGCACCATGAAACCATGGAGAAGCTGCAAGAACATGACGAGTCCAACGCCGGACTCATCAGCACCGAGACTCTTGAGTTCTCCCGTCTTTGCTGGTCGGGCGCAAGCCAAGTAGAACGGAAGGTCGCGCTCACGCCTCTTCTTTGACACGGGATCATAAAGGTAAGCACAAGGTCGGAAAAGAGCTGGATGTGGTTCTGGATTGTCACGCCAACCTATGACTATGGCACGGTCGAGTATGTAGATGAGGTCGAGTTTTTCCTCGTTCGGTATCGATTTCATATGAGCCTGAAAGGATCTGAGCAAACCCGTGACAGAATCCCAAGGTCGGTAGTTCATTGTAAAGGCGAATAGCACCGAAATCGGGTGTCCAACGATGATGGGTGGAACGCCCGGTGGTGTGATTAACCCGCGAGGTTTCTCAAGAAGCTGGAGGTCTGATCTGAGCTTTCTTAAGTTGTTCGTTGACTTCTTCAGTTCCTTGAGATTCAGAGTGGTCTTGACTTCAATAGTTGCAACAACAGAGTCTATTGGGTGGATTATCGAGCTGAGTGTTGAGAAGAGATTCGGGTGGTTTAATTCATCCGTTATTACTATGTCTGTCTGAGAAGACAGCCTCCCCCTATGATCCACCAAGAATCCGCTGTGAACCCCGTATTTGGCCGGAAGAAAATCCTCGAGAATCTCCCCTAGTACACGTTCGTTTGCGGTTCCTTTCTCTCCTTGATGTCTTAGTAGTGCGTGAATCAGGTGAACCCTGGCCCTCACAAACTCGTGCATGGTCGTATGATACGCCTTGATGATGTTCTGGGCAGTGTCTGACATGCTCTCCCGCCAAGGAAAAGCAATTCAATTCTGGGTTATGTAACCTAGTAACACAATCAGGTTCTGCGTCTGTCTTCTCTCACGCCTGATTCTCACGGTGCGGATGATTTCAAGGTCATAGAGGACGAGTCAGTGTATCCTCTTGACATCAGGCTTGCAGGTGGTAGGTTCGCCGACCGGAAACCTCCGATTTCAATCGGCCAGAGATTATTGTCAGCAATGCACGACGTTCATGGCTCACATCCAGTGCCCAAAAGCGGCTCAATGAGCGGGTTTCGGCCTACACTTCGAAGGTTGGCGTCGAACCGAAAGCAGTAGTTGTCAAGAATCAGGTGAAGAGATGGGGGTCGTGCACACCTGAGGGAATCCTGTATCTCAACTGGCGGATAATCATGGCGCCCATGTCAGTCGTAGACTATGTCATTGTGCATGAGCTAACCCATATGCGAACGCCGGATCATTCATCTGCGTTCTGGAAGGACGTTAGCAAGGTCTTGCCAGACTATGAAAGAAGAAAGGAATGGCTACGAGTAAATGGGCCAGCTCTCCTCATATAGGGGCGATAGGCTGCTGCCTATTCTCATTTCTGCCCAACAAGGGTGAGCTGGTCTTCCCTCAGACAGAAAGGTTATTACGAAAGCGATGCCCCAACGCATTTGTTGTTGCGTGGGGGATATACCAATGTCTAGGTTCAGCTTAGCGCCCTACGCAGTGCGAGTGCGAGAAACGGGGTCAAGGAAACGCGAGAAGTTCGGCAACATTAAGGGCAAGAACTTCCTGGAAACTCTGGAATCACTGCTCGATAGCTTGAGAAGCACGAAGCTCCTGAAGGACTCGATAAGAACGCTCTCCTTGGACGAGCTGCACAGGGACGGCTCTCAGCTTAGTGGCATAGTTCGAAGCGGCGAGTGTGGTATTGACGCCGACTTCGTTGACACAGAAACAATGCTGACACATAAAAAGATGAGGAGGCAGAAGCATTCGGAGGTGTATCCTTTCTTCTTTCTCTTCGATTTGCCGGCCAATGAGGATTATGGCTATGCCATACTGCAGGAGTATCGAGGTCGAGGAATCAAGTCTGTGCTTCACGTTCTCCTTGCCGAGCTCTTGAAGCCCATGAATCTAGTCATTTCGGTCAAACCAATATTCTCACCAAAGCTCTTCGAGCAGCTCGAGAGATCTCGTCTCGTGAAGCTTAGGTTCATTAGGCGTATATTCCCCAAAGATATCGCTGACTTAGTTCATGTCGACAAACCTGAAGAGATTGTCGAGGAGAGAGTCATTCGGGCAATGCCTGGTGGAAGACTCTGGATTACGGAGGGTTTCAAACGCCTACTCGGAGGGGCTCTATCTGACAAGAGCGAAGGATACTACACAATTCAGAACGAGGAATACCACACCGTAAAGGCCGAAACGAGAACCGGGGATGATACAAAGACACTTACCTTTGGCTCAACGCCCAAGCTCAGAGAGAGCATGCCTTTGAAAAGGAATCTGATTCTCAAGGGAGGTTTTCCTACTTACAATTACCTGCTTGGTCGTGCAAAAAGGTACCTCTCTGACATCGTGGCCGAAGCTAGGTGATGTTTCATGTGGGCCCTAATCAACCCCTCAAGAATCATCCGCAAGCACTACGAATCGCTGCAGAAGGACGCGGGTAGGGTAGCACGGTAAACGATCTTCTTCGTGATTCCGTTCTTAGTGTCGGTGTTGTTAGTGATCGGCTTTCAGAAACCTCTGACTCCTGAAGCCATTACGGTATTGGTGCCTGCATTCTCCGTATTCACTGCTCTCCTCCTCAACGTGGCTTTCCTTTTGCTGAACACGACAGTGAAGATGGGAGCAGATCTGCGCGATGAGAAATCGCTGACTGGCACTCTGGTGAAGAATCTATATGTCAACTCGCTCTATGCCATTTTGATTTCAATACTGATTCTGACGATTCTGATTCTTGTGGCAATATGCGAGCCGTGGCTTGCTGCCGATTACCAGCTGAACCTAGTCTTAGTGTCAGTGACGGTATCTCCCCACCTGATTCTGATGGGGATTTCTTTCGCTGAGTACTTTCTGATTGTGCATTTCATAATGAATCTCCTCATGGTGACGAAACGTCTTCATGCCTTGTTGCTAATCCATATGGGCTTGGATGAAAGCTCTTCCGTATCAGAAAGCGGCTCATAGATCTGCACTCAATTGCAGAGTCATCATGGCTGCCTTGTCAGTGGTGAACTACTTCTAGTACAGATTGTCAGTTCCAGAAGAGATCTGTTATGAACGGCTCGACGGAAGCAGGGTTCATTAGAGATGCGAGTAAGTATGGACGACTGCCCTCCAAATGCATGTCCGTACAGATTCTCCTCACCTCATTCCTCTCGTTCTCCACCTCATAGTACTCCACACCAAACTCGTTAGTCACTCTCTTCTTCATCCAGATGAGCTCAGGATAGACTCCTGTGTCCACTGCAATGCTCAGGAATGTTTCCATTTTGTCAACGAGCTCCAACGCATCCTGAACGGACGGCTGTACAACATCTGTGACATCATGGACGTAGCGCTTTCTCTCCTCCGATATCGTGTTTAGCATCTTGTTGATTCTCTGCTGCAAGATTGACCTTCTTCCTGAATACTGCTCAAGCTTTGTGCTGAGTTTCTTGCCCAGTTCTGTCTTCCCAGCTACAGCCTTGTCTAGACATCTCAGGATTTCAATCAACTCGCCGAAGCTAAGTGTGCCGGCTCTCACCTTGTGACGAAGTTCTTCACGCACATCTACTTCCTCGCAGAGAATGCCGTTTGCTTTTTCCAATTTCTCCCTGGGTTTCTCAAGCGCGTCTATCTCCTCTGACCATAGCAGCGCAACATGGAAGTAGATTGCGGATTTCAGCAATCTCTCCAGACCCCTATATAGAATCACCACTATGCCTTGGACATTCGAGGCCGCATCCTTCAGCGATTTACCGGGCATGGATTTCAGTTCGGACTTCTTGGACAAAAGAGCCTGGTGCATATCCTCTATTCCTGCCAGCGTTGGCGGAATCCAGAATCCTAGTCTTAGGAGAATCATCCGCCATAGCATTTCGCGATCCTCTCCCCCCAGATGGCCCACTCGTACCAACTGGAGCTCTTTCGCTATCACCTTCAACTGACCAATCTCAAAGAAGATGCCTAACGCATAGGGACTTTCTATGACACAGAACTCCATGACTCTCTGAGCGAGGGTTCCTTTCTTGATGCCCTTCTTCTCCAGCGTATTCTTCAATGCCTCAACATCAGCGTGGGAAACGATGATGTTCGCCAAATCCTCCAGTTCTGGCCAGTACACTTTCTTGAATACGCCGTTCGGGCTGCAGACGTACTCCCACTCTACCTCGCTTGTCGAGTCCACGAGAAGCAGTTCCGACTCAATCATTGAATTGAGGGTGGCAAGGATTTGTTCTTCCGTGCAATCGGCCAGCACTCGCTGTATGAATGCATCCATGGGGTGCGGGTAATCGGTGGCGCAGAAGTTCCTATTCACTGCTTCTGAGGTTTGCATGAAAGAATCTATGTACGGCTCCGACAATGTTGTCCTCAAAAGGTCCGCCAGAGTCAGTGCCTCAGATGGCTTTCTGGAGGCTTTGGCCCGGACGACTCCGAGAGGTCCAATCGTGAAATTCTCTGATTGAGTGAAGCTCGCGACCTCACCAGCAGCCACCGCTCGTCTTATCGCATCATCAAGCTTGTTTAGCCTGAACTTGCGGGCCAAATCCTCCACCAATTCCTCCCAAGATAGCCATGTGGGGGGCCTTCGATGCTCAGGCAAGTAATGCGCAAGCAGCTCTAATTCCCCCTTTACCAGCAGGTTCAATGCGTTGAGGGCCTCGATGTACTCAGAAGCACGTGCAAGCGTATTGAAGCCGGTCCAAGCCTTGCAGAACTCTGCTTCCTTCTTGCTTTCCGATATGTAATCGAGAGCTTGGCTGAAGGAGTAGCTTCTGGGTATTCGGAGTCCAACCTGGGACTCTACGAACTGTAGGAATTCGTGTTTCTTGAAGCTGGACTTCACCGTTTTGACAACATCGTCTGTCCATCGAGCATTCATGAGCTTGTCCTACCAACCTTTGCTTCAGGATTGGATGCTGCAGCGATATCTATCTATTCCTTCGACTTCAGGGATACCTCGCGTCAGACTCTGCTCCACGAAGAGCGCATGTTGGACATGCCATCGCGGACCACATGAGAGTGAACTCACCTAGTCACGATTTGTCTCACAGGATTCATCGCTGAAACCTTTGACCACCTCACCCGCCGTATCCAAGCATACGACGTGCAGGACATGTGCCAGCGGAAACGGGACACGTTATACCTAGGCCTTCCTCCTTTTGACGATTAATACGACTACCACGATCGCCACCGCAGCACCGGCTGAGGGTGGCTATGGTCGAAGGGAGGGTTTTCTGATTCGGCGGTTAAGTGAGAAGACTTAACTAATCACAGCGGTTACTTCACAACTAGCGGAGGGTATGCGCTGTGCAGGTCAGAAATGTCACTTTGAGCGATATTGGCGGAACATATTGCTGCGTGGGAGAAACTCCTGCCGGTGCACCTTGGGCAGACTTCTTGCCTCAATCGAGGAAATGGTTTATGCAGAACTTGAGGAAACACGTTGAAGGATACCACCTACTGGACGAAGAAAAGGTGGTGGGACACATCTACTTTGCACCTTCGCAGAGAGCAATTGCTCCATTCGAAATGGAGCCAAATGTGGCATTCATCTACTGCACAGAAATGCTGAAGGAATACATGCGTAAAGGCTATGGGAGGATGATGTTCGACTACGCCAAGGACGACCTCAGGAAAAGGGGATTCAAGGGAATACTTGTCGGTGCCTCGAATTTTGAAGGATATATGCACCATAGCCACTTCACAAAGCAAGGGTTCATGGTTATCGAGGACCACTCACCCTTCAGACTCATGTACTTTCCACTGTTGAAGGAGAATGTGAAAGCGAAGTCATTGAAGTTCAACTACGAGCCCTCAAAAGATAGAGTTGAAGTCACATTGTTCAAAAACTCATTCTGCCCCGTAGCGGTCTACATGTACAATCTGGTGAAAAGTGTTGCCAAGAGCTTCGGCGACAAAGTAAGGGTGGTGGAAATTCAGCCCACCGTGGAGATTGTAAGAAAATACGGGACAACTGACCCCCTGATCAACGGAAAGGTCAAGCTACTGGGACCAGCTTCAGAACAAGATGTGAGGAAGGCGATACAAGAGGAAATCGACCAATTCGGACAATAGCATAACAAAGTTCCTTTGCGTCGTCGCCTACGGCGCTAATCTTCGATTCTGAATACGTTGGCGACTGCGTGGCAACTGCAAGGAGCAGGTCATGAAACTGGTCCCCTTATCATTGATGTAGGAAGTGGTGGGACGTGCTCCGGTATCTGAGGAAACTGATAGGAAGGCTCTGTAGAGCATGTCTTGGCCAAGTCAGTTGCGAAGAGATTGAATCGAGTGTCATACGAGTGGCTTCGGACATTGAAATGACTGAGTGAGAGAGTCTCCAGATACAGGTGAGGTTACCACCTGATTCAACGAAACAAAAGAATGCTGTACGCGTCAATCACAGACTGTACCTATGCGTGTCGATGAACTCCTGCTTCTTTGAAGGCAGCTGCGAATTCAGAAAGGGCTCTAGTGCAGTCACATGAAATCGGGAATCCTGATTCTAGTGAGGCCATCTCCAAATCGAATCAGACACATCCGAAGGACTCTTAGCTAGGAAACACAATTGGCCATCAGAGTGTGGATGTTATGGTTGTAGGAGTTGGGTCAATCTTCGAAATGGTCGGAGCATCAAGGTTGGATTGCGATACAATTTGCTTGGAGCGACACCATAGAGGATAGCGTGGAAACGGTACAGTGACAGTCCGAAAACGCATGGCATTGGCTTTACGTAAGGAGTTGCTCGGCCCACGCCATGGTCCATTTGACAAGATGGCTGATGACCCGAGGTTTGAGTATACTGCAGGCATACTGGAACCGAAGAGTCCTAGACAGCCCGATCTCTTGACGAGTCTTGATGTTACTGATATGAGACCGCTTCTATTATTCTGTGAAGCAAAGGGGCTCGCCAGTGCAGGTCGAGTGGTGCAATGATCCGGTGTATTGAATCTATCACTACAGGTCTGATAGTTCTACAGCAGAACCTCGAGTACAATAATAGTCCCAACGAAGGCTCATTGTCTTGCTAATTGCACATTTCGGGCACAAGCATCCCTCTCGCTCATTGATGACAGTGCTCTTTCCTAATGTACAAAAGACAAGGTCGGTTTCTCCACTTCCTGTACAAGTTGGGCACTTGCTGCATTTGCAGAGATGTAGCACTTGCACTGCACTCTTCTTCTGGTCCGCCTCAGACATGCCTCCCATCATAGCCTTGTATTTCGCTTCGAAAGAATCCGTTTTCCAGGTTTCAATGTCTGCCATTATAACACCGAAACTCCTTCTGTTATGCAAGAATCGAAACAGGCTCCCAGTTCTTACCGGAAAACATAAAGCTTCTCGCTTAGTCGACAGGATAATCGCCGTATCCGGGCTTCTTTCAATACCTCCAATTGCATGACCATTCTGTTTCCAAGGAAGCCCGCCGGTAACTGTCAGAAGCAGCTAAGGGAAGCAACAGCTGTTTCTGGAGAGGGGGTATCTGGGCAAAGACAGATGCTCTACCGCAGCTGGGACTGGAGAAGTCAGGGAAAGAAGGAGGCTATGGCTCGGCAGGTCAACTTGGATCTTTCGTACAATCCTCGGATATCGTACTTCATGCCCAACCCGACCTGGCAACTTTAGACAATTGCGTCCGGAGCACCTTGGGCCCACTCCTCCAGATTTGTGGAGCAGCCAGAGTTCATCGACAGGCATAGACACTCAGTCTAGTGGACAGTGGCATTGGAGTACTACGTCAAAGAAGAGGCCGCAGTTCCTAAATATGAGCCAATCACGAAGAAATGTGCAAGCTTCCTCGTAAGTGTTGCTCTTGTCATTGGCATCATGGTCGCAAGTATAGTTCTTACGGGGGCGAGGGCCTCGCGAAGATTCAGGATTCTGGGGCCCCCTATGGAACGGAGCGAGAGATTGACCTGAGAAGACTGTCCCAGATTCGCTGAGGTGCCAGCCATTCAGAGAAGAGAAGTCCAGTGAAATCACAGTTCCGAGCCAATCTGGTCTTTTCTCTTCGGGAATTGGCTCCAATCAACACCTGCATACGGTTCAGTCGTCGTCAGCCATTGCTCGCCCCAGAGGGCAAGTACCGTTCCTATGATGAAAACGGCGATTCCAAGAATGAGGTTCGAGGCCGCAACTGGCAATGAAACAGCATCCAAGACCAGTCCGACAATCACAATACCACGAGAGAATCGGGCCATCTTCCCAAATGCCCAGCCGAAGTCGCTCAAACGGACTTCAAACGTGACAACATAGGAATCAGTATATCTGACCAATACATCTTCGGACAATCGGCCTTTGACCAGCAGAGTAAGTCCGATTGCTGCAAAGACTGCTGTGAACACATGCAGGATCTGTTCAACTGCAATTGGCTCGTATAACAGCGCCAGTAGAGATGCAGACATGAATAGCATCAGTCCACCCAGCCAGACCATGAAGGTTGAATTCCTTCGCAGAAACAAGTACTCGCCCTGGTAGATATCGAACTTCCTGATTCTTCGCGTAATCTTCGGATTTCTTTCTTCGGAAGACATGGAAACTCCTGTGTTGCTCGCTGCGATGCGCAGTATTAGTGTTTTCGGAGAGCAGGACGAATGCCTTCAGATTTCTGCCCAAGGCGGCCTTCAGCCACAGGTTGCCTAATACAGGATACTTTTTTAGGGAATAGCACGGGACAATCTACCGCTACGTGATGCTCATATTGGGACATGATACGGGTTGTGTTGGTAATCCAGCCCACAAGGAGGAGCAGGATTCTTCCGTCTGGCTCCCAAAACACGAGGTGCCGTTAGGAGAGAGTGGTGAGCATGAGCAAGGATGAAGGGGTCGAGCCCAAGAAGAAGAAAGAGCCGGTGATAGAACTTGACAAAGATTTGTTCAATAGAACACTCGATGCAGTCCTCAAAATGCTGGAGGACAACAAGGTAGTCCTTCGTTCTGCTCCAGACGGGTTCGGATTGGGATTCAAAGATGCACAGTACAAGAAGTTATTCCCAGATGTCAAAGTTTCGGAATTGAAACAAGTGGTCGAGTTCGTTGTTAGATACGTACACTATCGAGCTTGCCACGACCTCGATACCTTCTACGACTCCTTCGCAGAGGAGAAGAGGGAGAAAGCTGTGGAAATGTCGGAAATCGTACGCTCCCACAAAGCTTTCGGCCCTCTAGCATTCAGGATCCTGAGAAAAAGCAACTACTTCGTAGGTGCCATTGAGTCTCATGTCCGGGAACTCGGGTTCATAGAGGAGAACAAGACCCTATCGAAGTACTACGACATTTCCATGCCGTACATAGATGGCAAAGGAGAGGAGTTGCTCCTTAGGCTGGAAATCGATCGCATCGAACTTGAGGAATTGGTGGCGACACTCGCAGCACTGCTGGAAAAGAGGTGAGGCAGATTATGAATCAGCTGGCGTGCCAGGAATGCGACGAATCAGTTTTCATCAGAAGGGAATCACTAGTCTTTGAGCCCATTGAATTCCACACCATGATGTATAATATCGCTCTGCTCGGGAAAGCGAGACTACCTCTGGATTCCAGCATCCTAGAGGGGCTGAGAAGAGTGCAGGCTCCGAACGATCTCTGTCTGACGGAAAAGTCTGAAATCTACTTGATTTCGCTTGAACCAGAGCCCCAACGAACCGAGGTCTATGGATTCGAAGAGAGTGCCGATTCCAAGACTATCTTCACGACGTTTCTGAATCGGGAGGATGACCATGAGGAGCATTTGGATGAACACCCGTCAGAAGTGCATGAGGTTCTAGAGCAGATGGTGACAGGCGAAGATGCCATCAGGCTTCATAGGATGCTTACAAACCCGCCATCGAATCCAAGGAAGGATAGAAGGATCGCAAAAGCACTTCGTGAGTTTCCAGATCCCGACAAACCTACTGTACTGGATATCGACCTCTGAGCGGGAACTTCCATGACAAAGCCTGTCCTTAAGCAGCTTGAGCCAGACGACTCCTTGAATGGCTTCGATTGTGGCGACCCCGAGGTCAACGAGTATCTCACAAGAGACGGAATGGATCAGCAGCGGCGCCGCTACACCAGAATCTATGTGGTATGTCTGGAAAACCGTGTGATAGCATACTCTGCCCTTGCATGCTACCACTTATTCATGCACCTGCCGGATGACGAAACCATATCACACCGCGTGCCGGGTATCATTCTTGGTCAACTCGGCGTTCATCGCGAGTACCAAGGAAAGGGTCTTGGCTATTTCCTTATCGATCACGCCATTTCTGTCGGGAACAAGATATCAGAATCTGCCGCATGTAGGATCCTGTTTGCTGAGGCACACGATGACAAGATGGGTTATTACAGTAATCAGGATTTTGAATATGTGACAGAAACGAAAAGCGGTCTCAAGGTAATGTGCTACGACCTTGAAAAATCACGGGAGCGACGTTCTGATGACTTGCCAGCTTCGGACATGGACCTGCTATCTGTCGACAATGGACTTGACTAGGCTGCAGTCAAATAGCCAACAGAAGACATTTCGCATTTGTCCATCAGGACATTCATGGGAATGTGAGTTATCTGGCTGGCATCTTTTCCAGAGTGGTGATAATTGCGATATCAAATGAGCCTCATGCTCTCCTCAATCGTATCCGTAATCGTTTCCCACAGCTTGCCAGGGTTTCTGTTCACCACAAAGGCCCATTTGCCGTACCTACCGTCGTAGTTCACGGCCCTTACCCACTTCTTAGCTGCTGTTTCCTTCTGGCGGTCCTTCTCGGACTCGAATCCCTTGACCTCAAGGACAATCGAGAGCTTTGAGCCATCGCTCTTGGCACAATAGACTATGAAATCCGGAACATACACATGTGGAACCCCATCCCACTCGTACGGTATGACGAAGTCCATATGGTCATTTCGTACGAATGACACTACCTGTGGCACTCGCTCAAGCTGAAGGGCTACGTCTCGCTCCCACGTGGAGTCCAGAACGACATGGCTGACATGGCTCTTTGTGGTTGTGATCGTAGGACGCGATGTGCGAAACAAGACCTCTGAAGTCGAGCCAAGTGGATGGAATTTCTCAACTATGGGCAGGATTGGTGGCTCACCCTCACCAGTGTCCGGCTCGATTGCTTCCGCAAGCCGTTCAACTATGTGATTCTTGTACTTCAGAAGGGCAACCTCCTCCATGGGTGCGCTCGTAGTAGTGACCACCCGTTCCCGAAGGTATCTCCAGACGAAGTTCAGGACCTGAGGGAAAAGCTCATGCCTCATCTCCCAATCTTTTCGCTTTGTGCTCAGGTGATCTGTGAGTTCAGCCGCAATCTCATAGACCGTGGCCTGAAGACGCTTTTCCTCGTGAAATGGATTCCGATTCTGGGTTATCTCTTGCGTGAAATCAAAGCGACCTAGCCTCTGAAAGTCAAATCCCATAGCCGGTTTCGTCACTACCTCAGTCGGCTCACTAAAGGGGTCCAGCTTCAGGTACGGGAGGCTCCCTATGTTCAGTTTCAGGCGTTGTCGCACATCATAGATGTATCCCTCAACCCGGGGGAATAGGATCTCGAGGTGTTTCCTCTCCTTCAGGGCTTGCACCAATGTTGACACATGTTCCTTCTCTTGGACGCTGACAGGCCTTCTCTTGACAGGGAACACCTCAAATGGAATTCCGTAGACGTCCACGTATTCTGGATCACTGAAATCGTCATAGTTCATCCTTCTGAGTCCTCGACCAACAACTTGCTCACAGAGTAGCTGAGATGTGAAGGCTCTCAACCCAAGGATCTGAGTTACGTTCTGAGCATCCCAGCCTTCATTCAGCATTCCGACCGATACCACCGACCGGACGTGCATGCCCGGCGGTTCGCCTTCAAACTCCCACTCTGTCTTGCCGACAGTGTTTACGGTCTTTCGGAGTCGCTCTGCTGTCGTCAGTTCCGACCCCTCATCAGACGAACTCTCAGCCTCTCTAAGCAGCTTGCTGTCTATCCGAATTGACACCTCATTACTCTCGTCATTCTTGAGCTCAGAGATTACAGCCCCGCTTGACACGTGCTCGTGAACTATCTTGGATAGCTCAGTATTGTCGCAAACGATTATCATAACAGGCGGAGTTTTGGAATTGGCCTCTTGAAAGGCCTCATAGGTGCGCTTCCACTCGGAGGCAAGCATCGCCATGGCTCCCTCTGCTTCTCTCAAGACCGACTCCGGCTTAGGACCGCGGCGCGACCTTTGCCGCTCAGCGGCTGACAAATGCTCGTTGATCCACTCCCACAATCGGAAGTACCTTGGCAAGAGTGCTCCAGTATTATCATCAACCGGAATTCTGGGAATCTTGACAATACCGCACTCTATGGCATCAACCAGTCCAAAGTCAGAAACCACCCAGGGGAAAGGCGATCCTTCTTCATGTCCTGAACCCCTTATGTAAAACGGCGTTGCCGAGAAGTCAGCACAGAGACTGATGCCTCTTACCGACTGGATTTTATCCAGGCCGTCTATCCAGACAGTAGCTTCTTCTAGCTCCTCTTCTGACGGCAATGTGTCCGCACTCGAAGGAGGGCTAAGCTCCTCACCCGGTGAACCGGCCATCGGCCTATAGGCATGATGTGCCTCGTCATTGATGACCAAGATGTTCTTCCTGCTTCCTAACTCTCTGAAGATTCTTCTGCAGAAGGCGGTGTCGCTTTCAGAACCTCTTTGCACCACACTGTGAGTCCTTCTGTCGTCTTTCGGTAAGAAAAGATGCCAGTTCGTGATTTCGAATCTTGCCTGCAGTAGCCATTCTGTCATTCCCTGGGGAACAATATCGAACTTCCCGTAATAGTTTCCGGGATTCATTGGCAAAAGAACCTGAAGTCTCTCACGAACAGTGAGATTGGGGCAAACAATGAGCACGGTATCAGAGAAGCGTCCGTCCGATGGATATGCGAGCTTGTTGAGTACCTGCCAAGCTATCAGCATTGCCATCACGACAGTCTTGCCGCTGCCAGTCGCCATCTTGCAGGCATATCTCAACAGAGTCTTGTCCTTTGGAATCTCGATTCCCTGATGCGCAGCGTGCGAGGCTTCCAAGAGCCAAATGAAAGTTTCAATCGCTTCGAGCTGACAAAAGAACAGTCTGCGCTTTCTTTCTGGCTTGTTCCAGTGGGCAAGTAGCTTCCTAGTGGTCTGCGTGACACCGGGGTATCCATCTTCCTTCCATGACCGTACTCGCTGCCTCAGTAAGTTGACTAAGTCAATTGGCCTGAACTCTTCTTCTAGTAGCGATAACTGTGCACCACGCGATTGTGGCCTTAGCGTATACCCCGATGGCCTTCGTCCCTCGGCTCTTACTGGATTGCCGCTTTCGTATATCCAGTAGTACCTGGGTTCTTCGAACGGCGAGTTGACGATGGGGTTGTCAACCAGCAATGCGCGGTTTTCAGACAGTAGGCATCTCCTCCAGATTGACTAGAGTCATGATCTCATTGCCTCTGAAGTCAATGACTTTCACTGCTATGCGTTTGTGCTCCCCGAGGGCGAACGGGAACGAGACCACGCCCCTCATGGTCTGGAAGGCCTTGTGGTCGATTCTCGTTCTTAGGGCCTTCTGGAGGGCTGCCCACGCTTTCTTACCCCCTGGGAAGAAGGCCTGACAAATATGGAAAGTCATGCCATCGTAGTCCGTGTCAAGGAACCATGCGGCAGCTTCTCTTCCCTGCGACGAGAAGACTTTCCCAACAACCGGGTCGTAGATATCCACACCTCGCAGTTCTGCTGTGTACTTCTCGCCTGACGACACTTTCACCTCTACGTCCGGCTGGCCGAAGACTGCAAACAGCTGACTCGCTCGCGTGGTCTTGAGCAGGTCGCCCACGAGCACCTCCGGGGAAATGCTAGCGAAAAGAATCTCGAGTTTCTCTACAGGCGTCTTCTGCAGAAGGGCTTGAGCCTCTGGGTCGAACCCAAAGCCTGCGAACACAAGAACGTCGAATGCATTCACCTTTGCTGTGGGAACCGCCTCCCGGACTTGCAGGCTAGTCACTGGTCCATGTTGCGGACCAAATGAGAAGGCAATTCTGAGAGTTTCTCCATTCCGTTCGGTTTCTCCTTCAGCATGCAGCAGTCCCAGATTGAGGGGTTTCACACTCTGCACTTTCATCTCTCGCGAACCCGGAAAGACCAGACTCCCCTGCTGCCGGAGTAGGCTGATCATGGTGGAGAAGTAGTCCTCTCCTCGCCTTTGCTCGCCCTTGTGCTCTGTCCGATCCAAATCAGGAGCGAGCTGCGACGGATCTTCTGCCGTGGGCAGCGGTATGGCCTCAACGGTAAATGGCCCTGAAACCCTTACTACATTGGCGGTCTTCTTCGGGCAATCGTAAAGCGCTTCCTTGTCTGCCTTGAGTCGGATGGAATGCTCTATCTTCTGGAACATCTCGCGCTTCACAGCTAACAACCGAGCGTGCGCTTCCCTAGCCTTACGAGACCAGTCCTTGTCGCCGTCTGGAGGTACCTCCCACTCCTGTAAAGCCAGTCCTGTTTCTGTGTTTAGTTTCAAGAAACTGTCTGCAATGGCTTTCTCATATTCACCATGGATTCTATCAATCTCACTATTCATAGCAATGCTCTTCAGCGTAACATAAGAGAACTCGCCATAGGCGAACCCCCCGGACGGACCGCGTGCAGGGTCGAGAAGCTGATAGTAGTCGAACTTCGCGGTCATGATTCTTTGGCGCGCTATGGCGACTGCAACTCTGGATGTGTCACAGGTTACCCATCTTCGTCCAAGTCCTTCGGCGCAGACTGCAGTCGTGCCCGATCCGCATGTTGGGTCGAGAACTAGGTCTCCTGGGTCTGTCGTCATGAGGATGCAGCGCTCTACCACCTTCTTGGAGGTTTGCACAGCATACAGCTTTGCTTCTGTAAAGCCTGCAGCCCATGTGTCATTCCATATGTTCGACAGTCCTGTCATTGGATTGTCGTCTATATAGCGGATGAGCTTGAGCGTGCGGCCATGGGCAAGGAGTCGTCCTGCAGTTGCCAGTCTCTCCATACCCTTAGCGTTAGTCTTCCATTGGCGACCAGCAGGCGCGACATAGTTCTGGCCGCCAAGGGTAACTGGCTGCTGGCGACCGGGGTCATTTCCCTTTGTCATAACAGCTGTCACGCTGGCAAGGCGCATGTCCTGTGTAATCCCACTGCCTGACTTTTCAGTTGCCGTAAGTCTTCGAAATCGCCCGTCCGAGTCGAGGGCATAATCGTACCATCTGGCCCCTGTTTCCCCGTGTTCCTTCTGCGTGTACAGTTGCCTGTACTTAGTATTCACGCGGTCCTTGCCGTACCACAGAAGATAGTCGTGGGTGTAAGGGAGAAATGCGCTGCGCTTGACGGATGTCTTCCGAAAGGCAATCTCTCCCAGGAAGTTGTTGCTACCGAACGTTTCATCCAGTAGACATCTCACCAAGTGAGCATTCTCATGGCCGATTTGTACAAAGATCGAACCACTCTGACTCAACAACTCTCTCGCGACCAGAAGCCTGTCTCTCAAGTAGCTTAGATACGAGTGGACCCCTAGCTTCCATGTATCGCGGTATGCTTTGATCTGTTCTGGCTCACGTGTTAGGTCCGAGTCCTGTTCTCTAACATCGGGCTGGTCCATTCGAGGCTGGAAGTTGCTGGAGTAGTTGATGCCGTATGGCGGATCGAGATAGATCATTTGTATCCGGCCTGCCATTGCCTCCTTCACAAGCAGCGAATTCATGACCAACAGAGAGTCGCCGAGTATGAGGCGATTTGTCCAGCCAACATCGTGCTGATAGAACTCAATCTGTTGATCTGCTGGCAGAGCCGTTTCTCCAAACACCGTCAATTGTACAGGAGCGGGTTTCTTGACGGCGTCTAGGATCGCCTTGGTGGATATCCTTTCGTGAATATGCAAGGAAACCACATCAATGTCAAACGAGGTCCCTTCCGTTTTGCCTGTCCACAAGATCTGTGGGTCGAGGTGAGGGTCGTAGTCGTATGTCTTCGTTTCCCGAGTCTGAGGTTCGTATTCATGAACGATACCTGCCGGAGGGTTGTTTGTCCGTTTTGAATCATGGTGACGATAGTCACTCACCCGCTCTTTCTGCGCCGTCTTCTTTGGAGTCATGCAAGAATCACAGCCATGCCCAACGATGAAGATACCAGTATTCTGCCGATTAGGGGGCTTGCTTGTATATCTATCGTCTCTCAGGTGATCACCTTGACCGTTGGGTTCGGAATAGAGTCCTCGCGTCCCTCTTACCTGTGGACGGGAAGACAAGCCTGATAGAACTGAATACCCATACCTGTTCACGGGATGAGCCCTGCAGAATCATCATGGTTCGCATGTCAGTGGCGGACTAAGTCATTTTGCATGAGCTCGCTCATATGGAAACTCTAGACCATTATTCTATGTTCTGGAAAGATGTAGGCAAGGTCTTACCAGACCATGAGAATAGAAAGGAATGGCTCCGAGTCTATAGGCCAACCCTTCGGATATCAACGCAAGAAACGGCGAATCCCAGGCGTTCCCGGAGTGCGGGGCCATCCTGCAAAATGATAAATCAGCAGTGTTCACAATATGGCCCTTTGCTCAACACTCTCCTTTGGTCATGCTGTGATAGGTGGGGTCTATGAAGAGGAAGCGAAAGGAACCGGACGATCACAAACAGTTGACCCTTGACGAGTATCCGCCGGATGATAACCAGTCGGCAACACTTGGCACAACCTCCGATCTCTTGACGGAAGCAACAACGCCTTCTCAGACTCGGCACGAGATTCCGCATTCTTCAAGGTTCAATCTCCAGCGAGTTCCTGCTGCCCAGGGATTACGCAGATGGCCTCACGATAGCAGGTTTCGGACGAGAGCAAGACCTTCCGTGTCTGTTTCGAAAGCCATGGTAATGCTCGGTAGTCTTGCGAAGGCGATGAGTCTTTCAAGGGAAACGCGGGAAATTGCATTCGAGATATTCAGAAAAGCGGCACGAGGGGGCGTTCTCAGAGGTCGGTCGATGATTCCGGTGGTCGGTGCTGCTGCCTACGCGGCAAGCAGAATCAGTGGGAACCCGCTACAGCTTTCAGAATTTGCTAATCATTTGGGCGTGTCTAGAAAGGCGATTGGACGAGCCTACTTGATTCTGCCAGAAGTCCTCAAAGATGTCGTTCCCAATCCCGAGCCAAGGCAGCTCGTTCAAAGGGTTGGCAACCTGCTGGACATACCACAGAACATACGCGAGTCTGCATCAGGGATCCTCGTTTCCGCCGGGGAGCACGGACTGATTGCAGGAAGAGACCCGTGGGGCCTCGCAGGAGCCGCACTGTACATTTCATCAGTTCTCGCTCAGTACCCGTTGACCCAAGCCGTTCTTGCAAGAGCGGCGGGAGTCAGTGAAGTTACCATAAGAAACCGATACAAGGAACTCACAGAGGTTCTGGGACTACATCTCCCCGCTAGGATCGTTTTAGCGAGCGTTGAAGAGAAACCCCCTAATCCCTGAGCATGAGACAGTCTTTCAAACAACACGAGTACGTCGACAGACGCTTCTGCTGTTGAATGGCCAACAAGGTGTTTCATCTTGGCAGCCGCCTAAGATGGAGTGCGGTGGCATGGCAGGAAGACTGATAGGACACGTGGTATGTTGCGACTTGTGTCTTGTGAAGCAGCTTCAATCCCCAAGCAGGTTGTATTTACTAATGGTCTTTGAGGCCTTTGAAGTAGGAAGGGAGTACAGCTACCAGGACATAAACATCGAAATAGGCTACCGTCGCAACTCCTCAGTCCAGAGGGGTATTCCACTTGTGCCAATCGGCGACCGTTCCGCGGTCATGATCAGGATGAATCTCAGGTCCAACCTGTATGGCGAGGAGTACGATCCGAGTGCTGATACGTTCTACTACATTGGGGATGGTCTTTCCGAGCAGGGCCACCAGCAACGTATCCACGGGAACAAGAGGCTCACAGACAACATCGGCAAGGACGTTCATCTCTTTGTCAGAACACGTGAGCAGCGATCCGGGCAGTGGATGTATGGCGGCATATGGAAAGTTGAGAGCTATGACCCGGCTACCCGTCCCGACGGCTCACACCCAGTGGAGAACATCAGAGAGTGTTCAGATACAAGCTATTCAGAAAAGATTAGTTTCCGCACGAGCTCAGGCGTTCTTCCTCAACAGTGGAGGGTTTCAACCACACCTCGGCACAGTAGTCATTACTGTTCATTGGACGGGATTTCGGATTCGACGTTTGGGTCCCTGGTCCTGATTAGGCAAGGAACACCTTCGACAGCATTTCCGCGGTCAGACACCTAGGGACCTTCCTGACTTTGGGCCGCAAATTCTGCCCAAGGATAGTGAATCAAGACAGTGTTTGTCTGACAAGATTGGATATTGCCACTCTCACTGTGCCCGGTTCGTTATTCTGCCGGTTGGCACAGATGGATGTAGCATCTTGCTGAATACGTCTATGTCGGGCGATCTCTTTGCATCTGCGAATCTTCGGGGCGATACCGCTCACGACTGCACTGACATCCGGGTTTAGGCAATGTACAATCCGGGTAGGTACTGAGATCATGTTTGCTGTTTCCTGAGTGCCTGCCATTACGAAGTTCAGCCTGGTGTTCTTGTGCATATTCATGTACTCGAAGGGCCAGCCCTTCCGCCAGAAGTGCGCGAGAACCTCCGCATAGCGTCTTGCCAGCCTCAAGTGTTCATCGATATCGTCAATGAATACTGTGAGACCTTCAAAACCCAACCCATGAAGAAGTGCCGAAACGAATGATGCTGTCCTGTAGAATGGGACTTCGCTTACACTTGTCGCCAAGCCGACACCAGTCTCGTAGGGCGGTTGGGCAAGTTCAGAGCTCCAGGCTAGCAATGATCTTGGCACAGGCAACCCTCTCAGCCAATCCATCGTCAATCTACGCACTCTTCTGCTACTCCTTGCGAATCCCATCAACATGTGGGTCAATGCTTCTGATCTGTCTTCAAACAGACTGAGCTCTGATGATATGGTCGAGGCCACCGTCGCCGATAGGTGCTCGTTCGATGAAAGCCCGCTCAAGAAATGCGCGTCAGGTCCAGAGAAAGGAAGTCTTAGGTTGAGCAGAAGCTGTGCAGAGACATTCGGAAACATCCTGTTTGATGTCGTCGAAGGGCCCATCCAGGAAACTGCTTGTCTGCCGCTGATGCAGGCCGATGCTATGTGTCGCAGCGTTGAGGTCTTGCCTTGCCCGGTTTCGGAGCAGAGAAAGACAATATTCTTCATCGGGTACTGAAAGGCGAGTTTCCTCGCTAGATGACGCACGGCGTAGTCCTCGCAAACATAGAGCAGCGGGCAGGATGCCGGGAAACCCGCACCCAGTAGGTACAGTTGATTGTCCGCAAATGACTGGGTGCATGAACTGCACCTTAACGAGTCTAAGCCCTCCTAGCTGACCTCAGAAAGTTCTCGCATCACTGCAGTCACAAACTCGCGTGTCCTAAATGGTCCCGCCTCTTCCAGATTCCTCAAAACGCCCTCCACATACGTCGTATCCCTGAGCGGGGTTCCGTACGTTCGATGGTAGCATTCAGCAATTCTCAACCCGATCTGGAGATGGATTGCTCTGTTCTGAATGTCCGCATTAATTCTCTGCGTCATTGAGTTAAGTATGGTCGCGAGTCGTGGCGAGTCCGACAGAAGGGTCTTTGGTTTGACGGTCATCCGCCCCTTCTCCTCATACTGCACAGTGCTCTCGATTATCCCCGAGTATAGAAGGTACTCGGTGGATATGGCAAAAGCAACAAAGAGCCCCTTCTGAGAGGCAATGGTGCTGTCAGGTGCTTCCATGAGGATGTTGATTAGGTCTCTTAGACTGTTGAGAAACTGTCTTCCTTGGGACTTGGTAAGACCTGCCGCCTTTTCGATCTCATCTACAAGCACCACGAATCCATTGTACCCCATCCTCTTGCCGAGAGTGCGAAGGAAGTATAGAACTTCCTTCACGGGAAGAGACATGATGGACTTGGTCTTTGTGGGCATCCCCAACTCCTTCAGCCTAGACAGAAGCTCTTTCTCATCTTCTGCGCCAGTCGCTGGAGGCATACCACGGAGCCAATTTGTTGCTCCTTCCCTAAGCTTTTGGTCCTCTGAAGATAGAGCTCCAAATGCAACTGCCAGCGGTCTGCTCTCGAAATCGAGTTCGTTTTCATACTTCTCCAGAGCAAATGCGAGTTCCTTTCTGAACGCTGCGTCATTGTTTGCCGTGCCGAGCAGTAGGTCCCAACTACGGTTCGGGATGCGCAGACCCTCGACAATAGACTTGGGTAAGTAGCCCGGGTTTCCGAGCTCCTTCACGTCCGAGATTATCGTTTGACTCAGGAGCATGTTGTGTTGCTTTATCTGGCTTCTCAGATAGGTAAGATAAGATGATTTGCCTGCTCCAACCAAACCGTCCACAAGTAGTATTCCGTATTGTCCTCCACTGATTCTGCCCATAAACTGCTTGTGAACTCGTTCAGCCTCCTTCGTGGGGAAGATGTAGATGTGTTCACATCCAACCTCCTTCCCCGATGAGGCCTGATAGAGCACATTCTCAGCAAATGCCCGCTGACAACCGTCGCAGTCGCTCATGTCAATCACCTAAGAGATTCCTACGAATATCGAGATTAGTGTTCAGCTTAAAGGTCTGTACTCCCTGAATCCGCTGACTGTCCTTGGTTAATACCAGTATCTCGTATGTCGGCACGATATAAGCATGTATGTCGAGTATCCGTTTCATGCACATCAGTTCGACGATTCTCTTGCCCATGTTTGCTTTGTAGGTCCCCTTGTCTTCCAAGCGCGTATTCTCTGCAACATACTCCCCACGACCTATCTTGTCAGTGAGCGTCGTTTCCTCCAATCCCATGTGGTCTATGACACCATCTCTGAACTTGCCAGCAGGCAGCGTATTCATCTGGCTTTTTGTCTGGGCCAGCAGAACCGCAACCGTTTCCAGGATATCACACCTCATTAACGCTAACGCACGGTCGTGCAACAAGTACCTTCCTTCGAGGAGTCGCCAGAATGGTGTGAACGATGAGCTGTGGAAACTTGTGAGCCTGCGGCATTGAGATATCATCATATTCTTGACGTCGTCAATCCTTCCCTTCTTCTTGTAGCCTTTCAAATGAATTATGAATCCGCCTTTCTCTACCACTCCCAGAGGTCTGTAGGTCTGCACCTTTGTAGCCTTGGCGTCCTTGTATAGATATGGATACTTCAGTAGCTCAAGTACTAGCTTCACCACAAGCTCTGGGTTAGTCTTGGCATACTCAAAGTTGGGATGTGACAGGTTTCTTAGAAGGTCTAGGTACCACCCGAGTGTTGCCAGGTGAAACCCCACCTTCACTCGTTTACCGTTTCTCTGTGCGTAGCCATAGAAGTACAATGCGTCAGATACGTTCTTGAACGAATGCTGAAATGTGGGGTGTCCTTTCCGACCCACCGTGTACTCGAACGGTTGTGACAGTTCTCCGTGGAGGTCTTCGAGAAGCGCGGACGCATATGTTCTAAGATACGACCACGCTGTGAAGAAGTCCTGATCGAAGTACAGTGTGTCTACTCCTACACTCTCGAGCTTCGGCCGCAGGTCTCGTTCGATTCTGTCACGGAAATTCTCTGGTACGAACCAGACTAGCCTGACATTCCTGTTGAGTATGTCCTGCTTCAGCAGTTCTGCATACTCAAGTATCTGTGTTTCATTGAGCTGGCCAAGCTTGACTTCAGCATAGACACGTCTGCCTTGGAGATTGTCGAAGAGCAGATCGATTCTCTTTGACCCCACAGGAGCGTTTCTTTCTCTGAAGAACGTAAGTTCTCCAAGAAGCCAGGGGTTTCCTGCCAGAATCCGTATCGCATCCTCCTCGGTACAGCTCTCAACGAACTTCTCCCAATCGCCGGCGTGGATGCCCTTGAAGCCCGAAAAATCATCGTCTGAGCGAATGAGTTTGGCTAGGTAGGCGACATTCGCCCTAAACTGTTTCTCAGCATCCTCTGGAAAATCACGATTGTGCGCAATCACATTCCGAGCCTGTTCGAGTTCTCTCAGTTTTCCCTCGAAGATGACCTTGTCGCCGAACGACGCTTGGAAGATTTCTTTCCAGTTTTCCCGCTGCAGTATTATGGACGCATAGTCGTTGAAATTGGCGAATTCAATCGGATGTAGGTACGCAGGTGTTGTCCAAGGCCATTGGCTCTCATGTTTCTCTTTGCGTCCTTCACAGTCTGTTTTGATTTTTGGTGATACCCGTGTTTTCCACCATTCTGGGTCATGCGATGAGAGCTTGTATCTGATGTACCCTCTGAGTTCCAGTTCGATCTCTCTGAGGACTTCCTGAGAAGACCTGCTGTCCATAGCCAAGGTACTCTTCCTCCAAACTCACAGCGTTGACTGCATTTCCTCTGTTCTGAGGTTGTCATCCATCTACGAATCAGAGGAAAATCACTTTCTGCACAATATGTACAGAAAGCGTCAAAGATCAGGAACCCCGCCCGTTGTTCATGGCAAGGACAGTCAAGGCCCGGCGAAAGTACGGAGCGAACTCCTTGGATCTCACGATTCCCGCGAAGTCCTGCAGGGAGCTTGACATCCGTGAGGGCGACGTGTTCGAGTTGGTCGAGGACATGAAGGGTGAACAGGCCATCCTTACCTACAAGAAGGTATACAAGTACAGAAAAGCCTCAACATGACGAGTCATAGGTCTGAACTGCCAGGCAACTCCTTCGATAGCTCTTGGCGCTCATTGTATTCGTGGAAGGCTTCCGCATCACAGCTATTCAATTGCCTTCTCCTTTGTCTGTCAAACACGCTGTTCTCGTGCTATTGAATTATGCGTATTTTGTGCAGAAACGGTATTCTGACAGGCCAAGGTTCTGAGCAAGAACGTGAAAACGTGTGAAGCTGGAATTCTTCAATTACCGTTTTGCTGACGAAGTCCTCAACAGCAATCTCTCTCTTAAGAAGGAACTCACGGCTGTACTCGAGGAGATCAAGGTATCATCCTTCGGCATATCACGACCTGAGCTGAATCAGATCACCCAACAGGAGTTGGTCAAGAGGGGGTGGCAGTCTCAGGTTCCAGCATTCGGTGCTGACGGGAGAGGTGAAACGAAACTTGATTTCGTTAAGAACCGGATTGGTGTTGAAGTCCAGCTGGGACACGCATCTTTCATCGGGATTGACCTGCTAAAATTCCAGGTCGCATCGTACGCTGGTTTGGACGTGATAGATGTGGGGGTGTACGTTGTCGTCACACAGTCACTCATTAGGACTATGATAGCGGTGGGCCAGAAATGGGAAGGAAGCCTCACGTTCGAGAAGGTGACCGCATATCTTCCTCATTTCAGAAGCGCGATCCATGTGCCAATCCTCGTAATAGGCCTAATGGAGTAACGTTCCCGGAAGGCCGTTCTGATTCCCTGGAGCGATTGCATCGGTGAATGCAGCACTGATCTACTCGTGGCTGGCCAGGGCGACATCGTTGCGTCATGAACCGACGAGCTCGCTTTTTCCAAAGTCCGCGAATCAGCAACATCTCTTCGTCACGCATTCGTAGCCGCATATCCAGCAGGGGGGTTGCGCATGCGAGAGACTGCGAATAGAGGGGACCTGCAGTCCTCCATCTCGGATTCGACCTGCCTGTTGTGTACAACTCACAGACTCTGTGTCTAGTACCATCTACCAGTGTGTTGCTGGGGTCTGTGGTGATGATTCGTGCAGGTTGCTCGTGAACAGCCAGATCTCACCCATCGGCTATGGCATTCTGAAGGGTTTTGTATTCTGACTCGACAGGCAAATCAAAGGTAACAAGGCGAATCACTGAGTGTTCTCTCTTTGTGGTATACTCTCCCAGAACCTTCAAGATCCTGTTCGATTATGATAGGGGTCAATAGCATAGTCGCGTGCAAAGCTGTCCTGGGTCTTCAACGACAGTATGCTTATAGCGGAGGCCAGAGCAGGGTCGGATCAGAAGTTCCTTCGGGGCTTGAGATACGAATCCATCCAGAGTACTCTGCTGTACTTCATATCCGTGCACCGATATCGCCAAGGGCACATTCAAAGTCCCGGGTGTTGACATCAACCCCAGTAGCATACGAGTCTTCATGATAGCTGAGGCCGCGCCTGCCGACCCGAAAGACTACTTCTACGCCGAACCCGACTCCTTCTACGCGAAGACAACTCTGGACGCCTTCAACAACGCAGGATACCACGTATCCTCGATGCAGGACATCATCGACCTCGGAGTCTACATCACCACTGCGATAAAGTGTGCAAAGACCGGCTATGGCGTTTCTCTCGCGACTGTCGAGAACTGCACACAGAGTGTCCTAGAGAAGGAACTGTCCCTCTTTCCAAACGTCAAAGTCATCCTGTTGATGGGCGATGTCGCTATCAAGGCAATGAACCGCATCGCTAAGCGAACAACCGGCAAGCCCATCATCCCAAGTGGGCCGACCTGGAAAATCCGAAAGGGAACCTACTACTTCGGAGACAGGCCTGTCATCCCGTCCTATCTCATGACGGGTAAGAGCTACGTCATTGAGAAGAGCAAACAGAAGATGATAGCGGAGGACATCAAGCGCGCGATCGACTTGGCCGGCTAGATGCTCTCTCCTTTTTCTTCCCCATATCGACGCGAAGGAATCTCTAAGGGCCCGCTAGAAACTCGATATGACCAGTGCGTGTAGGAAGTCCTCCAGTTCTCTGTTAAAGTAATCAGGATTCTCAAGATTGGGCACATGGCCCGCTCCGGGGACGATGACCTTCCTTGACCCGGGAATCATCTTGAGCATTACCTCTGCGTGTCTGAACACACGCTTTGTCTCGTTTTCTCCAGTCACGATCAGCGTGGGAACTCTGATCTCTCGCAGCGGTAGCAGTCTGAAAGAGAATTTAGCATCGATCAGCTTGACCATCTCCTGTCTGTCCATCTTCAGCTGCTCCTTTTTGAGATAGTCGCGTATCTCCGGTGCTATGGCGAAGTACTTCAAGTCCAAGTCGGCGTACGACTCGGGCGACATCCTCCTCACGGTCTTCTTCACCAGATCCGGGGGAAAAAATGTCCTCTCAATCTTCTCTCGAACGGTGAGCGAAGTTGATGCTACCGTGTCTGCCAGCACAAGACCATGGATGTCCGTCTGATACTTGACTGCATATTTCTGGGCTATCATGCCACCAAATGACTGTCCACATATGACTGGCTCTGAAATTTCCACGGCCTCAAGGAGTGAGTGGAGGTCTTCTGCAAGTAGCGCGCACGTGTACTTGTCGTCAGACCCACCTGACTGTTGATGCCCACGCAGGTCATAGGTCAGTACATTGAAGTTCTCTGAGAAGTATTCCGTCTGCGGCGACCAATTGTCATGAGAACCGGCGTCCCCGTGAATGAAGACAATCGGCGGTCCTTGTCCGTGCAGCTCGTAGTAGGTCTTGATGTTCCCTGTCTGAGCGAATGGCATGCATCTGGCTAGGATACTGCCGTATATGAAAGTTGATGATTAGTGGCATGTCAAGGCTGCAGGCGCGGAAGTAGGAAAACACCGCTGAGGACATCAAGCACGCGATTGAGCTGGCCAGCTAGACTCTCTGCATGTCTTGAGTCGTCGGGCAATGCATATTAGATACGAGTGATAGGTCCCTCGTTGCTCTCTAGATGACCTTGATTGCAGGAGGCCACTGAAAGACCTGCTCCTGATGGCACGGCCGCCCTCAAGGGCTGCACCGATCACGCCTCGGCAGCAGCAGTTGGACTCCTTCTGGGCATCGCAGAGACTCACGCGACAAGGGGTAAGAGGAATGGATAGGTCGTACGCTGCTCTCATTGTTGTGACACTCATGTTGTTTTCAGTAGGCGCACTTGTGCCGCCTTTCCTGACAGGTACTCAGACGGTCCCGGAGGGACAAGGGGCTGAGTCACTGGGCATGCTGGAAAAGGAAACACGAGAAACGGATGTGGAACTAAACACGATGCACTTCGCTGTTTCAGAATCAAGCGAGGACGGAATCTACTATGTGTGCCGCAGAGGTGTCGATGTGGTCGCCTACTTCGGGGCCTCGGAGGTCTACTATGCTGTTGGTGATACCTTCCACAGGCTTGAGTTTCCGGGTAGCAGCCAGACCATCCCTGTCGGTGAGGAACCAACGGGCTCAGTCACGAACTACATGTATGGGAACGACCCGGCCAATTGGAGGACCGGACTAAAGGACTGCGCAGTGCTCAGATACGCGGACCTCTACCCGGGAATCGATCTTGTGTACGGGTTCCTCGATGGGAACCTCAAGTACGAGTTCGTTGTCACACCCAATGCGGACCCTGGGCTGATACGACTGAGTTACCTTGACGCAGACCTGATTGATGTGCAGGAGAGCTCCGTGACCATCTGGAAGGGGGCTCTCGCGATCTCCGATCGTGGGCTCATGGCGTTCCAAGAAGACCCTGTGCCCAATACTGTCGATTGTGGCTTTCACCTTGAGGATACAAATACGGTATCTCTGAACCTCGGTCAATACGATACCTCCTGCAGTCTGGTTGTTGATCCCATGCTTCTTGCCTACAGCTCCTTCGTCGGTGGGTCGAGCGGCGATGGAGGATTTGCAGTTGCCGTTGAGGAAGGCTTCGTCTATGTCAGTGGCCGAACGTCTTCTTCTGATTTTCCGACGGTCAATGCATACCAGTCAAACTTCAGCGTGTGGACAGACTGCTTCATCATCAAACTCGCTGTTGACGGTCAGACTCTCGTCTACAGCACTTTTCTCGGAGGTTCTTCAGAAGACGGCTCATACGATATCGCCGTGGAGAACGGCTTCGCTTATGTGACAGGGTACACACGCTCTTCTGACTTCCCCACTTTCAATGCGTACGACTCGACCCGCAACGGGACATATGACTGTTTTGTGACAAAGTTGGCGGCTGACGGTCAGTCCCTCAATTATAGCACGTTTCTCGGGGGGACGGATGACGAGAGTGGACGCGGTATAGCTGTAGCTGGCGGCTTTGCCTACATAGCTGGCTACACAGGATCTTCCGCATTTCCCACTGTCAACGCATATGACTCGGTTATCGGTGGGCCTCGTGACTGCTTTGTGACCAAGTTCGCAATCGACGGCCAGTCCCTCAACTACAGCACGTTTCTCGGAGGGGCATCGTGGGAGATCGCGTACACGATTGCTGTGGAGAGCGGCTTCATCTACGTCGCAGGCTACACGAATTCGGCGGCATTCCCTACCGTTAACGCATTCGATTCGACCTTCACCGGCCTCTCCGACGGCTTCGTGACAAAGTTCTCCGCCAACGGCCAGTCGCTCGTCTACAGCACGTACCTCGGGGGGATATCAGACTATGAAGATGTGACCCATATCGCCGTCGAGAATGGTTTCGCCTACGTCACGGGCACGACGTACGGTCCGGGGTTTCCGACCGCAAACGCATATGACTCGACCGACAATGGGGGTTATGACACCTTCGTGACCAAGTTTGCGACCAACGGCCAGTCCCTTGTCTACAGCACATACCTCGGGGGATCATTGGAGGACCGCGTTCGGAGCATCAGTGTGGAGAACGGTTCAGCATACGTCACGGGCAGGACATTCTCTTCTGGATTCCCTACCGTCAATGCATACGACTCCAGTTACAATGGGGCGAGCGACTGCTTCGTGACTGAGTTCGCAGCTGATGGGCAGTCCCTCATTTACAGCACGTTCCTGGGAGGGCCAGGCGACGATGAGGCAATGGGCGTTGCTGTGGAGAGTGGCTTCATTTACCTCGCCGGTTTCACAATCTCTCCTGACTTCCCGACTGCTAATGCGTACGACTCAACGCCAAACGGAGGCGGCGACTGCTTTGTGGCAGTCTTCTCTGACGACAAGGACATGGACGGGCTCTCTGACTGGGGAGAGGGAGTGCACGGCACGAATCCGTTCTGCATCGATTCTGACAATGACAACTTCCTCGACGGATACGAGGTTGCGTACGGCTCCAATGCTACTGACCCGACGTCCTACCCTGGCATACCGCAGGCATGGTATGACACTATCTACGAGGACCTGGATGGTAATGCGACTCAGTTGGAACTGGTGGTGGCACTTGCCACTCAGAACAGTGCGCGTCTAACACAGCTCAATGCAAGCTACATTGGTGACATGAACGAGATCCGGGCAGTGCTCGACAAGCTTGGGGTCACCGTGGGCGATACTGACTACGACGGGCTGGACGACCTCGATGAGATAGCTCTGGGCACCAACCTCCAATGCATGGACACAGACTGTGACAACCTGAACGACGCGTATGAGGTCAAGATCGGCACGGACCCGACGGACGACGATAGCGACAATGACGCATATCTTGACGGTGCGGAGGTGATGGCGGGGACCAATCC
>Ga0315291_10000446_pt1 | contig 54419 bp, 63 predicted proteins | sample YL17G12_20_MG_FD_203070 | JGI IMG/M metagenome (GOLD analysis project Ga0315291, IMG submission 203070) | Sediment microbial communities from Yellowstone Lake, YNP, Wyoming, USA - YL17G12_20 | ecosystem: Environmental > Aquatic > Freshwater > Lake > Sediment | place: USA: Wyoming | collected... | reverse complement strand
ATGAGCGGCAGGCGAAGACGCAGAAGGGCATCTGAGCGTAGGCTAGCGAACCCAGCTAGGCGAACGCCTATTGCGATTGCTGCCATAGTCATCATCGTACTGATTGCTTTGGCTGTTGGGTTGGCCCGAATCGTTGGACGGTGACCCTACCGGCCCCCTGTCGAACTCCACCGTATCCCCCTCTGTATCCAAGCTGAGGTTGGGGCTGGTAGAATGTTGCAGGGTGCGACCTGTCTTATACGCGGGCTGAGAGCGCCTACTGCAGAATGAACGGAAGTATTACCCCTGTCAACCCAAGGATGATGCTGCCAAAGATTACCGTCAAAGCCAAGACTTCCGCTCTCCTCCTATGGTTCGGATGATAGCGGTATATGTACCAGAAGAATGCCCAAGATGGCGCCTTCTCTATACGGAACTCCTGCAGGAGATATTCAGCAATCATGCTGGACTTCAGGCCCAGCATGTCTCTGAGATGCGAGTTGATATGGATACGTCTTGTCTGCACTGACCCAACTTCATCGTCATTGCCTCTAAGACGGCAGACTACGCTCTTGTCCGCAGCAACAAAAGTCAGTTTCACCCAATCATCCCATTTGATGCCATGGGGCCTGTTGTGCATGCTCATGCGAGCACACAAGTCCATCTGGTCACTGGTGGGAGCTTCACGAACAAAAAGAAGCCGCTTTACGCTTGCCATGGCTACAGTGTCCTATTCCTGTAATTGACAATGCCGCCTGGCTGCTGTGCAGCAGAGGATTGCATCATCGAGCGAACTGTATCATCCGTCCAAGAACACTGTCAAACCTCAGCTTGGATACACAGGAGGACAATCAGCTGTCCTACAAGTCAAGAGGTGGTGCGGGGACATCAACTGGAATTCTGCGTGGTGGCGTCGGCGTTGTGAATCCCCAGACCGCCGGGCTGCTCTGCATGCTTTCTGCTTCTAGCTTTCGCATCTCTCGCAGCCGGTCAGCATCTACTACCTTCTTGCCCAGGCAATTTGGACAGGCGATGAACCCTCTCCCCTCCCAGCAGTCTTGGCACTGACCAACGACCACGTAGGATGTATTGCGTATCTCGCGGGTCCCCTGGCATACCGGGCATACTATGACACCCTTTGCTCTGCATCTAGCACAGGGTTCCATTCCCATGGATGACTCTGGTGCTTTCTGAGACCGAAGAAACTCATCCTTCACAAGACGGGCATAGGAAACAGCACAGCCAACCTTGTTGGCTATGATAGTTGGGCTGGTCTCGCCCTGCTTCAGGAGTAGTATGACCTTGTCCTTCTTGGGCGATGTTCCACTTGCCATAGAACTGCCTCCCTTGGTGAAGGTGGATTCCACTGCGACATTGTACCATCTAACCACAACTTGAATACAAGGGAAAACAGGTTGGCATCCTGGCTGGAAGCCCGCCGGATGATCCCAAAGCAAATGTCTGAATTACTCTGTAGTATAAGTAATTAAGGATAATTCAGACATTCCAACGCCGGAGAGGGCTGCAGAGACTGGGGTATCAAGCAGAGACGCAGGATAAGGGAAGGGGCCACATCAAGTGGCCCCGCTGTGAGCGTACAAGCCTAGACCTTACCGATGCGGAATACAGTGGTCTTGCATTTCGGGCAGGTGCCCTTGGTCGCGGGGCGCTTGTTCTTCATGACGACTTGCTTTGGATTCTGGACCTCAACCTTCTTCTTGCACTTCACGCAGTAAGCCTGTGCCATTCTTTCCAGCCTCCTCTTACTAAGATTTGCGCTGAGGCTATCACATACGTGAGTGTGCGTCAATACATCGGTGTACATCGGTGAGGAAGACGGAACGGCGCCTGGTCGCCGGCAATAATGGGTGGTCAGAAACCACGCTTGAGGCCCACGCTCAAGCCGTGAAAACAATAAACGAACGATTATTCTCTCCCCCTAGTACAAGACTCCCTGCCTGTGATAATTGAGCAGGTTAGATGCGCCTCGAACTAGACCTCAATAGGGTTTCTGGTGGAGGCGGGGAGAGTCGAACTCCCCCTGAAACACGAACTGCAGCTCTGCGTAGTGTCCGACCTTGGGACGGGCAGATCAGTCGGTAAGGTCTTGGAGGTGGTGTACGGGTTGGCCCTCAAATCTCTGGTTGCTTTCGTGACGCCTTCCAGGCGTCCAGAGTTCCTATCATCAGAGCTTACCGAAGGCGATAGTCAATTCATCGCCCTCTCTCAGAGGCTTAGTGAATTGATCTGGCGGTATCTTCTCCCGCATCTCCGGGTCATTGACGAAGAACCATATAAGCGGTAGCAGGTTGCCTTTCTTGTCGTAGGCCCATTGCCTCATGGATGGATATCGCTCCAGCATAATCTGCAGGCACTCTAGGGGATTGGCCGCCCTCACTTCGAACACTTCGGGCTCTTCGACGAGCTGGCTCAGCTGGCGAAGAGTAGGAGATATGGTGACTTTCACTCTTGCCTTCATGCTCTTCCTCCCACATCAAACGCTAGCAGTACCCCCGTTTGCCAGCATGTCATCTGCTGTGATTACATTCTACTATCGAACTCGGCCTTCATGCCTCTGCAAGCCTGTCTAAGGTTTCTTGGAGGGCTGAACTTTCCCCTCCATATTCATCAGATGATAACGCTTCACTGATCGAACACCCTGTTCCAGGCAATTCATGACAGCCAAGAGTCTCTGGCCGTCTTCAAGCAGCCGGGGATCCAGAATTGCGTTCCGGCCAAGAAGCTGCTGCATAGACTCGACTGGGAAGACCACTCTACCCCATTCCATGCTGCGCTGTCCGCAGGCATCAAGGGCTTTCGAGAGAAGAAGACCGGCATAGGTCAATGGTGGCCCTCCGGTATCGTTTTCCTGGTTCCATTGTCTGTCCATATCGATAGCGCCCTTAACATCTTGCGCCGTCATGGCAGAAACCTCTGAGGCACTAGTGCAGAGGCACTTGTTGATGACGCTCAGCACGCTAGAGGCGGCGCTTTCATACTCAATCCTTCTGTCATCTCCAGTCAGCCGCGGTTGCCGTTCGACGCCCCCGAGCCAGGCTGAGATCATGTGAAAAGTGCATACCTTGATCAACGAGAGAGTCTTCTGTTCATCACTTTTGCCCCACGCGCTCTTGACCAGGTCGATTTCCCTGACCAGTGCCTGCGCTGCTGAGCTAGCTCCACTGAGCCGTGCCATGTGAGCCATGTATTCATAATGATCGGCTATGTACCCCTTTATTTTGTACTTCTGGCGAAGCAGTTCCGAGATTTCGTCTGTGGCATAGAGGAACAGACGTTTGGTATACCGTTGCGGGGTCTCGTCGAACAGCGGTGGACACCAAGATGACATTAGTGCCTCCTTTCAAGGTATGTCACGTACTCTTCGACCATGACGCGAACCGACCAACCCTCTTTGAGCCATCATGGGCACTGAACAACGCCTTGTGCCCACAAGCAACCACCGCAGGTGGGGAAGGCATTGGCAAAGCAGTCCTCCTCGTTCTTTTCCACTTGTTCACAGCCGCCGCAGCGTGTGCAGGGAGGGAAATCAAAAACCTGGACGCGTTTGCGGAAGGCAACATGCTCTGGCGCATGCCACAGTTCAGCCAGGCTGTGCTCCGTTACGTTGCCGATCGTCCAGTGCCGAGAAAAACGCTCACTCTGCATAAGGAAGCTCACGTGGCTATGCAGCAGCGGCAAACATGGACTAAGACTGCCATCCCAACCGACTGCCCCGGCCCCACCCTCTATGAAAGGACACCGATCACCTGCCGTTTGTGGGTTGTGCATAGCCAGAGTCAAGTTCAAGCTGCCCATTGCCTCGCGGAGGGGTTCGCGCGTGATCTCGCTTTCCTCTATTCTGGGCAGGCTCAGGCGTGGATAGCCGTTATTCCCCAATACGTTGGCGTACAGAACCTCGTCCCGCATTTCCGCAGTGTAGGGCAAGACGTTCGTCACCATGAACCGCTTGGCACCCAGTTTCCGTCCCAGTCTCAGTACCGCCGGCAGGTCGCGGACGTTGCGCTTCATAGCCACGAATTCGATGCCTAGTTGGGCAGTGAATCTCGGAACGAAGATGCATCCGCCGCAAGAACCCTCGGTTCTCATAATCCTGCAGAATTCGGTGACATTCTCGATCACCTGGGGCAACTCTGCTCCCAGGCGGATGTCAGCGTAGCTCTCGGGGGTGGCTCCATCGAGGGACACCCACAGCACGTCAATCCCGGCCGTCAGCAGTCTTCTCGAGAGGTCTGCGGTAAGCAGAGTTCCATTGGTGATCAGTTCCACGTGCGAGCCAAGCTGTTTGGCCCGAGCCACCATATCGACGATCTTGGGATGGTAGAGGGGTTCTCCAAATCCGCCGAGGAGGACCGAAGGTGGTGGTGAGAAGGTGTGCAGCCCTTCGATGACACGGTCGAAAACCGTGTCAGACATTGTTCCCAGAGGCTCATCCCAGACGTTGCGGATGCATGTACGACACTCTAGATTGCAGCGGTTGGTCGGTTCTATGTACAACTTGGCTAGACGTGTTGGACGCACCAGTCTGAAACTGTTAGCATCCTCATCAACAAGTATGCGAGTGCCTGCCTTCACCCCATAACGGGATAAGAGCTCTGGCGGGAGTACCAGTCGCCCATCACTTTCCAGGTGTGCGTAGAGATGTCTCTTCATTTCTGCCATATTCAATTCACCATGCCTTCTCCTCTGAGGGAGACCAGTGACCATCCATACCTGCTTCTTCCTGGTTCATCAGGTGCGTCTCGTGTCAGCCGCCACCCTTTGGACACGAGACAGAGACCGTTGCGGTCTCGGTCTTCCATGACAACTTACGCTGGAAATAGAGCCCCACATTCACCAACGCAAGAAGGGCAGGCACTTCGACTAATGGTCCAATGACAGCCGTAAACGCCTGCCCTGAGTTAAGGCCAAACACACCCACAGCCACGGCGATTGCCAGTTCGAAGTTATTGCCGGCGGCGTGGAAAGCGATGGTTACGGTCTTGGCATATTCTCCACTCAGCTTCCTTCCCATATAGAAGGAAACGAACCACATGATCGCGAAGTAGATAAGCAAAGGAACGGCCACCTTCAACACATCTAGTGGCAACTGAACAATAATCTCGCCCTTCAGCGAGAACATGACTATGATCGTGAAGAGAAGCGCGATCAACGTTATGGGGCTGATCTTCGGAATGAACTTGGTCTCGTACCATTCCTTGCTTCTCACTCTCATGAGGATAAACCGGCCAAGCATGCCCCCGAAGAAGGGTATCCCCAAATATATGAGAACACTCTGAGCTACCTGCCATAGAGAGATTTTTACTGTCATCCCCTCCAGACCGAACAACGGAGGCAAGATGGTGACGAAGAGATAGGCGAATATCGAGTAAAAGACCATCTGAAAGATTGCATTAAAAGCTACCAGGCCTGCGGAATACTCATTGTCTCCCCGAGCCAGTTCGCACCACACGATAACCATGGCAATGCATCGTGCCAGACCTATCAGAATGAGGCCAACCATGTATTCAGGCATAGGCCAAAGGTAGCCAAGGAAGAGAATCGCCAGCACAAACATGAGTATCGGGCCAATAACCCAGTTCTGGACTAGTGATAGTGCCAGAACGCGCCAATTACGAAAGAACTTGGGTAGCTCCTCATACTTCACCTTGGCCAGCGGCGGATACATCATCAGGATCAGACCAATAGCGATAGGGATGGACGTTGTTCCCACCGAGAGACGACTGATTACGTCTGCGGTAGCTGGGACAAAGTACCCCAGACCAACTCCGAGTACCATTGCCAGAATAATCCATAAGGACAGAAAACGGTCAACAAAGGAAAGCCTTGGTCCACACGATGCAGGTATCTGATCACTCATCAATGCTCCTCTTCATCTGAAGGACTTGAATAACTACTAGTTATCTTTGATGAACGCTTGAACTGGATCGGCCATGGCCAGAAAAATCCGAAGAGTGAGGAAGCGGTCGAGAAAAGAAAGCCTGGTGACTACACCCTTCGGCTCATTATTCTTCATTCGCTACCCTCCCACCGGCAGCGATTTGCCTGAACTCTGAGTGTTTGGTTTAGATTCACGTCAAGTCCTACTTGCCAGAGCCTCATCAAGGGCGGCCATTAAGGCATCCCTGTCCTCAGCCCCGGCGAAGTGTTGGGGATACTCAACGTACCCTTTCTTGTTCTTGCCTTCTATGATGAGCAATGTCGGGAAGTCGGTGACATCGAACTTGTCGGCAGCCTCCGGCCATACCCCGGAGTCAATCCGTTCGAAGTAGACGGACTGACCGTATCGCTCTGACAGTTCCATGACCATTCGGAACTCGTCCAGGAAGTCGCCGGGATCGCCTTTCCAGAAGAACACGACCACAACGGCGTCATCCTCCAAGGCGCTGTCGATGCCCTCCTGCCAGGGACTCTTCTCTTTCGGGACAACGGAGAAGGTCACCACCATGGCCACAGCGATTACCACGGCACCTAGCGCAATGGAGGCAGCCTTTGGCAAGCGGAGCCTCTCTAGTCTCAACACATTTCCAATTCCCAGCACCCCGGCCCTTCTTCTCTGGTAGATGAGCAGCCCGGCCACAGACAGCATGACGAAATCAACAATCAGGGAAGTAGTGTGGCTCATGTTGATCAGATTTCCCAGGCAACCGCAGGCTTCCCCCACGTCACGAAAGAAGCTGGAGACGTTGCCCACCACGAAAGTGAGTGTCATGAGGATGCAGATCGTAGAGGCGAATGTGGGGAATATGCCCAGCACCAGACACCAGCCAACGGAGAGCTCCACCCAGGGAAGCACCGTCCCGAAGAAGTCGGCAAGGGCCACTGGCAGCATATGATAGTTCTGAACAGCGTCGATGAACAGATCCGGGTGCTGAAGCTTGGCGAAGCTTGATATGATGAACAGGGTACCGAGAGCCACTCGTAGAACAGTCAAGATGCCAATGGCCAAGGTATTCCATCTGCCCTCTATCTTCATGATGCTCCCTTCAAATGCCCCTCTGCTTTGTGTTACTCGTCATGTCTGGTTGTCATTCCAACAGCTTGGCCAGTGACGCTCGATCAGCGGCAAACTCAGGCTGCTGTAGGATGGGACAACCTTCAAGTGCTACCTTCTTCCTGGCGAGGTCAATGGCAAAAGCCAGACAGGTAGACTTACCGCACTTCTTGCAGTTGGTTCTGGGCAGGAACCGGTTTAGCACAAACCCCATGTTCAAACTCGTCTTGCCCGGTTGGGTTACCGATGGTGGCTGAGTCAACTTCGACGCGATCTGGTGGAACATTGGGGGTTCAGGATAGGCCCCAACGTCGTGCAGCGTGTAGCCCATGAAAGCGACAGGTTCCTCCTGAAAACAGCTCCAGATAGCTTTCTCAATGGTCTTCGGGTCAAGACCTGGTTGATTCTTATCCCTTTCCCCTGGCTGGCATAGGAGGTTGATGATGGCCACGATCTGGGACCTGAACCTGTCTATCACCTCCAGGGGGATATTGTGCAGATACGGCGTGGGTGCTTGGGAGCCTATGATGACCTTCTTGTCATCCACCCCATTTTGCTTCAGTGCCAACAGTGATTCACCTGGTAGGTGGCCGGGAGACTCTCTGCCGCAGAGTACCAGGTAGCGTATGTTGGGGTTGGCCACCACATTGCAGACAATCTTCTCCAGGCCGATGTTCTCGGTTTGCAGCATACCCGATATGGCCGCTCCGGCATCGACGCCGGCCACGACCATCTCATTCAGCTCAGATGGAATGCTTGAGTCGAAGGTGGCCAGAATGACACAGACGGCGACGGGAGAGTTGTCATTGCCCCTCAGGTAGCGGCCTTGTTCCGGTGGGTATCCGTCCGCTGGTTTCACTTTGAGCACAGCCTTGTCCTACACTCTCTCCGTCAGGCCTCTGTAGACTGTCTTCCCTCTCACTCTGGGGATCGCTTTCTCGTTCAGCTTCGTGAGGGAGGCCACAATCGCATCCAGGTCCTTGATAGGAAAACCCAGCACGCACTCGCTCTCACCCAGATCCGTGGCCTCCCGGCAGCCGTAACATCCCAGAGAGGCATTCATCCTTTGCTGCAAGAATGGCATGATAGTGACATCGACGCAGGTGGCTTGCAGGATAGCGGTACTGAAATTCAGCCGACCACCGGTCTCGTGGACGTTGGCCAGAGCTACCCACATCAGGTGTTCGGGAGCCGACTCAATGACTACCACATCCGGCTCAAAGGGTGACACGGCTAGCGGACAACAGGCCACCATCTTGTACCGGCCCATTTCCAGCCGGGGCATGGTGCTGAGTGTATGGCTCGCGGCCGCAGGGCTCCCGAAGATTCCCATGGCCGCCGGCATCTCTCCGGAAGATAGCTTGACCGGAGGTTCCTTGAATCCCAGAGCCCACGCTGCTGCTGGGCAGGCAATGTTGTCTGCTGTGAGCAGAAGCCTCTTCCCGTCCCTGGCACCCATGAGCACCTGACAGTAGCGCTGCTTGCCGGGCATCTCGAAGCCATCCAGGGCAACCGCTTCTTCAAAGAACTTCACGGCTATCGGCTCATGGGTTAGCCCTAGAATGGTCTTCAGATTCGATGCTGATGCTTCCAGGTCCATTTCTCCTCCACAACAGCTGGCGCCAGGTCACCAGAAGAGAGTAACGATCAGATACACACCGGCGCCTATCAGGAACACTCCCCCGACTTTCTTTGAATAGTTCGAGAAATTGGCGATGCCTTTGGAAGCCAGCACTCTCTGTGCAAAGCCCGCTGATATGCCGGCGCCCAATACCAGGATCCAGTGCCCCAGGGCATAGCACAGCAGCAGACCACCACTGTAGGCGATCTTCTTCTGGGTGGCGGCAAAGGTCAATATGACCGCCAGCACCGGCGTGGCACACGGAGAGGCGACGATGCCAAAGAAGAGCCCCATGAGGAACGCTCCCAGCAATGCCTTGCGCTTCGGCATGAAACGCTGCGATATGCCAACGTTGAACTTGAATACGCCGAGCAGAAACAGTCCCAGAATGATAGCCACCGGCGGCAGGACATACTTCCAGAAGCCACCGACATCCCCGAATAGTCTGCCCAGGGCTCCTGCTATGACACCCAGGATGGTGAAGGTTATGGTAAGGCCCAGGGTGAAGACCAGTGAGTACTGAATGGCCTTCTTTGGCGAACCCTCCGAGTAACCGCTGACGAATCCGATTACCAGCGGAATCATGGCCAGGACACAGGGACTGGCGCTGGAGATGACTCCGGCCAGGAAGCAGGCCGGAAAGGCTACCCAGCCATGATTCTGGATTACGTTGGAGAGAGACTCCAGCCACGCGTCCACTACAGCAACCCCAATTCCTCTAGACGAGTCAGGATATCCTCCTTGGGCCAGAATCCGACATGCCGAAATACCTCCTGACCGCCGCTGTCAAAGAACACCTGTGTCGGCATATAGACGATCTTGTACTTCGCGGCGATGCTTGTGTGGATGCGAACATCAGTGAAAGAGAGGTTCAGCTTGTCTCCATGCTCCGCTATCAGTTCCTCCAGGACCGGCTTCATTCTCTTGCACGGGATACAGGTGGCTGCTCCGAACTCGGCTACAGTCGGTTTTCCATTGCTCAGTGCCTCTTCCAGCGGAGTCGCGCCCACCCACTCGCTGCTGTCACCCCTGGAGCAGGCAACAGAGAGTACCAGCGACGCCATAAGGCAAACCAGAAGAACAAGACTTATGCCCGCTTTTGTTCTAGTCATCGCACGCTACACTCCCATTCCGGCCAACCGCTCGACCATCTCATCTCTGGTGGAGCGACCCACAATTCGTTCCACCTCTGCTCCGGTGCTGTCAAAGTACACCTGCGTTGGTGTCAGCGTGATTTCATATTGATTGAAGAGATCCTTATGTTCACCAGTCTCAATGATGAGGATGTTGTATGTGCCATCGTAATCTACGGCCAGTTCCTCTAGCGTGGGCGTGATAGTCTGACAGCAGTCATCGCCGACGAATCCGGCCAGCGTCGGCTTGCCACTGGCCAGAGCCTCCTCCAGTTCATTTGGAGTGGAATTGTCCGAATTGGCACTGTCCTTAGAGCAGGCTGTCGATAGCATTACCAGCGCCAGAAGGGCCAGTAGAATAGGAAGCAGCCTTATGAATGCCCCAAGCTGCACTCTGTTGGCTGTGTTGCTCATCCCTCGCCCAGCTACAGTCCTCATGATCTTGCCTCCTCGGGTGACTTCTGTTCTTGAATATCCTGTGCCCAACAGCCCTGCCATCTAGACACATGGCGCGGCTCGCTCTGCAAACGACGCATCAAAACAGGGGATGCAGACATTCTATGTGCCCCTCATAGATACCCCAGGAGCTTCGCCACGATCTGAGCCGCGAGCACCAACATTATGAGGCCAAGCCCCGCCTTCATCCATCTGGCCTTGAACCGCATGCTTATTCGCGCCCCGAGATTCCCTCCGATGAGGACGGCCACTCCGGTCACCGCAATCAATGGAACATCGATTCTATGAGATGTCGCATGGCCGATTATTCCCGAGAGTGCTGAAAAGGAGATAATGAAATGCGAGGAACCTGCTGCCCACTTCGTTGGCCACTTACAGACGTAGACCATGAAGGGAACGATCAGTACGCCACCGCCCACTCCCAGTAAGCCGGAGATAATTCCAATGGCGAAACTGACAGACACTATGAGCGCGTACATGGCAACGGACAGGTTTCGCGGAGGCTTCTCCTCGTCCTTCGCCTTCCCCTTTTCCCAGTAGGTATAGATCATCCTCGCTCCCAGAACGACCAGGAAGACCACGAACAACCATAGTAAGACGGCGGTGTTGACAGACTTGGACAGAGCTCCTCCCGCAAAGGCGCCGATACATATACCCGGCACGAACGCCAGGGACGCTCTGAAGTCGATCATCTTGTTACGATAGAAGATGTAACCCGCAGACACCGATGTTATCAGGTTCAGCACCAGGGAAGTGGAAGTGGCCAGTATTGCTGCGTATCCAAACAGGATCAGCATCGGGGAGTATACCGACCCTCCCCCCTGGCCAAACATCGAGAATATCATGGCTATGATGAAGGCCAGGATGACGATTAAGACCAGCGTGACGTCAAGGTCCATGGTGTTGATCGCCTGCCACTTACCACTCAGGCATCGGGACTTGATTTCGTGTACCCGGAGCACGGGATGCACACAGGCTTCCCATCCCTGGTTCGTAAATACCGTTCAAAGACATATTCACCGCACATGCTGCACTTGGCTTTGTTGAACGAGCCCTTGACCGGAGTGAACTTGAAATCAGGTTTGGGTTCAACCTTGAGCATGAAGTCATCTGATTGCCCATATACCCAGCTAATGACCTCTTCCGTAACTGGTTGCGGGATCTGAGATGGCTCGGTACCACGCTTGCGATAGGCGAAGAACTCGAACTTGGCCATCTCGTCCATGAAATCAGGTTTCAGAGAGTAACGGACAGCTTCCTTCTTTGGATGATAGAAAGTACACGCGAGTTTGCCGTAGAAAGTCTTGGCGATGAGTACCTTGCCATATGTGGCGCCGGTGGCTATCTGTATCCCGTCCACCATGCAGGTCTGCGGGTGCCCCTCGCCGATTTCAGGAAACACGAAGAAGCCATGGTCCTTCTCACGTTCTACGGCGAGATATTCCATTGCCAGCTTGCCCATCCGATGGCCAATGGGCATAGATGGGCAACGGTGACCGTGAAACTCGAATGCCCATTCTGCGGGAATATGTTGACTAGTCATGTCCTTCATCCTCCTTTGTTTAATTGGTCCCTCGGTTTGCCCTGGAGCAAAGTACTAGCACAATCGACTCAAGTCGTCGGCCGTAGCATGGCTCATTGCCGCTATCACGAGCGGCTTCGCTCTACGACCCTCAGCCGCAGCCAGGCCCGCATCCCGAAACCGTCTGAGACTGGTCGACCTCCGCCGGAGTTTCCTTGTTGGGATTGGGCCGTCCCTTTGTCGGCATAGCCGGTCGTGCCTGGTAATCACGGATTCTCTGGATTACCTCCTCGTTCTTGGGTAGGCGACCGCCCTCTTTGCGATTGGAGTAGATGACCCACTCGTCGATGTACACATCGAAGATGCCGACGGGTCCCTTCTTGAGCTTCGCTTCAATGCTGAATTCCTTTTTGATGGCGGCCGCCAGACCGGTGGCCGTACGAAGGAAGCCTCACTCGTGGCAATAGACGATCTCAACGCTCTTTGGCTGACGTATCTTGCGACTCTTGCTCATGGTATCCCCCCTTCTTAGATTGCATTCACTCTTCCAGAACAGCCTTCACAATAAGGTCTTTGGCCTTCTTCACTTCATCGTCGGAAATGTATTCCATGACACCCTTGATTCCCTTACCGATGTCCTCGCTGAGACTCTTCTTCTTCATGCCTATGTCTCTGGTGAGCACAATGCTGCTCGTCGGCTTGAATCCGGCCTGCTCCACAATCTTTCGACTGCACTCAAAGGGACAGCCATCTACAGTGATGACCTTTTTCGCCGCTCGGGTCTTGCCCAAGACGGGCTTCACATTGGTTGGCAGTCCCCCCAAGCACATAATGGCCGCCTTTTCCAATCCTAGTTCTTTGACTGCCTCCAAACAGGCCAGTCCACTGGTTATTCCGGTGTTGGACGCTCCACCGAAACAGGAGAAAACGGCGTTCTCATGGGTATTGACACCTGCTTCCCACTGTTGCTGCTCTGACATCACACCTCCGATTCATCGACTCGTTTGCCTGAAGCTGAAAACAAGGTGTCTGCTACTTCTTCTGGCCGCGCTCCTCTTTCTCCAGTCCGTTGATGATGAACTGGGTGACCTCAGCCTTGCTGGGCACCTTGCCCGAGCAGACCAACTCCTCGTTGATCACTAGGCCCGGTGTGGTGAGGACATGATAGTCCATGATCTTCTTAATGTCCTTCACCTCTTCAACAGTGGCATCAATGGCCAATTCCTTCACTACGTCTCTTGCAACCTGCTCCAATTGATGACACTTCGCACAACCAGTTCCCAGGATCTTAATCTTCATGTGGCTACCTCCTTTTGACTACAAGATGGCGTTGAATAGGAAGCCGATGATTATTATGCCTATCGCGACCACGCCGACGAACACGGCAATGAGCTGCCACTTGAGTACCCGACGCAAGATCAGTGTCTCAGGAAGGGACAGTCCAATGACAGCCATCATGAAGGCCAGCGCTGTGCCCAGTGCAGCGCCTTTCTCTATGAGGGCCTGGACTACCGGGACAATACCGGCCGCATTGGAATACATGGGCACACCGATCAATACCGCTGCCGGGACACTCCACCAAGCGCCTTTCCCCATGAATCTGGCCAGCACACCTTCCGGCACGTACCCGTGAATGGCGGCGCCAACGCCGATTCCGATTAGAACGTATGGCCAGACCTTGCTGACAATATCACGCACGGCGTTCAGGCCGTAGCGGATCCTGTCCTCAAGGGTCATGTTTGGTGCTATGGCGTTGGCCTGAGCCATCTGGATTTCAGAAACCCAGCCCTCGATGTACTTTTCCATCTTGAGTTTGCCTATCACCCATCCGGCGATGATAGCTATGGCCAGCCCGGTGGCCACATAGATCAGACCAATGCGGAAGCCGAACAATCCAATGAGTAGAACCAGGGCCACCTCATTGATCATCGGAGAGGCGATCAGGAAGGTGAATGTAACACCCAGAGGGACTCCGGCTTCCACAAAGCCAATAAAAAGTGGGACGGCCGAGCAGGAACAGAACGGTGTCACCACGCCTAGGCCACCCGCAAGCACGTTGCCCACAATCTGACGTTTTCCAGCTAGAATCTGGCGTGTTCGCTCCGGGGTGAAAAAGGACCTGATGATTCCTACCACGAAGACGACCATGGTCAGAAGGAGTATCACCTTCGGTGCATCATACAGAAAGAAGGCGACACTGCTGCCGAGATGGCTTGAAGGTTCCAGCCTGAACACGTCATAGGTCAGGAAATTGGCCACTCTCTGCAGCACGAGGTAAAGAAACAGCCAGACGGCAAACCCAATGCCAAGAGTGACAAGAAGCTTCGCTCTGTTCGGTCTATTAGCAGTGGCGATTCCAGAAGAACTGGCGCTGCAACCGCATGCCTTGTCTTGCTTCATGTAGAGCCCTTTCGCCTCTTGCCTATATGCGCATTACCGCAAAGAGTTGCCGAAAAAAAAGGTGCTTATCGAGCGCATGTCTTGACACATCCAACCCGTTCTGCTGTCTTCAGTCGCTTGCGGTCCAAAGCGGCCATCTCGTCGTCTTCCAGCGATTTCCTCACCGCCTCCACGAGCGAGGAATAGTATTCCTTCATTCCATCTCGGTCTATGGAGTAAAGCGACCAGAGGCCCTCCCTCCTCATTTTGAGGAAGCCGGCGTCATGCAGTATGCCGAGGTTGCGGGAAGCCCTGGTCTGGGAGATACCCAGCGCCTGCATCACCTCACAGACACAGCACTCCCTCTCCAGCAGGACATTGAATATCCTCAGCCGGGTCTCGTCCGAGAGAGCTTTCATTGCTTTCGCCAATTCACGCATGTTGGAGCCTGTGTAGCAAAAATGTTATATGCGCTTTGCCGCCTACATTTTACCAGATGGTTACCATTTGTCAAAACCACGAATTGACTCATAATAACTGTTACCGAAGTTGGTATCGTTGCCTCAGAACAAGTGTTACCGAAATGGGAGGTGGCGATGACCAGAGTGGGTATCAAGGAGTACGTGGATGCCCTGAGAGGGAGATACTTGAGGGGTTCGAAGAAGGAGAAGGGCAAGGTACTGGATGAATTCGTGCGTGTGGTGGGGTGTCACCGCAAGTCTGCCGTCAGGCTTTTGGGGCACAAGAAGAAGATGAACCATCGAGGAAAGCGGGGGCGCACCAGAATGTACAAAGGCGAAGTGGTCGATATTCTCAGGATAGCTTGGGAGGCGACTGACCATCTCTGCTCCAAACGCCTGTGAAGAGCGAGCGGCTGTGGGACTCTTAGGGCGTACCCCATTGGTTCTGCAGATGGGTTATGTTTGGACTTGGGGGCAAATGTTTCGGCTCGGTGAAGGCTGTCAGGCGAGGGGTCGAGAACTGAGATCTCGGGCTATCTAAGCGGGAAGACAGGACTTCTTGCCTTATGATCACGCGGTCTAGACGGGGAGATGGAGGAGAGAGCCTGTCTCAGAATTCAATCGTGGTGGTAGAATTGGGCCAATTCCAGGTAAGGAGGTGAGCCTGATGCCACTACGTCCGTTGAATCGTGAACAGGCCTGGTTATTGCCGCCAACCCTGGGAGAACTGATTCCCGACGATCATCCGGCGCGCTTTGTGGCGGCGTTTGTGGATTCACTCAACCGGGCAGCATGGGTCGAATTGGGGATTGGGCCGGACGGGGATCCACTGGGCGCTCCGGCCTACCATCCCAGAGCATTGCTCAGCGTATGGCTGCATGGCTTCATGACAGGGATACGCTCCTCTCGCAAGCTGGAGGCGGCTTGTCGAGATCAAGTGCCCTACCTATGGCTAACGGCATGGCAGCATCCAGACCACAACACCCTCTGGCGATTCTATCAGGCCCACCGAGAAGCGATGCGGAGACTACTCAAATTCACTGTGGCTACTGCCGTGGAATTGGAACTGATTGACCTGGCGGTGCAGGCCCTGGATGGGACGAAGGTAGCTGCCAATGCTGCAGGGGATCGCACCTATGACGCTGCTGGGCTCCACCGATTGCTTGAGCGTACTGAGGTAGCTATTGCCGAGTTGGAAGCCCAGAATGAGGGAGGCGACGATCCACTACCTCCTCGGCTCCCGAAGGAACTCCAGCAGGCGCAGGCATTGCGACAGCAAGTCCGGGATGCCATGAGTCGCCTGGCCCAGCACCAAACCATGTCAAAGGTGAACCTGACCGACGCCGACGCACAACTCATGAAGGCCAGGAGCGGGATCATCATTGGCTACAATGCCCAGGCGATGGTGTCGCCTTTGAACCAGCAGGCAGGGAAGGGAAACGGCATGCTGATTACGGCTGCCGAGGTGGTGAACTCAGCGGCTGACTCAGGCCAGTTGGTCCCTCTGATGGAGCAGGCCGAAGACCTAACTGGGGAGCGTGCCCAAGTCACTCTGGCTGATGGTGGTTATCATACTGCCGCCAACTTGGAAGCGGGCAAACGTCGGGGCCAGACGCTGGTGATGGCGGAACGCTACCAAGCCAAAGTGCAAGATCCCTACTTCAAGGACCAATTTGCGTACCATATGGCGACAGACAGCTACCTCTGCCCTCACGGCCATCGGCTTCCTTTCCGTGGGTTACGCAAATCCCAGCTCACTGGTTCGCGGTCAATCCGATTCTACCGTGCCTCGAGGACAGCCTGCCGCACTTGTTCGGCCTTCGGAGTCTGCACCAAGGACAAACATGGGGGACGGGCCCTCTGGATCGGGCCTTCCGACGTGTTGTTGCGCCAACATCGGCAGTGGATGCGAACAGACGAGGCGCAAGGTTTGTATGCCCGGCGAAAGGAGTTGAGCGAACCCACCTTCGGTATTCTCAAAGACCAGCTTGGAGCACGGCGGTTCCTGCTGCGCGGATTGGCCAACGTCCGGGCGGAATTTGCCCTCCTGGCCACCGCTTTCAACCTTCGGACACTATGGCGAATTTGGGTGCGGCTACCGAGGCAGTTCTGGGGGAGCAGAATTGCAGTGCCGGTCACTACCACTCGGGATTGCTCGACTTACTCGGGACCTTATTGCACCCTCTCGGCAAACTCTGCATGACATTGTCAGAAGCACGGGCCTGAGATCGAGGTAGTTCTGAGACAGGCTCGAGAGTCGAACTGCCCCTGAAACACGGGGTGATTCTCTTCGCGTGGCCGTTGTCTGACCCGCTTGTGGTGGCAGCCGTAGCTTAGGCCTCAGTTCGAATCTAACATTACTGTACGAGAGACTTACTGTTACGAGGTGGAAGGTTTGTTAGTCTTCTTGTTGCGGCGGTAGAGGTAGAATCCCAGCAGTCCGATAGCTGCTCCACCAATCACCACTCCTACCATGCATAGACCACACCATATTCCCAATGTACATGTCCCACAAACCATCGTACTACCTCCTGGCGTTGTTCCCCCATTCCCTGAGAATTCGGCAATTGTACCATTGATAGGCCCATTGTTAAGCGACAAACCACCATTGCACTCGCCTTGACAGCCCTCTTTTCAATGAGTTATTATAAGTATATTAGTAGGTACTTATGGACAGGAAACAAGCATCGCAGCATGAGACAGAAGAACAGGCCGCCGTGTTCAGCGCGCTCGCCGATCCCACTCGCCTCAAGCTGGTGAAGTTGCTCTGTGCCCAGCGTTCTGACGAAGCATTATGTGTTAATGCTCTGGCTGCCCGTCTAGGAGTGACACAGTCCGCTGTGTCTCAGCACCTGCGAGTCCTCAAGGCGATCGGCCTGGTCAACGGTGAAAGGCGAGGCTATCACATCCACTACTTCATCAACCGCGAGCGCTTGGAGAGTTGCCGAGAGCTCGTGTCAGGAATACTGAGTGTGGCCGAATCAGGCAAGGCACAACGATGCCAAGACGATTGTCCAGATAGGAGGAAACAAGATGCATCATCAGAATGACTGTGGCTGTGGGCATTCAGGCAATCACATTGGACACAAACCGGGGCACAATGTCGGGGTCTGCTGTACCCCTGGCCATGGACGCCGTCGATTCTTTACAAAAGAGGAGATCGTTGGCGAGCTGGAGGAATACCTGGCGGAACTCCGGGCAGAGGTCAAGGGGGTAGAGGAACGCCTGGCTGAACTCAGGAAAGCGGCCTAGGTTGTGACCGGCATAGAATCAGATCACGCCCTCGCCATAGAAGTTGACAGCCTAACCAAACATTATGGGAAGTTGCTGGCTGTCGACCACGTCAGCTTCAAAGTGAAGCAGGGGGAATTGTTTGGCTTTCTCGGCCCCAACGGCGCTGGCAAGACCACTACCGTCAGAATGCTAACTGGCATCATACGAGCCGATGAGGGAAGTGCTTCAATTCTCGGTCACAAAGCCGGCAGCCTGGGAGCCAAGCAGATGTCGGGAGTACTTCCTGAAATGGCCAATGCGTACACTGACCTGTCAGGTTGGAATAACCTGATGCTGGTTTCGCGCCTCTACGGTGTTCCTGACGGGGAGGCACGAGAAAGGGGCGAGGGCCTGCTGCAGAAGTTGGGACTTCAGCCTCGAAAGGATGACCTCGTCAAGGGATACTCCAAGGGAATGAAGCAGCGCCTGATCCTGTGCATGGCCCTCATTAGTGATCCCCAGATACTGTTTCTCGATGAGCCGACCTCCGGTCTGGATGTGCAGAGCGCTCGCCTGATCAAGGGTCTGCTCCAGGAACTCAACGCCAGGGGCAAAACCATATTCCTCACCACTCACGACATGGATGAAGCGAATCAGTTATGTCACAGGGTGGCCATTATCAACCAGGGAAGGATAGTAGCTATTGATGCCCCCGAAAAGATCAGGTTGGCCACGGGAGGCGTCCATTCCGTTGAAGTCAGTTTCAACGGTGAGGCCAGCATTGAGACTCTGGCGAAACTCCCCGGCGTAAACTCCGTAAAGAAACTGGGTGACAAGTACAGGCTTTACACTGCTGACCCCGGAGAGTTGGTGGCATCAGTAGTGAGTTTTTCCGGTGTCCACAGATTGAAGATAGTATCCCTCAACATACTCGCCCCCACTTTGGAAGACGCCTTCGTAGCCCTCACGGAAAAGGAGACGAAGTAATGCCCTTCGGTGCAACAGTGCTCCAGCAGGCGCGGCGTTGTCTGACGATTGCCCGCAAGGACATCCGCATCTACTACTCCAAGGGCCCGGTGGTCATCTTCGGAGTTCTCTTCCCGGTCTTCCTTTTTCTGTCCTTCACCATCGGGCGCCACCTGGAAGTAGATTTCATGATACCAGGGCTGATTGGCATGGTTCTCTTTTTCACGGCCACCGCCATATCACCAATAGTGGTGCCCTGGGAAACGCAGGCCAGGACACTGGAGCGGTTAATGTCCTGCCCGGTGACGATTGAGACCATCATCCTGGGAGATATCCTGGCCTCCTTTGCCTTTGGGTTGGGGATCTCTTTAGTGCCTATCGTCATCGGCCTTGCACTGGGGATTACGATATCAAGTCCACTGGTTCTGGCCGCAGCGGTTGTCCTGGCAGCATTTGGCTTTGCTGCCCTGGGCAATGTATTCTCCATCCCGCCCACGAACCTGCCCGCCACGGTGAACATGATCGCTTCCGTGGTGAAGTTTCCGGTCGTGTTTATCAGCGGCGTCTTCATCCCGCTGGACGAGCTGCCTGCGTGGGGCCGGGCCATATCGTATGTTTCTCCGCTGACCTATTTCACCGACATCGCCCGCCGCTGTATCCAGGGCCAGGGATATCTGCCCGTGGCTGTCGATCTCCTGGCTCTGCTGGCTTTTGCTATCCTCTTGCTGGCAGTCGCTGTGACGTTTCATCGCCGGACAATGCCAAAGAGAATATGAGTCATCTAGCGCTCTTGTAAGACCTGAGTCTGTTCGCCTTCGTATCTAGGCTGAGGGTGGGTGGTGCGGACAGATGTCGCCCAAGGATTGTGTCTCACCGCACGGTAACTTTATGTCCATCTAGCTGATTGATAACTCAGCCCTCGTCGTGTCCCGCATCTCGAAGAAGCTCCATGGCTTCCGTCATCTGCTCCTTTTCCTTCAACCGAGTCAGGTGCACGGGAGACTCCTGGAACTTCTCCAAAGCATTGAAGAAGCGATCAAGGACATCGTCCTTAACGGTGGGAATGAGGAAGATATGGGTATGTGGAATCCGCCGCCCGCGGGCGTACATGCAGACAAACTCCGGAGACAGGGCCGTCATCATCTTTCGGGCAACCGCCCTGGCAACTCGGAATAGGCTCAGCATCTCGTCCTCGTCCAGGTCATGCCACCAGGGAACGTGTCTCTTGGAGATGACCAGGCAATGCCCCTTCGTGTAGGGATTGATATCTAGTATGCATAGCGACTTCTCATCCTCGAAGACCTTGTAGGCCTCCGCCGTTCCAGCGACGATGTCACAGAGTACGCACTTGTCGTCCTTAGCCATTAGTGTCCTGCCCTCCATCAATGCCTGTTTCGTCCGGACTAAATGATATACGTTGCGAAGCATAGCCTCAATTGTAATGTAGCCCGAAACGCCGCCTGTTCAGAAGGTGGACCGCAGGCCACTGAAGCAACCGTTGAACATGCAACAAGCAGAGTCCGGAAAACCATTTGACGAAGAGGCCGAAATATCATTCAATTATAGATAGAGCAAAAGGGGATGGAGTCCCCCTGGTAACCGCCCGGGCCGGGCTGATGACTCCTATCGCGCAGGTGGCTGCAGCGGTGGGGTCAATATGGCTTAAGAGGCAACCTGCTGCGAAGCGGGTTTTTTTGTGCCTGCGACATGGCCCGGAAGGTTCTGATCCAAAGGAGGACTCTATCGTGGAACACATCTTCTTCATCGCCGCCCTATGGCTGGGGTTGGCTGTCGTCTCCGCTGTCATCGCCCATCACCTGCGGATATCCATCGCCCTGGTTGAAATCTGCGTGGGGGTGGCTGTCGCCGGGGTGGCAGGGCTTTTCGACAAAGTTGACTCTCTGGGCTCAAATGAGGAATGGCTCCGCTTTCTGGCCTCTTCCGGAGCCGTCCTGCTCACTTTTCTGGCAGGTGCCGAACTCGAACCACAGGTCATGCGAAAGAAAGTGAAGGAGGTGACGGTTGTCGGCGTGGTCGGTTTCTTCGCGCCGTTCTTGGGGTGCACTGCGCTTGCATACTATGTGCTGCACTGGGATCTACAGGCCAGTTTGCTTTGCGGCATTGCGCTATCCACAACCTCAATGGCGGTGGTGTACGCAGTCATGCTGGAAACCGGACTGAACAAGACCGAATTCGGCAAGGGCGTTCTGGGAGCCTGCTTTGTCAATGATCTAGGGACTGTCATTGCCCTGGGGCTGTTGTTTGCTCCGTTCACATACAAGACAGCCGTCTTTGTCGCTGTGACCATCTTTGTGTTGGCCATCCTGCCATTCACCAGTGGTTGGCTGGCCCGCGTTTATGGCCATCGTACCGCCGCGATCAGAACAAAATGGGTGATTCTCGTCCTCTTCGGCCTGGGAGCACTGGCGCTTTGGTCGGGTAGCGAGGCGGTACTCCCAGCTTATCTCGCGGGCATGGTGCTGGCTGAATTCTCGGGTGGCTTCGCTTTCTGGCCGCGGCGGCTTCGGACCTTGACCGTCGGTTTTCTCACCCCCTTCTACTTCATCCGGGCAGGGACGCTTGTTTCCGTGTCGGCCCTCATTTCAGCCCCGATCGTCTTCTTAGTACTGCTAGGCGGCAAAGTCCTGTCGAAGATCTTTGGGCTCTATCCCATCATTGGACGGTTTCGCCGCCAACGGAAAGAGAGATGGTACTATACCTTGCTCATGTCGACCGGGCTCACGTTCGGAACAATCTCTGCTTTGTATGGTTTCTCCCACAACATCGTAACGCTGGAGCAGTATTCCTTCCTGGTGGCGGTAGTGATCGCGAGCGCCGTCGTGCCAACTGTGATTGCCGGGTTCCTCTTTCTGCCCCGTCATTTGTTACCAGAACCGGACATGCAGGTAGAGGCAGCGCTACCCGAGGATGAGCCGAGTGAAGAAGGTTGATACGTAAGACAATGGCAACCGGCATGCTGAACAGGCACAGGAGCTCAAAGCGGAATGCCATCCAGATGGGCCGCTTTGTGATACATTGGGGATTGTCTCAGAGGCTTGATTGAATAGGTTGAGGCTATGAGTAACCCTGCTTTCGCGGACGCGGTGAAAGAGGCTGCCAGCATAGCGGCAAGCTACGTGCACTCGTGTCAAGTGGAAGACGGAGGCTACTTCTTTGCCCGTATTCGACCAGGTAGCCTGCGGGACTCGTACTTCGCAGTGAAAACCCTTCATATGCTGGGCCAACAGCCCCGTCAGCCAGTCGCTCTGGAGAGCTTTGTGTGGTCATACCTTCGCGAGGATACGGGCAATGACGCCCACGCTCTGTATCTGTCCACTGGAATCCTAGGCGTTCTGGGACAACAGACGGATGCATTGCGGCCTAGGATACAAGCCCTTCTAGAGTCATTTGAGCCAGCTGTCCAGCTCAGTAACCTTGATACGGTCTACTTGGAGGTCGTCTCTGAACTGGAGTACACACTGGAGTTGGTATCGCTTTTCGTGCACTACGGCCTTCCCTTTGACCGAGAGAGAGTCGTCAACTCCATCCGCGGACTGTCGAATGCAGACGGTGGTTTTGGAAGACGAGGAACCTCTACGCTGGCTACCACCTATTATGCAGTCCAAGCTCTTTCTATGCTGGGCCATCCCCTGAATGAGCGGCAGCATACCCTGGCATTCCTGGAAGATCAGGGGCGAAACCTCTACTTTCTGGAAGACCTCTACTATCTGGAGACCACCCGTCTGACGCTGGGAGGTGCCTCCTCGGACACGGAGGAGGTCGTTTCCTTTGGCTTGGATTGCCAGCGTATCGGTGGTGGCTTCGCCCGTGCCCGGCCTATGGGTATTCGGACCCTGGAGTACACCTATTACGGAGTCTCGATCCTCAAGTTATTGGGCACCCTGTAATACAAGGAGAGAATCCATCGATGGCACGTGTGTCCAGACCAGATAGGGATAGCCGAATTACCCAGAAAAGCGCACTGAAGTTCGTTATCCTGCTGGGTGTAGTCAGCCTTTTTGCCGACATGACATACGAAGGCGCCCGCAGCGTCACTGGTCCATATCTGGCTGTTCTTGGGGCCAGTGGAACTGCCGTAGGAATTGTCGCAGGATTGGGCGAGCTCATCGGCTACGGTCTGCGACTGGTCTCGGGGTACATTAGTGACCGAACAGGAAGATACTGGACTATTACCATAGTGGGCTACTTCGTGAACCTGGTGGCTGTGCCCCTCCTCGCACTGGCAGGGCATTGGGAGATTGCGGCCCTTCTGATGATGACAGAGCGAATGGGCAAGGCAATTCGTACCCCGGCTCGCGACGCGATGCTGTCCCACGCCACCAAGGAAATGGGGCGTGGCTGGGGCTTTGGACTACATGAGGCTATGGATCAAATCGGAGCCATGCTTGGCCCTCTTATTGTGGCCGCGGTTCTCTATTCTAAGGGAGGTTATCACGCCGCCTTCGGTCTCCTGGCTGTGCCAGCCGTTTTGGCGCTGAGCGTGCTTCTGACGGCGCGACTACTGTACCCGCATCCCCGTGAATTCGAGGTTGGTCCGGTCAAAGCGGAAAGCAAAGGCTTTCCGAAAGTATTCTGGTTGTATCTTGCCGCTGTTGCTCTAATTGCTGCGGGGTATGTTGACTTCCCCTTGATCGCCTTTCACTTCAAGAAAGCCTCGATTGCTTCGGACAGTTGGATTCCCATTCTCTATTCCATTGCTATGGGTGTTGACGCTCTCGCTGCACTCGTATTTGGACGTTTCTTTGATCGAATCGGCATGCCTGTCTTGATTGTTGCCGTTCTCATTTCGGCATTCTTCGCTCCTTTGGTCTTCCTGGGAGGCTTCTACTTCGCTCTCTTGGGAATGATTGTCTGGGGCGTGGGCATGGGAGCACAGGAGTCCATTATGAGAGCTGTGGTCGCAGAAATGATCCCGGCAGAGAGGCGGGGCACCGGCTATGGTATCTTCAATACGGGTTATGGAGTGTTCTGGTTTCTAGGCAGTGCCCTGATGGGGGTACTCTATGACATCTCGATTCCCTCCTTAATCGCATTCTCAATGGTGGCGCAACTGGCCTCTATCATCCTGCTTTTCATGATCAGAAAGGGACGTGGATTGAGAGTATGGCAACGTCAAGGGTCATCGTCCACGTGAGGGGGCTTTGAACTACCTCAATAGTCCAGTGCGAAGGTTGTTTAGTGAGTTTTACCTATTGCACGAATACGAAATGGTGGGCCACTGGGAATTAGAACTCCTGCTGGTCCTGCCAAAAAGAAGTCTTTCTGACGTAATCGTAGATCAACGACACAACGACAAACGCCAACACGCCAACATACGCTCAGTGCTTGCTCAGGTGCAACGGATGCCCATTTCGGAGCACCGAACTCCAGGTCGCATGATGATGGCATGCCTGTAGATCACAGGGTCGACGTGGTCCGAATTCAAGAAGGTTCGATTATGCTTAGGCAAGAACACTTGAGAATGGCGGGGCGCCGTGTATTCCCCGCGGCGCATTTGTCGCCTTGACTCGCCTAGTGCCATTGCACGTTGAGCGCATCGTCGCTCTGCATGGCTCTGACGTAGCCCTCCATTGTGGCCAGGTCTGACCAACCACCCACTAGCTGCACAAACTTCACCGGGACACCGGCCTTCAGGTTGCGGTAGGCCCACGTCCGCCGAAAGATATGGTGATGGTCCTTCACCGTCAGTCCCGCGCGATTGATCAACAGCCGCATCACACTCTGCAATCCGTGGTATTTCATTGGCTGGCGCTCCTCGCCGATCCACAATTCCTGAAACTGATCCCGGCCTTTCATGTAGACAACTCTCATCTTTAGATAGCGCCAGACTGCCGTCTGTGCATCCGGAGTGAAGGGCACATAGCGCTCCTTGTTCCCTTTCTCTATCACCCGGATGCGTGATTGTTTCCAGTCGAGGTCGGCTTGTTTCAGCTTCACCAGGCCATCGAGTCGGCATCCAGTAGACCACAGGAGCCACAGCCAGGACCGATTGCGGACGCCGACGAAATTGTTGGGGCAAACGGCCAGCAACCTCTCGAAGTCTTCCCGTGACAGAAAGTCCTTGCCGCGCCGAGGCACCTTGGGCCGCGGGAGGGAGCGCATAGGGGACTGCCGCAGCATCTCCTCAGCCACCAGCCAGCCGAAGAAGATAGACAGGTTGCGGTGCACGGAGCGGATGTAGTGCGGGCTGCACTGGCGCTCCTGGAAGCCCAGCAGGTACAGCTCTACATCTGATTTCTCGATGTTCCCCACGGGCTTGCGGGCGAACCCGAGGAAACGGCCGATGTGATATTGGTAGGTTTCAAGGGTCCGGGGTTGACAGTTGGTTAACCTCCGGCTGAGCACAAAAAGACGCAATTCAGCCGAATCCGTTAGCACATGCGAGCGTGACTCCGTGCGCGGGGCTGCCGGAATCCGATAGCCTACAACCATTTTTCATTGCGACTTCCGCCTCTTTTTTTGTGCTTGGGTCACGCTGGGGAACGAGGATTCGAACCTCGGCTAACGGATCCAGAGTTCTATGTCACTGGACCATTGCCATGCTCACCACACTGGATTCGAACCCAGACAGTCACTGTTCGCATTGCTTTCCGAACTGAAAGGCAAGTCGCATTCCCTTTACGAGATGCTCGGGCCTCGGACTGCACAGAAGCTTGGAATGTGCAATCACAGATCCTACTACTGCTAGAAACACAAGGCCGCTACAAGTACTGGGCGGGTTGGTCAGACACGTTAGGTTCGAGGACAGTCTTGAACCAGGTACAGACGTCGAGGTTCGTATCTGGGGACATTTCGAATCTCTCAGAAGTGTCAGCGCTGTGCTCGACCCAGGTTCTTACCTCAATCACTACCTCATCATAGAGCCCCACGACGCCTGTCTTCGCCTTCCATATGACAGCGTTCTCTTCACCGAGGTGACCAGCGTCCTATTGCAAACGCATGTGCACGCTGATAGAATCCGCTCGAAAGGACAGAGCTGCAAGTGACTTCAGAACGACTGGAAACCCTGCGTTTTGTGTTGGCGTTGAGGACCGTGACCATTGGCAATCTGGCCGACTATAAACGCATAACGTACTCAGCAGCACAACGCCGACTCCAACGCTGCAAGCAGAGTGGCCTGGTGAGATCAGAGGTAGACACAAGCGTGCAAGTTAAACCCGGCCACGGAAGTGCTCCACTCATTTACTCCCTCACCAAGAGAGGCAGACAAAGGCTTGCCTACTTCGAGGAACATGTGGAAGAGGTAGACACCCACGACTACTAAGAAGTGCACTATAATGCGTGCACGGCTCAAACCAGCACTTTCCAGCGCAGGCGAACCTTAGCCTTCCACCATTCATTATTGGCCGGGCATTTCTTTAGCCGGTGATGGTTCACCTCCTCCGGCCCTCTGTCACATTCCTTTCGAAACCATGGAGAAACTCCGCGCGATCTACCAGTAGTCAGGCGCATGGGACCTAATGGGTCATTCCAAGTCCTGGAATTACTGGGCCGGGCGAGTGACGATACTGCAGCCTAGCAGTCATCTCATGCACCAGAAAGCGCACGAATTTCACCGTGTCAGTTGGTGTGAAACAAGCGTGCTGTAGGGGTGTTATCATACTAAGGGCTCCACTGGGCAAGCCGGTCAGGGTCTTCTGACTGATATGATCTTTTGTGACACAGCAGTTTCCGCCCTTTTTGCGGACAATCGAGTTGACCGATGGGGCACCACTACAGCAGGGCTACTGCAGAGCACCATTTGCCATCCGTATTCCTACGGGTTGTGAGGAAACGCGATACGTAAAACACCACCTGCTGGCTGTTCGACATGGATGGTCTGGTGCCAATTTCTCTGTCCATCTTACACATAACGTCGGATTGTGACCCGGAAGTGTCACTGGGCCTTGTAGCGCCTCAGGGCCTCGTAGACAGCGTCCGTGCCAAACTGCATGGCGCTCACTGGCACCCGTTCATCGGGACTGTGCATTAGTTCCCACGGTTTCAGATGAGGCGGCAGTTGCATCGGCGTGAATCCGTAGGTCTGGATTCCCAGTCGGCGAAAGAAGCGAGCGTCTGAGACACCGCTGGACAGAAGAGGAATCGGAGTGCCCTCGGGGTCAGCCTGGCGCAGGATTTCTGCCAGGGTACCGAACCACCCCATGTCTGGCTCCGCCGTGCCGGGATCGTACCGAGTCACTTCGAGTGTCGCTTCCTGGCCAATGAGACGGCGCAGCTCAACCACGAACTGATCGGGGCTGCATCCAGGTAGAAGCCTTCCATCCAACTCAACGCTGATTTCGCTGGGGATCACGTTGAACCTATTACCGGAGTCAACGACGGTCGCCGCCACCGTGTTGCGGAAGAGTGGATCGAGGGCCAGCCTTCTCGAACCAAACATCGCCAGTATCCAGTCGGTCATCATTGGGTTCAGGGTCTGCCGGAGAACCCAGTTTGAAGGGAATGACAGCGCCTGTGCCATAGTCTCGACACTCTGGCGCGCGGCCGGTGTGACATGCACCGGCAGACGGTGTTGATCTAGCTTCTGAAGTACTCCGGCCAACTTGGCCATTGCGCCGCCACGAACCGGCATCGATCCGTGACCGCCCGCTCCACGTACCACCACCTTCATGGTGCAAAGTTGCTTCTCTGTCACCATTATGGGATAGAGCTTTCTCCTCCCAATGTAGACGGCAAAGCCGCCGCCTTCACCGATAGCATAGCGAACGCCCCGAAAGTGCTCTGAGTGGTTTTCAACCAGGTACTTGGCGCCATAGTCGCTGCCGGTTTCTTCATCGCACAAGATGGCCAGCACAACGTCACCGGCCGGAACAAAACCCTCGGCCTTGGCCCGCAGCAGCGCCGCCAGCATCATGGCCACGCCGCTCTTCATATCAAGAGCGCCTCTGCCCCAGACGCAGCCGTCCGCCACCCTTCCTTCGAACGGGGGATACGTCCACTTCTGGTTGGCCGTGGTGACCACGTCCACATGCCCATGCAGCAACAGTGGCGGAGCATCGCCACGCCCAGGCAACCTCGCAATCAGGTTGGGCCGGTCTGGATGACAGCCAAGAAGAACGGGCTGGAATCCGGCTGCAATCAGCAGTTGATTTGCATAGTCCACACAATCGGCCTCATTGCCCGGTGGGTTGGTAGTGTCAAAACGGATGAGGTCCTGCAGTAACTGCACAGGCTGCTTATATATGGTGGTTTCGGCACTTGGCCAAGACGCTGATATGTTCGTTCCTCCAATCCACCTTGTGCAGATGCAGAATCAACAGGTATCGAGATCCTCTATGATCGACAAGCCACAACTGATACGGTGTTTCCCAGATACGCAACGCATGAACATCAGCTACTTGATGAGGACGGCACACCCCCGCCACCATCTTCAGCGACTTCTGCGTCACCATCCTGGCCTGCTTGCGGAAACAGCATTAACGGCAGCCTGCGTCCGACTCCGGGCAGCTCCATTTGCTCCAGGACGGTGATGCGTTCTCTGGTGGTGGGGCCATCGCCAGCGCTCTCTGCCACCCCCTTGAGGGCACTATTAAGCACTACCTGGTCTGCATAGACCAAGGCCGTATCCGATACACCAAGAAAGCCACTGGCCTCAAGAAGCGTGCGCTGCTCACCGAACTCGAAGTAGTGGTATTCCTTCTCTTTGCGTAACTTCCCGTTGTAGTAGAACATCTTGACCGTCGGCACTATCCCTTTGGCGACCTCCTTGGCCGTAACCCATCGCCCCTCGTCTCGAATGCCATAGGCGATGCTTCTGAGGTAAATGGCCATCGGTTTCCAGCCAGCCTTGGGATTGGCCAGCGCCACCCTCCCACCAGGCTTCAGGACACGGTGGAACTCCCTCGCAGCCTTGAGTTGGTCACGCGCAGACAAAGTGTAGAGAACGTTGTTGCATACGATGCCGTCAAAACAGTCGTCCCTGAAGGGTAGCCCATTTGTAAGGTCACCGACCAGAACGCAGCAGCCACTGCCTTTCGCAGTGTGACACTCTACCGCCTGCTTACAGAAGTCGATGGCCACCACCTCACACCCCAGTCCCTTGAGCCGCAGAGCCAGGTTCCCTGTACCAGAACCTGCATCCAGGACGAGTGTACCCGGCTGAGGGGCCAGTTCCCGGCAAATGGAATCCAGCAGTTCCCTGTACGTGGGGACTGTATTCAACACGTCGTATACTCTGAAGTACTTCGCCCAGAACTCATGGCCAAGCATAGTCCGAATCAAGTCCTTTCAAGCGCAGGATTGACCCTATCGACCGGGAACTGTTCCGCTGACCTTTGTTGGCGGCATACCCATCCTCAGCAGGGCCAGAGTCTTATCGGAAGGGTTAACGTGCGGCGGTTTCAGGTGACCCAGGTCAGCGCCCTCGGCCTGTCGCTGGGCGACGTAATTGGCGAAGGTGCCCTGGGTCAGCAGCGTAACTTCGACTTGCCTTGAATCAGCCTCCAGTTCAGTCTCAGTGTCAGAGTCGTAGATATTGTATGGATTATGATGGTATTGCTTCTCCAGCTTCTGGAGTTCGCGACTGAAGGACGCGGCGATACCTCGCTCGGCGAGGCTATTCGAGCTCTTGGGCTCGATGTAGAGATGAAGCACCGCCGCGTCAGCCAGAACTTCTTTGCGGGCTGTCCACTCAACATAAGGCATGCCGGTGTTCTCGAGGGCTTCCCAGATTATCCTCTCGGTCAGCCTGCCCAGGCCGGCGATGTCGATGATGTAGTCGGCTCTACCGTAGAAGACCATCTGAGGCAGATCGACGTCGGAGTATTCATTGCGCGCTGAGACTACTCTGATCATGTCGCCCAGCCTGAATCTCACCAAGGCACCGCCATGCAGGTTCGTGATGACGATCTCGTAGTTGTTGTCTGGCTTCACCTCATCCAGGAGTACCGTCCTGGGCTGATAGGAGGGATCCGCTCGCCACTTCAGGTGCTCATCCTCGGGGATGAACTCAAAGAAGTTGAGGTTGGGGACAAAGGTCATTCCGGCGTAGTCCCACGTCTGCAGCGCATAGATTCCACCCTCGGTGCCACCGTATAATTCCAGGGGTTTTCGCCCCCACATTCCCTCGACTCTACTCTTGAAGATGGCGGAGTCGGTGCCACCACCCATGATGACCTTGAGATCCCAGAGGTCTCTGGGCAGCATCGGGCGACGAGCCAACCTGCTCTTCACCAGTCCCTTGCTCAGGCGAAGCATAGCCCGGGGATGACTGATCAGGAACCTGACATCAGGCTTCTTGGGCTGCTCCCGCATCTGATCTCCAACCATGGCCAGAACGGATGGCAGGCCTCCGAAGGCATCGAGCCCCTCATCAAGGGCCTGAGCAAAGCCAGCCTTGATCCTGTCCGTGAAGAGCAGCCCGTCAGCCTTTGATGGCAGGAAGTCAAAGTTGAAAGCCCGGCGCGTGAGTTCCCCAATGACCCCAGAGGCATACTCGGGCCCCCCCACCGTGTAGAGCACCTTCATATGTTCCCTCACCTTAGAGAGATCCCCCCGATATCTAGATACCGCAAGCAGGGCGCTGGCGGCGCAGACCTTCTCGCATTCCGCTTCGAACCGATCTGACCAGGGCACCCATTTCACATCATAGGTGCCGCTGTAGCCGGAAGTCTTCACCCAGCGGGCGGGTCTGGCCGGCAGAACGTAATCGCGGCGCTCCTCCAGCTCAGGGCAGTAGTCAGCATAGTTGGTCAGGGGCACCTGGTTTCTGAACTCTTCCACAGTATCCGGCATGGCTCCGCGCATCACCTTGGTGCCCATCCGGGATTTCTTCAGGAGCTCGATCTGCTCCAAGAGAAGCCTCTTCTGGATGCCCATGAACTGGTCTAGAGAGAGGTCGATGAAACCGCAGCACGTCAGCCAGAGTTCCTTCTTCTTACCTTGCCGCAACAGATCAATGGGTCTGACCATACCATTTCCTCCTCTGTCCTCAGATCAGATTCAAGAAGGGCATCGCTCACCCAGTCGATTGGCAGGGGAGACGCAGCCGGAAGAGGGGAATGGCAGAGAAACCACGGGGGTGAGGCTTCGTCTGCCACTGACCGCATGACCCCTCAATGTGACCAGCGTCTTACTCCCAGGGCACCACGTGCGGCAGACTCAGAACTCCTCTAGGCGTCTTCACAAGCATCGAGTGAGACTAGCACAGGTCATGGCTGCCGTCAATATGTCGAAGACCTCGCCCGCATCTTGGCAGTACGTATCGGATGGCGGTCAGGCAGAGGGTGCAGTATTCCGAAAGAGAGACGATGGGGTGGGGCGGTTCTTCCCGCGACTCGACTAATGCCCTTCTGGATCATCTGCTCCGCGGGTGCGTGACGTCTCATCTTCGACAGGAATCTGTGACAAGTGCGTTCCGCTTTGAGAACCGCTCGTGAGTCTGGATAGGTACGATGACTAGTGCCAGCCCTATTTGGGCCGGCGTCAGTAGGCTCCATGGGAGCCGGGATGGAGCAGGTTCGATAAGAAGCGTGCGAGGCCGACCAGCAGCGTCAGCGGATTGGGATGGACATGCGCCAATGAACACCTGCAGGTGCATATCGCAGTCTGCGAGTCTCACCACGACTCACCGCGCGTATCTCGCAGGGAGCTGTCAGTCGACGCTCAAGCTCGATGCCAGAGGCCGGGAGCTGGCTGCCGGTGCAAAGACTAGAAAAGCCCTTTCGGCTAAGACCGGGGCTTGGCGGATAGTCAATCATGGAGAATAGCTACGCTATAATCCCTCTTCTAGCAGCCATTGCCTTCTTGGGTCCGCTGGCCGTCGTGCTGCTCCATCGCCCCAGGCCCAAGCGGAATGTCCTCTTTCTTCTCTTCGCCATTCCCGCCGTACTATGGAGTTTGGCTGACTTCCTGCTGCGTAGTGGGTTTCTGCCCACTCACGAGATGGTTCTGGTGAAGATCGTCATCTGCCTGGCAGTCCTCGTGGTAGTGCAGTATCACTACTTCCTGCGCTCCCACGCTGGCCAACAGAACGGGAAGGCGCTGCTGGCCTATCTTCCGCTGGCGGCCACCGTCGGGCTTACAATCTCAGGCTACATGCCGCGAAGCGTTGACATGGGTCCTCATGCCGCTGTCGTCAGATACGGTGTCGGGATCCTGCCGATAGCCCTTTCCCTGCTAGTCTTGATATCTCACGACACCCACCTGCTTCGGCGAAAGTGGATGGCCTCTGAGCGAGCCATCGAGCGCAACCAGATAGCGTACTTGTTCGCTGCTACTGTTGTAGGCGGTGCCGGTATCTTGATTGGATTCACCCCCTTGGGCACTGAGTACGCTTTCCCCCACGTCGGCAATCTTGCCTTGGCGCTCATTCTCGCCTATGCCATGGTAGCCTACCAACTCGCGGACATTGGGGTGGCTCTCCGGCGTGCTTTGACAGCTTTCTGGGTTGTTGCCGGCACTGCAGCCTTTGCTATGCTTCTCCTTTGGCTAAACTCAATGTTCTTTGGTTTTGAATTGACTCTAAGCGCCGCGATAGCAGGAGTTGCTGGTGTTTTCCTGTGCGTGCTCTTCGCCTACTACATCAGCCAGTTCTCTCGCCGCGTGATCGAGGGGATCTTCCTGGGCAGGAGACGCAAGTGCCGTCAGCACCTGTCTCGATTCCTGTCAACCACGGCTGTCATTGCTGACATGGATGAGTTTGGCAATAAGCTGCTGGCCCTCCTCTCTCAATCGATTGGCAGTCAGCGAGCTTGGCTGCTCCTGCCAATGGCCGGAGACGGAGGCTTTGAAGCTCGGTGCATCTACGCCTCAGACGGTATGGAGTCGCCGTCAGCTTTCAGCTTGCCGAAGGGTAGCAGCGTACTCATCTGCCTGGAGCGCGAGCAACGCTGCCTGTCCCGAAGGGAACTGCAGGCGTATCCCGAATTAGCCGGGCCTGAGATCGTCGGTGGGGGGGAACCTGAGCCCGCCGCAATTGATTTGGTTTTCCCGGTCATCAACGAAACCAGGCTGGTAGCCATTCTGGCCCTGGGAACGAAGGAGAACGCAGACTCCTATGCCCTTGAGGATGAGGAGGCGGTCAAGGCAGCCCTCAGTAGCACCGGTGCCATAATGGAGCAAGCTATCCTACGAGAACGCATGCACATCAGGGAAGAGGACCTCACCTCTCTCAATCAGCTAATAGCCATTGTCACTTCCAGCAGCGACTTCCGCGATGCTTTCGACTGCTTCTCACAAGAGCTGAAGACGGTGGCTCCGGTCGATCTGGCCAGCATCACCCTGGCTGATGGGGATGACCTATACGTGTTCGCCCTATGGACCAGCCAGCCTACGCCTTGGCAGGCCAATCAGAGAATTGCGCTCCCCGGGACAGGGACGGAATGGGTGATGAGGGAGCGAAAGAGCCTTCTTGAGCCTGACCTGGCCAAAGAGAACAGATTCTCGATTGGAGAGGAATACCTGAGAAAGGGTATTCGTTCGGTTCTACATCTGCCCTTGATTTCAGGAGACGCTGTTATCGGGGCACTGATTGTGGCCAGCCAACAGCCTGAAGCCTACGGCGGGCGGAGCCTGGCATTTCTGGAGCATCTGGCTGCCATGGTCACGAGGCCGATTGAGAACTCCCGGTCATACGCCCTAGCCAGGGAGCATGCCCGGATTGACGAGCTGACGGGTCTGGCCAACAGGCGCCAGTTCGACGCAAGGCTGAATGAGGAGGTGAGTCTTCACACCCGACATGCGGATTCCTTCTCACTTCTCATGCTTGACCTTGACTCGTTCAAGATGTTCAACGACATCTTCGGCCATCGCGCCGGCGACGACTTGTTGAGGCAAGTCGCCGGACTGATGACAGTTTCGATTCGAGGCAGCGAGCAAGCGTTCCGATACGGCGGCGACGAGTTCGCTGTCCTCCTGCCTCGTGCGGACATCAACGCTGCTGGCCATGTGGCAGAGCGTATACGCCAGAGGATTGACGATCATATGCTATTATCTTCCACAAACGTCAGGGCCAGTATCGGTTTCGCCAACTGCCCGGCTAACGGGGTTACTGCCAGTGACCTGGTCACTATGGCTGATGCCGCCCTATATCACGCCAAATACCATGGTGGCAACCGCTGTTTTGCCGCCACCGACATACAACCCACGTCCCAGGCCCCTCGAAGCACGGAGACGAGGGGTCCCAACTTGGCAGTGGTGTATGCGCTCATGGCGGTAGTGGATGCGAGAGACCACTACACCTATGCCCATTCCCACAAAGTGCGATCCTTTGCCGCTACCCTGGCCAAGGCCATCACTTCACCAGCCGACGTCGTATCGAGAGTCGGTGTGGCTTCAATGCTGCACGATGTCGGCAAGATAGGCATCCGTGACAGCGTGCTGGCCACTGGCAAGCCCGCCACACCCGAGGAACTGGAGGAGTCTAGATCCCACCCGCGGCTGGGAGCCACCATTGTAGCCGCCGTGCCTGGCTTGACTGAGTGTGCCCCGGCCATCCTCCATCATCACGAACACTACGATGGCAGCGGCTATCCGGGAGGCCTGGCAGGAGAGAGTATTCCCCTGGAAGCGCGCATCCTAGCCGTGGCAGATGCGTTTGCCAACATGGTCTCCGAGCGAGGTGGCCGACCTGCTTTGCTTTGGGAAGAAGCTCTGGAGGAGTTGAAAGGCCATGCCGGCACGCGGTTTGATCCAAGGCTGGTTCAAGCCTTTGTTGATGCAATCATCGAGTCTCAGTTTGCCGTGGAGTCTCTTGCAGACGGCAACCAAGGCGATCCTGCCTCGTTGTCCGTGGAACGCGCAGTTCCAGTGCAGAACGCTTAGGGAGGACGAGAGCAGTGGCCAAAACACAGATGGAGAACCAGAAAGAAGGCGAGATGAGCATAAGTCCGCTACTAGTTGATGAAGGAAGTAGATTACTGCTGGACAATGCCAGCGAGGGTATCGCCCTCATTCAGGATGGGATGATGAAGTCCGTCAATCCCAGCCTCTTGAAACTCACCAGCTATTCCGAGCGTGAGCTGACCTCCAGACCCTTCATCGACTTCATTCATCCTGATGATCGACAAATGGTGGCGGAATGCCACCTAGTGAGGCTGACTGGAGGGGAAGTTCCTTCTGTCTACTCATTCAGGATCGTTGACAAGCAGGGCAACTCCCGGTGGGTGGAAGTGAACGCACTCTCGCTCGTTTGGGAGAACGCACCGGCTGTTCTGTGTTTCCTGAAGGATGCTACGGAGCATAGAAGCGCGGAAGAGGAACTCAAACAGAGTGAGGAGAAGTACAGGAACCTGTTTGAAAACACCCAAGATGGGGTGGAGGTCATTGACGGCGAGACGGGCAGAATTGTTCTGGCCAATCAGGCAGCCGCCAGAATGTTCGGCTTCAGTTCTCCTGGCGAGATGGTGGGGATAGATCCACTGGAGTTCATCCCTCCGGAAGAAAGAGAACGCGTCGCTGGCATGATGCTGGAATACATGTTTGAAAAGGACCTGCACAAGGTGATAGAGACTAAGTCCCACACCAAGGACGGCCGGCTTATTTGGGTCAGTGGTGTTGGAGTGAAGACCAAATACCAGGGAAGACTGGCCGGTCTGGTGTCAATGAGAGATATAACCGAGCAGAAGCAGACGGAGCGGGCGCTACGGGAGAGCGAGAGACACTACCGCCTTCTGGCCGACAATGTCTCCGACGTCATCTGGGTCACCGACATGAATCTGAAGCCGACCTATGTTAGTCCCTCGGTTATCCGACTGACGGGCTACACTGTGATGGAAGCCATGAGTCGAACTATTGCCGACCTCTTGTCCCCGGCCTCACTGGAGATGGTCCAGGCCGCTTTTCTGAGGGCTCGGGCCTTAGAAGAAAATGGTGGACCGTCCGGACCGCCGCCTTCGGAAGTGGAATTGGTTCGCAAAGATGGCTCCACGGTCTGGGTCGAATCCACTTTGAGTTTCATACATGACGCTGATGGTCTGCCGGTTGAAGTGACGGGTGTCCTGCGCGACGTCTCGGAGCGAAGGAACGCGAATGCCGTCATTCGAGAAAGTGAGAAACGCTACCGTTTGCTGGCCGAGAACATCTCGGACGTCATCTGGGTCACCGACATGAACTTTAAGCCCACCTACTTCAGCCCTTCCGTGACCCGGTTGACGGGCTATAGCGTTGAGGAAGTAATGACCGGCACGGTGGAGACCAGCTTGACTCCGGAATCCGCCGAGGCAGCGGCCCATGCCTTTGCAAAGGTGCTGACTCTGGAAGAAAGAGCCCCGAAGAGGGCATCAGCCGGAGGGAGTATGGAGCTGGAGTTCAGGTGCAAAGACGGCTCCACGGTCTGGGTAGACACCACTGTAAGTTTCCTGCGGGATTCTGCTGGTCGGCCAGTTGAGATTGTGGGGGTCCTACGTGACATCAGCGAGCGACGGAGGGTGGAAGAGAGATTGCGAGAGAGCCTGAGGAGACTGGAGAGGACAATGGAGGGCACCATACAGGCCATGGCCTCCATTGTGGAGACAAAGGATGGCTACACCGCTGGGCACCAGCGGCGAGTCAGCCAGCTGGCCTATGCCGTAGCCCGGGAGCTGGGCCTCTCGAGCGATCGCTGCTATGCCGTCCGCACCGCCGGACTTCTCCATGACCTGGGCAAGATATCACTACCTACGGATATTCTGGCCAAGCCGGGCCGTCTCACAGAGACCGAGTTCGCCTTGATCAAGATTCATCCTCAGGCTGCCTATGAGATACTGAAGAACATAGAATCCTTCGGGGAGACTGCCGAGATTGTGCTTCAGCACCACGAGAGAATGAATGGATCGGGGTATCCATTGGGCCTTCACGGCGAACAGATTGTCCCCGAAGCACGTATTCTGGCCGTGTCCGACGTGGTCGAGGCTATGTCTTCTCACCGTCCCTATCGCCCGGCTTTGGGCATAGAGAAGGCTCTTGAAGAGATCTCTCGCAACACCGGCAGACTATATGATGCCGATACCGTGCATGCTTGTCTTGAGCTCTTCAACGACAAGGGATTCGCGTTTGATAACAATGACCTCATCTCTGAGGGGTCCTCCGTGTGATCTGCTGCCACATCAGGATGTTTCAGATCTTCAGCCTGTCCCCCTTTGTATCCACAGCTGAGGTTGGGTGGCACGACTGCCTTGGACTAGTCGTGAAGACTTTGTGATTCAGCCACATCAGTCTGAGAATCGCCAGTGAACTGCCTGGGTTACCCTGAAGAATGAGGCTGGGTGCAACGGTGGAGGGGGCCTGGCATGGCGTGAAGTGAGGCACCATCGCCCCAGCCCCATAATAAGGTGTGAGGCTCGCCAGAATGTGCTATTCTCCTCTACCTTCCTCTTCAGGGCCAGGTTAGTCCTTTCGTACCTAGCCTGGCCCACCTTCAACCCCAGGGGGCTTCTGTGAGGTTCTGCTACAGTCCTTGTCTACCTTCTCCTTAGCGAGAGTAGCCAATGTGCCACCGCCACGGGTTCATTCTCCTGGAGTACCATTTCCGATGCGTACACCCTACGCGCGTGAGGAAATGGATACGCATGGGGCCACTGCTGATTCCGCACATAACCTCGAAGCGTGACTGAACAATGTGGACTATCGTTCAATTGTATCCGAGTTAGAGACCCGTTCCAGTAGTCAACCTTAGTGACACCGGCCCCCCATCACATCCCCACTCCAATCAGCTTGGCCACCTGGAACACTACGATAGCCAGGGACAACGAGAGCACCAACTGCATACCCATGGAAACAACCGGCCAGCGCCAGCTCCCAGTCTCTTGTCGAATCGCGGCTACTGTAGCTACACATGGAATGAAAAGAACCTGAGCCACCAGGAAGGCTATCGCCGCGGCGGGTGTCAGCATCTCTCTGAGAGCCTCGTTCAGCCCAGCCGCCTCTCCCCCGAGCAACACGCCGAGAGTCGCTATGGTGTTCTCCTTGGCGACGAAGCTCGTCAACAGAGCCACCAGAAGCTGCCAGTTCAGTCCCATGAGTTTGCCAACTGGCTCAAGCGATTGGCCCAGGCGGCCCAGGATGCTCTCTTCGATGTTGCCCCCTGGGAAATACGACAGAACCCAGATGATTATGGATACGACCAGTATGACCGTTCCAGCCCGTTTGATGAAGGCAATCGTCCTCTGCCAGGAAACGAGGCCGATGGTTCGTGGGTTGGGCTCATGGTACAGTGGCAACTCCATCATCAGCGTGGCCCTCTTCCCGCCAAGGACGAAGCGGTTCATAATCAATCCCACCACTACCAGTACCACGAGGCTGAAGGCGATCATTCCCAGCGCTACCAGTATCGCTTGCCCACCGAAGATCGCTGCGGCTATCACCCCGATTACTGCCATTCTGCCCGCACAAGGGATGAGAGGTGCCAGTATCACGGTCAGTAGGCGAGCCCGTCTTGACTCTATGATGCGCGTTCCCATCACCGCCGGGACGTTGCATCCGAAACCCAGAAGCAATGGCAGCGAAGACTTGCCGTGCAGTCCAATCCAGTGCATGAACCTGTCGGTGACAAATGCCACCCGCGCTGTGTACCCGACATCTTCCAGAAACCCCCAGGCCATGAAGAAAAGGAAGAGTATGGGAAGAAAGGTGAGAACGGTTCCCACTCCACCCAGAAGGCCGTTCCCAAGGAAGCTCTGCAGCCAGACCGGCATGAAATGCATGTGGTCGAATACCAGGGTCTGCGCTCTTTCAATCAAACTGACCTGAAGGAAATGCTGCAGGGGAATGCCTATCCCGTAGACAACCAAGAAGACAAGGCCCATGACTGCTGCCAGAGTCACCAGGCCCCAGATCGGATGGGTCGCGGCACGGTCGAGCTTCTCGGTGAAGGAGCGCCGACCTGTCGATGGCCTCTCTTGAGCCGACGATAGCACGTTCTGGACCCAGTCGAAACGCAGTCCAGCCATGGTTATTGCAGCGGATTCCTTGTCCTCGAGAAAGGAGTCCAGTTCCGCCCTGCGGGTCTCCGGCAGCCGTTCATGAACCAACTTGTTGACCTGGCTGTCTCCTTCCAGCACCTTCATGGCTGCCCAATGCTTCGGATAGGGCGCCGTGTCCTCATCCGTCAACAAGCCTTCGATATGAGCTATGTCACCAGAGATCTGGCTGCCATACTCAACGTGTCCCACCGCTGGGGAATCAGTCGGTTGACTGCACTTCTGAGTGATGACCTCTACCAGCTCTTTTAAGCCCTGGTTCTTGCTGGCCACCATGGGGACAACTGGCATGTTCAGCGCTGACTCCAGCGCTTTGACGTCGATCTTCATGCCCTCCTGTCGGGCCACGTCCACCATGTTCAGGGCAACTATCAAGCGCGGCGTCAACTCCATGAGTTCAGTCACCAGATACAGGTGGCGATCCAAGCTGGCCGCGTTGAGCAGGGCGACCACCAAGTCGGGCTCCTCGGTCACCAGGTAGTCTCGTGCGATCTGCTCCTCCACCGAGTTGGCAGTGAGGCTGTATGTGCCCGGCAGGTCAACCAGTTGGATCGTCAAACCGTTGCGGCGGACTTCACCGATCTTCTGTTCCACGGTCTTCCCGGGCCAGTTCCCAACGTGCTGGGAGAGACCTGTCAGAAGATTGAAAACGGTGCTCTTGCCCACATTAGGAGCCCCGGCCAACGCTACGACAAAGGTCTTCTTGTCGAGTTTCTCAGGCTTTTCTAGCATCCGGGGTTCTTTCTGGTCACCATTATCTTGTCAGCCATTCCTCGGCCGAGAGCCACTTCCACGTCGTGGACCTTGACCAAGACCGGGCCCCTCCCGAAGTTCCCGATCATTCTCACTGGGCTCCCTGGAGTGAATCCCATCGAGAGGCACCGTCCCAACATGTCCTTCCCACCCCTGTACGACTTCAGAACGCCAGATTCTCCAGTCTGGAGGATGATCATGGGGATTTCCTCGTCAGTCGCCTCTTCGCCGGGCGAGAGATCTCTTGCCAGGAGACAGTCGGCGGTGGCCTTGTCCATCAACACTGTGTGACCATCCAGTCTCAGTTCCAGGGAGCCGTCATCATCATCCTTCCTTTCGATCTTGGCTACTGACTTCGGCTTCAAACCCAATTTCCCTATCTTCCTCAGCAGTCGGCCTTCCTCTATGGCCACTGCGGAGATGCGCACCGTTTGCCCCACATCGAAATCTGAAAGCGGTCTGAGTTTTTGGTCTTTGGTGGTTCCGTTCTTGTCTGGAATAGGGTGACCATGAGGACAGGTATCGGCATCACCCAGAAGTGCGGCCAGTCTGTCCTCCGTTTCCGGGGAAATAGCATGCTCCAGACGGCAGGCTTCGTCGTGAACCTTGTCCCACTGCATCCCCAGAATATCTGTCAGGAACCTCTCCCAGAGACGATGCCGCCTGATCATGGTCAATGCTGCCCGGCTGCCTTCAGCAGTGAGCGAAGCTCCTTTGTTCGGTTCGTAGTCTACCAGCCCGTCTGTGGCCAACCTTTGCATCATGTCGGTGACTGCTGGCAATGACACACCTAGGTCGGCGGCCAGCGAGGAAGTGGAAACAGGCAACTCTGTCTCCTGCCTCTTGGAAATAGCCTCCAGATACTCTTCCACTCGTTCGCTTCTCATATCAGCCTCCGGTGATCACTTAAGTCAGCTTAAATTAAGCGCACCTAATTGTAGCACTTTACACAAGAGCATAACCCTTGTTCTACTCCTCGAGAACTGCGCAAGCGATAATGAGAGTCCCGTAGGATGACGAGGCTTGCCGCAAGATGGGCTTCCGATTCACGAAAACAGGCAGTGTGATGGCCTTCGGGGGACGGATGCAGCCGCACAGCCTGGCTGATTCGCGTCAGATTCGCCGCGGCATCGTCCGACGATGAAACGTCACAGCGACTGCGAGCAGAAGGACTGCAAAAGCCAGCAGAGCCAGGAGGTCAACGGCCACAGGCAGATATCCCTGACCCTGGATACAGCGGCGGGCGATGTCGGTGAAATATGTCAGTGGGGAGACATAGGATATGGCCCGGCCCCACGCCGGCAGTTCGTCCAGTGGGATGAAAATGCCGCTGATGAACACGACCGGAAACTTCACCACGGAGGCGATCATGTTCACCGTGGCGGGCAGATTCGTAGGGGGAATGGAGAATACATTGCCCAGGGCAGCAAAGCCGAAAGCTGCCAGAATAACCGCTGCGGCCAGAACCAGTGGACTTGATATTGAAATCCCGAGTGCAAGGCCGATGACGATCGGCACTAGGGAGATCCCCAACCCGAAGGCAAAGGACGCCAGGATATCTCCCAGGATGATGGTCTCAATCGTCACTGGGCAGGACATCAACCGCTCAAGCGTCCTGGCTTGCGTTTCCCAAGGCACCACTATCGGTGATATGGCGGTGGCCGTGAAAAAGAGAACCATGCCAATCAGCCCTGGTATCATGAAATCGATTTCCAGGTGCCGCCCGATGGTGAAGGACAGAAAGAGAAAGACTGGGAAGAGGACTCCGAAGATAACCACCGGACCCTTGGAATAGTAGATGCGGATGTCCTTGCTGGCTATTATCAGACAACGCCGCGCCTGCTGGAGCACTGTTGCACCGGAGGGCATCACTTCCTCTCCTTTTCCGTGAGGGCTACGAAGGCGTCTTCCAGGGTGGGGGCGAGTATGTTGAGCGATACTATCTTCAGGTGGTTAAGGCCAGAGAACTGCACCACCAATGCCACCAGATCTCCGGGGTCGGCCGTGTAAAGCCTGTACTTGTCGCCCAGTTTCTTTACGGAGTTTACGCCGGACAGTTTTGCCAGGGCCTCCATGCTGGCCTCACCGTTGAAGCTGATCTCGACGGAATGGACCCCTCCCGTGGCCAGCCTGATCTTATCGGGGGCATCAATGGCCACTATCCTTCCCTGGTTGATGATAGCCACCCGGTGACACAACTGATTCGCTTCATCCATGTCGTGAGTAGTGAGGAATATGGTCTTGCCCCTGGCGTTGAGATCCTGGAGCAGACCCTTGATCAGACGAGCACTCTGTACATCCAGGCCAGAGGTCGGCTCATCGAGAAACAGTATCTGGGGATCACTGATGAGGGCCATGCAGAGGATCAGGCGCTGCTTCATTCCCTTGGAGTATCCCTTGACGAGGTCATCCTTTCGAGGCTCAAGCCCCATCTCCTGCAGCAGACCGGCGCCTCTTTCTCGTGCCTCCTTGGTAGGAACACCGTAGAGCTGTGCCACCAGCATCAGGTTATTCCAACCTGACAGGTCAGTGTAGGCATTGGCCATTTCAGGAAGTACTCCTGACATCTGCTTGGCTCCCAGGCTACTAGCCTTGTGACCGAGAATCGAAGCGCTTCCTTCGTCAGCTCGTATGATGCCAGTTAGCATTCTGACGGTAGTGGTCTTGCCAGCCCCGTTGGGTCCCAGGAAGCCAAAGAGTTCCCCCTGCTCCACTTTGAAGCTGATGTGATCTACGGCCAGCAACTTTCCGTAGCGTTTGGTCAGGTTGTCAACTTGAATACACACCATATCGCCGATCATTTCAGCACCCAAGTCTCTAGGTGATCGAAGCCTTCGGTCTCCTGAGCCAGGATAAGGCATTGCTCCGGCTCTCCACCATGATCTGGATCATATGATGAGCGGTCATGGGTCAATAGCGCCCCTCATCGCATGAAAAACGCTGGCTCAGTACCATCTCGTCCGAGCACACTCCTCGCCAAGACTGCGTGGCCACTTTGGCAATCGGCGGGCCTGCCAAATGAAACAGGCCACAGGCAGGCACACAGTTGGCTAAGGCTTCCACACCTCCCAGACTTTGCCGACCAGCGCCGGCCCCGGCTTGAGTGTGACCTGCCCCGGTTGCCATCCCGAGGGCATCACCTCGCCGGTGGCTCGTACGTGCTGGAAGGCCTTGATCTGGCGGATCAGTTCATCGGGATTTCGGCCCACCTCAGGTGTCAGCGCTTCCATGGCCCGAATCACGAAATCGGGGTCGATTATGAAGCGCCCACGTATATCCACACCGGCAGCTTCGTCATAAACGCCGTAGCTTTGGCCGATCTGGCCCCCGGCATCCGACATCATGGGGAACGGCACACCGCCCTTCACCATCTTGGACAGCTCCTGCTCCTGCCAGATCTTGTGGACGAAGCGGCTGTCAGTGCTCATGGCCAGAACTTCGACGCCCAGAGCCTTGAATTCCCCGTACCGCGCGGCGACCGCCGCCAGTTCGGTTGGTCAGACGAAGGTGAAGTCACCCGGATAGAAGCAGAGGACAATCCACCTGCCTTTGTATTCCGACAACTTCACCTGCTTGAAACCCACGCCCTCAACGAAAGCGTTGGCCTCGAAATCAATGGCTTCCTTCCCAACACGTACTAGCACTCTCTTCACCTCCTGTGATGGCATGGCCCCGGTCACCGGGGTTGCCGATTGGGATGCTGGCAGAATTGGCCCGCGGGCAGGCTTAACGCAGCCTTCTTTCAGCTCTGGCATGACACCTCCTTTCTTGATTGAATGAACGGACTAGCAACTGGCAGACTGGCAGTACCGCGGCTTGGCTTCTATGAGGACGAGGACGGCTTGTGAATTCGGACGATATCATGGGCACTCGCATACTGTCAATGCTGTATCGCAGCTAACTCACGCAGATCGACTGGGCTGGCAACTTAGTTCCCTCCGAATTGCCTCTCGTACTTGTGCCTCGAGCAATCGTGGCATCTGAACTCCGGCCTCTTGTCGTTCATCTTGTCGTACTTCGAGGCCTTGGCCAGCCTGTACCCACGGTCTGCCGGATGCCCGCAATCAGCACAGACAATGTCTTGCTGAACTTCCCACACCTCTCCTTTCAGGATGCTCGTCTTCTGAAATATCCATCTGTCGACCCAGAAGAAGATCAGCCCGCCTATGAGGTTGGCCAGCACCGTGGCCACAGTTGTTCCCAGCGTGGCAAACCAAACAATGCACACTGCCAAGATTGGCGTTGAGAGCTGCCAGCGTGTGAGGTAGAGGAGATACTTCCTGAGCAGGGCCTTCATGGTCTCCCTCCTAGCTTATCTCTGTACCCATTTTGGGGGTGACGTATTGCCACCCTGAGAACCAAGCGCGAAACGCTGCCATCTAGAAATACAGGCGAAAGCAGTGCGCCTGCGCCTCGAAGCCCATGGAACCGTATAGACCGTGAGCCTCCTTGCGCCTGACGTCACTGCAAAGCTCTACCATGTGGCATCCCGACTTCCTGGCGAGTCCCACAGCGTGTTCCAGAAGCATCCGGCCCAGGCCTCTCCCTCGGTGTCTCTCAGTCACTATCAGGTTTTCCAGGAAGGCCCAGGGGGTCCCATTGTGTGAGAGGTTGGGAACTACCAGGAGTATGATCGTGCCCACAACCTCGCCTTTCTGCTCAGCAACCAGCAGCTCCTGTCTTGGGTCGGACCGGATCTCAGCGAAAACTCGGCGGTAGTCATCCAGAGACGGATTCTGGCTGTGCTCAACTTCAGAATCGGTTATGGTGAGTTCGCGGTACAGCTCCACTATGCGCGGGACGTCTTTCTCTTCAGCCAGTCTGATGTGCGGCGCTTGCTTCATGCCGGGTCCTCCACTGTCATTCTCGCAGACCATTTGCCGGGTCCGGCAGATCCAGACAGCACGAACTTCACCTTCCGGAGCTGTGTCAAGTGCTCCTCTGATTCCCGACGCAACCGGCTGAAGTCGGCTTCTTCCAGGAACGCTTTCAGCAACTCCAGTTGTTGCTCAAGCTCCGGCGACCCGTCGCTGGACATGATTCTGCTCATGGTCGCGGCATACTCCTGCTTGGCACGAGTCTCAACGCAATGAGAAAGGTCCGGTAGAAGCTCCATTTGTGATATTTGACCCTGAATCTCGTCCGTCATCTTCGCACCTAGAGCTGCTCTTCGCCCTGCGACCTACCCCCACGTCGACTGTGGTTCTTGTCTACACCACGACCACACTGCCGCTGTTGTTGAAGAAGAAGCCGGGGCCGAATTCCTGAGCCAATCGCATAGCCGCTGGCATCCCGGTGCAATGCGACACTCCCAGCTTTTGCACGCCGAACTCCTTCAGCGCGGCAATAGTCATCTCCACCTGCAATTCTGATGCCCGAATAAGATGTGTTCCTCCAACAACAGTGTGTATCGTCTCTAACCCAGTCACATTCCGGGCGTGGTGCAGCGTATTGATAGTCCCTCGGTGGGCGCAGCCCAGGACAACCACGAGTCCCAGGCTTGTCTTGATGAACAGGGCCTGATCATCCTTCAGTGGGTCTGGTATCATCTCCCCATTCTTTCGGACGCACAGTCCGGCGTCGATGGTCTCGAAGTCGGTGATCATGGGTATCTCGCCGCTGGTGACTACATTGCCAGAGAGCCATACCGGTTCGTCGGTGAGATGGAAGTCGGCACCCAGGCTCTCCAGTTCCGCCCTTTGAAAGGGAATGCCGATATAGCGGGGTGGGTCATTCTTGCTGTACTGTATGAACTTCGCGCCGAAGACATCAGGGTGGGCGACCACCTTGACAGGCTTCCTGATTCTGGTCAAGACTTCCCGCAGGCCGCCCGTATGGTCGTAATGGCCGTGACTCAGGACTATGGCATCGATTCGCTCCCAGTTAATACCCAGCAGGTCTCCATTACGGGCCGCCGAGATACTGCCTCCAGCATCCAACAGTGTTCTTCGATCGTCTCTCTCTACTAGCACGCTCAGCCCCCACTCCCCCAGCATCCCCAAGGGTACGGCAAAGGCGGCGTTCTCGCTCAACGTCGTGGCCCGAGCCTCCATGTCTCGATACCTCCTGTCAAGATTTCCTCTGCGTCTGTCTTCCTCTTTTGGAGGCGGCTTCAACAAAAGCCTTACCGAGACCAGCGATCAACGGCGAGTCGTAACGTTCGAGTTCACCATCGTCACAGAGTTTGGCCAGTTCAGGGTCGATGGGCACCTGCGCCAGCAGGGGAGCCTGTGCTGCTTTGGCCATTTCTTCTGCTCTGCTCTTGCCGAAGACATCGAGCCGCTTCCCGCTGTCCGGCAGCACCAGGTAGCTCATATTCTCCACCACGCCGATAATCGGTATGCTCATTTGCTGGCACATCTGGAGGGCCTTGCGCACCACCATGGCCGCCAGTTCCTGCGGGCTGAAGACGATAACCACACCGGAGACAGGCAATGACTGCAGAACAGTCAGGGGTGCGTCAGCAGTGCCCGGCGGCAGGTCTACTATCAGGTAGTCGAGCTTGCCCCAGAGGACTTCCTCCCAGAACTGGGTGATAGCTCTGCCAATCAGGGGACCTCGCCAGATAACGGCATCGTCCTCATGAGGCAGGAAGAGATTCATGGAGATGATTTCAATGCCGGCCTTCGTAGATACGGGCATGATGCCGCTGTCGCTGCCTGTCGGCCTCATTGTCATGCCAAACATCCGGGGTATGCTTGGCCCGGTGATGTCACCGTCGAGAATGCCCGCCTCCAGGCCTTGGCGGGCCAGGGAAATCGCCAGAAGACTGCTCACCAGGGACTTTCCTACCCCTCCCTTCCCACTCATCACGGCGACTATGTGCTTGACCTCGTTCACTTCCGATGGTTTGGCATCGACGAACTGCGTCTCCACGTCCTTCACGTCAGGCAACCCTTTCATGGCTTCCTCTACCTTGTTCTTGACCCACTCCAGGGCGCCTGCAGAGAGTGCCGTTGAGGCCAGGCTCACCTTGACCCTATGGTCTGATATGGCTACCTCTCTAACCAGGTTCATCCTGGTCAGGCTTCGCATTACTCCTGGCAATAGGATGCCATCAAGGCTTCCTCTGACTTGCTCTTCAGTTGCCATCTCTTTCACTCCTGTGCAATCTAAATGGGAAACCGGGCTTCGGCTTCTTGTCATTTGGCGACGGCTAGTGGACCCTCTCCATCAAGTTCGGCAGCTTGCCAGCAAGTTGAAGTCTAACCGCTTCATCGATGTTCTCAACATCGGTGACAATCGGCTGTATGTTGTAGCTCTTCAGGCTTTCGTAGGCGCCTCGGCCCATTCCCCCAGCCAGCAACAATTGGCAGTCGGCTATGGTGTCGGCCATGCTGCGGTGCTTGTCTTGTGAGGCCGCATCAAAACCGTGACTCCCTCCTGGTGGATGCTGTTCATGGGCGGCAAAGGTGTGATGTCCTGCCTTGGGTCTCTTCTCCTTGCTGACCACCTTCCCACCCTCCACTGTCGACACCACGTAGAACATGGCCCTGCCGAAGTGCTGGCTGATAGTGGTTCCATCGTCTGATACGGCGGCGATCTTCATTTCTTTCTCCTTCTAGTCTTTGCTGACTTGGGTACCTTTTCTACTGCAACCGATGTTTCCGTTTTCGAGCTGGTCTCACTTTCAATAGATGCAGGCAGAACCTTTGACGTGTTACATACTGGGCACGCCCTTGGATATTGACTGGGAGCCTCACCTGTCTCCCATTCATGTCCCGAGCTGCATCTGAAACGACTGGCAACAAGCTCGTAGTTGCCACCCTCTATCCTCAGCGCCTTGCCAGCAAGGAGGCTATCAGCGATCTTCTTCCTGGCGGAAGCGAGTACTCGCTGAAAAGTCGGTCTTGAAATGCTCATTCTCTCGGCACACTGCTGTTGTTCCAGGTGTTCCAGATCTCGAAGCCGTATCGCCTCCATCTCTTCCAAGGAGAGGCAATTCTCCTCCAGCATTCTCAGAGGAATACCCGCCGGTTTGAAATAGGTCACACCTGGGACGAAACACACTTTGCGGCACTTGAAAGGTCTCGACATGTATGCACCTCTAGAAGATTATGAGCATATGCTCGTTAACTATCGTAACCGGCCATCCCATGCCTGTCAAATCACTGGGCTAACACCATTAGGTCTCTCCAACAGCGGTGGATTCGAAGGCTGATTAGGGTTATTCCGGCCTTGGAAAGGGTATCGAGATGAGCGAGAAAGCGTTCCAGGAGTACTATCCAGACCAACTGAGTCACTGCCATGGTTGCGGTCGGCTCAACGAATCAGGCTTGCACATCCAGAGCTACTGGGATGGCGCGGAGTCTGTCTGCAGGTTCCAGCCCAAACCGTATCATATCGCCATCCCAGGATATGTCTACGGTGGTCTCATCGCTTCCCTGATTGACTCTCACTACACGGATACGGCGGCCGCTGCCTCGTGTCGGGCCGAGGGACGGGCCATGGGAACTGAACCAGCACTGCAGTTTGTGACGGCTTCACTGCATGTGCATTATCTGCGTCCAACACCACTTGGTGTACCCATAGAGGTGCGGGCGTCGGTGAAGGAGATCAAAGGACGCGAGGTTGCCATGGCAGCGACGTCATCGGCAGATGGGGTTGTTTGCGCCCGGGGAGAGGCGGTGGCGGTAAGGATGCCGGAGCAGCTGGTGACTAAGTTGGGCACATAGAATCCTCATCCCGCGTGCGCATCAGCCCAGGGGTGGTAGACTGATCTCCCCGATAGCCATACGGGCGATGTCGCCGAGGAAGATAACAGGCAGGCGGTGCGTACCGGCGGCGGTCGCCAGACTGTCGAGGCACATGGGGCACGAACACACCATGGCCTGTGCTCCGCTCTGCTTGGCGTCTATGACGTTCTTCTCCTGATCAGGTTGAGGGTCGCCATTTCCCAGCAGCAACTTGATGCTGGCGCAGCACATTGCGCTCTCTCGATCATAGGTTCTGGGCACTCTTCTGGCACCCGCCAGTTCGAACAGCTCATCCACAAAGTGCTCTTTCTCCGGCGTGTGACGGGAGGCGCAGGGTCGTTGATAGGCGACGTCAATGTTGAGGAGCTTGATGCGGCGTCGGTTCTGCCGAAGGTACATCACCAGGTATTCCGAGAGATGAACCGGGCGGAAAGGCACCTCTATGCCATACTCCGGAGCCAGTGTGGCCAGCATGGCGTAGCAGTCGTCATGGAAACAGACGATCTCTTTGGCCCCGGTCAGCGCTAGGCGATCGACCATCTCCTGAGCGTGTTTCCTCTGGATGCTCTCCACTCCCCAATGACCGAATAGCAGCCAGCAGAAGTAGGGCTTCCCGCCCACGCGTGGCAAATCGTAGAGCACGCCCTGCATCAGATGAGCGTGCGTCTTCTCGAAGAGACACGTGCTCATCACCCTTTCGGCCCGCGGGTAGTTCGTCATAGGCTTGGTGAAGGCGTAGTCCGCTTCTTGGATCTTGGCCATGCCTTCGCTGGAGAAGACATCGTATCTCTCCTGCAACTGCGCTATCAGGTCAAATGGGTTGGCGTTCTGAGGGCAAATCTCGTTGCAGGCATAGCAGGTGATGCATTGACGAAGCACGGGCATCCGCTGTCCTGCCATCATGGACTTCATCCAGTCGACAGCCTGGGCCTTGTTCGCCTTAATCCACTGGCACTTTGCCAGGCAGTCGCCACAGAGATCGCACAGATTGGCCTTGAACATATCGAGCTTCTTTTGCAGTCACAGACACCAACGGCTCTTGCTTGACCCTTGCCTTGGCAGATGGACCCTTGGATTGGTGCTGTTGCCCACAACTCCCCTTCGCCGCACTGTAATGCATGTTCGAATCGTATGGCGGAGGCCAAGCTGATGTCAAGGTTATCACCAGATAGATCCGCAAGGCGATAGATTCACTAGTCGGGCTGAAGCGATGGAGCCAACGCCCTTATCGTACGAAATGGTGGGAAGTGGGGGATTCTGACCTCTGACCTTCTGTATTCAGGACAGGGAGTATGCCAACCGAGCGTGGATCTCAGTCTCCCAAGCGAGTGCGACCAACATCTGACCTTCTGTGTGGCTGAGGCGTTGACCTTCTGAGTTGGGCCAGGTCCCAGCTGACACGCGACTGAACGTCCCGACAGAGAGGGTGTAAGACAAGAGGTCTGCTCACCAAGCGTGGACTACGACCCTCCCAAGCGTGAGACCCCCAATTGTGACCTTCTGTGTTGTCTCCAGCATGACCTTCTGAGTTGACCCTGGTCTGGTCCCAGCTATCTCCTGGTCAAGAGACTCCCGGTGGCCGAAGTATAGGGCGATTGGCGAGTAGGAGCAAGCTTCCTCTGGTTGGATACAAAGGATCGATTTTTGACCACTCGACCCGATGAGTCCATGATAGCGATGCCCGCGCTTCACGAATTTGCAGATGATACGACCCCATGACCCAACGTGGTTAGACCTCCTATCCTGAACACAGAAGGTCGCTTCACTCTACGGCTGAAGGTCACACCCGCTGACTCTTGCAGAGAACGGTGGGCGGTAATGGACTTGAACTGCCTTCAACGTGAAGTGGGACGCTATCAGGATGGCAGGCCCACAATAGACCTACACCCGCATCGATACCCTTTGAGATCAGGATATAGATAGACATCAAAGAGGGTGGATCTGTATTGGACGTGTTGCATCCAGGTCACTGACGTGGCCTGGACACAATACGCACCAGCGGGTTCCCTTCGTGGTGGCCCTTTGAGCATCCGGTCAGGTTTGCGTCGCAATATCATCTATGCATTTGGGTGGTGACTTGTAGTCAACACACTGCGCCCAGTTGCTTGGGCAGAAGATTACGACATTGGTGGACCTGGATAGACAATTCCTGTTGGTTACCCATCCAGTGACTGAATAACGCAGTGAGGTTTGGACTGGCAATATGGTAGGATTACCTAAGTCAGTGGCGATGAAGACCGCCTAACAAAAGGACTACGAACTGGGAGGCAATGATGAGTATTGGGGGCATACCGGGGGTCAGGTCACCACTGTATACACATGTTTTCACCAACTATGATGCCTTACAACTCAGCCAAAGGGTTGCCTCTACCAAAGGAAGTATAAATGACCGATAGAGAAGTTAATCCGCGAACTAGGTATCCTCGCAAGGAAGCAGAATCGAATGTCGATGAGCGAACCCTCGAACTTCAGCGAGCCAACGAACGTCTGAAAGCAGAGAACATTGAGCTCAAGCGCGCAGAAGAGCGGCTTCTTATCGCGGAGCGTAAGTACCTAACGATTTTTGAGAATTTGGATGACTCCATTTTACTATCGCAAGATGATATATGGACCGACTGTAATCCCAAAACGATGGAGATATTCGGTTGCCGCCGCCGTGAGGATATCATTGGGCATGGACCCCATGAGTTCTCGCCACCCCAGCAACCCGATGGTCGTGACTCGAAGGAAAAGGCTCTGGAGAAGATTTTCGCCGCCCAGGCTGGTAATTCCCAAGTATTTGAATGGAAACATAGGAAACTAGATGGAACTGTGTTTGATGCAGAGGTTAATCTTAATCATATCGAAATCGAAGGTGTGACCGGCCTTCTAACAATCGTCCGGGATATCTCCGAAACTAAGAAGGCTCAAAAAGAACTACAAAGAGCTCACAATGAGTTAGAAATACGGGTCGAACAGCGCACCTCTGAGCTTCTAAAAGCCAATGTTCTTCTGGAAGGAGAAGTGATCCAGCGGAGGCAGGCTGAGGAAGCTCTACGGCAGAGCGAGGTTAAGTATCGGCATCTCGTAGAGAATGCGAACAGCATTATTTTAGAAATGAACACCAGCGGTAATGTAATATTCCTTAACAAATTCGCTCAGGTATTCTTTGGTTACGGTGAAGCAGAAATACTGGGGCACAGTGTTATAGGCACTATATTCCCAGCAAGGGATTCGGCGGGAAAGAACCTCGAAGCCATGATTGAGGATATGGTACATCATCCTACAGAATACGCCCATAACGAGAGTGAAAATGTGCTCCGAAACGGCGAAACGGTCTGGATAGTTTGGACAAATCAGCCGCTCTATGATGAAGAAGGGCATCTCAGTAAGATCCTTTGTAATGGCATTAACAGGACTGAGCAAAAACGAACAGAGGAGACACTGGCACAACAGACCAAAGAACAAGTAGCCGCCGCCGAGCGCAATCGTCTTGCCCGAGACCTCCACGATGCCGTGAGTCAAACTCTCTTTTCGGCCAGTCTTATTGCTGAGGTACTACCCCGTATTTGGGAGCGTAACCCCGAGGAGGGGCGCAGACAACTTGAAGAGGTGCGTCAGTTAACACGCGGGGCTTTAGCTGAAATGCGGATGCTACTCCTGGAGTTACGCCCCTCTTCACTCATTGAAGCTGAGCTACCTTATTTACTCAACCAGCTTGGCGAATCAATTAATGGTCGGGCATGTTTGCCGGTGATTGTTTCAGTAGTGGGACAATTCTCCTTCCCGCCTGAAGTGAAGGTAGCGCTATACCGCATTGCCCAAGAAGCTCTGAACAATGTGGCAAAGCATGCCGGTGCCAGTCAGGCGAATGTGAACCTGCTCTGCCAATCAGACAAGACTACCTTAAAGATAACCGACGACGGACGGGGTTTCGATATGACAGGTGTCCCTTCCGATAGTCTCGGTCTGGGCATAATGCATGAGCGGGCCGAGGATATTCTGGCTTCACTTTCAGTGAAAAGCAGAAAGGGCCAGGGTACGGAAGTCATGGTTGTCTGGCAAAATGTGTCAGGGGAGAGTAAGCAATGACTGAGAAAATGCCGATTCGTGTCATGCTTGTTGACGACCATACTGTAGTGCGACGTGGTCTTAGAGCCGTACTTTCGGTTTCTGATGACATGCGTTTGGTGGGGGAGGCTGATAACGGCGAAGAAGCTGTACAGTTGTGTGAGCGACTTCAACCTGATGTGATATTGATGGACCTGCTCATGCCGAAGATGGATGGTATCGCTGCGACGAAAGCGATTCACGAACGCTGGCCGAAGGTTCTTATTATTGCTCTGACCAGTTTTAAGGAGAGGGAGTATGTTGAAGGAGTGCTGAAAGTCGGAGCCACAAGTTACCTGTTGAAAAACGCATCGGCGGACGAGTTGGTATCTGCAATCCGTCGTGCCGTGGCTGGACTGCCAAGCCTCTCTCCGGAGGCCGCTCAGGTACTTATCCAGAGAGTAAATGAACCAGCTCAATCCGGTAGTGATCTGACAGAACACGAGCGTGATATACTGGCTATGATGGCGAAGGGAGAATCCAATGGAGAAATCGCTGAACACCTTTTCGTAAGTAAGTCTACCGTGAAGTTTCATGTCAGCTCCATCCTTTCTAAGCTAGGCGTTTCCAGCCGCACCGAGGCTGTTTTCATCGCTGTTAAGCACCACTTGGTCAGGTGACCATCTAAATTCTAGCTTAGTGGCCTATTCGAATCTCCCCTGATGCATGGCGTATCAGGGGAGATTTCGTTTTATGATGGTCGATGTAAGGTTCAAACGGTTTGCGAGACGAAGAGGAGTGAGACCAATAATGCGAGTTCTAATAGCCGATGACCAACCCAGTGTACGTACTGCGCTCAAGTTAGTGCTGGAGCAGCAGGGTATTGATGTGGCTGGCGACGTTGTTGATAGCGGGGAACTACTGGCTTGGTTCAGAACCAATCAAGCTGACCTTCTGCTGCTTGATTGGGAGCTACCCGACCAGCCCGGCAAGAAGATAATCCCCATTTTACGGGCTAGGTACCCCAAGCTTACGGTGATTGTCCTGAACAGTCGGCCGCAAACGCGGACTGAGGCTCTCTCGGCTGGAGCCGACGGCTTCGTTTCAAAAGGTGACCCCCCGGAGTATTTGCTCAGTCTACTGGCAACCGCGTGGCGAGCATAGTTCTACTTAGGTCCAGTTCAATGAAACTCATCGATATCGTTAGAAGAAGGAGACATAGAATGGACAACTTCATGAAGGCCGCCAAAATGGATACGAGAATCTTACTAATACTATTATGGGTGTTTTATTCAGTAACTTTTATGTATGCTGATACCCTCTCGAAACTGGATCCTGGGGTTTTGGAAGAGATAATGTCAGGATACACGGGAGGTGGAACTGTCAAAATCACTGATGGATTCTTGTTGGGAGTCGCGATACTGTGGGAGATTCCGTTTTTGATGATTGTCCTGTCCTGGGTATTAAAGTACAGAGCCAATCGTTGGGCAAACATCATCGCAGGCACACTATTTGTTGTGGTTCAAATCGGTTCATTGTTTCTTGGAAGACCATCTCCTGCATATATTTTTTATAGCACAGTAACAATCGCGGGTCTGTTACTAATTGTCTGGAATGCATGGAGGTGGCGCAATCCTGAACTGAAGCCCGAATAACATGGCGCTCGATCAAGCCGCGTTCGATATTGAGGTGGATGTCATAAACAAGAGTGGAGAGAGTGTCCGGGTCTTCGTTGAGTGAAAGGGATTTCGAGGGCGAAAGCGGGCCGCCACAGCGGCGGCAGTAATAATGAGGAGGTGCCTTGATGTCTGAGGACAAGAAACCATATCCAGTGAGCCTATCGGTTGACTATCCTGACCGCGAGCTGAACCGGCTGACCTCGTTCTTCCGTCTCATTGTGATCATCCCCATAGCCGTCCTTCTGTGCTTGGTCGGTGGCGCTGTTTGGGAGTCGGGGGAGGGACAACAATGGGTGGTAGACCTGTCCGCCGGCGGAGTACTCTTCCTGGCCACCATGCTCATGCTGGTCTTCAAACGGAAGTACCCGCGCTGGTGGTTTGACTGGAACATCGCCTTGACCAAGTTCGGCGCACGGGTGGGAGCCTACCTGGCCTTGCTGAGGGATGAGTACCCGTCAACGGATGAGGATCAGGCAGTGCACATCGAGATACCATACCCGGATGTCAAGAAGGACCTGAATCAATGGCTGCCGCTGGTGAAGTGGTTCCTGGCTATCCCGCACGGCATCGTTCTCATCTTCTTGGGCATCGCCGCCATCTTCGT
>Ga0315291_10000445_pt1 | contig 54477 bp, 37 predicted proteins | sample YL17G12_20_MG_FD_203070 | JGI IMG/M metagenome (GOLD analysis project Ga0315291, IMG submission 203070) | Sediment microbial communities from Yellowstone Lake, YNP, Wyoming, USA - YL17G12_20 | ecosystem: Environmental > Aquatic > Freshwater > Lake > Sediment | place: USA: Wyoming | collected... | reverse complement strand
GCCGGGCGAACTTATCTACGAACCAGGCTTTAATGCCTCGGGGCAGAAACAGTTTCATCCCGGCCCGCATGAATAATAACATCTCTAAAGTAAAATACAAGGGGCACGTTGCAATGTGCCCCTACATTTCGTTTAATGACGTAGGGGTAGACCTGGTGTCTGCTCCAATGATTTTAACCTCATCACTCAACCCTCAACCCTCTCCTTAAAAAGGAGAGGGACTAAATATATTTTAGGGCAAAATGTAGGTTAGCCCCTACTGATGTTTCGTAGTGCGAGGCTCTTAGCCTCGTTTGGGAGACCCTAAAAGGGTCACACTACGAAAATCATGAGATGAAAAGATTGATGGCCATAAATTTAGATTTATTGCGGAATTAAAAAGAGAAAAATAAGCTAAGATTCTCAATTTAAGAATTTGTTTTAAAAGTCGATAATATAAAAGAAATACTTTCCGTTCGCCGAAGGCGGATCCGCCTTTAGAGGGAATAGATTGGCAGGAGGTTTTATGCTTACTTTAAGGGAACTTTTGGAATTGATGGTGAAAAAAAATGCCTCGGATCTTCATCTGACCGTGGGGGCTCCTCCCCAATTGAGAATCGACGGCAAATTGACTGCAACCGATTACGATCCTTTAACTCCGGAGGACACCAGGAAATTGGCTTACAGCATTATGAATGAGAAACAAAGGCAGAGATTCGAGGAGAGAAGCGAATTGGACTTGTCCTTCGGAATCGAGCAGCTTTCCCGTTTCCGATGCAATGTTTTTATGCAGAGAGGGAATGTGGCTGCGGCTATTAGAATGATACCTTATAAAATTCGCAGTTTTGAGGAGTTGGGTCTGCCCAAAGTTGTGGCAGAATTTGCCAAGCTCCCTCGGGGTTTGGTTTTGATCACCGGACCCACCGGAAGCGGAAAATCGACTACTTTAGCTTCCCTTATCGATAAAATCAACCAGAGCCGACATGATCACATTCTGACTGTGGAAGACCCCATCGAATATCTCCACAGACACAATTGTTCACTGATCAACCAGAGAGAGGTTTACTCCGATACCACCTCTTTTGCCGCAGCCTTGAAATATGCTTTGAGAGAGGATCCGGATGTGGTCTTAATTGGGGAGATGAGGGATCAGGAGACTACTGAGGCGGCTTTGAACATCTCCGAAACGGGCCATTTAGTCTTCGCCACCTTACATACCAACTCCTGCGCAGAATCGATCAACCGCATCATTGATATTTTCCCAGTGCATCAACAGGACCAGATTCGGGTCACTTTATCCTTTGTCCTTCAGGCCGTGGTAAGTCAACAGCTGATCCCCAAAATCGGAGGAGGGAGGGTGTTAGCTTTGGAGATTATGATTTGCACTCCGGCTATTCGGGCTCTGATCCGAGATGATAAGGCTCATCAGATCTATAGCATGATTCAAGCCGGGCAGAAATATGGGATGAAGACCATGAACCAGTCTTTAGTCGATTTGTATTTGACCCATAAAATCACCATAGGGGATGCCATAGGAAGAAGCGGAAATCTTCAGGAGTTAAATGAGTTTTTAGCCAGAAAACAGGAGGAAGTATCTACAATTTAAAACTATTTTTTCAGGAGGTAGATTTTGCCCATATACGAATATAAAGGAAAGACTTTGGGTGGTGCCCTGGTCTCCGGGGAGATAAAAGCCAAAGACCGGGCGGAGTTGGACCGACTCTTACGAACCAATAAGATTTTGGTGACCGGGGTAACTCAAAAGCCCTCCCAGATAAGAATCAGCTTAAGGAGAGGAATTAGGAAAGTCCACCTTTCCCGTTTCACCCGACAGTTCGCCACCATGATTGGAGCCGGGCTACCTATGGTTCAGTGTCTGGACATTTTAGCCCAGCAGTCCGAAGCGATGGAGATGAGGAATGTTATCGCTAAGGTCAAAGAGAGCGTTCAGGCGGGAAGCACTCTGGCGGACTCATTATCCAAGCATAAAAAGGCTTTTGATGACCTCTATGTAAGTATGGTGGATGCCGGTGAGATCGGAGGAGCTTTGGATCAGATCCTTTTAAGGTTGGCTACTTACCGGGAGAAAGCGGATTCCTTGACGCGGAAGGTGAAAGGAGCTTTGGTCTATCCGGGAGTTATAGTTACTGTGGCTACGGGAGTAGTCTTTGTGATGTTGACCTACATCGTTCCGGTCTTTGCCAAAATGTTTGAAGGTTTAGGAGCAGAGCTTCCCGGTCCCACTCAGATGGTCTTAACAGTAAGTGGATTTTTAAGAGGGAATATCGTAGTTTTATTCTTTCTTTTGGTAGCATTAGTAGCCGCCTATAAATTCTATTCCCGGACCGACAGTGGAAGGTTGAATATTGACAAGTTGAAGCTGAACGCCCCCTTAATCGGTAATCTTTTAAGAAAAAGCGCCGTCTCCAGGTTCACCCGGACCTTAGGAACTCTTCTCTCCTCAGGGGTGTCAATTCTGGATGCATTAGAGATAACGGCCAAAACCGCAGGGAATAAGGTGATTCAAAATGCCATCCGCAAAAGTGTCTTATCTATAGCTGAAGGAGAAACCATCACCCAACCGTTGAAAGAGAGTGGGGTTTTCCCTCCGATGGTTACTCAGATGATCTCCGTAGGAGAGAAGACCGGGGGTTTGGATGAGATGTTACAGAAAATCGCTGATTTCTATGATGAAGAGGTGGATGCAGCGGTATCAGCTTTGACCTCTATCATCGAGCCTTTGATTATCCTGGCTATGGGATTGGTGATAGGTGCCATAATGATCGCTATGTATCTGCCGATGTTCGATATTATCGGAAAGATCAGTTAATAAAATTTTGGATCCGAAAACCAGACACCACCCCGCCACAGGCGGGGTGGTTTAGGTTTTATGGGTAATTTTAGATGGAGATAGTCCTAAAAAACCATCAAAATAAATCTTTCAGACTCTACTGGCTTTTACTTTTGAGGCTTTTAGTATTCGTTCTGTTATTGGGGATAGTGGTTTTTTATTTGAAAGCCCCGGAATTTTTGTTAACCCCGTTTTTAATATACAGCTTTTTTACTTTAGGTTTTTTTCTTCTACTTTTATTTAAGTCGAAAATCTCCTCCCTTTTTTTGCCCAACCTTTTAGTGGGAATTCAGATACTTTTAGAGCTTTATATTGAGGCTGGGATAGTCTCTACCACCGGTGGGGTGGGGAGCCAATTCTCAATTCTTTTTTTAATCACCATTGTATCTACCAGTTTGTTTTATCATCTACCGGGAACTATCTTGGTGGCTTTCTTAGCCAGCTTTTTTTACACCGGAGCGATCTTGACGGGGCTAGCTGACCAGTTTATCTTTTCGCCCCCCTTGATCTTAAAGAACCTGACCAATTTAGATGAAGCCATATATTACAGGCTCTTTTTATTTTATTGCTCATCTTTTTTAGTTGCCTTTATCAGCGGATACTTAGCCCAGAGGCTGAAGAAAGAGGGGGAAGAGCTTTTATCTACCTTTCGGGAATTGGATAGAATGAGGATGGATACCGATGATATCCTGCGATATCTTCGCTCGGGACTTCTAACGGTGAATACCTCCGGGAAGATCATATATTTTAATCGAGCGGCAGAGGAGATCTTAGGATATAAAGAGAAACAGATCAAAGGGGAGAATTTTGAGAAGATTTTTAAAGAGAGGCTCCCGGAGTTTGGTGAAACGTTATCTTTAGCCTTAAGATCGAATCAGATGCACTCTCGTTATGAGCTTTACATCAATTCCCTTTCCTCAAGAAAAGTCCCCATCGGGATGAGCACCTCTATTTTGAAAGATAAAGATGGAGAAAAAAGGGGTTTAATCGCTGTTTTTCAGGATTTAACTGAGGCGAAAAAATTAGAGGAAAAAATGCGACTCAAGGATCGATTAGCCGCAGTGGGTGAGCTTTCTGCGGGGATCGCTCATGAGATCAGAAACCCTTTGGCCTCCATCTCCGGCTCAGTGGAAGTATTGAAGGAGGAATTATCTTTATCCGAGGAGAATCAAAAACTGATGGAGTTAATTCTGAAAGAGTCCTCCCGATTGAATTCCATCGTGACCGAATTTTTGCAATATGCTAAGATTAAAGAGACCTCCCTAACCAAGGTGGAACTGGTCCATTTAATCGAAGAGGTAATTGAGATCGTTAAAAAGCATCCAGCTTTAAGAACAGGAATTTTCATAAGAAAAGAGATAGACACAAAGCCTCTCTACGTCCTGGGGGAAGAGAATCAGATCAAACAGCTTCTGTTGAACCTCTTGGTCAATGCCTTGGAAGCTATGGAGGATAACGGGGATCGAATTCTTTTAACCAACAAAGGTCTGAAAACAATAGAGGGATTTTATTTCAATGGTGAAGAGGAGGAAGAGGAAAAGGCCTGGGTGCCTTTAGCGATCATCGATAATGGAAAAGGGATGAATGAGGAACAGAAAGAGAAAGCTTTTTTGCCTTTTTATTCCACCAAGAAGAGCGGAACAGGTTTAGGATTAGCGATTGTTCAGAGGCTGGTAAATAATTTGAACGGGAGGATAGAATTTAAATCCAAGTTAGGCCAGGGGAGCATTTTTGTAGTCTATTTTCAGAAGTATAAAGTGGAAAAGGAGAAAATGCTTGAGGTGATTTAATCAAGTGATTACTTTGAGCAAATTGTTTCCCCTTACTATCAATGGTTCAGGAATTCCAATTCCCGAACCAACGAAAAAGGAGAAGATGTATGAGGTGATTTAATCGAATGGTCGATTTGAGCAAATTTTTTCCTCTTTCATAACACCAGGATAGTAATTTTCTTCCTAAAAACCCAATTTTATAGAATATGTCGAAACCGCCCTTCGACTTTGCTCCCTTCGGGTCTGAGCCTCAGGGTCGAAGACAGGGCAGTGAGCTTGTGCTTCGACTTTGCTCAGCACCCTGAGTCTATCGAAGGGTCGAACTGCAGGGGTTTCGACCTACGGCTTCTAATTGATTTATAGAATATTTTGGATTGCGTAGCCAAACCTTTATGGTTTGGCTGGCCCGCCAGAGGCGGGCCTACATGCTGCGAAATATTTGAATCCTGTCAAAATTTTTTAAAAAAACTTCCCAATTTCTCTTTATAAAAAATCCAATCAGAGTAGGTCAGGTTTCCCGCCTTTGGCGGGGGACAGCCCGACCTACTATACTTTTTCAGGAGAACTATCAAATAAAAACTTGACAGATAGAGTTTCTTGGCTTTAATAATAGTTCAAAATCGGGGCTGAAGACAGTTTTAACCTTTTTTAAATGGTGGAGGCGTTGATGTCCTACTCAAAGTTTCTTAAATGCTTGTGGGGGTGGTGGTTGATTCTTTTTTTGTTCACCTGGGACTCCTATGCTTTGCCGGGCTCTCCGGTAAAAATCCAGAAATTAGATAATGGAATGGAGATTGCCATCAAGGAAGACCATTCGAAAAACCTGATCGCTATGTGTATTTTTGTCAAGGGAGGAAGCAGAACCGAGACTCCTGAGCTTTCTGGTCTTTCCCATTATTATGAGCATTTGATCTTCAGAGGGGAGACTCAAAGGCAGAAAGAACTGGAGACCAGAAAGGCTTTTCAAAGCATAGGAGAGTTTTTCGGATTCACCAGCGAGGATGTTACCTGCTATTTCATTGTAAGCCCCAAGGAGAACTTCGATGAAGCCTTATGGAGATATGCAGATGCGGTCTTCAATTTAGCTGCGGATGAGAAAAAAATTGAGAAGGAACGACAGGTGGTTTTAGAGGAGATGTATATGGACAATGACCGTCCGGACTATCAGGTCTGGTATCTTTTAGATGAGAATGCCTACCGGAAACATCCCTATCATAGGCCAGTAATTGGTTTGGAGGAGGTTATAAAGAATGCCAATCTGAATCTATTAAGGACCTTCTACGAGGAGAGATATGTTCCCAATCAGATGGTTATGGCGGTGGTAGGGGATTTTGATACGGAAAAGATGATGCAAAAGATAAAGAACACTTTTGGCAGTTATAAAAGAGGAAAAGAATCTTTTGAATTGGGAATTTCAGAGCCGGAGCAGAAAGAATTTAAAGAAGGGATAAAGAAGATGGATTGTTCCTCCTCCTATCTTTTATTAGGGTTTCATACACCTGAGGCCGCTTCTTCTGACTTACCGGTTCTGGATATTATCAGTAATATCCTAACTGAAGGGGAAAGTTCAAGACTCTATCAGGCTTTGAAAGAAAAGGAAAATCTGGTTTTATATATCAGCTCCTCTGTTTCGGAAAGAAAAGATTTAGGGCTTTTTGTGTTGGAGACTCAATTGGACCCAAAAAATGAGAGAAAAACAGTGGCAATAATTTTCGATGAGCTAAAAAAGTTAAGAGAGGAGCAGGTAACTGAGGCTGAGCTGGAAAAGGCTAAGACTCAAATCGAGAATTCATATTATTTCAATAACCAGACCTATATTGCCCAAGCCGAGAGGCTCTGTCACTATTCAGCCAACAGTGATATATTGCTTGAGTCATCTTACTTAGAAAGAATTCGAAATACTTCGATCTCGGATATAAAAGAGGTGGCTTCGAAATATCTAAATCCCTCTAATGGAACCTTAGCTTTAGTTAGACCCCAAGAGACAGAGGAAGTCTCCTTTAAAGATATTGCAGAGCGATATGTTTCCCCACCGGAGACTACTTCAGCAAGAAAATTAGGTGAAGTGAAAAGATTTGTTTTAGACAATGGTCTGACTATTCTTTTGAAGGAGGACCATTCCTCCAAGACTATTGCTGTGGAAGGGTATGTCAAAGGCGGACTTTTGGTGGAGGATGAGGACAAAAATGGAATATCAAATTTTGTCTCCGAGCTTCTTTTGAAAGGGACTAAAAGTTATTCCTCAGATGAATTAGCCAAAAAGAACGATAGTTTGGGGATTAGCCTCTCTGCCAACTGTTCTTTCGATTATACTTCTCTCTCTTTATTAGCAACTCAAAATAATTTTGATTCGGGCTTAAGGCTTTTCTCTGAGGCTTTATTCTATCCCCAATTTCCTGAGGATGAGGTAGAGAAAACCAGAAAAGATATCATCGCCCAGATTCAAAGGATTCCGGATCGAAGCTATGAACTGACCAACAAAAACTTTGCTAAAGCAATTTTTGAGAAGTCACCTTATCGCAATTCAGTCTTAGGGGAAGAGGAGATAATTAAAAATATCACCAAGGATGAACTCATCAATTTCCATAAAAAAGTTTATATGCCAGCAAATGTGGTCTTAGCGGTAGTGGGAGATTTTGATACCCAGAAAATGAAAGATAAGATATCAGGCGAATTCAATGGAGTTTTTAAAGCCTTACCTCCTCAATTGAGATCAGCCAATGAAAAACCTCAGAAAAAAAAGATTTTGAAATCGATACCCACAGATAAGACTCAGGTCACTTTTAATTTAGGCTATATGGGGGTGGCGGTGAACAGCCCGGACTTTATCCCCTTAAAGTTAGTAGAAAGGATTTTGAGCTCCAAGCTTTTCTTCAAATATGTCTATGAGGAGGGGATTGCCTATAGGATGTGGACTTATTTAACTTCTCGAATAGGTCCCACCCCCTTTACCTTCGAAATGGGAGTATCGCCAGAGAACTTTGAAAAGGCAAAAGAGGGGATTTTAAAAGAGGTCAAAAAATTAGTTCAAAATCCTATTTCAGATGAGGATTTGAAGGTTGCTAAAGCTAATCTTTTAAGCAATTTCTATCTATCCCAACAGACCAATTCGCAACAGGCAAAGACTCTGGATTTTTACCAGATGGCGGGATTGGGATATGAATTTGTGAACAATTATTCCTCTCTGGTGAATAAAGTGACCAAAGGTGAGGTGAGCAAAGTTGCGAGGAAATATCTGGATCCGGAGAAGTTCACCCTAGTGGTTGTTGGGAAGGTGGAATTCAAGGAATAGTTTAAAGGTTAAGGAGTTCAGAAGTTTAATGGCTCAAAGGTTTAAAGGTTCAATGGGTTAGCGGTTCAAAGGTTCTGTGGTTTAAGGGTTCTATGGTTTATTTTTGGGCGATTATTGTTTATCTTTTTCTTCTCATCTTAGTCGGTGCTTACAGAAGCAAAGCGGTCAAGACCCAGGAAGATTTTATGGTGGCGGGAAGAAAGCTTTCCGCTTTTGTTTTGGTGGGAACACTTTTAGCCACCTGGATTGGGTCAGGTAGCATCATTGCTGGGGCTGGTCTGGCTTACCGAAAGGGCTTTTCAGCCCTATGGTTTGATGCCGGAGTATGGATCGCCATAATAATATTATACCTTGTCGCCGGTAGAGCCAGGAGATTCGGCCAGTTCACTGTTCCGGATATCTTAGAGGCGAGGTATAATAAATATGCTCGAATTTTAGGAGCGATCACTACTATTGTTGCCTATACCGCTATTGTCAGCTATCAGTTCAAAGCTGGGGGAATGGTCTTGAATTTAGTCACCGGAATATCGGTGGATCAGGGGATTTTAATCACCGCGGTCTTTGTGATTGCTTATACCGTATTAGCCGGGATGATCTCAGTCGCCTATACCGATGTGGTAAACGGGATAGTGATGTGCCTGGGGATTGCTGTGGGTCTACCTTTTTTGATCTCAAAAGCTGGAGGGTGGAGTTCGGTGGTTTCTAATTTGCCCAAGGATCATTTTCAGATTTTAGGGTCTATGTCTTTAAAGGAAGCGCTGGGCTATTCCTTGCCTACCTTACTTTTGCTTTTAGGTGAATCGAATATGTATCAGAGGTTTTTTTCAGCTAAAGATGAGAAGACAGCTAAAAAAGCGGTGGTGGGGTGGATTTTCGGGACGATAGTGATCGAGACTTCTATTGTGATCTTAGCTATTGTGGGTAGCGCTATATTTTTCAATATCGATCCGGAGATGGTGATCCTGCACTCGACCAAACATGCTCTTCCTTTAGCCATCGGTTGTCTTATGGTGGCAGCCGTTGTGGCGATAATTGTCTCCACTGCTGATTCTTTCCTTTTGGTCCCATCCACTAATGTGATGAGGGATATCTACCAGAGATTTATAAATCCCCAGGCTTCACCTCAGAAGATGGTTTTGTATTCCCGGATAGTGGTAATTCTTTTGGGGATCTTTGCCTTTATGCAGGTGAAGTTCTTTGCCTCAGTTTTGAGGATGGCTTTGTATGCCTATACGATGTATGGGGTCGGAATAACTCCAGCTACTTTAGCGGCTTTTTTCTGGAAAAGAGCCACGCCATCTGGAGGGGTGAGTTCGATAGCAGCGGGAATGATTACCACTTTGGTCTGGGAACTTTTGGGACAGCCTTTTGACTTACCCACAGTTTATCCAGCTTTAATATTATCTTTAGCCCTTTTGATCGGAGTTAGCCTTTTAGGTCACAAACCAGAACCGGAAAAATGGATGCCATTTTTCCAAAAATAACAGGAGGTCTTATGTTCAAAAATCTTAGTTTTCTAAGCCTTTCTCTTCTATTCCTCTCACTTTCTTTCTCTTCAGTTTATTCCCAGGAAAAAGAAGAGGATACCAAATTTGATACCCTGGTTACCAAATTTTTCGATGAGTCTTTTAAAGCCAATCCAGTTTGGGCGACCTTCATCGGGGAGCATCGATATGATGGTGGGTTAAACGACTTTAGTCCTTTTGCCATTCAAGAGAAAAAGGATATGCTGGGCTCTTTTCTAAATGAGTTTAAAGCCATCGATACCACAAAACTTTCTACTGCCAAAAAAATCGACCATAAGATCATTTTAGATCAGATAGACTATCAGCTATTTGATTTAGAGGTTTTAAAGGATTGGGAAAAGTCACCTTTAGAATATAATTACATCATCGGTGGGAGCATCCATTCTTTGATCACCAGAGATTTTGCTCCCTGGGAACAGAGATTAAGAAATGTATTGTCCCGCTTAAAACAAATCCCCCGTTTGTTACAACAGGCAAAAAGGAATTTAAGAAACCCAGCCCAGATTCAAACTGAGACGGCGATAAAGCAGAATAAAGGGGTTATAAGTCTGATCAGAGATGATTTAACAAAAGTTTTGGATAATTCTCCCAGCTTAAAGGATAGTATCCTGGAGGAGAGCAAAAAGGTGATCTCTGCTTTGGAGGATTATCAGAATTTCTTGGAAAAAGAGCTGTTGCCCAATTCCAAAGGGGAATGGAGATTGGGGGAAGAACTGTATAAAAAGAAATTGAGATTTGCTTTAGAGTCAGACCTGCCCTATGAGGAGGTTTTACAAAGAGCAGAGAGGGAATATATAAGCGTAAGAAAACAGATGTACCAGACCGCTTTGCCTTTACATCAAAACTTTTTCCCCGAACATAAACATACTGAGACCGGCGATAAATTGGAAGGAATAGCTATCAGAGAAGTCTTAGATGAGATTGCCAAAGATCATCCGAAAAAAGATGAGCTTTTAGATGTCTGTCGGAATATATTGAAAGATTTAGAAAGATTCGTTAAGGAGAAAAATATCATAGATATTTCCAGGATAAATCCTTTGGAAGTACAGTGGGAGCCGGAGTTTTCTCGGGGTGTGGCAGTGGGAGGTTTAGATTCACCCGGACCTTTAGATAAAGAGCAAAAATCTTTCTACCGAGTTTCGCTTCTTCCTTTGGATTGGCCAGAAAACCAGATAGAGTCTTTTTTAAGAGAATACAACAACTGGATGCTTGTTGACCTTTCCATTCATGAGGCAATCCCCGGTCATTATGTTCAGGGTTATTATTCTAACCTTTATCCTTCATTGGTTCGATCAGTTTTTGGAAGCGGTCCTTTTGTTGAGGGATGGGCAGTCTTTTCAGAAAAGATTATGGTCGATGAAGGCTATTCAGATTTCGATCCCCGATTGAAATTAACCCAGCTCAAGATGTATCTTCGAGCGATAATCAATGCCATCCTGGATGCAAAATTACAAACCGGAAAGATGACCGAGGAGGAGGCGATGAAATTGATGATCGAGGGAGGATTTCAGGAAGAGGCAGAGGCAAAAGGGAAGTTAATTCGAGCCAAGCTGACCTCCACTCAATTAGCTACCTATTTTGTGGGATTTCAAGAAGTAAATGATTTATATGAAGATTACAAAAAGATCAAAGGGGATAAGTTCAGTTTAAAGGAATTTAACGAAAAACTTTTAAGCTATGGCTCTCCTCCGGTGAAGTATTTGAGGGAGATATTGCTGAAAGAGTAAGAAGTAACACTAAAAACGATAACGAAAGAAGTATCAACATAGAGAACTCTTATTTAGACCTCAATATACAGAGTAGTAGTTTCAGACTAGGTCATTAAATATTGAGTTGTTAGTAAATTATATAATGCTCTTAAGATATTTGCGATTGAGGACCTCACCTTTCCTTAAGAAAAATATGAATTGTTTACAAGAAGGAGATTTATCTAATGCTTAAGAAGTTTGTTAACATTTGTGAAGTGAACTTAAGAGATGCAAAAAGGAATGAGAGATTTTATAATTCATTGGTACAGTTAGTTTCTATCCTTTTCGCTGTAGTATTTGGTGTTGCGTTGTCGGAATTAAAAGAAGTAAGATATTGGTCATATGATTTCTGGGTACTTGTTTTAGCATACGTTACAGTAATCCTTAGTTGGTGGGGTTATCATTGGGGGATAATTGTAGGTCCTCATGAGACCAACGCATTAAATTATTTTATAGACTGTCTATTATTAGTAGACTATTGGTTTCTAATGAATATACGATCCCCACTCTCAAGTGTTCTAGGATGGTACTTGGCTATGTTTTTTCTTTATTGGGTATGGGAGGTAGTTAGATCTTGCAAGGAGGAAAGACCTCCATCATCCAAAAGAATTATCAAACAGGCGAGGCGAGTAAATTTTACATTTTTTATTTTAATTCTTATTTGCTTTTTTACATATAGTTGGTCTTCGGTGACAAAAGAACAGAATTACATAATAGTTTTATTTATTTTAGTAACTGTGTATAGATATTTCATTACTCGTGTATATCTACCTAAGAAACAACCTTTTTCTCTCATTCCGATTCAGAAAAAAGATTTGGAAAGAGTGCTTATAGAAGAGGCAAAAAAGGCTGCTGCGAACGCGAGAGTGCATCTGTCAGGATTTAGAGTAGGTGCGGCTATCCTATCAGATACAGGTAAAATATATGTTGGTTGTAACATTGAATTTGATAACTATTCCAATACAATCCATGCAGAAGAATCCGCTATAAGTTCGTTTGTGGCTGCCGGTGAGACAAAGCCCGTCAGTATTGCAATCTATACTCTTAGTGATATGGTGTCTTTTCCATGTGGGATGTGCCGGCAATCCTTATTTGAACTAGGCGGTGAAGACTTAAAAGTAATTGGTTGTAATGACAAAACTTGTGAAGTAAGAACAATGAAAGAATTGTTACCCAAAGGATTTCATTTATAAATACAATGAGGTTTTGATGAAATCAGATGTATTTCTGATCGACATCGACGGTGTCGCTTGTGCCCACGCAAAGGCAATATGTAAATGGGTGAATAAAAAGTATAAAATAAATTCGAAAGTGGAAGACATTACTACGTGGGATCACAATTTTGGGGCAATAACTTTTGTAGAAGCCGCAAGAATATGTTACACTGATGAAAACTTTATCCTCAATATGGAAGTAACCCCCGGGTTTAAGGAATTTTTCGATCATCTAACAAAGATGATAACGGTAAAGTTTGCGTCAACACGAAAAGACTCCTGTGACGCTACTCGTTTTTGGATTAAAAAGAATTTTGGTAATAAATTTGCAGTGGTTTTTGTAAATAAAAAAATCGAAATAAGTTTTGACTATCTTTTAGATGACCAACCAGAAGAAGTTATGTTGGCAGCGTGTAAAGGGAAAACAAGTTTTTTACTTAGTCAGCCATGGAACAACAACGACGAGACAAAAACCTCATTAAAACATTTAAAGCATGCGTATTTCGTAGAAGATTTTCGGGAGATAATTAACTTCTTAAACAAAGACAGATTCGTATGCTTAATCGCTTAAAGGAATAGGGACACCTTTGATATTATTAAGAAGTATATCTCCAATTTATTTTTAAATCCTTTATAGTCGACAAAATTTTCCTTTCTCCTTGAGATATTGCACCTTTCAAATTCTTAACCCATTTTTTCTTTTTTTAAGATTTTCTAACTTTTAGGTTTAGTCAAGCCGATAAAATATTAGGCTTCCGCCTAAGGCGGAGGAGTGAGCACAAATACGCTTGGGGGCGAAGGAGGGACTTTATGCGTTCCACCAAAGGCAGATCCGTCTCAGGCGGGAAGATTCTGTTTCTTTTTCCTATAATTTTCGTTCTTTTCTTCGCATCAGGGGGGGCTCAGGATGTAAGTCAAATGATTTCCTCAAACCAAAAATTAGAGCAGATTCAGAAGATGATCGAAGAAAATGGCTATCATTGGATTGCCGGGAAAACATCTTTGTCCGATCTGCCCGATGAAGAATTGCAGAAAAGATTAGGATTAAAAGTCCCTTTAGGATATGAGGAGAGATTGAAAAGAAGAGAAGTTTTCAAGGTGGGAAAAGAGATGGTTTTCCCCACAGTTTTCGATTGGATGGACTTGGGTGGGGTTACCCCGGTAAAAAATCAAGGGAATTGCGGCAGCTGTTGGGCTTTTGCCTCAATGGGAGCTTTTGAGTCTATGATCAAAATATATGACTTCGTTCAATATGACTTATCAGAGCAGCAGATTTTATCCTGCAATGTCTATGGTTCCGGGTGTGGTGGGGGATGGATGGAGGATGCTTACCAGCTTTTCAAATCCTATGGCTCAGTATTGGAATCCTGTATGCCCTATCGCACCTCCGACACAGTCACCTGTAATCAGACCTCCTGTGAAGTTATAGACAAAATCCAGGGATGGACGCCCGTGAGTAATGATGTTAATTCTATAAAAGCAGCAGTTCAGATAGGTCCAGTTGCTTGCGCCATGACGGTTTATAACGATTTCTTTTCCTATGGTGGGGGATGCTACGAACACACCGGGGCCGATCCGGTTAATCATGCAGTTTTGATTGTGGGATGGAATGATACTTTATGCAGTGGCAACGGCGCCTGGATTGTTAAAAATAGCTGGGGAACTGGCTGGGGGATGAATGGATTTTTCTATATTAAATATAATTCCTGTAACATCGGATATGGGGCAGATTTGTTGAATTATACTCCCTCTAATCCTACTCAATTGGCTTATCAGAGTAGCCAATTTTCAGACTCTTCAGGAGATAATGATGGAATAATTGATCCAGGGGAGACGATAAATCTTAAGATAACTTTAAAGAACATCTGGAAGTCTGATGCTACAGGGGTGAGCGCGATTTTGAGAACTACCAACTCTAAGATCAGTATAGTAGATTCTTTTGCCACTTATCCAGATATTCTTAAGGGTCAAAACAAAACCTGTTATTATCCTTATTATACTGTAGTGGTTGATCCCACCGCTACTTTAGGAGCTAAAGTCAACTTCACTTTGAATATTTCTTGCGCTGAAGGAACTTATACCGACAGTTTTTATCTTTTTGTCGGGGAGCTTAAAGTAATATTTTTCGATAATATGGAAGGGACTGATAATGGGTGGGCTCATAGTTATTCTTCAGGTTTAGATGATTGGCAGCATGGGGTCCCTTTGGGTGGTTCTAAGTCCGATCCCAAAAGCGCTTATTCCGGGACAAAAATCTGGGGCAACAATCTGAATGCCAACTATCCGGATTTGACCAATAACTATTTGGAATCACCGGCTATAAATTGTCAGAATTATCAGAAGGTGAGATTGCAATATCATCGCTTCTTAGGGGTGGAAAAGGGGATCTATGACCATGCCAGAATATTAGTGAATGGAAATTTAGTCTGGCAGAATGATCCCAATTATGATTTGATCGACTATGAGTGGAAAAATCAGGATATCGATATCTCGTTCTATGCGGACAATAATTCATCACTCAAGGTTCGTTTTCAGTTGATTTCGGATGGGTATGTGAATTTCGGGGGATGGAACATAGACGATTTTGCCTTAGTAGGAATTGGAACTTCCAACTACACTCCACCCAATCCTTTTTCTTTGATCTCACCTTTGGATCAAGCTACGGTCTTTTTACTTTCTCCTACTCTTTTCTGGCATAAAGCCATTGATTCAGATTCAGGTGATGTGGTCACCTATAAATTATTCTATTCATTAGACAGCACATTTGCCACTGCTGAATCGATTTTTTGTTCTCAAGACACATCGGTAACTTTACCAGCACTAAGTGATGATAAAAGATATTTCTGGAAAGTGAAAGCAACCGATTCTCATAACTTGTTTTCGTGGAGCAATCAAACCAATGATTTTTTGACCTATTTAATTCAGGCACCTAACAGTTTCAGTTTAGTTTATCCGCCCAATGATACCACCATCTATGCTGATACTCTAACTTTAAGCTGGCAGAATGCAACTGACCCAGACCCAAATGATTCGGTTTTATATACTCTTTATTATAGCCGATCCTCAGTTTTTGATTCTGATTCTACGATTATCAAAGATAGCATACCTCAAAGCCATTACAAAGTGAGTTCACTTTTTGTCGATAGCCTCCAGACCCATTATTTCTGGAAGGTCAAGGCCTTCGATATCTGGGGACAAAGCAGGTGGTCAAATCAAAGCAGAAACTTTATAACTCAGAGTTTTATCCGAGGAGATGTTAATCATAATCAAACAATAAGTTTAGATGATGTGATCTGGTTAGCCAATTATCTTTTCAAAAGTGGATCAGCTCCTGTTCCTCTATCTTCAGGGGATACTGAATGTAACGGGAAGTTGACCTTAGCGGATGTGGTCTTTTTAGCCAACTATGTTCTCAAAGGAGGAGCCCCACCGGGCTGTCCCTATAGTTTAGGGACTTGTTATTAGTCTTTCAGCCAATTGTGGCTGAAATAAATTTTAGGCCCGCCAAAGGCGGGCCTTTTTTATTTGAAAAGATGGAGTGTCCCGCCGTTGGCGGGACAAATGGTAAAGCTGAAGCTTTACACTCTAGTGATAAAGGACATTGGAGTAGCAGACTTCAGTCTGCGTTAACGCGACACAAGTGTCACTACTCCTAATAACTATGACAAAAAGATTATTAATCAAAGACACTTATTTTTCCCTTGTATTTTTCCTAAAAAGAGTTAATTTTGTTAAAAGAGCATATGAGAAAAAAATTTAAATTTATCCGGATTTTATTTTTGGCTCTGCTGTTTGGTTTGGGTTTGGTCTCCAATCCAGCTTTGGCTCAGAAAAAGTCCGAACGGATCCATTCTGGAGTGGATGAGCTCTCCGCCTATAAGGCTTTCCAGCATTTTATTCGGGGGGATTGGTATGAAATTGCAGGTGATCTAACTTCAGCTATAGAAGAATATAAAAAAGCTTTAGAACTAAATCCAGAAGTTTATGAGATCCGATTGGCTTTAGCTCATGCTTACTATAGGCAGAATCGAATGGAGGATGCTATAACTGAAGCCCAAAAAATCGAACCGCAAACTTCTCAGCTCTTCTCTTTTTTAGGGGATTGCTTTCGGAATTTGCGAAAGAATGAGAAAGCTATAGAGGCATACGAGAAAGCAATTCAATTAGATGCCACCAATGCAGATGCCTATTGGAACTTATCTATTCTATATCAAATTTTAGGAAAGAGTGAACAAGCCATTGGTGAGTTGAGAAAACTTTCCCAGATTTATCCTTTTAATCCTGGAATTAGAATGCAGTTGGGTGGGATGCTTTTTAAAAGTAACCGCTGGGATGAAGCTATCGATGAATATAAAAAAGTTACTCAATTAAATCCCGAGGAGGTGAAAGCCTGGCTGGCTTTGGGGACAATTTATGAGATTAAAAAGGATTTTGAAAATGCCACTTACGCCTATGGCAAAGCTTTGAAACTGGATTTTTATAATGCGGAATTAAGAAATAGAATAAGCCTGGTCTCTTCTTTTCTGCAACAATTTTCTAAAGCGGAATCCGTTTTTGTCTCATTGAGGACTTCTTTCCCCAGCGATCCTTTTCCTTATGTATCTTTAGGGAGGATTTTTTTGCAAAAAGGGGAATATCCTTCTGCTGAAGAGTATTTCAGCCAAGCTCTCTCTATCGGAGATACTGCCATACAAGGTTGGGCAGGTTTAGGTCTAACCTATCAGGCTATGGACAGCACAGAAAAGGCTATAGAGATTTACAAAGAGGGTTTGGAGAAGGTCGGAAATAAGGTAGAGCTTTATAATCTTTTAGGTTCAGCCTATGTCCGGATAGCTTCTTTCGACTCAGCCATTCAGACTTTTCAAAAGGCGGATAGTCTTAATCCAGATTCCCCCAGGATTCTGTTTAATTTGGGCTCCGCATTAGAAAGAGGAGGATATTTTGAACAAAGCATAAAAATTTTCGGAAAAATTTTAAAACTCGATCCGGAAAATGCGATGACTTTGAACTATTTAGGATATATGTTAGCCGATTCAGGAATCAGATTGGAAGAATCTTATGAGATGATCAAAAAAGCATTGGAAAAAGATCCGGAAAATCCAGCCTATCTGGACAGCTACGGGTGGGTGCTTTTCAGATTGGGAAGAATAGATGAGGCAGAAATTCAGATAAGAAAAGCTTTGGAGAAATTAGATAAAGATGCGGTGATCTACGAACATATTGGGGACATCTTGGAGGCAAAAGGCAAAAGGCAAGAGGCAAAAGAGTATTGGAAAAAGGCTTTAAAGTTGGATCCGGGGAATGAGGGGTTGAAAAAAAAATTAGAAAAGTAAGATGACATTCAAATCATTCTCGTAGGTCAAGCATGTCCGGAGGACTGCTTGACAAAAGAATTGTCTGGGGTCCGGACACAGCACAAAATCAGACCTGTAGGGGCAGGGCTTGTTGAGCAAAGCGAAATCCCGCTCTGCGGGGTCCCTGTCTTAATACGGACTGTGGACAGCCACAAGGGCTGTCCATACAAAAGCCAATTCGGGTTCGATAAATCGAATCCCTACCATTTCTGAGGAATAACAACATTGCTATAACGAATTATGAAATTGGAAAAGCTTTTTATCCTAATTCTTTCATTTTCGATTTTTTCTTATTGTGCCAAAGAGGGGATGCCGCCGGGGGGGCCGGAGGATTTGACTCCGCCGGAGGTTGTTTCTACTTTACCCAAGGCTGATTCTACGAATGTAGATATTCAAGCAAAAATTGAGTTGGGGTTCAGTGAAAGGATGAACAGGGAAAGGACTGAAGAAGCTATCTTTGTCTCGCCTTTACCTAAAAAGCCTTTGGAATTCAAATGGCACAAAAATAGATTTACTTTAATTCCACCAGAACTTTTGTTAAAAGACAAAACCTACGTGATCACTGTGGGGACTTTTGCTTCCGATTTGCACGGGAACAAAATGAAAAAGCCATTTTCCTTTGCTTTTTCAACCGGGAGCTCCATCGACTCCGGTTTTATCTCTGGGGAAGCGAGGATCGAGGATGAAAAAGAGCCAGGAATAAATATCTGGGCATATTTTCTATTAGATACATCAGGACCTGATCCATCCAAAGCCTTGCCTGACTACGTAACTCAGACCGATAAAGAGGGGGAATATCAGTTAAGAAATTTAGCCCTGGGGAAATATAGATTATTTACCGTGAAAGACCTTAACCGAGATTTGCTCTGGAATTCGGACCAGGAACTGATTGGTGTTACTTCTGAGGATGTTATTTTATCTAAAGAAATAGTTACTAAAGAGAACATAAATTTCTTTTTAGCTAAAAAAGATACCACTAAACCGGCTTTAGTAGATTGCCGAGCTTTAGATAGAAATAAAATCAGATTGGAGTTTGACAAATCTTTAGATCCTACTTCGATTTTTAATCCGGATAATTATGTTATTCGATCTGAAGCTGATCCCAAAAAGAATTTGAAGGTAAACTTGGTCTATTTTCAGGGAACCAACACCAAGAACATTTATCTGGTCACTGAGGAGCAGAAATTAAAAGAAAAATATAGAGTTATTGTTTCAGGGATAAAAGAAGAGTCTGGAAATTCCATCGATACCTCACAGAACTTTTGTCTTTTTGATGGATCGGGTTTACCCGACACCTTAGGTCTTTCAATTTTGTCCTCCCTTCTAAAAGACAAAGAGAAAAATGTTTTCCTCGATACAGAAATAAAGATTTACTTCGATGAGCCTCCAGATAAAACTTCTGTGGAGAAATCTTTTACCCTAACAGACGCAAATGGAAGAGAAGTTACAGGAAGAAAGGAATGGGAAAATCCAACTGTATTTGTTTTTTCACCGGACAGTTTGTTAGAGGGTAAGACTGAATATAAAATGGGGTTTAAGGAAACTATAAATGACTTATGGGGAAATCAGCTAAAAACTTTCCCTTTTATAATTAATTTCACTACTATTGATCCTGAGACCTTGGGTTCTCTTTCTGGAAAAGTTGAGTTGTTGGATAAAGAGAAAAAAGGACCTGCCCGGCCAGGGGAGATAGTTATAATTGCTCAAAGATTGGAGCCACCCAAGATAAACTACCAGAAGGTCCTGGAAAAACCGGGAAATTTTTTATTTGATGCGATATTGCCGGGCGAATATATAGTCAGCGCGTTTATAGACGAAGATGGAAATAAGAAGTTCAGCTTAGGTAATCTTTATCCTTTCGTTCCCTCCGAGCTAAAAGTTTTTTCCCCAGATACAGTATCTGTCCGTTCCCGGTGGGAGACCGAAGGGGTGGATTTGAAGTTCAAATAAGGTAAGAGCAAAACATGTACGGGTGGGGCTCATTGAGCGGAGCGAAATCCCGATATGGAGTGCATCCATATGGATGTTGCATTGACACGGTCAATGCACTCCATAAGACTTGTCAATCTCCGCCCCTACGTTCCTGCCAGATCTAAATCTGCCTCCAACAGAAAATAGCCTTTATTCGCCATATTTTAAGCCGATAATCCTATAATAGAATAGGAATAGTGTGGGATGATTTTTTTATCTGGAGGCGGCTGGGGATAACCGCCTTAGTTTCTGGAGTGTTAAGCTTTAGCTTTACCATATTTTACAAAGAAAATCTGTTGGTAAACCTGAAGGTTTACATTCCATGGTCACGAGCCCCGTCTTAGGCGGGGTGACATATCGGGCTTATGTGGAGGTTCAAAAAGTACCGAATTGGCGGTTTTGTCCGGAGAAAAGTTCAATTTCGAGGATCAAAAAATAGGACAACTCCGCCGATGGCGGATCCGCCTCTGGCGGAAAAGCTGAGAATTTTAAAATGAGATTTAGTAGACAAAAATATTCTGCCGAAGGCAGATCCGCCTTAGGCGGAAATGAGGTTTCCTCCCTGATCGTGATGGGATTGATTTTCATCGCTTCTTTAGCCTGGATTTTTCTGGCGGAGGTTGCCACTTTAGTCAAGATAGTCTTTGTCTTTCTTTTCTTTTTATTGGGTTATTGTTATCAAGCCTTCAATCAAAGAGATAAAGCTTATAACCAATTAAAAGAGGAGCTGAAAAGTTCTAAAAGGAAAACAATTCTTTTGACCGAGAAGATATCCCAGCTGGGGAAAGTGGGGTCGAAGAAATCCCGGTACGCCGATATATATAAGATTTTGAAAGGTTTTCTGGAGATCCTTATCGAAGTAGATAAGTTTATTCTCTTTACTAAAAGTGACAAGAAATATCAAGCAGTGGCACAGCACCACCTCTCCAAAAGCGCTATAAAAAAATTATCATTTAAAGGGACAGAGAAACTGATTTTAAATCTTAAGTCAACTCCGGTATCGGGCGAAATAGTCAACTTGGAAAAAATGGACCTTCCACTTGAGCTGAAGGCTTTAGGTAAAAAAGAGAATCTAAATCTTTTGGTCCCCATTACCGAAGAGGATGAACTTACAGGATTTATTTTAGGTTTTACTCCAAAAAAGGAATTAAACGAGTGGGAAAAGGGATTGCTCAGTTTTATTTCGCAACAATTGACTTTGAGTTTCAAAACAAAAAGATTAAAAGAGGAGATCTTATCTCAGCATAAAAAGATGGAAACCTATCTTTCCTTAGAAGAGTGGAAAAAAGAAAGTCTGGATTCAGAGTTGAAAAAGAGAATATTCGATTTTTATGCACTTTTTCAGGAGACGGAAACTCTTTATAGTATCTTAGATGAGGAAAGGCTCTTTTTCACATTAACCAGCATTATGGAGAAGCATTTAGAATCGACTCAGGTTTTGATTATGCTTCCGGACCCAAGCTCCGGAAATCTTTTGGCTAAATGTGCCAAAGGATTGGAGCTTTCCCAGTTCCCCAATTTAGTTATCCCTAAGGAAAGCCCATTCTTCCTTTGGATCAAAAGCAAAGACGATCCTTTTACTTTAAAAAGCGTTTCACCTCAAGCCAAAGAGGATCATTTTTACACTTTTCTTTTGGATAAAAAATTTGAGACGGCCAGCCGCTTTTCTTTGCCAGATGGGAATTTTGGGGCAATCTTTTTGGGCAAAAAAATCAATGAGAACCCTTATGATTCTAAGGACTTAACTGAGTTCTCTGTTTTGGCTAATATGGCGGGGCTGGCTTTAAAGAATATAGAGCAATATAAAACTATGGAGGCTTTGTCTTACACCGATAGTATGACCGGGCTTTATAATTATAGATATTTTTATAAGCGATTAAATGAGGAGGTCTTCAGGGCTAAGAGATTCGATCGAAAAATCGCTTTGGTCATCTTCGACATCGACGAGTTCAAAGCATACAATGATACCTTTGGGCATCAATCCGGAGATCGGGTTTTGAAGCAATTAGGGGAGCACCTTTTGAAGGGGGTCCGATCGATCGATGTAGTATCCCGATATGGAGGGGATGAGTTCTGCGTGATTATGCCGGAGACGGATGAGAAGGAGTGCACAAGATTTATGGATCGTTTGCTCAAAAGCATCGAGACCCACCTTTTCAAAGACGAATTTTTAGAAAACGAACATCGCATGACCGTGAGCTTGGGAGGGGCGGTCTATCCCAAAGATGCCAAAAATGTGGACCGGCTGATTTATTGTTCTGATATGGCTTTGCTTAGGGCGAAAAGTTTGGGTAAAAACAAATCGATTTTGTATAGCGAGGAGGAAGAGGTTTTAAAAGCTGTTACCCCTAAGGTGAATGTTTAATTCTTCCTTAAATTTACTAAATAGCCAATTCGTAGGGTAGTGCTTCACCCTTCCATTTTCTTTCTTGAATATTTCGGTGGGTCAGACATTCTTGCCTGACCGTCAAGTACAGACAAGAATGTCTGTTCTACCGATCTGTGGCTATAAACTGCACTGAACAGATGTTTTTTTCTTTATAGGTAGTTCATAGTGTGACCCTTTCAGGGTCCTGCCAGAGGCGGGAGGATGATCCCACCAATGGCGGGACGCACTACGAATTGTCTTTACTTCATTCCAAATTTTGATATATTGAAGGCGTAAAGTTTCTGTCGTAGGGTGCGGAAAATCCATTTCCCGCACCAACGAATCCTTGCTTCCCTCAGTGGAGTGAGGGGGGAAAGGGAAACGGATTGTTATGGTTAGACTGATTCTTTCCTCGATGCGGCCCGGTCAATGGGTGAAAAATCTTTTGCTTTTTGCCGGACTTATTTTTTCTCAGAATTTCTTCAATCCAGAGATGCTTTTAAAATCGATTTTTGCTTTTCTCCTTTTCTGTCTTTTCTCCGGCTGTGTCTATATCTTGAACGATATCATAGATTTGGAATATGATAAGTCTCATCCCCTGAAATCGAAAAGAGCCATAGCCTCCGGTCAACTTAAAGTTTCTTCTGCTTTAGCTTTCTCCATTATTTTAATCATTGGGTCATTTATATTATCATTTTACTTAAACAGAAATTTCGGCTTTATTGGTTTAGCCTATTTTGTCCTGAATTTAGTCTATTCCCAATACTTGAAGCATATCGTGATCATCGATGTGATGAGCATCTCTGCTGGTTTTGTTTTGAGAGCAGTGGCTGGAGCGGTGGTTATAGATGTTACTATTTCCCCCTGGCTGATTGTCTGCACCACTCTTTTAGCATTGTTTCTGGGCTTTGGCAAAAGGAGACAGGAACTTTTGATCTTGGAGGAGAAGGCGACTGGTCATCGGAAGATTCTATCAGAATATAGCCCCTATTTTTTAGACCAGTTAATCTCAGTGGTTACTGCTTCCACAGTGGTCGCCTATGCTTTCTATACCGTATCTCCGGAGGTGAAAACAAAATTGGGTGTTTCCCATCTGGAATTGACCATCCCTTTTGTATTATATGGAATCTTCCGATACCTTTATCTGATTCATCAAAAAGAAAAAGGAGGAAGCCCGGCTCAGCTTTTGTTGACCGATAAGCCGATTTTAATTGACGTATTATTCTGGCTGGTTTCGGTTTTTTTGATTTTGTATTTGAAATAATAGATAGAGGCGTATTGCAATACGCCCCTACGATGATATTTTAAAAAATATGAACAAAGCCAAAGTCTGTGTTTTAAAAACTAAACCGGAAACGGTCTTAGGCGATTATCAAAAGCTTTTGCATTTAGCTGAGTATGGAGAGTTTATCTCTAAGGGAAAAGATACTTTGATAAAACTCAATTTGTCCTGGACCAAATATTTCCCCGCCTGTTCGTCTGAGCCCTGGCAGTTGGAAGGCTTAGTTAAAACTTTATTGGAGGATGGTTATTCTAAGGAAAAGCTTTTTCCGGTGGAAAACAAAACTGTGGTCACTGATCCGATCAAAGGTGCGGAGAATAACCGGTGGACCAATGTTTTAAACCGATATGGGATAAAATTTTTTCCTTTGACCCAAGTTGAATGGACAAAATTTGAATTTAAAAGCAAATTTTTAAAACTTACTGAGGTCTTTCCAGAAGGGGTGGAGGTTCCTAAGATGTTCATCGGTAAGCAGGTGATCCATCTCCCTACAGTGAAAACTCACGGCCATTCTATCACCACTGGGGCGATAAAGAATGCTTTTGGTGGACTGATCAAAGAGATCAGACATTATGGTCATAAATATATCCACCAGATTTTGGTGGATCTGGTTTTGATGCAGAAAGAGATCCACCCTTCAGTTTTTGCCGTTATGGATGGGACGGTTTGTGGAGATGGTGCTGGTCCCAGGACGATGATCCCCAAGATCGAAAATTATATTTTGGCCTCCTCAGACTCTGTGGCTATTGATTCAGTGGCAGCCAAAATGATGGGGTTTGATCCGATGAGCATCCCCTATATTAGAATCTGCCACGAAAAGGGTTTGGGGGTGGGAGATCCTAAAGAGATTGAAATTTTAGGTGAGGATATCGCTTCGGTCAATTTTGGTTTCAAGGTGAAAAAGAGTCTGGTCATCTGGGGGGACCAGATGTTAAGGAAAGGACCTTTGAGATTTTTAGAAAAGATCGCCTTGCACAGCAAATTAGCTTTCTGGGCTCCTTTAGCTTCCAATTTTTATCATGATATTTTATGGTATCCCATAGTTGGCAGAAGAATTATCAATAAATTTAAAAAGACAGAATGGGGGAGGCTTTTTGAGAGTTATTAGTAGAATGGAGAATAGAAAGTTCCAGAAATAGATAACATAGCGTGCGGGTCGCCAGGATTCCGCCACAGGCGGAAAAATCTCCCGCCAAGACGGGATCTTAAGACAATTCCCGCACGAACGGAAATATTTTCTTGGCACCCGGGACGCTTTATGAAAAAGATTTTTCTATAGAAAGGACTTTTAAAAACCGATTTAATCTTAGGATAAGGAATAAATGGATTTTAAAATCGAGGGGTAAATTGAAAATAACTCTTTTCCGTCAAAGCAAAATCCTTCGGATAGTGTTCTTTCTTTTTTGTGCTTTGAGCTTTGTAGTAGGGGCGTATCGCAATACGCCCCTACTTTCTCAAAACGCATTTGGACAAAAACAGAGTTTGCCCAGCCAAGGGATACCAGTCTGTACTGCTTTAGGGGACAAAAGGTATCTGGAAGTTGCCTCAGATGGAGTAGGGGGGGCTTTTTTGGTCTGGGTGGACTATAGAAATGATAAATATCCGGATATATATGCCCAAAAGTTAGACAGAAATGGAATGGTTTTATGGCAAAAGGATGGAGTGCCGGTCTGTACCACAAAACATGATCAGGCGGAAGCAGAGATTGTCCGATCGGATGAAGAGAGCGCCATAATAGTGTGGAATGATAGAAGGTCGGGTCAAAACTACGACATTTATGCTCAGAGGATCGACTCCTCGGGAAATTTTCTGTGGAGAACCAATGGAATTCCTGTTTGCACCACATATGAAGATCAAACTTCCCCTCAAATGATCTCCGATGGAAAAGGAGGGGTTTTCATCTGCTGGCAGGATCGAAGAAATCGTAATCAAGGGAACGATATCTATGCACAAAGAATAGATAAAGATGGCAACTCTATTTGGACCCCCAATGGGGTTCCGATCTGCACTACTCTCTCCGATCAAATATTTCCTGTGATCTGCTCAGACGGAAAGGGTGGAGCGATCATCGCCTGGACAGATCATAGAAAGAATGTCCTGGAGGATTGGGATATCTATGCCCAAAGAATCGATTCCAACGGAAATATTTCATGGAAAACAAACGGGGTGGGGGTTTGCACCAACCCACAAAACCAAGGTAAGACTAAAATAGTTAAAGATGATCGGGGTGGAGCAATCATCAGCTGGCTTTTATATAAAGAGACCGATTCCGATGTTTATATTCAGCGAGTTGATTCTTTAGGAAATATTTTATGGTCACCCAATGGCGTTTCGGTCTGTGATTTAACTGGAAATCAGAACGAAATATTTATGTCTGAGGATGGGTCTGGGGGAGCAGTTTTAGTCTGGAGCGACTATCGAAAGGGGGATTATGATACCTATGGGCAAAGGTTTAATTCAATGGGAAAAGCTTTGTGGGGACCCAATGGGATGGCGATTTGTAGTGTATTTGGTCCTCAATGGAATCCAGAGATAACCAGGTTAGACCAGAAAAGATTTGTAGTCAGCTGGGAGGATAACCGGACTCATAATTGTCATATCTATGCCCAAGCATTAAATGAAAGGGGGAATTCTTTGTGGGGCAAAGATGGCATTATGATTTGCCCGGCAAATGGGGTTCAAACCGATCCGAAAATAGTTGTCGATGGTTCGGCTGATGCAATCATTGCCTGGTCGGACAGACGAAATGGAAGGGTGGATTTCTTTGCTGAGGAGATTTCTGCTCCTCTTTTGGCTTCCACAAACCCGGGCGGAACAAACCCAGAAGAGAACCTTTATTTGTCAGAAGATATCTTCTCATCCCTTGTAAAAAACCACAAACATTGGCGGTAGGTTTGCTTTCCCCTATTTTTTGTCCATTCTGGGCAATAAGTAAGAGGAAAGTTCTAAATTCAATTTTAATAAAGAGTTAAATGAATCCTTGATAGAATTTTGAGTTAGGATTTCCAAAAGTATTTAACTTCTTGCAGTATATAGTAATAAAGTTCATAAGGAAGATCTGAGACAGGACGTAGTAAATATTCTGAAATTTTGATTGAATGAAATGGTTTACCTGAGATTCGTAGCTAAATTGTACCTTTTAAGCTAAAAAAATTGGCAAAAAAGTAAAAAAAAATCAAAATAGGGCTTGATAAATTGAGATTTTTTATTATATTAAATAAAAAGGGGGAAGGTAAATTCTTTGAAAAAAGAGAGGAGGGTTAATCTTATTAACCTGAAATGCCAAGAAAGGAAAAAAAATGAGAAATAAAGTTACTTGGTTTTTGGTGGGTATTTTTGTTTTATCATTGGGGCTGGTAAGTTTCGGGTCGGAATTAGAGGAAATTCAAAAAGCTATAAAAGAAAAAGAGGCTAAATGGATAGCTGGAGAGACCTCGGTTTCCAGAATGACTCCTGAGGAGAAAAAAAGACTTTTAGGAGACTTGCCGGCTGAAAAGCCAAAGGATTTAGTATCTGCTCCGCTATCAGGAGCCGTCCTTCCGGATACTTTTGACTGGAGAGATTATCAGGGATACAATTGGATGACCTCTATAAAAAATCAGGGTTCCTGTGGTAACTGCTGGGCTATGGCCGCCTGTGGAGCTTTGGAGGCAACGACCAAGATAACAATGAATGAACCTAACAAACCTTTAGATTTTTCCGAGATGTTTTTGACCTGGTGTACTGGCCGAGGATGTGAATTGGGATGGGATCAAAGCAGCACTCTAAATTACATAAAAAACAATGGTGTGCCGGATGATAATTGTCTAACTCAGTGGGGAACTGCCTGCTCAGATAGTTGCCCTGATAGATACATTCGATCAGTTTTCATCTCCTCCTGGGGCTATGATGATTTCCCGGATGTTGAGACCATAAAAGACAGAATTATGACCTATGGACCAGTTACAGTGCATTTTGAAGTTTTTCAAGATTTTGACTACTACCACAGTGGAGTTTATAAACACGTGTGGGGAGAGTATAGGGGATGGCATGCGGTTATCCTTGTAGGCTGGAATCAGCAGGATACTTGCTGGATTGCAAAAAATAGCTGGGGAACCGATTGGGGAGAAGCGGGAGGAGGTCAGCCTGGAGGCTGGTTCCGGGTAAGAATGATGGACAACGGGGTTCATATCGATGAGGGAGACTGGTATATGATCCCCGATACTGCCTCGGTGCATGAGTTGATTGTTAAATCACCGAATGGAGGGGAGGCTTGGGTGGCTGAGGAATGGTATAGTGCTAACTGGCTTTCTCCATATTTTGCGGGAAATATTAACATTGAGTATTCTACCAATGGAGGAACAAGCTGGAACAGTATTAATCCTAATGCCTATAATGATGGAGATGAGTCCTGGCTTTTGCCCGATCTCGTGTCCAAACATTGCCGGATAAGGGTCTCAGATTACGTGGATGGTGATCCTTCTGATATTAGCAACGGGGATTTTATTATAACTAAAAGGGGAGACGTGAATAAAAATGGGAGTATCGAGTTGGCAGATGTAATATCTTTAGCCAACTATGTTCTTAAAGGCGCTCCTGTCCCTAATCCGATAATCTTGGCGGATGTGAACTGCGATGGTCTTTACAATTTGAGCGATGTCATAACCTTAGCCAACTATGTTCTGAAAGGAACATCAATCGCCGGCTGCTAATTCATTCGAGAAACCTCACAACCTTTTGAGAGACTTTAAGAGCCAGAGAAATTCTCTGGCTCCTTTTTACACAATTTTGGCTTGACAGAGGGATTTTTTTAATTACCTTTTATAAGAATTAACTTAAAGCGAAGGGCTTCTAAATGAGAAATAATATCCAGAGGTGGGTAAGAACTCTTCGGGCGCCATCTTGTGCTGCTAATTTAGTTCCGGTTTTGGTAGGGGATGGTTTTTGGAGTGCAAACATTTATGTTTGCTACAAAGATGCGGACTTGGCTACATCTCAAATGCTGTATCAACCCAGGAGAAAATAAGCAAAGCTTCCCGCCTTTTGGCGGGATCCGCCTCTGGCGGAAAAGCTTTGCCCTACGGTATTATGAATAATCTTTAAAAAAGGTGTTAAGATGAAAAAATTGTTATTATTTCTTTTGATCGCTTCCTTACTTTTATCTTTTACCTGCTCCAAGAAAACCTATAATTATTATTATCCTCAAGAAAAAGGGGCTTTAGCTGGGTTGGTATCTCCGCCTAATAGTAATGCCCGGGTTTCCGCCTGGCAGGGGATAGAGATTGCCTCGACTTACATTGATACTACCACCGGCTATTTCAAAATCTCCGAGCTCCCAATTGGGACTTACTCGATTAAGGTGGAAGCAGAAGGATATGAGACCTACGAGTCCAAGCCTATTTATATGGTTTATAACGGTGGGACAACTTCAATAGAGAAAATCACATTGGCTCCTTATCCTAACCTAATTGCAAAAGTTACGCCAAATAATGGTGCAGTTAATGTGTCTGTTACTTATCCGATTACTATCCAGTTTTTGAAGCCTATGAATAGACAAAGTGTGGAGGAAGCTTTTAAGATAGAACCTCCAGTAGAAGGAAAACTCACTTGGGATTATGAATGGAGACTTTCTCCATATTCATACAATACATATTTTGAATTCAAACCCACCTATTCTTATAAGCCCAATACTGTATATACAGTTATCTTGGATACCACTGCTCATGACACCTCAGGAGCTCATCTCTCCCAGCTCTATGTCTGGTCTTTTACAACTATAGGAGTCAAAATCATTGATTATGCTCCTCGAAACGGGAGTATAGGTGTGAGTACATCCTCTCAAATAGGGATAGTATTTAACTTGCCGATGGATCAAAAAACGGTCCAAGAGGCATTTAGTATAAACCCAGAGGTAGATGGTATATTCGTGTGGTCTTCTGATAAGGGATCTTATGGTAACAGTTATCTATATTTTAGAGCAAGAGATAGGTATTTAGCGGCGAACACCCAATATACTGTTAAAATAGATACAACAGCTAAAGACACTTCCGGGGTTAATATTTCCGATTCTTTAGTTTTCTCTTTTACCACAGAAGGAATAAAGATCGAATATATATATCCTCCGGACAAAAGTTGGGATGTTAACACTTCGAACGACATTAGTATTGTGTTCAATACGTTGATGAATCAAGCCTCTGTGGTTTCGTCTTTTTCCATCTCCCCATCAGTCGAGGGAGAATTCTCTTGGAATGGTCTTAATCAATTAGTGTTTATGCCGAATGATGTTTTAGCCTCTAACTTCAATTATGTGGTGAGCATAGATTCAACTGCCCAAGATTTGTATGGTTCCAAACTTGGGGAAGTTTTCTCAACTGATTTTAATACTGCGCCGATTAGGGTCTTGTATACCAGACCCGAAAATGGAGCTACCTATGTTGGTCCGTTTACCAATATCTATATTCAATTCAATACCAGTATGGATCAGGCGGAAACGGTAAATGCTTTCAGGATGATTGATGCTGACTCAAATTTAGTCTCCGGGACTTTCAGCTGGTATGGTTTAGGTGGTTTTTATTTCTATCCTGATACAACCTTGAAAAACAACACAGAGTATGTGGTGACGGTCTCTGACCAGGCCAAAGATATTCACGGAATTGCTATGCCCAAGCCATTTAAACTCTGGTTTAAGACCAAGCCTTGAACGCTATTGAATAGCATCAATGTCAGGATTATTGTAAGTTGCAAGTTTTAAGTCTCAAGTTGCAGGACCCCCCTCCACTCAACCTGCTTAATATCAATAGCTTAGGGCAAACACTCTTTTTCTTTAGACTTGTATCTTGCAACTTGAAACTTAAGAAGCAGACTTAAGCCAGACCACCACTGTTCTTGATGGACAGTTAAACGCGGCACTTTTAGCCACAATCAATGAATATTTGTACATTAAGGGGTGGTCTTTAGATGTCGATTATTAAATAATAAAGGAATTTTACGCCTGGGGCGGGTAAAACTATGGAAATTAATACTCAAGAAGAGAGCAAAGAACTAATTAAATATATCAACAGTGCCATCAAAAGGCTGGGGATGTATCCTCCTTCTCATCCCGCCACTCAAAATGCCTTAGAAAAACCTTGGTCGATTATGAATGAGCTTTTCCTGAAAAAGAATAGTTTGACCTTAAGTATAGCAGAGAATCGATTGGTCTTCGAAGGGCGGATTTTGGAGGAAGAGCTTTTTACCTTCAGTTTTGTAAGGTTTTTAAAGGAGCAAAATATAGAGAGTATTACCTTTAAGAAAGATTTGAAAAAAGAGGAGTTGGGATGGTTTTTGAACTTTTTTGTTAAAGATTTTGAGGACAAAGATTCCAAAAAAGACCTCTTTTTGTTTCTGAAAGAGAAAGGGGTAGAATCGATTTTAGTAAATAAATTCCGCTTTGAGTTGGTCTCGGAAAAGGAAAAGGTAGTCAGCGTGGAGATGGTGGAAAATATAGATTTGAAATTGCAGGTCACCGGTATCTTAAAAAACCATCCCGAGCTGATCATGGATGTTCTTTCGGATAAGCCCTTGAACCAAGAATTCTTAAAGGATGATCTGAATATAACGGATGTGGAGGAGTTCAAGAAAAGGATAAAAGATGAGGTAAAAAATTTCACCGAGGATGAGGTTTTAACCCTTCTGTCTTCAGCGCTGAAATTGAACTTAGAACAGATGGAAAAGGAGCCAGCAGTAGGGAAGACCCTCTCTTTGATAGAGGATCTGCTAAAGGAGAAGGAGAAGAAAAAGATCTTGCCGGAGGTGAAAAAGATTTTGGCTGAATACGGGATAATGGAGGAGAGATATTTTGATCTCTTGATGGAGGAGAAACCTCGCTTGGAAAAAATCTTCAAGATTTTGGATAAGTTAGGAACCGGGGAATATGAGCAGGAACATCTGGTTGCGCTGGTGAAAAAATTGAGTTTGGAAGAATCGGATCTTAAAAATAGGATAATAGACCGACTTTTAGAAGATCTAAAATCGGAGGACCAAAAGGTAAGGAAAGGAGCTTTCTGGTGTTTGAAAGAAACATCGAAGAGGACTATTCTGGAAAAAAGGGAGAAGGATTTCGTATATATAAAAGAAAAGGTTACCAACGATTTTCAGATGGTGAAAGATGCAGAGGCATTTTCGACTTATTTAGAAATGGTAGCGGTCATTGCTCAACAGCTGGTTCAAAGAGAAGAATTCGGCGAATTAAAAGAGTTGTTCGATTTGGTTTTTTCCTTGAAAGAGAACAAAGATTTCGGTAATTTAGTGGATGATTTTGTAAAAAGCTTTTCCGATGAGGAAACTATAACTTCCTTAACCGATAAGATGATTGACAACTCTAACCAAAAACCCAACAAAATCGTAGAAGAGATATTGTTGCTTTTGGATACGGAAAAAGTGGCAAGAAAATTAACTGAGATTTTTACTGCAGATGATCGGAATCTCCGGGTTTTATGCTTGCGGATTTTACCTCAATTAAAAAATAGCTCTTTTTATACACTTACTGAGCTTTTGAAGGATGAGAAAAATTTTAAGCGAAAGTCCGATAGCGGGGTGCTGGTAGATGACTCTTGGTATAAAGTTCGGAATGCATTATTTGTCTTAGGGAATTTGAAAGACCCAAGATCTTTACCCATTTTGGAGAAGTTGATTTCAGATCCGGATTTGAGGGTTAGAACTGAAGTGTGGAATACTTTGGAGAAATTAGGAGAGATCTCTTTTCCCATACAGATGCAATTCTTAATGGATCCGGACAAGGGTTTAAGAAGAAAAGCGGCTAACCTTTTAATGCTCCAGACGGAAAAAGATTATGTCCCCGATTTAATCGAAATTTTTGAAAAGGAACAGGCGGATAAGCCCTTACTTTTATCAGTTATCGGAAAAGTAGGTGGAAGGGAAGCTAAAGAATTTCTCGAGGATGTGGCTTTAGGGCAAAACAAAAGTATCCTTTCCCTTTCTAAAAAACAAAAAGAGGAGCTTAAGCTTTCGGCTCTGGAGTTTTTGCAGAAAATTGGAGATGAAAAGACCAAAGGAAAATTAGAGGAGTTTTTAAAAGAGGGAAGAAAAGGATTTAAAAGCCTTTTGGGAAAGGATAAAATTCAAAAGACGGTGGAGCAGGTTTGCAATCATCTTAAAAAAACTTTAAATTAAACTTATTCAAGAGCATTTCCGCATAGGTGAATAAAAAGCTTCGATTTGAAACTACCGAGATGAAAAAGATTTTATTTCTCTGCATAATATTTTCTCTTTTTTTTGCTGTCCCGGTTTTTCCCCAGTATTACTTTGGCAAAAACAAAGTTCAATACACCGATTTTAAGTGGCAGGTTTTAACTACCCAGAATTTTCAGATCTATTTTTATTCCGATGAAAAAGAGATAGCCCAGATCGCAGGTGAATTGGCTGAGGAAAGTTATAAGATATTGGAAGATAAATTTAATCACCACATCTTCATGAAGATCCCTCTGATCATCTACAGTTCCCCTAACTATTTTGAACAGACCAATGTGATCCCCAATCTTCTGCCGGAGAATGTGGCCGGTTTCACCGAGTTTCTCAAGGGAAGGATGGTGATCCCGTTTGATGGTTCCTACGCTAATTTCAAGAAAGTGATCCGGCATGAATTAGTTCACGTTTTCTCTTACGAGAAACTTACCTATGTGATGAAAGCTCATAGGAAATATAACTATTCCCTCACCCCTTTATGGTTCGAGGAAGGGCTGGCGGAGCACTGGTCCGGAAAGATAAATTCTGAGGCGGAGATGATCATAAAGGATTTAGTTTTGTCCGGGAAATTGGTCAGCCTGGATGATTTAAGCGAGCTCTTCGGGACCTATTTGATCTATAAGGAGGGTGAATCTTTTTTAAATTTCCTGGCGGCAAGATATGGTGATGAAAAAATCAGCCTACTCTTTGATAACTACTGGAAAAAGGATAGTTTTTCCAAAGTAGTGGAGCTTTGTTTTGGAAAGTCTTTAAAAGAATTAGGAGAGGAATGGGAATATGATTTAAAAAAGAGATATTTTCCTGAAATCGCATCTTACGATCTACCGGACAAAGTTGCCCAGAAACTCACCTTCGAGGGGGTCAATTTGAAGCCCACCATCTTTACTCGAGAGGCGGAGGGAAAGGCTGAAGATTGGATCGCTTTCAAATCGAACAAGTTAGGTTACACCAGCTTATATCTTATGTCCCCCCGAGGGGAAAAGGAGAAGTTGATCACTTTGGTGAAGGGTGAGAGGTCTTATGAATTTGAATCCTTGCATCTTCTGAAAAGCAAAATCGAAGCATCCAAATCGGGCAAAATAGCCTTTGTCTCCAAGAGAAATGAGAAGGATGTCTTGTACATTTTCGATACTAAAAAGATGGAGATGATAAAAAACCTAAGCTTCGATTCGTTGGTAAGCCTCTCCTCCCCGTCTTGGTCGCCAGAGGAAAAGAAGATAGCTTTTTCCGGGGTGAGAAAGGATGGATATGCGGATCTATATTTCGTTGATTTAGAAAATGATTCTTTTTTCCAGTTAACCTCGGACATTTACGAAGATAAAGACCCCTCTTGGTCTGGGGATGGTAGAAGGATCGCCTTCAGTTCAGATAGGGGGATATTTGGCCCAGCGGGTTTTTTAAATCTTTTTATTTTGGATTTAACTTCAAAAAATATTACTCCCCTGGCTCAGGGGGAACATAACGATATTAACCCCTCCTGGTCTTCTGATGGCAAAAAGATCGTTTTCTCTTCGGATAGAGATGGTAGTTTCAATCTTTTCTTTATAGATTTTTCCGATTCCGCCTTGGGCGGAAATGTGCAAAAGATTACCGATCTGGTCACCGGAGCTTTTGATCCTAAGTTTGCAGATAAAGAGAAAAGTATAGTCTTTACCGGATTTCAGGACTATTCGTTTCAGATTTATAAAATACCGTTTTACGATTCTTTATTGTCCTCTGAATCTGTCAGGGCCGATTCAGGTTCGGCCAATGATAATCTCCAATCCTGGGCTCCCAAAAAATTGAGCGGTGAGCTGGAAAAAGGGGTGGTTAAATACAAAAACAAATTCTCTTTTGATATTGCTCAATCGGCCATCGGTTACGATGCGGTCTATGGTCCAGTAGGTGGTTTTCAGGCCGCATTGACCGATATGTTGGGGAATCATCAGTATTTCTTTTTGATCGGTAATTCCGCTCAATCCAAATCAGATTTTTTGTCCAGTTTCAATTTTGGAATAACCTATCTGAATAAATCCAGAAGGCTGAATTACGCCTGGGGTTTATATCATTTCTATGATGAATATTATGAACTTGAGGAGGATTTTAATAATTATTATACCGAAAGGCAATATGGAGGGCTTTTGTTTGTCAGCTATCCTTTCTCCAAATTCGATAGGATAGAATCGAGCTTTTTTGCCCGACAATCGGACAGAGATTACTATATGGAAAACAGAAGAAGGAAAACCTTTTTGTCTACCAACTATATTTCTTTGATCAAAGACACCGCCTTATGGGATGCAGTTGGTCCAATCGATGGATCCAGGTTCAATTTTACTTTAGGGCTGACCTTCGGATGGAATGAAAAGAAAGTTTACAATCGGCTGTTTTTGGTAGATTTTAGAAAATATTTTCGTTTGGGAAAGAATAGTTGCTATGCTTTCAGGTTTATGGGGTTTTCCTCCGAAGGAAAAGAGCCGCAGAGGTTTTTTCTGGGTGGAAGCTGGAGTTTAAGGGGTTATTCCCGTAGGTCTTTTTATGGTAAAAATCTGGTTTTAGTTAACAATGAGCTCCGGTTTCCATTGATAGACAATTTGATCATCGGATTTCCCTTTGGCCGGATCGGGTTTCAAGCCATTCGGGGGGCTTTGTTTTTCGATACGGGTAATGCCTGGGACAAAGGCAATGAAAATCTACACGGCAGTTTCGGAGCCGGTGCCCGGGTGAGCTTAGGATATGTTACAGTATTGCGTTTTGATTTATCCCGAAATCTGGATACTAAAAGCTGGGTTTTCGATTTCTTTTTCGGATGGAATTTTTAAAATTGGAGTGTCCCGCCTGTAGCGGGACCAGAATGAACTCTTTCATTTTTCAATGGATTCAAGGTAAAGCTAAAGCTTTACACTCCAGAACCGAGATGTCGAAACCGCCCTTCGACTTCGCTCCCTTCGGGTCTGAGCCTCAGGGTCGAAGACAGGGCAGTGAGCTTGTGCTTCGACTTTGCTCAGCACCCTGAGTCTATCGAAGGGTCGAACTGCGAGGGTTTCGACCTACCACCTACTATGGCGAGAGTAGCTGATTAACACATAGGGCAGGGCATTTAGCCCTGTCAATAGTTTAGCAGGCAAGCTATCCTTCGACACCCCGCCAAAGGCGGGGGACGAAGTGTGAAGGCTTGCCTACGCGTTATTGCTAATTATGAGAAATATTTTTAAGTTCTCCTTTTTGATTTTACTTAGTCTACTGTTTTTATTTTGTAGCTCAAGTTTTCAATTAAAGAATTTTAAAACTACCCAAGACTTGGATTGGGTTAAATACAAAAGGGATTTGGAAAATTCCGGATATGTAAAAGAGAATATTCCAACTCCGGATAAGCTTTTATGGAAAGCAGAGATTAAAGGTGGCATTATGGCTTCGCCAGTGGCGACGAACGGAATTATTATTGTGGGTGGCTTGGACAAAAAACTTTATTTTATATCCGCATCTGATGGGAAAAAACTCAAAAGACTTTCCTTTTCCGGTGAGATCTTAAATTCCCCAGCTCTTTTGGACACTTTCCTTTATCTTGCCGTTGAGGGGGAGGATAGAAATCTTTATGCTTTGAATCTTTTAAATGAGAAGATTATCTGGCATAAGAAATTAAAAGGTTCCTCCGCACCTGTAATTTTAGAGGACAGACTGTTCATCGGGACAGAGGATGGTTTTCTTTTTTGTTTAGATAGATCTACTGGGTCGGAGTTCTGGAGATTTAAGACTGAGGGTGAGATTAAATCAACTCCGGCATATCAAGATGGGAAGCTTTATTTCGGTTCTGCGGATAATTATTTATATTCTTTAGATGAAAAGACCGGGAAATTGATCTGGAAATTTAAAACCGATGCTGGCATTTTTTCTTCTCCTGCGATAAAAGATAGCATCGTTTTCTTTGGTTCTTTAGATGGAGCCTTATACGCCTTAAATTTAGAGAGGGGCGATTTAATCTGGAAGTTTAATACCGAAGGGAGAATTTATTCTTCTCCATCGGTCTCTGAATCGACTGTATATTTTGGTTCTAATGATGGCTATCTTTATGCTCTGGATATCTTTTCTGGAAAACTTTTATGGAAATTCAAGACAGAAAGTTTGATTCACTCTTCCCCGCTAATCATAGGGGATAAGATTCTTTTTGGCTCATTTGATAGCTTTTTCTATGTTCTTGATGCTGATAATGGGGAGCTATTGTGGAAATTCAAAACCTCGGATATGATCTCTTCTTCCCCCATTTACTATCAAGGTAGAGTCTATATAGGCTCACAGGACGGGTATCTTTATTGTTTTGGCAATTAGAGCCTAATAGGTTTTAAGACCCGCTGCGATTGTAAGGGCACGTTGCAACGTGCCCTTACTTTATTAGATTACACGCAGTTGCCCTCAACATGGGTCAATCGTCCCTCCTTGAGGGCAAGGCCGGACTACCAGTTAGAGTAGAATAGATTTCAAGACCCTTGGTGATTGTAGGGGCACGGCATGCCGTGCCCCTACATTTCTTGGATTTGTCGATTTGGCTTACAAGATGCCATAATTACACTATCAAGTTGACAAATTGGATGCAGATATGTCATTTTGACATATAATATAATTATTTTTAGTCTACAAAATTTCTTAAGTTATTAGTTATCAATCTCTTATAACATATATCCTTTTTGGCATAGATTTTGCTATATAAATCAATGAACAGAAATTAGGAGGTGAGTTAAATGAGATTAGTTGGATTTTTACCTGAAATTGAACTCTTTGATTTTAAAAGAGGGAATGGTTACAATCCGGATGTGGATATTTTTGAGACTGATATGGATTTGGTGATTGAGGCTGAGGTTCCGGGGATTGCCAGGGAAGATTTAAAGCTTAATATCGAGGATGATATTCTAACTTTGGAAGGGGAAAAGAAAAAGGAAAACAAAGACGAGGAATATCTATATAAGGAGAGCAAAGAGGGGAGGTTTTCCCAATCTTTTTCTCTGCCCGAAAATGCGGATAAAGATAAGATCAAGGCAAAGTTTGAAAATGGGGTGTTGCGAATAATCATTCCCAAAGTCAAGGTTTTAAAACCAAAAGAGGTAACGATTAACTAAAACTCGTATCTCAACCCTTATGGTCATTGACTATTTATTCGATACTGTGTTGGGTCGGGGGGTTGAACCCCCGACCCTTATCCGGACAGGGGTGCAACCCCGGTCCGAACACTGGGATTTGTGTCAATCTTTTCCGCAATCTTCATCAGGGTTGACTTTTCCGTCAGAGGCGGATTAGCCTCCGGCGGAATTGTCAAAGCTATCCCGCCCTTTGGCGGGATGAGTTACGAAAGAAAGGAGGAGTCTTTATGGCGATCAAACGATGGAGACCTTTTGAAGACTTAGTCTCTATTCAGGATGAGATGAACAAACTCTTCGACGATTTCTTCGGAAGATTTCCGATGAGAATGGAGGGAATCGAGAGGATATGGGCTCCTAATGTGAATATCTCTGAGACAAAGGATAACATCATCGTCACTGCCGAGATTCCGGGGATGACTAAGGAAGACATTAAGGTCACTTTGTATGAGAACACTTTAACTCTTTCCGGCGAGAAAAAGCAGGAGAAAGAGGAGAAAGAGGCGAATCTCAAGATGCATTCGCACTATCATCGGATCGAACGTTCTTACGGATCTTTCACTCGCTCCTTTGATCTTCCGACAAAAGTTCAGTTCGACAAGATCGAAGCCAATTACAAGGATGGCATTCTGAAGATAACTCTTCCAAAAAGCGAAGAGGTAAAGCCTAAGGAGATTCCGATTGTGGTCAATTGACAGAAAACGGTAAACGGAAAACAGTAGACAGTAGAAAGTAAACAGTAAACAGGGAATAATCCCAGTGCATGCCTGGTTCCCTGACCTGGCATGAACTTAAAGAGTTTACTGGCTGAAGAATTAGAAAAGAATTAAAGAAAAAGTTGCCAATTTTGTTAATTTGGACCTATATAAGTAATAGAGGATACCTTGTGTAACAGAGTTGATGAAAGAAAGAATTACCCATAAAGAGAAAGGAGTGGTTATGAACGAAAGAAAGTGTTACATAATTAAGATGTTTACTGTTGGAGGGATGATAGCATCTTTGTTGATCACGGAGTCTGTAAGTCATTTCAATAAGGATTCTAATTGGAATTCAGAATACGTCCCTCCACCCCATGTTGTGAATGTCAAGCCTGACTTTGACAAAACACCTTTTACGGAGTATAGAAACCTGGGTAGTATAAATCAATCTTCTGGGTCTCAAGGGTATGTGACTTTTAATCTAAACAATGAAAATTAAGAGGTGGTGAAAATTATGGGTAAAATTATTGGAATAGATTTAGGGACGACCAATTCCTGTGTGGCGGTGGTGGAGGGGAAGGATCCGGTAGTTATCCCTAATTCAGAGGGAATGCGGACTACCCCCTCAGTTGTCGCCTTTACTAAAACTGGCGAAAGATTGGTGGGGCAGGTGGCTAAAAGACAGGCGATCACTAATCCGGAAAACACGGTCTATTCGATAAAGAGATTTATGGGTCGGAGATATGATGAGGTAACTTCAGAGATAAAGACCGTCCCCTATAAAGTCGTAAATGGCACCAATGGGGATGCCCGAGTGCAAATCAAAGATAAAGAATATACTCCTCCCGAGATCTCCGCTATGATTTTGCAGAAGATGAAACAGACTGCCGAGGATTATCTTGGCCATAAGGTAACTGAAGCGGTGATCACCGTTCCTGCTTATTTTAATGACACTCAGAGACAGGCGACTAAAGATGCTGGAAGGATCGCTGGTCTGGAGGTCAAAAGGATAATAAATGAGCCAACTGCGGCTTCTTTAGCCTATGGATTAGATAAAAAGAAGGACGAAAAAATAGCGGTATATGACTTAGGTGGTGGAACATTCGACATTTCCATATTGCAGTTGGGTGAAGGAGTATTTGAAGTTATCTCCACTAATGGAGATACCCACTTAGGCGGAGATGATTTTGATAAAAGAATAATCGATTGGATTGTTCAAGAATTCAAAAAGCAAGAAGGGATCGACCTATCCAAAGACCCAATGGCTTTGCAGAGATTAAAAGAGGCCGCAGAAAAAGCTAAATGTGAGCTTTCTTCAACCCTGGAAACAAATATCAACCTTCCTTTTATAACTGCAGATGCATCCGGTCCCAAACATCTTAATCTGACTTTGACCCGGGCTAAATTGGAGCAGTTGGTGGATGATCTAATCGAAAGGACTATCGAACCGTGCAAAAAAGCTTTATCAGATGCGAAACTTTCAATGGAACAGATAGATGAGGTGGTTTTGGTCGGTGGGATGACCAGAATGCCTAAAGTTATTGAGACGGTGAGAAATCTATTCAAAAAGGAACCGCATAAAGGGGTAAATCCAGATGAAGTGGTGGCTGTGGGTGCGGCTATACAGGGTGCGGTACTGGCGGGAGAAGTTAAAGATGTATTGCTTTTGGATGTTACTCCCTTGTCCTTGGGAATTGAAACTTTAGGTGGTGTCTTTACCAAATTGATCGAAAGAAACACCACTATCCCCACTCGCAAATCTGAGATCTTCACCACGGCGGAGGATAATCAGACCTCAGTGGAGATTCACGTTCTTCAAGGGGAAAGGCCTATGGCTATTGACAATAAAACCATTGGCCGATTTCATCTGGATGGAATACCACCAGCTTTCCGAGGTATTCCTCAGATAGAGGTCACATTTGACATCGATGCCAATGGGATACTTAATGTCTCAGCCAAAGATAAGGCGACCGGAAAACAACAGTCGATAAGGATTGAGGCTTCGAGTGGATTGACTGAAAAGGATATCCAGAAAATGATAAAAGATGCTGAGGCTCATACTTCTGAGGATAAGAAAAGAAGGGAAGAGACAGATGTTAAAAACAGAGCTGACCAGATAGTCTACGAGACGGAGAAAAATCTTAGGGAATATGGAGACAAAATAGATTCAGATACTAAGGCCAAGGTGGACTCTTCTGTTTCAAGCGTAAAGGAGGCTTTGAAGAGAAGCGATATTGAGGAGATAAAAAAAGATACTGAAGCCTTGACCCAAATCTGGCACGAGGCCGCAGGTAAGATGTATCAGCGGACCACTTCCGAATCTACTAAGACCGAATCTGAACCTAAAGAGAAAAAGAAAAAAGATACTGGTGAGCCGGTGGATGCGGATTATGAGGTGGTGAATTAATTTCTTGGTATTGGTAGTGCGACCCTGGAAGGGTCGCACTACGAAAGGGAATTATGTAGTGCTCGCCTTAGACGGGATGAATGTCATAATCTGCGGGAAATCCCACCCCCCAAAGACGGAGGTCTTGACGGCAATCACCACACCAACTGAAATATTATTTTACCGTGTAGCCAAACCTTTACACTTCGTCCTGAGCTCTGTGTCGAAGGATGGTTTGGCTGCAAGCCGTGAAGGCTTGCCTACGCGTTAGGTTATTTACCATTTAATAACAGTGGGGTTGACAAATAAAAATTTTTAGATTAGATTTAAGCATCAAAATCTAGTGATAAAGGATGGCTCAAAAAGATTACTATAAAATCTTAGGGGTATCGGAGAACGCCTCGACAGATGAGATAAAAAGGGCTTATCGCCGACTGGCTAAAAAGTATCATCCGGATGCAAACCCGGGTAATAAGATGGCTGAGGAGAAGTTTAAGGAGATCTCGGAGGCGCATCAGGTCTTAAGTGACCCTAAAAAAAGAAAACAATATGACCAATTGAAAAAGTTTGGAGAGAGTGGGTTTCGAGGTTACCAGGGATTTGATTTTGAGGATTTCACAAAGGGAACGGGTAGAAAATTTGAATTCGAAGATCTGAGTGGGTTTGGTTCCTTCTCCGATATTTTCTCCTCAATTTTCGATTTTGGTGAAAGATCTAGACAGAGTTCCTGGGGACCACAAAAAGGTGAGGATCTATATTCTGAAATAGAAATCCCTTTTGATCAAGCTATCTCCGGAGGAAAAACTGTTTTTCAGATAAAAAAAGAAAAGACCTGTCCAATATGTCATGGCACGGGTGGAGAACCTGGCTCACAAGTCAAGACCTGCCCGGATTGCAAAGGAACCGGGACGATCTCGTTTTCTCAAGGGGCATTTGCAGTCAAAAGGCCTTGCCCCCGTTGTTACGGCAGAGGAAAGATCATCGGCACTCTATGTCATAATTGTGGAGGTTTGGGGCAAGTTGAGACTTATGAAAAGATCGCTATAAATATCCCTCCGGGGATAAATGATGGTGCCCAGCTCAGATTGAAAGGTCAGGGAAAGCTAGGGATCTCCGGAGGTCCTCCGGGAGATTTAATTGTCAAGGTAAATGTAGGCGAACATAGATTTTTCGAAGGGAAGGGTGCGGACATATATTGCCAGGTTCCCATAAATATCGCTCAGGCAGTTTTGGGGAGCAAAATCAGGGTGAGAACCATAGATGGCAAAGTCGATTTGAAAATTCCTCCGGGAACTCAATCCGGGACTTTATTTAGATTAAAGGGTAAAGGGGTAACTGTGAACGGGACCAAGGGAGATCAATATGTGGAGGTTTTAGTGGAAGTGCCCAAGACAGTTTCCGAGAAGCAGAAAAAGCTTATGGAGGAGTTTGCTAAGGAGGGAGATTTAAAGTATTAGTTTCAAGTTGCAAGATGCAAGTTTCAAGAAAAAAAAATGACGGATGACGAATAAAAAAAGTAGGGCAAGGCTTTTCCGCCAGAGGCGGATCCGTCTTCGGCGGAAGCCTTGCTTATGCGAGTTCAAAAACGCGTAGCCGAACCTTTACACTTCGTCCTGAGCTCTGTGTCGAAGGATGGTTTGGCCGCAAAGGGATAAAACCTTTGCTACGCGACTGTTTAAAGCGACCCTAAAAAGGTCGCACTTAAAGAGGTTTATTTGATTTTTCTGGGATAAGATATGTCACATTTTTCAAAAAATGAGTAGGTAATATGATAGGAAAGTGTAAGTTGTGTGGTAATAGGGATGAATTAAAAGCAAGCCATATCATTCCAAAGTTTATCTACAAATGGATGAAAGAGACTGGTAGTGGCTACATCGGAATGGTCCCACAAAATATTTGCTCTGTCAAACTTGTGAAAAAAGACTTAGTGAATCTGAAACTTATTTTTCTAAAACAATCTTCTACCCCTATCTAAACGAAAGTAGAAGGAAATTCAACTATAATAATAAACTAATTTACTTTTTAATTTCGGTCCTTTGGCGGATTTTGATTAACGATTTAGATGAATGTAAAAAAGAAAAGCACTTATTTTTGTCCGAACTATACCAGGCGGAGGATGAATGGCGGAAATTTCTATTAGGTCAAAATATGCACTGTAATTCTTCGGAAATACACTTGCTTATGAGTGATTTACTGGCAACGAAGAAACAACCCGTAGTTAAATTCAATGAATATCTAACCAGAGCAGTAGATGGCACCGTAGTGTCAAGTCAAAAACGTTGTGCTGTATATGCAAAATTCTCGAGGTTTCTTATGTTTGGATTTGTAACACCATATGATGAAAGTAAGTGGATCAATACCAAAGTTATAAATGGTGACGGAGTTTTAGTAATTTCTCAAAAAATTCATGATGGAGCTATAGGTGAATTTCTAGCTGACAGAGCTAGACTTTCCTTGGAGCCTTTCCATAACATAAGTAAAAGACAACAGAAAGTAATAAATGAACATTTTATTAAAAATGCCGCCAAGATATTACAATCTGATTTTGGGAAAATTCTTGATGCAGATTACAGGGCTGAAATAGATCCTAGCCTTATTTGGAAGAAGGTAGGAAGAAATGAAAAATGCCCTTGCGGAAGCGGTAAGAAATACAAGTATTGTCATGGTAAATAGAGCTATTTGTTGTCAGATGCTACCACTTGGTAGCTTGCAGAGGTTTCGCGGAGGGGTGGGGCTTGCCTCAACCCTTAATCCACTAGGGCGGAGTTAAACTCCGCCCCTACGCGAGTATGGCGCCCCTGAGAGGTTTGCACTACGAGAGGAAGTATTAAAGTGATGTTTCAAGTTTTGTAGATCAAACATTCCCCCTTTTGGCAGGATGGGTTACAATCGCATATTTTAAGAAGGTTTTTCCACGAGGTGGTGAATCTTTCTATTAAAGGAGACTTTTTTAAAAATTCTTTTATTTTTTCCTTGACAAGTGCACGGATGTGCAGTATATTAATACAGTTGCAAGTGTCAAGATGCAAGTTTCAAAATAAAATTATTAATGACGGATGACGAATAGCCAAAAATAGGAGGAAAAGATGGAAGAATTGACTGAGCGTCAAAGGGAACTGTGGGAATATATCCGGGAGTCTATTGAGACTAAGGGTTTGCCTCCCACCATCCGAGAGATTGGAAAGAGATTTAAAATTACCTCAACCAACGGGGTAAGAGCAATCCTTTCCAGCTTGGCAAAAAAAGGATACATAAAAAGAAAGCCGAAAGTCTCCAGAGGGATTGAGTTGGTGGGGAGATTCAATAAAGGCTTACAGGTTCGCATACCTGTTCTGGGACGGATCTCTGCTGGGCTTCCAGTTTTGGCGGTGGAGAATATCGAGGGAACAATTGCTGTGGATGGAAATATGTTCTCGGGAGGTGATATTTTCTCTTTGAGAGTTCAAGGGGATAGTATGATAGATGCTGGTATTTTTGATGGTGACTATGTGATCGCCCGACAACAAAAGGGAGCTCAAAAAGGAGATATTGTGGTGGCGATAATCGGAGAAGAGGCTACAGTGAAAAAATACTATCCGGAAAATGGGAAAGTTAAATTGGAGCCAGCCAATTCGAATTTCAAACCGATTATGATTGACAAAAAAAGCCCGGAGTTCTTTATTGCTGGCAAAGTGATTGGGCTTTTAAGGAAAATGGAATGATGTAGTTTCAAGTTGCAAGTCTTAAGAATAGTAAACAGAAAACGGAAAACAGAAAACAGTGAAATGACGAATAACGGATGGCGGATGACGAATAACTAAAACCTAAAACCTATGACCTATAACCTAAAAAGGAGAGATAAATATGGATAAGAATAGGGTTTGGTATTATAGAAAAATGGCGGAGACGGTGATAGAAAGTTTAAAGAGGAATAACATTGAGGCTTTTTTCTGTGAGAATGAAGAAGAAGCGAAAAACAAGGTTTTATCTATGATACCTGAAGGATCATCGATTGGCTTGGCTGGTTCTGTTACTTTAAGGCAGATGGGGATAATTGATGACCTCTCCAGAGGGAACTGGAAACTCTATAATCAATACCTGCCTGATTTATCTCCGGAAGAAAGTTTAAGAATAAGAAGGGAGGGGACTTGGGCTGACTTTTTCTTAAGCGGGACTAATGCCCTTACCTTAAATGGTGAATTGATAAATATCAGCGCTATGGGGAATAAAATTTCTGGTTTAGTCTATGCGAAAAAGGTTATCATTGTCTCAGGAATTAATAAAATTGTGAAAGATATTGGTGAAGGGATAGAAAGGACCAGATATTTTGTGGCTCCTTTAAATGCTAAAAGATTGGATTTCAATACCCCTTGCAAAGATACCGGCTTCTGCGATTATCATAGATGCCGTCCACCCGAATATGAACGAATGTGCAATCAGGTCTTAATCATTGAGGGGGAAAGGGAGAAGGGAAGGATCACCGTGGTCTTGGTGGGGGAGGAATTGGGGTTTTAGCTTTCAGGGAATAGGTCATAGGTAGTAGGTGATAGGTAATAGGTAATAGAATAAAGAATTTGATTTCGAGAATGAATTTGAGAGTAAGAAAAAACAGTAAACGGAAAACAGTAAAGAGTAAAAAGTAAAAAGCAAAAAAACCTTTCAATGCCTCATACCTTTCAGTGGGGCACAGCTAATCCTTTTCACATCTTTTTCCTTTCAAAAAAGATTTGTCCAAAAATCAACTTTTATCTTTTCCAGCCGATAAGAAAAGAAAGCAAAAGAAAATCCTTTCCTAAAGGACGGTCAGATGGTTCCCAAAGCAAAAATCATTGTGGTGGATGATGAGAAATATATCTGCAATTTGGTTGAAGAGATATTAAGGGACGAGAATTATCAGATTAAATCGGTTTCCGATCCTGGTGAGGCGATAAAAGTTTTGGAAAAAGAACCCTTTGATTTAGTTTTGACCGATTTGGTGATGGATGAAGTCTCCGGGGTGGATATTTTAAAGAAGGCTTTGGAGGTTTATCCTGAGAGCGTGGTTATCCTGATGACCGGTCAGCCCACTATTGAGAATGCGGTCTCGGTTTTAAAATTGGGCGCCTATGATTATCTGATGAAACCCTTCAGCTTAGATAACCTAAAAGCTACGGTAAAAAGAGGGCTGGAAAAACAAAGGCTTTATTTTGAAAATATCCATCTAAAAGAGACCCTTTCGCTTTTAAAAATTTCTGAGGCGATGGGCTCTACAGTAAAGTTAGATCAACTTCTAAATCTGGTCTTAGAGACTGCGGTCAAGGAATTGGAAGCGGACATGGCTTCGGTTCTTCTCTGGGACAATAAGAACAAAAAATTAAAACTTAAAGCTTCTTTAGGGATGCCACATGAATTTATAAAAAGTGAATTCCTGGCGGGAGCGGATCCTTTGTCTGATTGGGTATTGAAAAACGCCCGGGCTAAAGTTTTAAATCCAGGTGAGGTAGAAGAGTTCTTCAAGGATACAAAAACTAAAATCAAATCTTTAATCAGTCATCCTCTTCTGGCTAAGGGTAAGGTGGTCGGGGTATTGAACTTAATTAGAACGGAAAAACCTTTCCCCTTCTCTTTAGGTCAGCTTAATTCTTTATCGATAATAGCCAGCAAGGCCGCTTCTGCCATTGAAAATTCCAGGCTCTATCAGGAATTAAAAGAAGCTTATTGGGATACTTTGACTGCTTTAGCCAATGCGGTCGAAGCCAGAGATTTATATACTCGAGGACATACCGATAGGGTCTGTTATTTAGCTGAGTCTTTAGCCCGAGAGTTGGGGTGGGGGGAAAAAAAGATCTCTGAAGTGAGGATAGGGAGTATCTTACATGACATTGGTAAAATCGGTGTTCCGGACTTGATCTTGAATAAAAAAGATCCTCTAACTAAAGAGGAATTTGAGATAATGAAAGAACATCCAGCCCAAGGAGTAAAAATACTGGAAGGGATTGTATTTTTAGAGCCAGCCTTGCCCTATGTTTTATATCATCACGAAAGATATGATGGGAAAGGGTATCCGGAAGGTTTAGCCGGAGAGGATATACCGATGGAGGGGAGATTGATGGCGGTGATCGATACCTTCGATGCTATAACCTCCGAACGTCCTTACCGAAAAAAAGGAGACTTCAAAAAAGCTATTAACGAGATAAAGATCTACTGCGGAACCCAGTTTGATCCCTTTGTTGCTGAGGTTTTCTTAAATGCCTGGGAAAAGAAATTGATCGATAAAAGAAGACTGGAGGTGGGATTTAAGAAAAAGGGATCGAAAGTTACCGAGACCTGTTTCAGAAAAGTTTCAAGTTGATATTTTTCTTTAACTTTCCTTAATCCTTTAGATTTAAAATTAGATTTTGCAGGTATAATCCTTTCCCTGCCTTGGTTGGAGTGGTTGTCCAATTTTCCGTTTGTATAGTCTTTGTAGGGGAGGGGCTTGTCCCCTCCCATCCTTCGGGAGTCCACAAGGGGCTCCCCTACTTTTTAAGGAGAGGGATCAAGGGTGAGGTTTTAGGACAGGGATGCGTATGTATTCATACGAACAAGCCCTGTCCCTACGGACTTTTTGGAAAAAATTATAGGTAATTTTTTTCAAGCAGAAAAAAAATTTTTGTTGACAGACAAAAAAAAGCTGTTATATTGATTGCCATTAAAGGGAAATACTAATCTCGTAACTACAAAAGTTAGTTTTCCTCGATTTTTCTTTAGTTAATAAAGAATATCTTCAGGTCAGATCAAAGGAAGACCTGTCCGTGAAAGATATAAAAAGGAGCTAAGATGAAAAAGGTTGAAGAGAAGATCGACTTTGAGGTGAAGGGTCTAACTAATTTGGAAACTTTCCCCATATTGGGAAATGGTATTCATTTTCCCTTGATTGGACAGCTGGTTTTAATCACTTCCATCAGCCGGGATAAAGTCCCCAATGTGGCACCCAAATCCTGGATCTCAGTTTTCGCCTCCAAGCCAGCCATCATCGGATTCGGCTGTAATATGAGCCATGATACCGCAAAGAATATTTTGTCCACCGGAGAGTTTATTGTTAATATTCCTGGAGCGGAATTGGTTAACAAGGTATGGAAAGCAGCAGAATCAAAAGGGACGGATGCAGATGAGATCAAGAAGGTGGGATTGACTCCAATAAAGGCGGCTAAATTAGCCACCCCGAGGATTGCCGAATGCAAGGCTTATCTGGAATGCGCCTTGGATTGGACCAAGAAATATGGGGATGAGGTTATTATTTTCGGCAGAGTTTTATTAGCCTCTATGGACAAAAAGGCGGTGGAAGCCAGTCTGGAAGAACGATTCAAATATCTGAAGTTGATTACCTATTTGGATGAGAAGGCTTATGGTATAATCAAAGAGGCGAAAAGAGTCGAATAAACTTTTTCTCTCAATTTCAGCATCTGTTGGGGCTGTCCAACAAATTTTTTGGGTCGGGTTGCGAAGCTACCCGACCTACTACTATTTTCAGAAGATTTCATAGTATATTTTCTCTTAAATAAAAATCTTACAGTTTATTTCTCAAAAGTTTAGCAATTGGAGTAGCGAAACTTGTTTTGCGTTTTGCTTCACTCAATTCAGAGCCACACCTCTTGTGTGATGCGTTAAGCTAAGTAGCATCTGGATTTATCCCAGACGTCTCGTCGGGTATCCCGCCCTTGGCGGGAAACCCGACCTACTTCTCCTCTCCATCCTCACCTCATCGGGCGGAGATGAACTCCGCCCCTACGCGAGTTTCGTCCCGCCTAAAGCGGGACGCTACATTATTGGGACGGGGATGAAGCAGAGGATAAAAATAAAGAAAGATATATAGCCCAAGATTTTTCTTTTGATATCCAAAGGAATATCGTCATTGAGGGTTGGAGGATGAGAGGGGTTTATTAAGATGATGGATAGGGCGGCCCAGACCAGCCATCCCTGCCAGAAATATCCCAGGGGTAACATAGCAATCAAAGCCAACCAAGCAATCTTTTTTTGATGTTTGCCAAAAAGGGCATAAAAGATATGTCCACCATCCAGCTGTCCAATAGGTAATAAATTTAACATAGTGACAAAAAGTCCAGCCCAGCCAGCGAATGCCATAGGACTTAACAACACAGTATGTCCTTTTGGAACCTGGAGAACTAAATGAGATAATAAAAGAAAGATTAAGGAATCACCCAAGCTCAAACCCTGACCGGAAACCTCCTTTACTACCTCGGAGTTAGAAAGCCCGATGATGACAAATATGATAGCCACAATAAATCCCGAAATAGGTCCAGCGGCACCAACATCTAAAAGGTCTTTACGAGACCTAAAAGGGGATCTGGATTTAATCAATGCTCCGAAAGTTCCAAAGATTGTAGGTCCGGGAATGAAATAGGGGAGGCTGGTTTTGATTTTTCTTCTAGTCGAAAGAATATAATGACCCGATTCGTGAAACAAAAGAATTGCCATCAAAGGTAAAGCAAAGGATGCTCCATCCAGAATATAAAGTGGATTAGAGATTATGTTTTCACCTTTTAAGAAGTAAGCTCCGGCAGCTAAAGTCGTTAATAATGTGAGTCCCAAAAGAATTATGTTTAACCAGGGGATCTTCGATAATTTTTCCCCGCTTTTTATTATTTCCAAAATCACTTGACCATTGTTCTGTTCGAAAGTTACTTTATAACCTAAAGATGAAAGCCGGGATAAAGCAACTTTTTTCCATCCTTCGCCGACCAAATCTTTCGGCTCATCAAAAAATGGTTTCCCGACTATGGTGATCTCTTTCCCATTATGATAAATAGCATTGATAGTCAATAGACCTAACAATGCCTTCTGGCAGTCATCCATTTCCGCCCGGAGCTGTTCTTTTCGTTTTCTCATCTATTTTTTATGGTGTAGTTTCTCAGCATTTCCAAAGAATGAATTCAATGCTTCAAATAATCTTTCCTAATACGAATAATAATATAAGAAAAGGGGGATTTTATGTAAAGGAAAAGTTCTGGTGATGAGAAGTTTTCTGATGCCTCGGGAGCAGAAATTCCCGAAGCAAATAACTTACATCGAAGGGTTTTTGCATAAGTTTTGTAGTGCGACCCTTTCAGGGAATGTTGAAAAACCTATTGGCAGGGCTAAATGCCCTGCCCTATTGGTGATAAATTATTGTCGTCCATAGAGGCGGGAGTTCATCCCGCCTTAAAGGGTGGCTCTTTCAAATAGCCCTTTTAGGGTCGCTTCTGCCAGAGACGGAAAGGTTTATACTCCATTTTTTCCAAAATCACTTTTTGAGTTCCTGTAAGGCAATGCTTCAGCCTTGCTTTTAACTATAGTAAATGAGCAATGATTTCTTTCGCAAACCTAAAGGTTTGCCCTACAATTATAAAATTTTGGAGTTTTTCCGAAATCTCGTAAAAAAGACTTGACTTTTGGAAGGAAGAGTTTTATTAATAGAAAAACTTTTGGGCAGGATGACTTGGTCTGACTCCTGAAATTGATAGAAAGTTGTCAAAGTGAAGAAAAGGATTTCCTTTTATCTTCTTTTTACCTCTCTCTTTTTTTTATTTAGTTTTTTGGCTAAAGGTGGTGATTTTGGAAAATCTAAATCACTTCTACCCCCAGCATATTTAACTGCCTTAAATGAACAGGATAAGAAAGTCCCTTTGTATTGGTTTGAGCCCGGTTCAGAGCCCCAACAAATATTTTATGATAATGGAACAAAACAGATTGGTGTTTACGCCAATGTCGAATGGTTTGATAATTGTTTGGCTGTCAGGATAACTCCTCCAACTGCCCCTTTTCTTCTTTTAAAATCCAAAGTATTTATCAGCTACCAGGGTGCACCCAGCGACTCTTCTTACAACTATAAACAACCATTTTTTGTCAGCATAAATAAGGATAGCAGTGGAATGCCAGGAAGTCCTCTTACTCCTCTCATTTTAGCTCAGGCAAAAAGTGATAGCACTTTGGGCAAACCAGGGGAGTGGGTAGAGATTGAGCATAATTTATTGATGCTGGAACAAAAAGACTTCTGGATTTTATTTCATTGGAAAGAAGGCTCTCCTTTATCTCCCTTAGTGGGCGTAGATAGTTTGCCTAATTGCGGGAGGTCTTATTGGGGATGGAGGAAAAATGGGTACTGGGAATGGTTTCCCCGCTATGCTAATAATCTTATGATCAGAGCGGTTATTGTTGCTAATGGCATGGGTTCGTCAAGTTCAAATCTCAAGATGTATTCACACCAGAGTATTCCAGTTGATAGTTTCAGAATCTATCGGGCTGAAAAACCGGGGGGGCTGGGGTCATCTGGGAATTTCTTAGTCCGTTTGAATCCAACAGATTTCAATTACATCGATGAATCGGTTGAGAATGGGAAGACTTATTATTACCAGATTTCCGCTTGGTATGATGATCAAGAAAGTGATACTTCGAACGAGGTTTCGGCAACCCCGCTAAAAGCGGGGGAGCTTTGGGAGAACAAAGATTCAGTTACGGTCTTTTTAAAACCCAATGAAAACAAAGTTGAAAATCTGATTTTGAAGAATATCGGTGGTATCCCACTTAAATTCCAGACAAAAATCAATATGCTTTTAGATAGTTCTTTTGGAGGAACAGATGATTTCGGTTACGTCTGGACCGATAGCGATAAAAAAAGTGACTTGGATTTTTCCTGGATTAGCCTTCAAGGAAGAGATTCGGTGATAAGTAAAAACGGAGATGACAACCAGAATTACGGGCCAATCCCCTTAGGCTTTTCCTTCCCTTTTTATGGAGATACATTTAATAGCCTATATATTAATACTAATGGCTGGATCAGTTTTACCCATCTTAAATTGGGAGATGTTAACGAATCTTTACCATCCCCTACCGGCCCATTTAACTTGATAGCAATTTTCTGGGATGATTTTGTGGTCACCGATAGTTCCAAAATATCTATTTTTTCAAATTCAGATTCATTTATAGTTAAATATGAAAAAATGGCTCGATACTCCATTGGTGGTTCCTATACTTTTCAGGGGGTTGTAACCAAAGAAGGGAAAATAACTTTTCAATATCTTTCCCTTTACAATCAGTTGAACTCCCATACTGTTGGAATACAAAATGAAGATGCCAGTCTATTTTTGTCTATTGTCTATAATCAAAATTATGTTCATGACTCTTTGAGGATAGATATAATTCCCAGCTGGGTTGAAGTTGCGCCCAGTGCTGATTCTATCTTGCCAAATGATACTTTGGCATTGTCTTTGAGTTTTGACTCTAAGCTTTTGAATTTGGGAATTTATCGTGCAAATCTGATAATTGAGGGGGAGGATAAAAATCATAATCTGAGTCCACTTAATATTCCGGTGGTCTTGACAGTCGATATCTTGACCGGGGTGGTAGAAGGTGAAAGAAAAGATATTATCGAGACCTTCTCTCTTTCACAGAATTATCCGAATCCTTTTAACCCTACCACCGCCATTCCCTTCCACATTAGTTGCAAGTTGCATGATGCAAGTTGCACGACCCCCAGCCACACCACCCTAACGATCTATAATGTCTTGGGACAGAGGGTGAGGACTTTGGTGGATGAGGATAAATTGCCGGTAGAATATAAGGTGATCTGGGATGGGAAGGATGGAGCTGGAAAAGATGTGGCTTCGGGGATTTATTTTTATAGATTAAAGGTGGGGGACTATGCAGAGACTAAGAGGATGGTGTTGTTGAAATAGGTCTTGAATTCAGTTGCAGGTTTCAAGTTGCAAGATGCAAGTTACCGGGGGTAGTGCAAACTTGATCTCAGAGCAAATCCTCACTCAGACATAAGAATTAAAAGCCAATTTAAGGGGCAAGGTGGGTCTACAAGATATGTCGGAGTTCGTAGCGTCCGACGTTTCTGTCGGACGAACAAAAACAAGCGTCCCGCCTTTGGCGGGACAATTCTCTTTTATGGAAGGCTAAAGCCTTCCTCTACAACTCTCCGGACAGGTTTGAAAATGCGAAGTCGTCAAGACGCATACGCGCATCTTGACGACCTGTCCCTACCGCGGGTCGGATGTTCGTATGAATGCATACGCAAATCCGACCCCTACAATTTTAATCCCAGCCAAGTCAGCCTGCTCGGCCAGGGGGGACTTGACTGGCACTCAAGAAGGTAAAGCTAAAGCTTTACACTCCAGAAGTTCCCCTACAGTTTTCTCCTAAACGTTTTTTGGGTTCAGTCGATAAGTCTAATAGATGAACTAAATGGATTTTTAAACTGCAGGATTGCCCAAAAAATGTTTTTTCCATCTCTTTTGTCAGTTAAGAAACCCTTACCGGAGGTTTAAAAATGTATCTTTTAATCGATCTTTTGCTTCTATTCATCTTTTTAGGAGTTTTCTTTTCGGTAGTAAAATTCAGACCGACCTATTTTAAAATTTACCCGGAGGCTTTCAAAAGATTGTGCGTAGGGCTTTTTCTTTTCACTTTAGTAGCGGGGATAAAGATTCTTGAGAATTTTGTTTCTGACTCTTTTCGTCTACATCTTTCCTCATTCAAAGCCTATGGTCTTTTGACCGGGGGGATTTTTCTTATCTCAGGACTTTGGAGTTGGTTTTCCTTTGGCAAAAAAGTTCACTCCGATTCGAAAGCAACCCAAAAACGATTGAGCTGTATCAGAGCTTTATCCATCAAACTGGAGAATACCTCTAACCTGGATGAAGTATTGAAAGAAGGATTTATTCAAATAATGAGTATAATGGGATATAAGAAGGGGGTTTTATTCAAGAACTCTTTTCGGTCAAAGGATTTTTCTCTTTTGGCTTATTGGCAGATAGCGCCTGAGGATATCGGATTTCTATCTCCTCTACTTTTAAATAACATTTTCTATAAAGAAGCGACCACTACTAAGCAGGTGGTGGCTTACGATGAGGTAACTTTATTGCCCGAATATAATACCATAATTTCAGAGGAGGATAATATCGGATCTTTTGCCTGTGTCCCGGTAAAGTCTAAAGGAAAAATCTTAGGGCTTTTAGGACTTTATGATGAGGATCCCAAAAGATTCGGATATGAGGAAAACCTATTTTTATCCGCCTGGGGAAAGCTTTTGGGAGGGATAGCAGAGGAGACTTTAGTGGCTGAAAGAAATAAATCTCGCCGGGATTATCTTACCATCGCCGAGGAGATAAATCAGTTGATCTGTTCCGATATAAAAATAGAAAAATCTTTTCCCAAGATAGCTGAGCTTTTAAAGAGAGTGATCGATTTCGATTATATCTCATTAGCTATAACCGATCCTTCCGGAAAGAATATGAGCCGGATCTCCTTAGGGGCTGGCGGAAATTTGCTTTTAAGCAAGGAAAAATCGATCCCCACGGACGGAACTTTGGTGGAAAAGGTGAACAGAACCGGTGAGCCTTTGATCGAGGAGGATATTGGCAAAAAGAATTATTTTGAGGATAGCTTGCTTAAAGCCTCGGGTATAAGATCTCGAATGGTTTTGCCATTAGACCATCAAGGAGCGTTGATTTTGGGAAGCATTCCCGGGGGGAGTTATCTCCCTCAGGATGCCAAGTGGCTTAAGTTGGTCTGCTCCCAATTAAGCCTTTTACTTCTGAAACACAATTTGAATGAGAACTTAACCAAAAAAGAAAAACAGTTGCAAAGACTATACGATCTCTCCAATAAAGCCCTAAGGGAAGAGCCTCTTTCTGATTTATTGAATTTTTCAGTCGAAACCATTACCTGTGAGCTACCTGCTTCCTTCTGTCGCTTTTCCCTTCTGA
>Ga0315291_10000444_pt1 | contig 54494 bp, 35 predicted proteins | sample YL17G12_20_MG_FD_203070 | JGI IMG/M metagenome (GOLD analysis project Ga0315291, IMG submission 203070) | Sediment microbial communities from Yellowstone Lake, YNP, Wyoming, USA - YL17G12_20 | ecosystem: Environmental > Aquatic > Freshwater > Lake > Sediment | place: USA: Wyoming | collected... | reverse complement strand
GGAGATTCATATGATTCAATAAAACCATTTTTAAACATTTTTTTGATCCAAAAACAGAAAAAATTATTACAATTGACTTTAAAAATCTAAATAAACCAAAAAACCTATTTTTTCAAAGGTCTCATATATTATGAAATATACAATTTGTTGTTGCGGGGGATGCCGGGAGCTTCGCGGTATACGGTTGAATATTCCCTGCACTATGTAGAGGAAAAAAATCTGAAGATGGAGGATTTTGTCAAATCACTTATTGTAAATAATGAGCAGAATTTGGGTGTTGTAACAAAGTTTACAAATATTGGTACAAAAGCACAAGAGGATCAGATTCTTCGTATCGAGCACCGTGTTGAGAAACCCGGTCCATATTTGCTTACATTAGTTGTTACCGATGAATATGCCCATTTAATTGCTGAGAAGTCAATTTTATTACGGTTAGTGCAATGACAAAAAAACAGTTCAGTCAGAGACAGATCCCCGAGTACTCGGGGCGGAAAAGAAGCGGAGTATATATGGAGACAAAACCTGCAGTGATGTTTTCAGTGAGAGATAGATCCCCGAGTCCCGAGAAATCGGGATCCCGAGTACTCGGTGATACTCGGGGCGGAATTGTTGCTGTTTTGGCGGCTGTATTGATTATGATGCCGGGAATGCTCCCCGCACAGAGAATAAGCGATTTGGGTGCATATATGATAATTAATGTACCAACATTAGAATTAGATGATGGTGCTGGAATCGGTATATATGGTGATGCATTCGTAATAGATAAAAAAACAAAAGGATATATTCGAGCCGGATATGATTATTTTAAGGCGACTACCAATCAAAATTCGTTTTCATTGCCGGATTACAGCCGACATTATGTGTATACATCTCTTGTAATGCATCGGAAAGTAGGATATGCGTTTTATCCCTTTGTTGAGGTAGGCGGCGGGTATATGTTCCACCGGCTGTGGGAGAAATATTACGGTAGTATACGCGGTCTACAGCGTGAAAAGTATGACAATGGAGCGGCAGGACATTTTGCGGCGGGGCTTCGGGTCAGAATGATGAATCGTATGTGGGTCAATTTTTCAATGCGGTGGTTTCTGATAGATACGAAAAAGACGGTTGTTTCCGGGACAACCAGAACCAGTGAATCATTATTGTGGAAGCAGTCCGAAGTCCTCTGGAGCATCACCATCTGGCTGTAGATACGTAAGGGCGAAGCATATTCACACCTGAAAATGCTTCGCCCTTACAAAACATACATTATTTTTCTACACGGTCTCAATTCTCAGCATATTAGTTCCGCGTTTTTTGTAAAACGGCAGGCCGGCGGTGAATACTAATGTATCACCTGGTGCAACAATACCTTTTGCTCTCAGCATTTCGATGATGTTATCAATAGCGTGGTCAATATTCGTATGGAGCTCATCAATCATATATCCGTGAACACCCCACCACAAGGCTGAACGGTGATATGCGTCTATATGGGGTGTGAGCGCCAAAATTGAGCAGTTGGGGCGGAAGCGGGCGACCATCTGTGCAGTGGAGCCGGACTGGGTAAGGCAGACAATAGCTTTCGCTCTTACAAGGTTCGCTGCATGGCAGGCAGAGTAGCCGATTGCTAACGAATCAGAATAGACTATATTAGGTATCCGGCGTTTCAAATCCCATCGCTCGCCGCCTTTTTCCTCAATAATGGCAACAATCCGCGCCATCGTTTTTACTGCTTCAACGGGAAATTTGCCAGATGCGGTTTCTCCGGAGAGCATCACGGCATCGGAGCCGTCAAGGATAGCATTTGCCACATCGGTCGCCTCAGCGCGTGTCGGGCGGAAATGGGTAATCATTGATTCTAACATCTGGGTCGCAGTAATAACCGGCACGCCCCTTTTATTGCATAGGTCAATGATATATTTCTGAATCGGTGGAACCTCTTCAATATCCATCTCAACGCCCAAATCACCGCGGGCAACCATAATACAGTCTGTAACGTCAGCAATGTTTTCAATATCAGCTACTGCCTGAGGTTTTTCGATTTTTGCAACAACGGGCGTTTGCTTCCCGTGGTCAGCGATTATCTTTTTTATCAGAATAACATCCTCCGGGCGCTGGACAAATGACAGCGCTATAAAATCAACATTCATCTTTAAGCCAAATGCTAAATCTTCTTTATCCTTTTCGCTCAAGGCATCTACTGACAACACAGAACCAGGGAGATTCAATCCCTTATGGTCTGATAAATCCCCGCCGTTGACAACAGTACAATGCACATCCTCGCCTTCTATGGAGTTTACCTGAAGGCGGATGTTTCCATCGTCTAAAAGCACTGCATCACCCGCCTTTACGTCTTTATTGAAGGCCGGATAAGAAACAGAAACAATCTGCTCGGTGCCTGTTACCGGGCGGACAGTCAGCGTAAATGGTGCTCCGTTTGTGAGGGTAACTTTCCCTTTTTCAAATGTCTGGACGCGGATTTTTGGACCTTGCAAATCTTGAAGAATTGCAATGGACTTGTTTAAATCCTTCGATACTTTGCGGACGGTTTCGACTAACAGACGGTGATCGTCATACGACCCGTGGGAGAAATTAAGCCGTGCGACGCTCATTCCTGCTTCCGCGAGTGCGTGGATTTGCTCATACGTATGGGAGCTTGGTCCCAGTGTGCAGATAATCTTTGCCCGCGGGGTATTTTTCCCGCTGCCTGCTTCATAATGATAATGTGTTTGTTCCATAGATTGTATCCTCTTATATCAGATACTTATAAATAATAAATTTTTTATATAGTTGCAACATAAAAATGCAAATAAATCCTTAAACATATTTAAAAAACCGAATTATCTTTTAATTTATATTGATTTTTTTACTAAATTATTTTATTCTTATTACGTCTCGTGCGTTTATCAAAAATAAAAGGATTATTTATGCCACGATCACAATATTATCAATTATTAGTGCCCGGTGCAGTTAGCGAAGATAAGCCGTTGGAGGTTTATTCTCCGTACGACGGTGAGCATTTAGCAACGATGCAGACGGCTGATGATGCTGTGGTTGATAAAGCGATTGACACAGCATATAAACTTTATAGAAACCGTAATAGCTGGTTGTTACCGTGGAAACGGATAAATATTTTAGAAAAGACCGCTGTTTTGATGAGCGAGCGTGCAGAGGAGCTTACACTTACTATTGCCCGTGAAGGTGGAAAACCCCTGATTGATGCACGAGTGGAGGTTTCCCGTGCAATTGATGGGATTAGAATCTGTATTGAGACTCTCCACACCCAGCATGGAAGTGAAATTCCGATGAATCTCAATAGTGCATCTGCGCATAGAATTGCGTTCACACACCTTGAGCCGATTGGGGTCATTGTTGCCTTCAGTGCATTCAATCATCCATTGAATTTGGTGGTTCATCAGGTTGGACCGGCAGTTGCCGCCGGCTGTCCGGTGATTGTGAAACCGTCGGAAAAAACCCCGATTTCCTGCTATTTATTTGTTGAGATACTCCGGGAAGCTGGTCTTCCGCCTGAGTGGTGCCAGGCGCTGACGGTGAGTAATTTGGAAGTCGCGGGAAAATTGCTTTCTGATTCCCGGGTAGGATTTTTTTCGTTTATTGGCAATGCAACTATCGGCTGGATGCTGAGAACGAAGCTTGCGCCGGGGACTCGGTATGCACTTGAGCACGGCGGTTCGGCGCCGGTAATTGTTGCAGAGGACGCCGATATTGATGATATGATTCCCCTATTAACAAAGGGCGGTTTTTACCACGCCGGGCAGGTTTGCGTCTCTATTCAGCGGGTGTTTGTTCATAAATCTATTGCCCGGAGTGTTGCAGAGCAATTGGCAAAGTCGGCAGACAAGTTGATTGTTGGTGACCCGACAAAACCAGAAACGCAGATGGGACCATTGATCAGGAAATCAGAAGTTGCCCGCATCAATTATTGGGTCAACGAGGCTCTTGAGAGCGGTGCCGAGCTTATCACCGGCGGCAAAGAAATTTCACCGACCTGTTATGCCTGCACCGTTCTGTTTAATCCGCCTCCCGATGCAAAGGTCAGCACAATGGAACTATTCGGACCGGTTGTTTGTGTATATGAATACAATTCACTTGAGGAAGCGATTGACCGAGCAAATTCGCTCTCTTATGCGTTTCAGGCGGCAGTGTTTACGAAAAACATTGACACAGCACTGCGGGCATATTCACGTTTAGATGCATCAACCGTTATAATAAACGACCACACAGCATTCCGTGTTGACTGGATGCCGTTTGCCGGTCTGAGATATTCTGGTGAAGGCACCGGCGGCATTCCGTATACAATGCGGGATATGCAGATAGAAAAATTAATGGTGCTCCATTCAAAAGGTTTATAATTTCAGAGACCTTTGAAAAATTATGGAGTTTGGACAGATGATTATTCAGAACACCCACAAAATCCCGAGTACTCGGGATGGGTGCCACATAAATTTTATATTTTAACTGAAAACTGATTTTTTCAAAGGTCTCTTTCAAATTAATGAAGATGTAAAAATATCTAAACTATTATGCAGAAAAAAAGGAATAAAATTGAAATGACAGTGCTTTATTTTATTGGAATAGCAGTTGTCGCATATATCGGCCTGGTAATAATTTTATTTTTATTGCAGAGCCGCTTGATTTATTTTCCTGAAAAACAAATTATGATGACACCGGAAGATGTTGGTTTGCCATACGAATCGGTATCAGTAAAGACTGTTGATGCTGTATGTCTTTCAGGATGGTTTATTCCGTCACAGAATGATCGTGGAACGGTCTTAATGTGCCATGGCAACGCAGGAAACATTTCACACCGCCTGGATTGGATAAGAATCTTTCACAGTCTCCGGGTGAATGTGTTTTTATTTGATTACCGGGGTTATGGTCAGAGCGAGGGAAAGACCTCCGAACAGGGCACGTACCGTGACGTTGAGGCGGTATGGAATTACCTCATTGTTTCAAAACGCATTCCGCCAGAGAACATTATCATTCACGGCGTCTCATTAGGGGGAGCTATTGCGGCGTATGCCGCACAAAAATTCAAACCAGCGGGGCTTATTTTAGAATCAACCTTCATTTCAGTTCCCGATTTGGCGCAAAAAATCTATCCGTATGTCCCGGTACGTTTGCTTTCCCGATTTGAGTATTCCACACGAAAATACCTCAAACAGGTTTCGGTACCAGTGCTTATTGTTCACAGTCAAAATGATGAAATGATTCCGTATGAGCACTGCGAGGCGCTTTTCAAAGCCGCACACAAACCGAAAGAACTGCTCATTATCTCCGGCTCTCATAATGAAGGATTTATTGTATCACAAAATGAATATACTGCCGGTTTAAACAGCTTCATTTCGAAATATTTACAGAAAAAACAATAATAGAAGGGCAGGTATGAATCTTGATGGTGAGCTTTTATCCCGTCTGCAATTTGCGATAACGGTAGGATTTCATTTTATATTTCCGCCGATTTCAATCGGATTAGCGTGGTTATTAATGGTAATTGAGTTTGTTGCCTGGCGGAAGAAAGACGAACTGTATGCCCGTATAGGAAAATTTTTCGGGAAACTATTAGGATTAACCTTTGTCCTTGGCGTTGCGACTGGAATTGTTATGGAGTTTCAGTTTGGGATGAACTGGGCGAGATATTCGGTGTTTGTGGGTGATGTCTTTGGGGCACCATTGGCAGCAGAAGGGATAATTGCATTTTTCTTGGAATCAGGCTTTTTGGGATTGTATTTGTTCGGGAGAAAACGGGTGTCACCGGGAGTTCACTGGTTTTCAATAGCAATGGTAGCAGTCGGGGCTACTGTTTCTGCTTTCTGGATACTGGTAGCGAATTCGTGGCAGCAAACGCCGGCAGGATACAGTATTCAAAATGGAAAGGCAGTATTGACTGATTTCTGGGCGATGGTGTTCAATCCGTCAACAGTGGTTCGGTTTTTCCATACGATTGATGCCGCCTTGATTACCGGTGCATTTTTCATAGCGGGGATTTCGGCATATTTAATGATTAAAAACAAAGAAACGAAAGCCGCCGGCAGTGCTCTTAAATTAGCGATTATTGTTGGTGCAGTCGTTTCTATCCTTGAGCTTTTTCCCTTCGGTGATTCACATGCCCGTCAGGTTGCCATTACACAACCAGAAAAATTTGCCGCAATTGAAGGAATTATGCATACGACATCACAGGCTCCACTTCTTTTTTTTGGAATTCCAAAAGATAATCCGCCGGAGGTTCTTATGAGGGTTGAATTGCCGGCGCTGGCAAGTTTTCTTGCATTCGGGAATATTAATGCAGAAGTCCAGGGTTTAAACAGCTTTCCGCTGGGGGATACGCCCCCTTTTATTCTTACATTTACTTCATTTCATTTAATGGTTGGATTGGGAATGCTCTTCATTCTTGTTATGCTTTGCGGAGTATGGAAAATGTGGCGCCAAACCCTGTTCCATACAGGATGGTATTTGAAACTTCTGGTACTATCTATTCCTCTGCCGGTTATCGCCTGCCAGTTAGGATGGATTACCGCTGAAGTTGGCAGACAACCGTGGATTGTGTATCACCTCTTAAGAACGAAGGATGCGTTTTCTCCGGTGGTATCCGCCGGCGAGGTCTTGTTCTCAATAATCCTGTTTAGTATGATGTATCTTCCGCTGGGAGCGCTATATATTTATTTGCTTGCCCGTACTGTGAAAAACGGTATCGAGCCTGCACCGTAAGGAGAGGAAAATTTCGATGGAATCGTTCCCAATACATTTAAACACTATCTGGTTTATTTTAATCTGCCTTTTATTTACCGGCTATGCGATTTTAGACGGATTTGATTTGGGCGTCGGAATAATATATCTATTCGTATGCAGTGAAAACGATCGGCGGACGCTTATAAATACCATTGCCCCGGTATGGGACGGAAATGAAGTCTGGCTGCTGACCGGCGGCGGGGCATTATTTGCCGCTTTCCCGCCGGTATATGCAACTGTATTCAGCAGTTTTTATAGTGCACTTATCTTTCTGCTAACGGCATTGATTGCACGTGCGGTATCGGTGGAATTCCGCAATAAAGTTGAATCTTCTCTCTGGCGGAGTTTCTGGGACTGGTGCTTCGGATTGGGGAGTCTCATCAGTGCTCTGTTATTGGGTGTTGCATTTGGAAATATCCTGCGGGGTCTTCCGGTAAATGAATCAGGACTGTATATTGGCTCATTCTGGGATTTGCTGAATCCGTATTCACTGGTTATTGGTCTTCTTGGCATTTCTGCTTTTACTATGCACGGTTCACTCTACCTTTGTATGAAAACTGAAAATGAACTGCGGGAACGAATTCTCCGATGGGCATTATACGGCTGGATTGCATTTATCTTCCTGTCTGTGATTGTCTCATTTCTAACGATATTTTATGCTCGGTATCTTTTCAATAATATACTGACCCTGGCAGGTATGTTTATTCTTATTATATTCATCGCCTCCGTTGTAGTCGTCCCGATTTTACTCAAATCCAAACGGTATTTTCGGGCATTTATTGCTTCATCGTTTGCGATTGCCGGATTATTTAATCTTTTTGCTGTCGGATTGTATCCCCGGCTGGTGCCTCAGTTTGTGCCGGGGAAACCTGACTTCCAGCAGTTCACGCTGACCATTCACAATGCATCATCATCTCCGAAGGCGCTTTCTGCAATGCTGGTTATTGCCCTCATCGGTATGCCAATTGTCATAGGGTATACGATTTTTATTTATCGGGTATTCCGCGGAAAAGCAAAAGGGGAGGAGAATGGGTATTAACTTATAATGGGTATTACTTTTGTCCCGCCCTGCGGGATTTGAACTTATTGCGTGAGCAATCCCTCACGGGAAAGTACTGTTACATTGGAAATCAGCAACTATCGCCTCATTATTAATAAATATTGTACAAATTAATTTTATCTATTATCTTGTAGGGCGGATTAACGATCCGCCGATAATGATAAAATACAATTTAAGATGGCGGGTCATTGACCCGCCCTACAAAACTAATCCGCCAAAGGCGGAAAAAGCTTTGCTTTGAATTGAATGATATTTCTTTCCGTAGCGTCAGGACTTCTGTCCTTGACGTGCACAACCAAGAATGTCTATGAAATAAAATATAAAACGTTAATAGTATCAATTATAACAAGTGAAAATATCGCTCAAACAATAATTATTGTCTTAAATATCAGCAGATTCTCGGTAATTGCTCCCCGGTGAGCATATCAATAATTCTCCTGCCGCCGATGGTGGTATGTATAACGACTTTGCCGGGATGTTCTGTGGTAACCGAACCAATTATTTCAACGTTTGTACCGTATGGATGTTGTTTTATGATGGAGAGGGCTTTTTCAGCGTCCCGCTCCGGCAGAATGGCAATAAATTTTCCTTCGTTTGCGATATACAGGGGATCGAATCCCAATAAATTGCAGACACTGCGGACAGATTTTTTGACGGGAATTTTTTCTTCCTCAATGATAATGCCTGTGTTTGATTTTCCTGCGAATTCATTGAGAGTAGTTGCTGCGCCGCCGCGGGTCGGGTCCCGCAGACAGTGTAATTCAACGTTGTTGTTAATCAAATCAGCGATAATCGAATTGAGCGGGGCAACATCGCTCTGAATATCGGTATGAAAATTGAAGTCTTCCCGCTGGGAAAGCACTGCGATTCCGTGCTCTCCGATAGTACCACTCAGAATTACGACGTCGCCCACTTGCGCTCTATTTGAGCTGATGCAAACGCCGTCAGGGACAACACCGACACCCGCAGTATTAATAAATAATTTATCAGTTTTTCCTTTTTGGACGACCTTTGTATCGCCAGTAACAATTGATACTCCCGCCTCCCGTGCAGAATTCTTCATTGAAATAATGATACGCTCAAGGTCTGCAATTGAAAAACCTTCCTCAATAATAAAACCGGCGCTGATATATTTCGGTTTTGCTCCGCTCATTGACAAATCATTGACCGTGCCGCAGACAGCTAATTTGCCGATGTCGCCGCCGGGGAAGAAAATCGGGTCTACAACATATGAATCAGTCGTAAATGCAAGTTTTCCAGATTCCGGTTCAAGCACGGCACTGTCATCAAGCACTGCCAGTGCAGAGTTGTTAAAGTGCGGCAGAAATAATTCCTCAATGAGCCGATGACTGAGCTTTCCCCCGCTCCCGTGATCAAGCCGGATGGTAGAATCTAAAACCATTTGTTATTCCATTGAAAAGCGAATCACTTTTTATAACAATATCTTTAAATTTGTTTATAACCGCAGAGAACGCAGAGAATGCGTAGAGAACACAGAGGAATATCAAAAGTATGTGGAAAATATTCATAGATTTTTAATAATAATAAATAATTATTCTCTGCGTGCTCTGTGACTTCTCTGTTTTAATCTCTGCGTTTTATTTTCTATTGATTCTTTATAGAAATACAAGAGTTTATTATGTGTTATTCTCGCCGTTAAATCAGAATCCCTTCTTTCCAGCCTAACTTAATCAGTTCAATTTGTGCCGGGTCGCTGGTGCCAAGATAATGTTTTTTATCGGCAGATACAATATGTGTGGGCGGAGTCTCCAAATCCCGTGTTTCTTTAAAAACGTCAAGTCGTTTTGCCTGAATAATGCGCAGTCCGACGGAATCAACGGCAACCGGGTCTTTTCCGACAATAATCCCGTTATAATTCCAGATATACCGCTGGTCGAAGTGATTTGGACCTCTCCCGTGATACAGCGGACTTAGAACGCTTAGTATGTTTAACCTGTTTTTCCCCGCTACAATCGGCAGTTTCCAAACTAAGGCAAGGTCTGCACAGCTATCCGGGTGATATTTTGAAGGAGTCGGGTCAAAGTTTATATAATTTTTAATACAGCCGCCAACCCCAGCCCAATAATGTGACCGCATAGGTCGCACATTAATCAGTGCAGTGGAATTTTTAAAAACTGGAAGTGTACGCGCCGTCCAATCGGCGATACCGATATTTTCCTTCTTTATACCTGCATCAATAACACGCTGTTCAATTGCGCGTTCCAATTCTTTTGGAGTTGGGAGCATATTCCACTGGTTTGTCTTTATTCCGACAATATCGTCCGGTTTTATTATCATTTTAAACGCTTTAACCGGGTCGTCAATATTAAAAAGCGCCATAACCGCTTCATCGAGCATTTCCTGAACGACGGTTTGATTCAATTGAGATTGCGAAAGCCAGATATTTTCTCTTCGTACCAGAACTACTCTTGTTTTTGGAGCATTTTGAAATGAAATTCCAATGACAGCCGCCCCTAATGCGGTATATGCTGTTTGCCGCATAAAGTCACGCCGTGTAATGATGTTGTCAAACATATTCACCTCACTGTTGTGGTTACTTCTCCGCCAGAGGCGGATCAGCCTCCGGCTGATAACATTAGGTTTTGTGCCCATTTCTGATCGGGAGCCTCAAAAACAATGATTATTCTTCTGTCTATTAATTTTGCTCCTACCCATCGCTTATTTTCTAACTGCGCAAAGCCGGTTTTTTGAGCTTCCGGAGCATAGTGCGTTATAAAGGTAGTATATGCCGAAACAGCCATTTGTTCATTGAGATAATTAACCAGCAGTAAATATCCTTTTTCCTCGTTTCTCAGATATTGAGCAAATATGCAATCGGTATTTTTATTTAAATTCAAAATATTTTCAGAGGCGACAAAGTAACGGGTATTTAATGGCTGTATTGTGTGAAAATAGCGGATTTTCTTTTTATTGAGTCCTTCAGTTGGTAAGCTGTCTACAAGCTGGGGCAATGAGCCGGTAGTGGTAATAGCATTGGCAATCTTTTTACCCAATTCAAGCATCACTGATTTTGCTATTTGTTCAGGGCACAGTGCAGTTATTGCGACAAAATAATTATCTTTCCAGAAGCGGAGAAGACCGCCTCCATACTCAGAATCTTGTCCGATTCCCACTTCCTCGTCTTCACGTTCGCAGGTAAATATTCCGAAAGCATCAGCTGATGTCCCCATATCAAAAATATCAAGAATAATTTCGTTTTGAGGATTGGCGGTATTACTATACCGTTGTGAAAATACCTCTATAAACCTAAATGTCAGATACAACTCAGCTCCCCCATCAATGTAATTGTACAACGTTTCACGGTTATAGAGTTTACCATCATCAGTTTTTTTCCAATTCTGCACGTGTTCCGGAAGAGATGTGAATAATTTATTCATTTTTTCTCCCGAGCAGGTGATAAAAAGGGTACATAATGTTAAGTTAATGATTGTTTTTTGCATTGCACATTCCTGGTCAAGTATAATTTTCCCCATAAAAATGTTTTTAAATTTCTCGTGATTGTTTTATAGCTTTATTTTTTCTCAAGCAGCTTTTTTCGTTAATGAAACGGGGTATTGTTTTTGTGCGTCTTTTTTGTTCTCCGAATGCTCGATTAATTACCTTTGCCCATCAAGTCGAAAAATTTGATTTTCCCCCGTGTCATAAGTCTAATTGGAACTACAAAGAAAAAATTATACATATATCATTGACTTTTCAACATTTTCATATATACGGTCGATATCTTTTTGAATCTTTATCGTAAGATGAAGAGCGGTGATTACCTTGCAGAATACTTCAACGTCTTCAAGAGTCAAAATCCGCCTCTTGCGGTCTTTGAGCCATTTATTGCAGACCTGATACCCGCCGATATGATAATTCCATATTTCAGGAGCGACGCCGTCAAAATATTTTTCCGGATTGATGAAAATACGCTTTTCTTTCTCGGAATATTGCACTTTTTCGACAAAATCGTTTTTTCCGGAGCCTTGAAATTTCGAAATCGGTGAATCCAAAAGACCGCTTTTTAATAGATGTAATTCGGCTAACTGACAGCCAAACTGCATCATTCGTTTAAACAGCTTAAAATCGCCTGTAAACGGAACGCGGGGGAAATCAATTTTCAAAAATTCGGCGTATTTTCCCCGGTATATAGTGCTGTAAAGAACCGCATATATGTAATATAAAATTTCTTCAGGTGTTGGAGTTTTTTTGTAAGATTTTGTAAGCATACTAAAAATTTCAGGCGCAATATTTGGAGTTTTATCTGCTTTGCCATATTGAGCCGGCGGTTCAAAAACCATCATAATCACGCCGCCGCTTCTTGATTTCTTTTCCTTTTCAGAATAAAGATAAAGAGGAAATAAGTAAGCTAATCCTTTATTACTTAGTGTAATTCTACATTCAATAATGTTTTCGGAAATAAAAACATGATTAAAAACACCTTCGGCTACTTGTCTCACTGAAATAAGTCCCAGATTCTCTCCCTTCAGCATATGGCGCATAACATCGAAACGCATCCGTTCAATCACTGATTGATGATAAAAAGCATAGCGTTTGTCAAAAGGACGGTACAATATTTCGTTAATATGTTTTTCCCAATTATCCAATTGCTGAACTTGTTTTCTGACATCTTTGATTTTCCAATCGGATTTATCTTTTAAATCAAATATCTGAGTCAATATATCGTCTGGCTGTGATGAATTTCTAAATTGTAAGATTCTGTTTTTTATTTCGCTTTTCTCATAACCAATGGCAAGTTTATCTCTTGAAGTTACAATTCCGACGCTGTTTATGGGGAATATATCAGTGATTTGCTTCCATTCGAGGTAATTTTTTATATCTTCTATATTTCTCTTTATGAAAAAGTAATATGGAGTTTCAGGTTTTATTTTTGTGTAATTATTAAGTTTTAATTCTTTTTCTTCGAGCCATTTGTTTTTTTCTTCTCTTAATCCGAATAATTCGCCGTGATAAACCTTGCATCCTTTTTTAGTTTTCATCTTAACGAACAGAGCTATCGCAACACCCTGTTGAATGTCGAAGACGTTTTCATCTTTTCCTCCTGTTGGAGTTTTCTCTTTTTTTCGGCTATTCCCGTGTAGATCAAGGATGTAAATTTCATTAAAGGTATTCATCAAACTTTGGCGCATCCCGCGGAAGGTCGGATTGTCGAGGTAGCTGTGGTTGGTTATCATCCCCACAATTCCGTGTCCGGCTTTATGTATTTTCCATTGGGCAAACCGCAGGAATTTCACGTAATCGTCCTGCAGCCCTTTAGGATTTTTTTCGCCAAGCGGTTGACCATCAACGGTATAATAGCTTTGCGCTCCGTCTATATCTGTTTTTAATAATTCTTCAGTCCATTCGTTGATATTTGCCGAAATTCCGCTGTACGGCGGATTGCCAAGAATGACTAATATTGGTTGTTCTTTTTTAACTTTACCTGCCAAATGGCTTTCTTCGCTTAATGAACTAAGTCCCGGAATTGTTGTCTGGGCGAGGTCTTCTATGTCGAGCGCATTAGTAAGGTAGAGATTGAATCGCTCGTCGCCGCTTAAATGATATCCCAGTTCATCGAATAAAAAGCTGATTTTCAAATGACCGATAGCGTACGGTGCCATCATTAATTCAAAAGCATAAAAATTGGTAAGAATATGGCGTTTAATAAAATCATATTTTTTCCCGTCTCCGTGCTTTGAAACATATTCATTAACCGCTGTTTTTATCGCTTCTGCGGGAAATGTCAATGTGCCTGCCGCCGGATCGAGCACTGTTACGCTTGAGTTTGCAAAACCATCGGATAAATCAAAATGAGTTTTAAGGATGGAGTTGATTGCCCTCACAATATAAGAAACAACAGGCTCGGGTGTGTAATAAACACCACGCCGTTCTCTTGTTTCCGGGTCGTATGTTGCAAGAAACGTCTCATAAAAATGGATAATCGGATCTTTGCCTTTTCCTTCAGTGAAGTATTGGTGTAAAATCTTTTTTACTTCAGTTACGTTCAGAACCTCCGCAATGTCATCTACGATTACTTTTAAAGATTCCGGCGGGTCTTCTATAGAGATAAAACGAAAGACGTCCCGTAAAATGCCGATTGTCTGTGGAATATACGAAAAAGCCGATTCACGGTTAAATTTTCCCTCTGATTCTTCCGATCGGGAGCGAGCCGCAAATAATCCGTAAGCGATTGTCTGAGCATAGAGGTCGGCAAACTGTTCTGGGGTAAGTGCGCCGATTAAATACCTTTTGAATGTCTCATAAAATCCGTATATCGCTTTTTGCCCCGCTTTAATTTCCTCTTCCATTTCGATAGATATAACTTCATCCCGTAAAAACTGCGTTCTCTTAGCGAGTTCTTCAGCAAGCGATTTTGCTGATGTTATCCGCGGAAGTGAAAATGAGAAAAACCGCTCGAAGAGATTGAATAACAACTTTTCATTTTCAATCGGCGGCGCTGTTTTTAGTTTTTGCGCAACATCGGCGCGCGTAATAAAAACCGAATCTATGCGTTTTCCATCGCGGTAGAGTCTGAATTCAGTAAAATTGGTTAAAATAACGTTCGGAAAAGTTGTAACATATCTGTGTAATTGTTCGGAAGTTTCAACGACGTCAAGGTTTTTCCCGAAATCTTTCGCCTCAATATACCCGGTAATTTTATACTTACCGTCCCATATCCTGAAATCGGGGTTGCCGGCTTCAGTCCTTTTCGGAATTGTTGTTATATGCGCCTTTTTATAATTCGCCGATGCATATTCTTCAATTAATTCCTTTAGAATATGGTAATACGATTCTTCTCTTGTGTCGCCGCGCTTGTAAGTTTCAACAATTTTAGACAAATAAGCTTTAAGCATAGTCAGCAAACACTTTATTTAAGACAAATCTAATTAAACTCAATTTATGATTACCTGTCATAAACAGATTCGCCCGAGTACTCGGAGGAATGATAATTTTCTACAAAAGTTTCATTATTTATATTTTTAAATTGCTAATATTCTATGATTTATACTTGTTAAAGTCAAGAATTTTTTTCCAATATTTAAAGATATTAATATCGTTACTGCACATTTATTAACGTTTGCTGAATATATTTATTTATTTCGGCGGGAGACTAATACCAGTATCGGTAGTGAGGCACATTGCATCACTACCGAAAAAATAATTACCGCCGGGATAGAAACAGTATATAAAATTCCCATCAATGCGCTTCCTAAGAACCAGAACAAGCCATATCCGGCGTTAAAAATGCCGTAAGCGGTTGCCCGCTTGTCCTGCGGGGCTAAATCTGCGACCACTGCCCGTAATATTGACTCCTGCGCCCCTAATCCAATTCCCCATAAAATGACTCCGATAATTACATATCCTATCCCATAAGAAAATACAAACGGTGCAAATAGGAGCGACAGAACCACTGTTGTAATAATCGTTTTGATTCCAAATCGGTCATACAATCTACCTATCACTAATGCAGAAAGCGCATCCGCTCCCATCGCAAGAGAATAGAGCACCGGAATCCAGTTATCAGCCACGACCGCTGTTTTCTTAAAATGAAACGCAATAAGAGGGAAATCCGCATATCCCGCCGCAACACAGGCAACCGCAGAGATATATAACCAGAAAGCAGTTCTGAATCCCTTTGTTTCAAATGGTAGTGCTTGTGTTTCCAAATCTTGCGGACGCGGATATAGAAACCGTGCCGTCAGTAAAACACATAAACAAATTACTGCCGGTATAAATAACACCGCAAATCCTGCTCTGTATCCTCCATTAATATAAAAAACCAGAGCTACAACAAGCGGACCCAACAATGCCCCAATCTGGTCTAATGCCTCGTGCAATCCAAATCCCCACCCCGTGCCGGTAGATTGCGCAGCATGCGAAAGCATTGCATCTCGGGCTGGAGCACGAATCGCTTTTCCCAACCGCTCAGCAATCATCAGTAGAGCGGCTATCTCCCACTGCTTCGCAAAACACAGGAGCGGAACCGCTAAAAGATTTACAAAATACCCGATAATCGCCATTGTCCAGTACCGCCTCGTACGGTCAGCAATATACCCTGAAACAAAACGCAAACCATACCCCACTAATTCTCCAAAACCTGCGACAAATCCAACAACTGCGGCATTTGCCCCCAACACCGCAAGAAACGGTCCCGTGATACTGCGAGCGCCTTCGTAGGTAATGTCCCCAAAAAGACTCACCACCCCCATAAGAATGATAAACTTTAACGCCGTCCCCTTCGCTATAGAATCTTTATCACTGTTCACCTGCCCTCCTCCAGCTTTATAAAAGAAGTTGCAATAGTTAAATAAATAATGTATTTTTTATTGACAAAGTCTCCCTAAATATATATTAAATGTAACTAAAATTGACAATAAATTCTGATATTTTTTTCTTAATAATATGATAATGATAAAGCAGGAGTTTGTATGAGAGGTTTTTGTATTACCATATTGCTTTGCTGTGCTCTTCTTTTTATCATTTCAACACAGGGGAGTGCTCAGGAAATCCCATATAGCATTGGGACGTGGAACGCAGATTCATTAGGTAATCATCGTACTGTCGTGAAAGTCAATCAAAATGCTGATGCTGTCTATGCCCACATTTTATGGCGGCGCTGTGATACTAATCCGGGTAACAAAGGCATTATCATTATTGATGCAAAAACTGGCAGTCGTATTGCCAATAGTGCTTCTATTGAAATGAATAATGAGTACGGAGATATCGTTTTTCAGCCAGCGAGCGGACCGGGTGATTATTATGTATATTATATGCCCTACCGGCTTGGGGGAAGTCGAAATTACCCGAATGCTGTCTACCTAAAACCAGTGAAGACAGCTGATGATTTATGGCTTTCCCGAAATGGATTGGACTCTATGAGTATTTCTCAAAAACGATGGGCAACTCTTCCTGCGGCTCAAACTGTTGAAATGCAGTCAATTGACCAGTTCAACAGCTTTTACCCGATGGAGATTATTGCAACAAAAGAGGAGGTTGCTTCATTCATCAGCAAAGATCCCGACAAGTCATACTATCTTTTCCCTGAAGACCGCTCTAATCCAATCAGAATGACTGATTTTTTACCATACAAATGGATTAAGGGGGGATTAACAAACACTTTCCGCGGTGAAGCCCTGCGCGGTGAATATTATGCATTTCAAATCGGTATTTATCCTATAAAGGCGCCCCTTACTACTATCGAGGTTTATTTCACGGACTTTACGAGCGAAAACCGCACCACGAAAATTCCCGCTGAATCATTTACCTGTTTTAACACCGGCGGCATAAACTGGGATGGCAAGCCGTTCAAAAAACTATGTGCGGTTGAACAGGGGAAGGTTCAAGCGCTCTGGTTGGGGGTTCAGATTGACAAAAATACTCAGCCCGGCGAATATACGGGAGAAATAGCTATTACTTCTAAAGGAATGGAGTCGCAGAAGATTCGAGTAATGCTTATAGTGAAAAACGACGTCCTCGAGGACGCCGGCGACAGCGAGCCGTGGCGGCATTCCCGCCTCCGCTGGCTCAATTCAACAGTAGCGATGGATGACGAGATTGTTACTCCATTCACACCGCTCAAAGTCAGCGGTACATCGGTAAGCTGTTTGGGACGGACAGTACAGCTTGGGGAAAATGGATTGCCCGAACAAATAACAAGCTTCTTTACAGCAGAAGTTACTCACATCGGGAAAACCGGCAGGGAATTACTCGCCTCACCGATACAACTATCAATAGATACACCCGAAAATATAATTCGAAGCTGGAAGGCGAGGGGTATTACCATTACCAAAAAGAAATCCGGCGCTGTTTCCTGGTCGTCTGTAAGCACTGCCGGTGTTTTTACAATGATGTGCGAAGCACAGATGGAATTTGACGGCTTTATTGAATATAGACTTAAATTGACTGCATCACAAAAAACCAATGTCAAGGATATTCGCCTTGAAATCCCTTTGGTTGAGTATGTCGCACGATATATGATGGGATTGGGGCTTAAAGGTGGATACCGTCCGCCAGAACATACCTGGAAATGGGACGTGAAAAAACATCAGGAAGGCGCATGGCTTGGCGACGTGAACGCTGGTCTGCAATTCACCCTGCGTGACAATAACTATTCCCGCCCGCTTAATACAAACTTTTACCAGACAAAACCTCTCATTATGCCTGTTTCCTGGTACAATGAGGGAAAAGGCGGATGCGATATCCGGCAGACTAATAAAAAGACCGTTCTTATATCTGCATACAGCGGCACAAGAACCATACAAGTCGGTGACACACTCCATTTTTATTTTACCCTGCTTATCACTCCCTTTAAGCCAATTGATACCAATGCCCAGTGGAGCACACGTTTTTTTCACAGTTATAAGCCGGTAGATGAGGTGGTAAAATCCGGTGCTAACACTGTCAACATTCACCATGCTAATACTGTTAATCCATATATTAATTACCCGTTCATTCACGTGAAAGAAATGCAGGACTATGTTTCTGAAGCCCACGCAAAAGGATTGCGAGTTAAGATATATAATACAATACGTGAGCTTTCCAACCACGCACCGGAACTCTTTGCGCTGCGCAGTTTGGGCACCGAAATATTCTCTGATGGACCCGGCGGCGGCTATTCCTGGCTTCAGGAACACCTAAACGGCACGCATTACATCTCTGCTTGGTTTGTTCCTCAATGGAAAGATGCCGCGGTGATTAACAGCGGAATGTCACGCTGGCATAACTATTATATCGAAGGATTGAACTGGCTTACTAAAAATGTTAGCATTGACGGATTATATATTGACGATGTTGCTTTCGACCGGACAACGATGAAACGAGTGCGAAAAATTCTTGACCGTAACCGCCCAAATGCACTCATTGACTTGCACTCAGCGAATCAGTATAACACCCGCGACGGATTTACCAACAGCGCAAATCTCTATTTAGAACATTTTCCCTACATTAACCGCCTGTGGTTCGGAGAATATTTTGATTACAATTCCTCCTCTGACTTCTGGCTTATTGAAGTCTCAGGAATACCGTTTGGATTAATGGGCGAAATGCTCCAGAACGGCGGAAATCCCTGGCGGGGAATGATTTACGGAATGACGAACCGCCTTCCCTACGATGGAAATGACCCGACACCACTATGGAAAGTGTGGGATGATTTCGGAATGCAGAATTCCCAGATGGTCGGTTACTGGTCTCCTTCTTGCCCGGTAAAAACGAATAATAAAGACATTTTAGCAACGGCATATATAAAAAAAGGAAAAACGCTTGTTTCAATTGCAAGTTGGGCACCTAATCCGGTGAATTGCATACTGACTATTAATTGGAAATCACTGGGTATTAACTCCAAAAATGCTATACTTACTGCGTCGGAGGTGAAGAATTTTCAAAAATCAGCAGTGTTCAACCCATCGGATTCAATTCCCATTGAGCCTGGAAAAGGCTGGCTGTTCGTTATTACGAAAAAATAATTTTGAAAAGAGAAGCTTATGAAATTTATGTGTAATATAAAACCTCATAAAATAACAGTTTCGGTTATAGTATCGACATTGTTTATTTTATTATTCCCGATTTCGTGTGTTCAAAAGGTAACCATAACTGAGCGAAAAGAACTCTTCAGAACGTATCCGTTCAGCGATCCGAATCCCATTACCCAAATGGGAGTAATTTATCCGTACTTTCGGTTTGACGGCTATACCGCGACGCCAGTTGACCGTGAGTGGAAAATCGTTACATTGGAAAATTCATATATTAAAGTGTTTGTGGCGCCTGAAATCGGAGGAAAGGTTCTGGGAGCAATTGATAAATCTTCAAACCGTCCGTTTATTTATTACAACCGTGTCATAAAGTTTCGCGACATTGCACTGCGCGGTCCCTGGACGTCAGGCGGCATTGAATTTAATTTTGGAGTGCTGGGGCACACACCGGCAACCGCCACTCCGGTAGATTACCTCTTAAAGAATAATCCGGACGGCAGTGTCAGTTGTTTTGTCGGGGGATTAGACCTGCCTTCCCGTACTGAATGGCGGGTAGAAATCAGACTCCCAAAAGACAAAGCCTATTTTGAAACTCGTTCTCTATGGTATAATCCGACAGAATTGAGTACCTCGCTGTATCACTGGATGAATTCCGCAGCAGATGCCGCTGAAGAATTGCAGTTCTATTATCCCGGACAGTATTATGTAGACCACAGCGGAACAGTATATTCTTTTCCAAAAAACAAAGAAGGTACGGATATTTCTCTATATGCTAATAACAATTTCGGCTCTTACAAATCGTATCATGTACTGGGTGAATATACTAACTATTTTGGCGGATATTATGAAAATGCAGACTTTGGCACCATCCACTGGGCACCGTATGAAGAAAAGCCTGGCAAGAAAATATGGATTTGGGGGCTTTCGCGTCAGGGGCTTATCTGGGAAGATTTGCTGACAGATAAGGATTTAGGCAATACTCAATATGTCGAAATTCAATCAGGACTGCTGTTTAATCAAGCAGACAGCAGAAGCGGAAAAACACCATTTAAACATACGTTCTTTTCCCCAAACAGCGTCGAACGGTTTGAAGAACTCTGGTTTCCGGTAAAAGGAATCGGGGGTATTGCCGATGCAAATGCCTTCGGTGCTTTAAACGTTACCCAGATCGGCAGTAAAGTAAAATTCGGTGTATATGCCGCTCAAAATCTGAATGAACCACTTATAATTACGGATGGCAATCAACCATTCTACAGCGCCCGCATCTGTCTAAAACCAACGGAAGTTTTTCTCGACTCGGTTGAATTGAATATCCCCGATACAACATTAACTGTTATTGTTGGCAAAAACCTGCTCACCTATAATAAAAAATACAAAGAGAAACAGATCCTTGACCGACCTGTTATCGGGAATGAAGAATTCGATTGGAATTCTGCTGAAGGATTGTATAGTGACGGCGTTGACCGCGCCCAGCAGCGTGATTATGCAGGTGCATTAGAAAAATATACAGCCTGTCTCGTAAAAAATCCTGTATACACACTTGCATTAATCGGCGCCGCGGAAATATATTACCGGAGGATGGAGTATGCTCAGGCATTAGAGCTCGTCATACGCGCACTGGCAAATGACACGTATGACCCGGATGCAAACTTTATATATGGTATCGTCAACCGGAAATTAAATAAAAACGCCAACGCAAAAGACGGGTTTGGATTTGCAGCGCGTTCAATGAAATACCGCTCCGCCGCTTATACTCAATTAGCCGAGTTATATTTTACTGAGCAAAATTATACAATGGCTGAATTCTATGCGAAAAAAGCCATTGATTATAATCGGTATAACATACCGGCACTTAAAATACTGGCATTGAACTATCGAAAACAACACAATACTCGGAAAGCCAATGAGATTCTCGATACCGTGCTCGAAATAGATCCCTTGAATCATTTTGCCAATTTTGAACGTTACTGTATTAATCCCAAACAGAAAAACGAAACTGCATTTATTACTTTTATTCGAAATGAACTGCCTTACGAATCATATTTGGAACTTGCAATATACTACGCAAATCTCGAATTACCGGATGATGCGATTCTTCTTCTTAAAAAAGCTCCTGAACATCCGCTCGTGCATTACTGGTTAGCATATCTCTATGACAAACAAAACCGCTCTGAAGAGAGCACATATCATCTTAATTCCGCATTGTCGGCTTCACCATATTTGGTATTTCCATTCCGTCAGGAAACAGTAGCAGTCCTGAATTGGGCGCAAGAAAAAAACGCACATTGGAAAACTGCGTATTATTTAGCCCTTATATACTGGAGTAAAAACAGATATAATGAAGCAGACAGGTACTTCGCCGATTGCAGTGATGCGCCTGATTTCGCTCCGTTTTATGTAACCCGCGGGAATTTTTATAGACAAAGAAATGTATCTCAATCATTAAAAGATTACGAACACGCACTTACTATAGATAACAACCAATGGAGGATATACCACGTTCTTGCTCAATATTACACAGAATATCCCCACTATGACAAGGCTTTATACTATGCTCTGACGGGAGCCAAAAAGTTTCCGAATAATTATATCCTCAATTTTGACTATGCACAGGCGCTCCTCTATACAGATGATTACGAGAAATGCCTTTCCATCCTCGATACAATAACCATACTCCCCTATGAAGGCGCGCGGTACGGTCATGAGATATACCGAACGGCAAATATTTTACTGACGCTTAATTATATTAAAAAAGGAATGATTGAAAAAGCGCTTCAAACAATCGAAAATGCAAAACTCTGGCCAGAGAATTTAGGTGCCGGAAAACCCTATGATGTTGATATTCGGATTGAAAATTACCTTGATGCATACTGCAAGAAAAAACGCGGACAAAATGAAGAAGCGCAGATGCTTTTACGGGAAATTGTTCAGTACACCGAGAATCATCCAGAATCCTATGATTCTCATCTCCTCGTGAGTGCTTTAGCACTGGTTGAATTAGAATTTCCAGGCAGGGCATACTCGCTCATTGAGCAATGGTTACAGAAGTCGCCGTTAAACAGCGCCGCCCAGTGGTGCAGGGCATACATCCATAACAATACTGCTCAAGCACAGACTATATTCCGTCAAATGCTGTATAAATCACCAGGCACTTGGAGTGTTACTCCGGATGATTCTTATTTCAAGGTTATTTTGGCAATAACAGAAACAATCCGCGGGACAATGTAAATTATTCTGTTGAAATTTTAAATAAAAATAGAAAAGGTGTCTCTTGAAGTGAAAAATTTAAATAAAAGAGACACCTTATGCAAGCCCGCCATAAAGAAGGCGGGGTTATAAAAAAATATACGTTAACGGGATTAATAAGTCAAGCATTAAATGATGTACGTGGGTGAATATTAGGGATATATAAGGATGTATTGGAGGGGATGTTAGAGGATGTTCGGGACGATGTCATTGGTAACTCCGAGTTCTCGGGGCGGGGATTTCGTTAAATAAAAAAGACTTATGCACGAAGCGTCATATCATCAGAGACTTCCGGGAAATATTCAACGGTTTAGGCGAGAAAGAAGCAAAAGAACGGTTAACTTACTTTTACGCTGAATAACAGCCCCGAGTACTCGGAGTATCAATACTCAAAAGGAACGAATCATTTGTATTATAAATTAATTTATACAAATATAATTATAAATTTGCCTTATATAGATTGTTATCCAGTTAGAACCTGGTATTATATGAATAAATATGAGATACCTTATTAATCCGCCCCTTAAAAATCACATACCATTCGGTGTGGTTTATGGTAAATGGAAGTAGTTTTCCTTTTCAGTAATCGGGATTTTAGCCACCTGCATTGGAGAAGAACCAAAATTAATTTATACAAACCAAAATAAATGTTTTATATTATTCCTTCCTGATTTTGACCGATATAAGTTTGCAAAATAGGTTTTTTATAATTATTTATTCTTGCATTGTTATTTGAAGCCCTCTAAATTCTTCACTGTAATGAGATTTGTGCATTTCCCACCTTTCTGGTATAAATAACCACCGGTAGAGAAAGGATTGATAGTATGTCTTATCCCAATCACTTCACGGGAGAAGACTCGTTTGATCTCCAGCTCATTGAACATCTCCCGTTTTTAGAAAAGGCCGCTGAACGATATTACACGAACAGTGATGATATGAAAGACCTTGTGCAAGATACTCTGTATAAAGCTATCAAACACAAAAAGAAATTTAAAAACAATAGCAATTTTAAAGGATGGTTAATCATTATTTTACGAAATACCTTTATAAATAATTATAATAAGAAGAAGAAAAGCATCTCATTTGTTGATTGTGATTTCCAAAATACTGGCAGTGAATCAAATGGTGAGCTGGTGCTTATTGATTCTTTATTACCCTATGAGTATGATTTAAATGTCCGGGTTTCAGAGGAGTATATGTATTTATTAGAAACGGTTCCATACGAGCAACAATTGATTTTGCTTATGTGTGATATTGAAGGATACTCCTATAAAGAAATTGCGGAATTTTGCGGCTGTCCGGTTGGCACGATTCGCTCGCGGCTTTATCGGTGCAGAAAAATAATATATAATGCGTATCGAAAAGCACTCCGCACCGGAAAATTTTAAAAAGATTTATTTGTGGGATGGTTAAAAATTAGATTCACGTCTTTTATAGTAATTTTTAAACACAATAGAATAGTATATATGATTCATAATTGATATCATTTTTATCTCCCGTATACCTTCGGATTAATACGGTATTTTTCGACTCTTGGGTATTCTTTATTTTCTGATATTAAATAATATGCGTAGCCGTTTTTTATAACATCCGGAATTTTAGGAAAAAATAGCGATGATATGTATTGTCCTTTATCAATGTCGAATACGTCCGTATAAATTTCTTTTTTATCATTCGTTAAATATAGGAAAGCAAAAACATAGTTCCCGTCGGTTTTTATTCTTTTCAGAGAATGGTTGTATTTTTCTTTGGCAACGACATCTTTCATTTTATCAACCGTTGCTTTAATCACTGGTTGGTAGATTTTACTATTTCTTCTCACATCTTCATCCCAATTCTCAGCGTGCTTCGAATCTATCGGTGTTCGGATATATTGGCGGGTCAGTTTTTTTACCGCTTTTGTTTCAATCGAAAAGATATTGATATCGTAAAAAGCGTTTTTTTCATCTTTAATAACATCTTTGTCTGTTTCAACGTAGACAATTCTATTATCCGAAGCTAAAGCCCAAACAAACGTGCTTAAAAACGGCATGTCAAATGTCATTTGCCAACCACTCCCCCCAGCGATATATATATGCTTTACAGGATAATTGATAAGCGTATCTATTTGACCGTTCTTTTCATTCAGTATCATTTGGTTTTCTTGATAGTCGGGACTGTAATTGTTTTTTTCAATTTCTATATACAGCAGTCTCTCGTTCTCTGTTAAATAAACAGCATCAGCAAGGTACCAAGAATCACCTTTCATCTGTGTTTTAGGGAGAGAAATCCTGTTTTTTGAAATAAATTTGTATTCAGGTGAAAATAATGAAACCACATACATATCGAGCACCATTATCAATTGAGAAGGACCCACTGAAATACCGTTAATCCATTCAAACTCACCCGGTCCCTGTCCTTTTCTTCCGATAATCGCTTTCGGTTCTCCCTGAAAAGAATAGACCTTTATTTTTGTTTCATCATTGATAAATATATTATTATTGTCATCAACAGCAATATCCTCGGGACGTGCTAATAAATAGTCAGAGGGCAGCTTTGATTCATCGTCGCCGAACGACAGGTCAAGCGTCAGTGGATTTTCAATTGCCGGAACAGATGTTTCAAGAGAAGGGGATGGCTGATGACCGCATCCGAAAAAGAGTGTGAATAATAGTATGAATAATATAAACCGCATAGAGCTCTTAAACGATGTTTATGTTATATTACCCGCATTTGGAAAATCCGCAGATTTTGCATACCAAACAGCCGCTTTCGTGCTCAACTGGGCTGCCGCAGTCCGGGCAGGCTTCGTACATCCGCGGGGATGTGTGGAATTCTTCCTGAGCGTCAGGGAGTTTTAATTGATTGGAAAATTCTAATCTCAGTTGCATTCCATCTGAGGTGAGGTATCGGGAAAGAGCCAGCCCGATTGCATCGGGAACGGAAAGGATTTGTATGCCGTCGTACCATATTGGGCGGCTTGTTATCCCGCGGAGCTGTTTTACGATTGAATCAAGTGAAATGCCAGACCGCAGACACAAGGAAATTAATCTACCGACAGCTTCCGACCAGGCGGCAACATCGGTTCCGTGTTTGCCGATATTGGTGAAGACTTCGCAAAGTCCGTGTTCATCCTGGTTAATCGTTACATAAAGAGTTCCTTCACCAGTCGGTATTTTTTCAGTTGCACCATACGTTATTCTGCCGCGTTTTCGGGGAGTGATTGTTTCCGCTTTTTTCCCGGAGAACTCACCGATGTTTAATTGTTCTTCATCGGGTTTTTGGGAAATATTTAATACCTGAGTTTCACGACAGCGGTCTCGAAATACGGTAGCCCCTTTACAACCTGATTCATAAGCTAACCAGAAGACTTTTGCAATATGCTCAGGAGTAGAATCATGAGAGAAGTTGACGGTTTTTGAGACGGCGTTGTCACAGTGTTTTTGAAATGCTGATTGCATACGAATATGGGCTTCAGGTGAAATGTCGTGCGCAGTCCTAAAAAGCAGGCGAATATCTTCGGGAATTTCCGTGATGTTTTGAATGCTGGACTGTTCTGCAATTTTTTGCATCAGCTCGACAGAATAAAAACTGCGTTCTTTCGCGATTCGCTCAAAAAGAGGATTGACTTCAACAAGAATATCATTATCCATAACATTGCGGTAGTATGATAGAGCAAAAATCGGTTCAATTCCGCTTGAGGAATTAGTAATGATGCTGATAGTGCCTGTCGGGGCGATGGTCGTTGTCGTTGCGTTGCGGATTTCAGGAAGGCGGGCGTCTGCATAAATGGAGTCGTTGTAGTTTGGAAAGGCACCTTTTGTTTTAGCAAGCTCGATGGATTTTATCTTCGCTTCCCGGTTTATGAATTGCATTACTTCTTCACCGGTTTTAAACGCCTCTTCAGAATCATACGGAATACCTAACTCAATAAGCATATCAGCAAACCCCATAATTCCGAGACCGATTTTTCGGTTTGACTTTACCATTCGGTCAATTTCCGAAAGCGGGTAATGATTTGCATCAATAATATTGTCAAGAAAATGGACGGAGCGATGAACGGTAATCCGAAGCTTATCATAATCAATGACAACGGTACCATTTTCTTTTTTAACCATTTTGTGAAGGTTAATAGAGCCTAAATTGCAGGCTTCATACGGCAGGAGCGGCTGTTCACCACAGGGATTAGTACTTTCTATTTCGCCAAGCTTCGGAGTAGGGTTATCTCGATTAACCCGGTCTAAAAATACAATTCCCGGGTCACCATTTTTCCAAGCCATATTAACAATAAGGTCGAACACTTTTTTAGCATTCAGTCTGCCAACTGATTTTTTTGTGCGCGGGCTGATAAGGTCGTACTCTTCACTGTTCGCCACTTTTTTCATAAAATCTTCTGTTATGGCGATTGAAATGTTAAAATTGTTAATGCGGTTATTATCAAATTTGCAGGTTATGAATTCGAGAATATCCGGGTGGTCAACTCGCAGAATTCCCATATTTGCGCCGCGTCGGGTGCCGCCTTGTTTTACTGCTTCCGTCGCGGCGTCAAATACTGTCATAAACGATACTGGTCCGCTTGCTACCCCGTGAGTTGATAATACCACATCATTTTTAGGCCGCAGGCGTGAGAATGAAAAACCCGTACCGCCGCCGGTCTTGTGGATAAGTGCCGCATATTTTATCGAATCAAATATCCCTTCCATTGAATCTTCAACCGGAAGAACAAAACAGGCGGATAGCTGGCCATTTTCTTTTCCTGCATTCATTAAGGTAGGAGAATTGGGCATAAACTCAAACCGAACCAGCATCCCATAAAATTCATCTTCAAGAGATGGAACGTCATAGTGTTGGTTATAATTATTTTCGACAACAGCGGCGCATTTTGCTACACGACGAAAAAGTTGTTCGGGGGTTTCTATGGTGTCTCCATTTTCGTTCTTTATAAGATACCGTTTTTTCAATACACGAATCGCATTTTCACTGAACGGTATAGGGTCAGGTATGCTCTCATTTAATGCATTATGTGTATTTTTACGGCGGTGCGGATTATTCCGGGATGAATTTTTGAGCAGTTCATTAATCTCATTTACAGGACCCGGGGCTTGATCGAATCCGTTTCCCGGTTTCGATTCTCCGTTCGTGGCAACAGCAAAATGAGGTGTATCGGGATTATTTAATTTAATCATAATATCTCCATTAGAGCCTCTGAATTTCGAATAGATCTCTATGAAATAGTTAGCCCAATGGTTTGGTATTTTTAAACATTTTGTTGATGTATATACTGTTATTTATACTGATGAAGTATGTTACTGTGAGCACGAAAAAATCGAATTTTAGAAAAACATATCTTCTTTAAAGCGGTGGAGAAAGTCACTTGGTTCAGGATTATCATCACCAATGGCTTATACCACTAACTCTCTGTTACAATAACATAATAAATTAACAGTCTGACGACTCTAATTCTGAGATTGCACCTGATAGTGCAAAGAGTATAATATTAGTTTTTTTATCCTTTATTCAATTATTAATCCCGCTTACTCGCAGAACACTATTTGGTAAACGAATTTTCGGGCTTTTTAATTTACTCTTTAAATCAGCTATTGTCAAGCAAAAAAAGTTAAAAATATTCAATATGTTGTTGTTGTATTTAATATCATACACAATATATTGATATGTATGCAGAAACACAGTTTATCCGGGAGAAACAATAAATGTGTTTTTTCAAAAAAATCTAAAACAATATGATGAAATGAGTGTCTAAATGAATAATATGAAAATAATCAATCATATTTGAAACAATATATTCATTTATGGAGTAGAAATCTATAATGTTTTTGATTATATTCAATACATACAACGACAAAAACGGCAGAAACCGAAGATGACAGACATCATTGATATTCAAGGATTGACAAAGATATACGGTCTTTGGCGGAAGAAATTTACGGCGCTGGATGACATTACTCTGACAATTAGAACCGGTATGTTCGGATTATTAGGACCGAATGGTGCCGGAAAGACGACGATGATGAAAATCCTCGCAACGTTATTGAAACCGACTGCCGGCACCGTATCTATCTATGGATATGACTTGCTGAAACATCGAAAAGAGATTCGTTCATTTCTCGGATACCTTCCGCAGGAGTTTGGTGTATATCCGTCATTATATACGTACGAATTTCTCGATTACATTGCACGATTGAATGGATTAAAGAAACGAAAACAACGCCGTGAAGCAGTAGAGAAAACATTAACGATAACGAATCTGCAGGATTTGCGGGATCGGAGAATAAAGACATTATCCGGTGGGATGATTCGGCGGCTTGGTATTGCGCAGGCATTGATTGGTTCTCCTCAATTACTCATTGTGGATGAGCCGACAAGCGGCCTCGACCCCGAAGAACGCATCCGATTCAGAAATTTATTGACCGAAATCTCAAGCTCGGTAACCATTATTCTCTCAACACATATCGTTAATGATATATCAAGCTCGTGCAGTAACTTGGCGTTACTTCATTTAGGGAAAATTGTCTACTGGGGGAATCCATCGAAACTGCTTGAAAATGCCCGGGGGAAGTCCTGGATTTTGCGTATCAAAAGTGATGACCTTCACCGCTTGAAAGAGAACGTCAGTATCATTTCAATGGTGATGCAGCCGACATACGTTGAAGTTCATGCGATTGCAGAGTCCATTGACGGATTTGAAGCAGTCTCCGTTGAGCCGACCCTTGAAGATGCCTATATATATTATATGGAAGAGATTACCGGTATGAAATTGCACGAATATGAAGATTTATACAATGCATAAGAGCGTATATCACCATAAACATTTAAATGAGTATCACTGTCTATGATCAATCTTCGCCCTATTGTTAAATATGAATCATTGATGCTGCTCAGAACCTGGAAGTTCTGGATTGTCGGTATTATTTCCTTCTTTTTTCCCCTTATTTTGTATTTACCGATTCTTATAATGCGTGCAATGGGTGCAGAATCCGGGTGGCAGGGGCTGGATGGTTTTGGTCCCTTTATGTTATTTCATCATTATAATATTTTTCAGATTGTAATGATTGTATTTTTTACCAATGATTTCAGAGAGAAGGATAAAAATGCGTTGATTGATGAAGTGATGAACTCTCGCTCGATGACAAACCTTGAATATATTTTAGGTAAATATTTAGGGATTGTAATTCCAGTCATCGTGCTGACAGCCGCTGTTGTTTTAACACTCTCGGTAATAAATCGGGTAACAAGCGGAGCGTGGCTTTTAAAACAATATTCCCAGTTATTTCTCATTTTAAATCTTCCGGCGCTCTTATTTGCGACAGCATTTGTTATATTTATATCAGCCCTCTTGCGGAATACATTTGTGGTGTTTATCATTACTCTTGGAATATATATTGGGATCATCATACTCTCGGTTAATAAATCTCATTCTATGAACCAGTTGTGGGGATTTGCGGACTTTATTGGAACCGCTCTTCCTTTGTTTCCATCAGACCTTGTCGGAATTATTAATATGAAGGCGATAGTATTGCACCGTGTCTTTTATCTCTGTTTGGGTGGATTTTTCTTTTCATTAACCGTAGTTTTATTTTATCCGCGACTGCACCAATCATATTTCTGGGCATATTCCACCTTTGTTGGAGGAATTGTATGTCTTGCAATTGCCCTGGTCATAATCGTTTCCGCCTGGATTAAAGAGTATGAACGCAGTACTATGCAGACAAGAATATTATCTGCGGTCTATGATAAAAAAACCAGTCAAACATACCGTATCACACAGTATTCACTGAATTATTCATTATTTAATGGTACTCAACCAATTGCCGCTACAGCAAACGTTACGCTTCGGAAAAAGAAAGATGCTGTTCTTGATACCATTTCATTTGTTTTGAATCCGGGTTTGACAATCAAGCGAATTGTTGATAACCGGGGGAAAGATATTCCATTCTTTAGAAATGGATTGCTTGTAAACGTAATTCCTGACATAACACTTCAGGAGCAGGATAGTGCGCAAATTGAATTTGAGTATCAGGGGACAATAGATTCCCGGGTGATGTGTCCCCGCAGGAAAGATAAAGATAAAGGACTTATCATAAAAGAAATCGGTTATATGCTGCCGTCATCGGTTTCACCTGATGAGCCAGTTTTACTTACCCGCACGTATTCGTATCTGTTACCGGAAAGTTTCTGGTATCCTCAGCTTTCGAATCTCTATGCGTATACCTATCCGGAGAAGGCTCCCGAGGACTTTTATAGCGGTGAATGGTCATTTAATGTTCCGAATGATATAACGGCACTTGCGCCGGGAACGCTTGTAAAAAGGGATTCTGTCCGGAATACCAATCGGATTATATACAGCTTTCGTACTGATATGCCGGTAAAGAACATCTCCCTCGTTGCCGGTATTTATAGAACCGGCTCGATGGATATTTCCGGTCTTACTGTGCAATTTTTTGTAAGTCCAGAACATTCCGATATTGTAAATTTTTTCAGTGAAGTTAAAGCAGAGATTGATACGGTTTTAACTGATATTTCCAGTATGATTACCACTGCGACCGGGCTTACCTATCCATATAAAACGTTAACCTACGTTGAAATTCCGCATACATTCCAATGGTATCAGGATTATGGCTTATACAGCGAACCGCTTGTACAATCCGGAGTTGTAATGGTTCCGGAGAATTTAATCGTAACATCATACAAAAGCCGGTATAGGGGGGAGAAAAGTCAGCAAAAAAGGAGCGGTGCCACACAAAAATCCGATACGGAGATAAAAAAAGGTATCTTTCGCAAAATCATTCTCAGTGATATGTTTGGTTCCAGTTCCCTTCTGCGGTTCGGTCAAACCCAGCAGATGGTGCCCTCACCATTAGCTAATTACTGGTCAGACAAGCTGAATTTAAGCGGAACGCTGTACCCGCTCTATGGATATTATTTTGATAGATTTCTCCAGAGCCAGGTGAATCCTCCGCAGGATACCAGAACACTCATTTTTAATGCTGGGGGATTCTATCAGGAAATTACGCTTCCGGAAGATGTTGAATTGAATCTCTATAATGTGAGTTTTATTGTAGAATATGGGGTTCCCGAAGACACCTTATATCAAATAATTCGTAGAAATTCTTTAAGTGAAGTGATACCCTCTGCTGAAAATGAAAATTTTAATGCGATGATGTTATATAAAGGGCTCAAACTGAACACCATCCTTCAGAAAATTATGACACCGGAAAATTATAAAAAAGCAATTCAACAATTTATGAAGCAGTATGCATACAAAGATGCAACTGTTCGGGATTTTCAAGCGGTCTTTGAAGAAGTGTATGGAAAGCCATTGGGATGGTTCTTTGAAAGCTGGATTTATGGCAAGGCGTTCCCGGGATATTTAATAACCAGACTTGAGACCTACAAATTAAAGGGCGGTAGATTAGGTGTGCAGTATTTAGTTGAGCTGGAGATAAAAAATGGTGAGCCGGATCCCGGATATCTTACCGTAAAACTCCAAACCCAAAAAGATACAAGAATAAAAAACAGTTCAATAGCAGGTAAACAAGAACTGTTGTTCAGCTTTTTAGTTGATGATGTACCAAGAAATGTCGTTATTGACCCGATTTTTTCGCAAAATCAGGGGACGTTGAAACGACAAATACGGCTTCCTGATGAATTTGATGAGAAAAAACCATTTGATGGGATTTCTGTCGTTCCTCCTGTTGTAGATTCATTAGAAGCAATCGTTGTAGATGACCTGGACCCTGGATTTAAAATAATACAGCTTGATGAACGGAAGTATTTTAGACCAAAAGTAGCCCGTCAGTCATGGATTTTAATGACAACGACAGAAGGATATGGGAAATATAAACTCACCGTTCGTGAGAAAAGACGAACCTCAAGTCAGATGCCGGTCCAATGGTCTGCCGTCATTCCTAAAACCGGGATGTATGATGTGCAGGTATATATTTATAAACCCAAAGATGCTTCACTTAGCTATTACCAGCGGCGAGTTGCTTCAAAATTTTCATATTTTATCGCCCAGAGGAATAATTCAATACCCGTAGCACTTGAATGGAGCATTGCCTCTGCCGGATGGAACAGCATCGGTAAATATTTTTTTACCAAAGGTGATACGGCAACCGTTCAATTATCAGATAAAGGAGACGGCTGGATAATTGCTGATGCAGTCCGGTTCGTTCCGACAAAAACTGTGAATACAGTTCAAAAATAGAAAAGATATGTTCAAAACGCTATAACGTGATAATCCTGTCCCCGTTTTTCAAGAATAAATTTTAAAATTATGTAACTATTTTGGGCAAAATTACGTCTTTAGTAATATGATAATTTTAGCTGTTAAGGGATTATATTAATAAAATCATACTCTACACTTTATAAATAAATAACTAAACATTATAAACCTCCAAACACAATTTAAAGGAGAAAAAGTATGAATACGAGTAAAATGAACGGTGTGCTGCTGTGGTGTATAGCGGCGTTGGTTTGTTTCATTGGGCCAGGCGAGTTATTCGCCCAACGAGTTCTTACCCTTGAGGAATCACTGAATATCGCCCTCAAGCAAAGCAATAACATTATCAATCAGATGAATCTTTATCAGAGAGATAGTATCACTAATTTAAGGACGCTTGCCGGGCAGAAATTGAGTACGAATTTATCATTTACGATGCCGCAATTTAACACAAGTATTTCAGAACAGCCGTCTGACTATGGAACCACAATTTCAAACAATAAGAATTACCGCAGCAGCGGCAGTTTACGAATAACTCAACCGTTTCGATTATTGAACGGCTCGTTTTCGTTAAATGGATCGTACTCAACGACAGATCAATTTTCTACAAAGAAAGTACCAACGCAGTATACTCCTGCAGAGATAGCCGCTCTGGGTTTAAAGAAAGGTACAGTTCTGTATCACCAGGTAACACGGAATACAGAGACCCATCAATGGAGCGATTCGTGGAGTTTGGGTTACAGTATGCCGCTGTTACAGCCGAATGAGCAAAAACACACCTGGGAAAAGACAAATCGGGATTGGGAGATTACTAAATTAGAATTTGCCCAGACAGAAAATAGTATATGGTCAAATGTCCTGTCAAACTTTTATAACCTGTATAAAGCAAAGCGTAATTTACAAATATCGCAAGATAATTTTGTGATGACGAAAGCAAGTATGGATATAACGGAAAATAAATTTAAGGCCGGTTTAATTCCTGAAGTGCAAGCGATGCAACTTCGTGTTAGTTTTGCAAATGCTCAAGACACTCAGGAACGGAATAAAATTAGTTATAAAAAGCAATTAGATAATTTTAAACGCCTTATTGGCCTTGCCGTTGAAGAAGAGATTGATATCACCGCAACGATTGAAGAAAAGGACATCAAATTTATCGAAATAGATCCAAAAGTCGCCACTGATTTAGCATTAAAAAATGATGTCAGCTTAAAGAATACTGAATACAGTATGATTGATCAGGATTTTTCTATTCGATTGAGTAACGCAAGAGATCGTGTACAAGCTTCACTCAATTTCTCGTATGGATTGAATGAATCGGAGCAAATGGACAACAAATGGTGGACTGGTAAGTTTGATTGGCTGAATAATTTATTGAATAATTTCGACAACACAAATGCAATTACACTGAGTTTAACGGTGCCGATATATGATTCAGGTGTTCGAGGTTATAATATTCAAAACTCAAAACTTCAGCGTGCACAGTCAGAAAAGAACCTTGCAAATTCAAAAGATAATCTTCGGCAGAGTGTTCTCAATGCAATTGATGCGGTTAATAATGCGTGGAATCGTATTAAACTTCAGGGAAATAATGTTGAAGTAGCAGTGATGATGAACCAGATTAATGAGGAAAAGTATAATTTAGGTGAATTAACTGCAGATGAACTGTCAAACTCAAGAAATAACGTTGTGACGGCAAAGGAAAACATCCTTGATGCGCAAATCACCTATGTATTGGCGGTTGCGTCACTGTATAATATAACGTATTGGGATTTTGAGCACAATCGTCCTTTGAATGAATCGGTAGAAGGTTATATCAGAAAATAACTATTAAGGTATTTTGGAGTTGCGTATAAAAACCCCCGGCATTCGGGGGTTTTTTATTGAATATGAGTACAAAACTGTTGTGTGAAATTATTGTCTTCTGAGTAAAATGAATTTAAAATCCCTCTACCCGAAAAACAACAGTCTGTAATTTCGCACAACGGATTCATAAATATATCTAAAAATAACGTGCTCAATCACAATTGACGATAATTATACAGGAGTATTGCGGCAGTCAGTCTCATTTTTTCTTGATTTTATTGCTGTGATACCATACATTAAGACAGATGAACTGTACAATGAGTAGTATACAGTAAATTTTTTTAATGCACAGACGCAAGGAATGTTATGACCGTACGGGCAGACCCACCGTTCTTTTGGCGGGTGTCTGCCCAATAAAAGATTATTGCAGAGTTCCATATATTTATTATGTTTTTGTTTACTCTGTTTTTTCTCTGCGTACTCTGTGGTTTAATATGAAAATACAAAAGTATAATTAAATTAGTTGTTTCTATGGTAAAAGACGAATTTGTAGATTTACTCAATATCGGCAGGGAAAAAGAGCCGTCCGAAGGGGAAGGAACTGTCGCAACAATCATTAAAGACAATGACCTCACTGTATCGGGTACGACAGCTGTAACAGGAGAGAGTGAGATTATTGAAAATGAATCATTTGTCCTGAAGCTTCATAAAAAAGGCGACGTCTTGGATGCAATTGAAATCGAATGCCGCTGTGGCAGAACTGCTACCATTCAATTACAGTATGAATCATCTGAAGCAAGAGAGGAAGCAGATAGCGAATTATTGCATAATGTTCACCAGTATACATCTCCGAGACTACCCGAGGATATGCTTCAAAAATCGGCTGATTCACCGGAGACAAAGACTTCGCGTAAAAGCGAAAAAGATGATGAGTTTCAGGAAGGATTACCGGCACGAACCATTGCCGTTTAACCAGAACCGGATTAAAATAGAGAACATAATTTTCTTGCAAAAGTAAGAACTGGTGATTACTTTATATTAATTCGTTGTGCAAAATTGCAATTGACTAATGCAATAATATAATAAAATTAACCAAGCGGAGGGGCGACCGGCCGTCCGTCCTCCTAAAAAAATTATGTCTTACGCAAGCACAGAAGAACTTCAGAAATTAGGGATAAAGATTGCTGATGACGGTTTGTATGTGGTCAAGGCTGAACATGTTGACGGCTTTGATGAAGCGACCCTTGAGCTGAAACTACTCACATTGGGTGTTTTAGAAGCCCCCTACAAAGAAATAATTGAATTGTATAAACGGGCGTCTGATAAACCGATTAAAGTTGCAGATAAGCTCGTTGAATATGCGCCCGAAAAAAATGAGTATATCCGCATAACAGTCTCCCGCGATGGTCTTGAAGCATATCTTGATATTGTATTCCCGTCAACGGATTATAATCCAATAACTGAACGCGACATTCTCCATAAAATTTACCAGGCCGGTGTTGTCTATAATATTGATTATGAGAAGGTTAGACAAATTATCCGGAATAAAATATTTGTTGAGAAAGAGGTAATTGCCCGGGGCGAAGAAGCAATTATAGGCGACGAAGCACAAGTAGTTTTCGAAGTTGAGACAGAAATAAGCTCCGAACCGCTCGTCAAAGAAGATGGAAGTGTTGATTTCCGCCAGATTAGTATGCTGAGAACTGTTGAAAAAGATCAGCTTCTCGCCGTAAAGATACCAGCAACAAAGGGTAAAGACGGAATGACCGTGTACGGGCAGTTCATTGACTCTACCGGAAAAGACAAATCTCTTCCACAGGGAAAAAATACCTATATATCCAATGATGGATTATCGTTATATGCTTCTTTAAGCGGACGAATTATTAATGAGCGGGGCAAGCTCAGTGTTGAAAGTATTCTTGCTATTCACGGAGACGTTGACTTTTCTACCGGCAATATCGAATTCACCGGAGATATTGCAGTTTCTGGTGATGTGCTCACTGGTTTCAAAGTTAAGACCGATGGGAATGTCCGAATAAAAGGCGTTGTTGAAGGAGCAGAAATTATATCTACGAAAGGAAATGTCAACATTGGCAGAGGCATTGTCGGAGGGCAAAAAGCACGGATACTCGCCGGACAGGATGTACGGGCAGAGTTTATTAATGAAGCTACCGTTGAAGCCGGTCATGATGTTATTGTCGGTGAATACATTATGAACTCTATCATTAGCGCCGATAATGAAATCCGTGCCGTTGAAGGCCGCGGGTCTATTATTGGCGGAAAATGCTATGCCGAAAAAGCCATCGGAGCAAAAAATATCGGCTCTGCAAGTTATCTCCGGACTGAAGTGAAGGTAGGTGGCAGAATAGAAGGCGCACTGTATGAAAAAATGCTCATCATTGAGCGCGATGAAGAATACCTTACAAAAGCATCAAAAAGTCTTTTAAAAGAAATCGAATTCATTGAGCTGTTAAAAAAGAAGCTCGTGAAATTCCCTGAAACGAAGCAAAAAGAGCTTAAAGAATTGTTAAAGAAATTGAAAAAGGTAGACCAGAAAAAGGAAGAGGTTCTAAAAAAGAAAGCAGAATTACAAAAAGAATTTAGGGTAATTGTCAGTGAAGGGGAAAAAAGAATATCCGCAACTACCATCTACCGCAATGTGTTATTGAGTATTGACCAGAACAAAATGCTTTCCGAATATACTTACAAAATGGCATTGGTCTATTCAAAAGAAGGTGAGATGAAAATCAATTTCCAATCCCGTTATGCATAGCCGTTTTATATCCTAAATAACTTTCAATCAATAAAAGAGAAATAAATAAGCGACGATAGAAAGATTATTCCAATGGAACATATATTAGTTATTGATGATGAACTCGGGATGATTGACATCATTTCCGCGGTTCTTAAAGACAATGGATATTCCGTTACCGGCCATCAAGATTCTGAAGCTGCCCTCAAAGCCATCCGTGAAAACTCCTTCGATATTGTTATTACAGACCTTAAAATGCCAAAAAGAGATGGGATTCAAATTACGCAAGAGGTGAAAAAGATTTCACCGGAGACGGAGGTCATTATTATAACCGGCTATGCCAGTTTAGGTTCTGCAATCGAAGCCCTGAAGAGTGGAGTTTTTGATTATATCTTTAAACCGTTTAATCTCTCAGAAATTGTAATGACCGTTAATAAAGTAGCTGAACGGATTCGGTTACGCAGGCTTAATCAGGAGTTAAATCAAAAAATAGAAAAAGCGTTATCAGATTTAACAATGCTGTACGAAGTCAGCAAAATTATTAATTCCAGTGAAGAAATTGAGGAAATGCTCTCGTTTGCAGTGAGCACTATTGAATCAAGTCTGGACCTGACTATGGTCAGTATTATGCTCTTCGATGAACAAACTATGCAGTTCCATATCGTAAAAAGTACAGGATTTTCTGATGATAGTATTAATAATTTTACCATTACGCTTAATCAAGGAATAATCGGCAGTGCAATTCAGACAAATGAAACGGTTGTTATTGCCGATTTTGAAAATGATGAATCATACAAGACCTCTGTTTCGCCGGAGGATAAAGAAAAAATTACGTCTTTTATTGCTATACCATTGTACGCTCAGAATCATCTGCAGGGATTAATTACTGTGCATCAATTACCTCTGGCACAGCAGGATTATCAGGAAAAATTACGGTTGTTGGAGATTATGTCAGTTCAGCTTGCTCCAATGCTTCTGTTAGGCCAGCATAATGAAGAACGAAAAATGCTGTTAACCGATTCTCTGCACGGCGCCAAAAGCGAACTGATTAATACTATAAAAAAGGCAGGAGAATACCGCGGGACATTGAGCATATTGATTTTTAAGTTATATCTGAAGAAAAACGCAAATTATAATATTATGATATTTGATATTGGCGAGCTGATATATTCATATATTGTAAAAAATATTACAGCCCTTGATTCAGCGGTTAAAATCGGTTTGGATTCATTTATGGTAATTCTTCAGGGCAAGACGAAAATGGATACTGAAAAGATTGCTGCCAAAATTAAAACCCAGGTGGAAGCTGATGCGGCAATGACGCAGAACGGCATTTTACTTGATTATGGATACGCCGATTTTCCGATGGATGGTCAAACCTTTGATGTACTCGTCAGTAAAGCGCAAGCCAACCTTTGGAAATTTGTCAAAACGTGATTTTTTTTCCCATTCACCAATAGTTGTGGGAAAGTTATGACGTCCTGTCATAACGTGCCCCTCCATTTCGCACAACAGGTGTATATATAATAACAGAGAAGGCAGACCTATGACGATTGCATATATTGATTGTTTTGCCGGTGTAAGCGGGGATATGCTCCTCGGGGCATTAATAGATCTTGGCGTTGATTTCAACCCGTTACAAGAAATTCTTATTTCTCATGGACTGCCGTCATTTTTAATAGAACATAATCGTGAAAATCGCCGGGGACTTGCCGGAGTTAATGTAACGGTTACTGTTCCGAATGAACATATATACCGTACGTTACGCGATATTATTTCTATAATAAATGATTCAAAGCTTTCTGAATCAACAAAACAAACATCAATCCACATTTTTACCCGAATTGCTGAAGCCGAAAGCCGTATTCACCAGAAACCGGTGGAACAGATACATTTTCACGAAATTGGTGCGGTTGATTCGATTGTGGATATTATTGGCACTGTTTGGGGATTAGAACAACTGGGCATTATAAAATGCTACAGTTCAGCTATTACACTGGGTTCAGGCTCTGTAGAATGCCAGCATGGCATATTTCCGGTGCCAGCCCCGGCAACGGTTGAGCTGGTAAAGGGTTTTCCGGTTATTAAAAGGGAAGTAGGGTTTGAACTTGCTACTCCGACCGGTGCTGCGATACTGACAACAATTGCGGAGTATTGCAATCAACTGCCCCCACTCTGTATCACCCGGATTGGCTATGGGTGCGGCGACCGGGACATTCCGACATTCCCAAATGTATTGAGAATCATCATCGGTACCCCTGACCCACAGTGGCAGGAAGAAACTATGCTGGTAATGGAAACAAACATTGATGATTTAAATCCAGAGATATTCCCGTATGTAATGGAGCGACTTTTTTCCAGCGGCGCTGCAGACGTCTATGTTACACCAGTGATGATGAAAAAAGGGAGGCTCGGATATCTTATCACCGTATTGACTGCTTCGGTGAATTTGGAGCAGTGTTTAACTGTATTATTTGCAGAGACTTCTACATTAGGCGTTCGAATCGGTGAGACCCACCGCCGAATGCTGGAACGGACAATTGAGTCTATCGCTTCTCCGTGGGGTACCGTTTCTGTGAAGTCATATATGCTGAACGGGAAAAAACAGTATGCCCCTGAATATGAAGAATGCAAAAAAATTGCACAGCGGGAAAACATTCCTTTAAAAGAGGTTTACGAAACTTTACGATTACTCGGAAAATCGAATGATTAACTGCCAGAATGTGAGTGTTGAGTATCGCCTTGACAAGACAACGGTCATATCCGCACTCACCAATGTCTCGTTTACTGTTGAGGAATCAGAATATATCGCCGTCATTGGACCCAACGGGTCAGGGAAATCAACACTGGCTTTGTGCCTTTCCGGTCTTTTACAACCATCTTCAGGTACTGTTTATATTGATGGTGCGGCGGTTTCAAATCATACGATTCACACCGCAGTTGGTATTGTATTCCAGAATCCCGATAATCAACTGACTGCCAGTACCGTCGAGCGGGAAGTTGCTTTTGCATTAGAAAACCGTGCGATTCCCCGGGAAGAAATGATACATCGGGTTGATGCTATTTTGAAGCGGTTTTCGATCGAGGATTTAAGATACCGTTCGCCCTATTACCTCTCCGGCGGTCAGAAGCAGAAAGTTGCACTTGCGGCAGTTATGGTTTCTAATCCGAAATATCTTATTCTTGATGAGCCGACATCGTATCTGGATGCAAGCGACCGCCGAATATTTTTACGTCAGCTCCGTTTAGAATTCGCCGAGCGTTCTGCAAATGGATTCGCCATCGTTCTGATAACCCAGTTTTCGTACGAAGCTGTGCAGTGCAATCGAATTATTGTATTGAATAAGGGAGAAGTAATCACTGAGGGAATTCCTGATTATATTTTCGGCGAATGCCAGGAAGTATTGAATGCCGTTGGTGTTGAAATCCCGGCAGAGTACCATATTAAAAAGGTTTTTTCGGGAATTGATTTATCGGCAGATTCATTTTAAGAGCCTGTTGTGAAATGAGATAGTGAGATCTTTGATTTAACGCAGGCTATCCGCCCATATTAAATGGGCGGACTGCGGCTACCGATTATATAACAATTTTAAGGAGAGACAGGTCAGTAACTTGTTTCTACAATAGTTTGCGATTTAATGGATTTTTTCAAAGGTCTCTACATACAATTATGATTATAGAACTGCAATCGGTGTCGTTTACCTATCGCACACCGGAAGTAATTCCTGTTTTTTCAAATGTAACTTTTACCATCGGGGACAGTGAATGCATTGGAATTATTGGACGAACGGGTTCCGGAAAATCCACCTTACTGCAATTATGTGCCGGTCTGATTCAGCCTGATACCGGCAGAATTGCCGTCAATGGAATCCTGATGGAAAAGCTGTCAAACTGGAGACAATTCAGAAGGAAAATCGGAATTGTATTTCAATTTCCCGAGGAACAGCTTTTTGAAGAAACGGTTTTTGATGATGTCGCATTTGGACTGACTCAAAATAATACTTTTAAGGACGAAATTTTCCAGAAGGTACATACGGCGATGAAGTGGGCGGGATTGCCGCCTGATCAATATGCCCATCGCTCACCCTATCAATTAAGCTGTGGAGAAAAACGCCGGGTTGCCATTGCCGGAGTGCTTGCTTCTGATACTGAGATGGTGTTTTTAGATGAACCGACGATAGGGTTGGATTATACCAGTGTGAAGGTTGTTGAATCGCTGATTAACCGGATTTATTCAAACGGCAAAACCGTGTGTATTGCATCGCATAACAGTGATTTTTTAAGCAGAGTTGCAGGCAGAATTATTGTCATTCACAAGGGCACTATTGCGGCTGATATGCCGAAACGAGAACTGTTTCAAAAAACTGAATTATTAGAGGAGTTTCAAGTTGATATTCCTTCTGTTATCAAAATCAGGAAACTCCTTAACGATAAATATAATATACCGATACCGGAATCGTATGACATAGGAAATCTTATACAATCATATCAAGAAATGATTCTTTTAAGAAGCGGAGAGAAATAAATACTCGTGTGTATTTATCATTTAAGGAACAGTTTTTTAAAAAACACGGTTAAACAAGATACAACAGACAGGAGCAGTGGCTATGAAAGTTGACCCGTTGTTAAAGGCGATGGTAAAGCAGGAGGCAGCGGATTTATATCTGACCGTTGGTGTTCCGCCCAGTATGAATGCAAAAGGGAAATTTATTCGTGTGGGGAGTGAAAATCTCACGGGTGAGCAGGTGCGGGAGATGGCTTATGAATTGATGAGGGAAGACCAGCGGAAAGATTTTGAGGAGACACTTGAACAGAATTTAGCCTATAGTTTGCCGGGTATCGGCAGGTTCCGTGTTAATGTTATGAAACAGCGGAATTCGGTTGCAATGGTGATTCGGCAGATTCGGTTAGAGATACAGACGTTAGAAGATTTAAAACTCCCGGTAGGAATAAGTGATTTAGCTCTTCTGTCGCGGGGCCTTGTGCTGGTAACCGGAGCCACCGGCTCTGGAAAATCAACGACACTTGCCGCAATGATAGATTATCGAAATCGAAATAAAACCGGACATATTATTACTATTGAAGACCCGCTGGAGTTTATTCATCAGCATAGAAAAAGCATTGTTACCCAGCGTGAAGTGGGAATGGATACCTATTCATATAAAAATGCGTTGAAGAGCGCTCTCCGTCAGGCGCCCGATGTACTGCTCATCGGGGAGATTCGCGATAGAGAAACAATGGAGGCATCGCTATCATTCGCCGAGACCGGTCACCTCGTTTTCAGCACGCTTCACTCCAATAATGCCAATCAGACGTTAGAGCGGATTATTAACTTTTTTCCCGCAGAGGAACACCGGCAGGTGTATATGCAATTGTCTTTAAATCTCCGGGGAGTAATCTGTCAAAGACTTGTGCCGAAAGTAAATAATGGTGGACGGGCTGCAGTGATTGAAATTATGTTGAATAGCCCCCGGATTGCTGATTTAATCCATAAAGGTGATATTACCATATTGAAAAGTGTAATTACCGCGAGTACTCATGAAGGTATGCAGACATTTGACCAGCATCTCTATCTGTTGTTTAAAGAGGGAGTTATTGACTATGATACTGCGATCCGGGCAGCCGACAGCGCCAATGACCTCAAGCTCCGTATCAGAATGGAGCAAGGGGGCACGATTGAGACAGAAGCATTGAGCCTGGAATCGTAAAACGGATGGTAATAGGTAATTATAGGGTGTAATGAGCATATACAAAATAGGATTAACAATCTATAAGAGTACTGGTTTATCGTGAACTTTTCTGATGAAATACAGGAAAATACCGACCCGATACCGGTTGTGGCAATTACCGGCGGTATTGGCAGCGGCAAATCAACTGCGGCAACCGTGTTTCAGAGAAACGGTTCGCTTGTAGTGGATGCCGACAGGATTGCCAAAGAACTTCTATGGTCGGATAAAAAGCTTCAGAAGGCTGTGATTCAAGAATTTGGTACTGGTATTTGTGATGAAACCGGTATAATAGATAAAAAGTTACTTGCGAATGCGGCATTCCAAAATCAAACCACCATTGAACGCCTCAATAAGATTATTCACCCCGCAGTCATTCAGCATATCAGGGATATTGTAAAACAAAATGTATACTCCCAAACCTATACTATGATTGTGGTTGATGCGGCACTGGTTTTTGAAGCCTGCGTAGAAAAGGATTTTGATTTTGTTGTTACCGTTGTTGCAGATAATAAAAAACGAAAGGAGCGGACATCCGTGCGGGATAGAAGCGCTGAATCTGAAATTTTTCGACGAATAAACGTTCAGCAATCACAGCAGGAACATATAGAAAAATCGGATTTTGTTTTATACAATGATGGAACGGCAGAGGAGTTAGAGTATAAAGCAAGAGAACTATTTGCTGTTATTCTAAAAACATTTAATAGTAAAAAAAGTAGTTTATGAGTATACAACCGTTGAGAATTATGAAACTGAGATATATATTCCGTTGTACGAAATATTGTTGTATCAATTTGTTTGCAGGGGCGAACCTCTGTGTTCGCCCATCATTTCTTTTTTTAATTGCAGTTTTATTTACTGCAGTGGAGGGGTATGCACAGGAATTTTATTACGGAAGGAATAAAGTCCAATATACAGATTTTAAATGGATGATCTTAAAGACGAAGCATTTTGATATATATTATTATCCTGAGATGAAAGATTTGGCGGAGCGCGGCGCATTTTATGCAGAAGAGAGTTATAAAATTCTTGAAAATAAATTTAATCATACGATTTCAGATAAAATTCCGTTAATTTTTTACAGTACTCCCTTACATTTTCAACAGACTAATATAATTCCCGTTTATATCCCCGAAAGCGTCGGAGGTTTTTTTGAGTATTTTAAAGGGAGAGTTGTTATCCCCTTTGATGGCTCATCAGCTCGATTCAGGAAGACAATTCAGCACGAATTGGTTCATGTGTTTATGCACAGCAAGTTATATTGGCTTCAAAAAGATCAGGACCGGATAAAATTTTATGTGCCGCCGCTGTGGTTTACTGAAGGGCTTGCTGAACTCTGGTCGAGTGAGAGTAATGCACAATCAGAAATGGTTATCGTTGACCGCATAATCGAAAATAAGCTTATCCCGATAAAAAAGATTTCTTCAATTGAGGGTTCATATTTAATGTATAAAGAGGGAGAAAGCTTTCTCCGCTTTATTGAAAAAACGTATGGAAGTGAAAAGATATTAATGATTATGGAGCATTTCGTTCATCGAAAAACCTTTGAAGATGTATTTCGTTTTATTTTCGGGAAAAATTTCAAACAGCTCGGTGAGGAATGGGCAACCTGGCTGAAACAGCAATATCAACCATTGATTGACGAACAAGAGAACTCATCAAAAAATATCCGTATTGTTACAAAGGAAGGTTTTAATGAGGCGCCTGCATATTATTACAGTAAAAATAATGACTATGTCTATTATATCTCCAACATCACCGGATATACTAATATTGTTGCACAGCCGTTGGAAGAATCGAATGAAAAGCCAAATATTGTCATCAAAGGTGAACGTACTCAGACCTTCGAATCAATTCATTTTCTCAATAATAAAATAGATATTAATGGTGATGGAGAGCTTACATTTGTAACAAAATGCGGTGAAACCGATGTATTATATATTTATGATTTGAATACCAATAAATTGAAAGACAGTTTCAAATTTTCTGCACTTGTCGGGATTTTTTCACCTGAATGGTCTCACGGCAGCGAATATATAGCATTTTCCGGCATTAATAGAGCAGGCTCTACTGATATTTATGTGCTCAATGTAAAGACAAGGAGATTGAGCCAGCAGACTGATGATTATTATGATGATAGGAATCCTTCCTGGTCTCCGGATGACCGGCTGTTGGTATTCTCCTCAGATAGAAATGAATTAGGGCAGGATGGGGTTTATAAACTTTTTTTGAAACAAATTGACACTCCCGGAATATATCAAATTACCGATGGAAATCAATCTGATGATGCCCCCGTTTGGTCTTCCGATGGGAAGTACATAGCGTTTACATCTGAACGGGAGAGATCAATAAACGTCTGTATGATGGAGATGCAAGCAGTTCCATCGGATAGTACTCTTTTCCCGAAGAGATGGATTCCCACAAATGCATCCAGCAATCCATTGGCTTCGATTATTCGGGATTCGAGCAATCGGATACCTGACAGTGCCTATACTTTTTATTCAATTCCATATATTCCTGGCAGAATTAAACAGATTACTCTGCTGAGTACCGGAGCCTTTAATCCTGAATTTACAGCAGAAGGCGGTATATTATTTTCCTGTTTTGAACGGTATAGCTATCAGATAAGACATATTGTGAATGCCATACAGGTTTTTAATGAAAACCCGGTTATCGGATACGGGGTATTAAAACCAGTGCAGTCATGGCAGGCTCGGAAGATTTCAATTATTGCGAATGAGAACGCTGAACCGTATAAGAAAAAGTATAGTTTTGATATAGCTCAGGGACAGATTGCATCGGAGTCTATATATGGTTCATACGGCGGTGCGCAGTTTCTTATTTCCGATATGTTAGGGAATGATCTGTACTATCTTCTGTTATATAATAATGCGCAGGTAAAAGAAGACCTTTACCGAAGCTTTAACTTTTCCTTTTCGAGGATTTCTTTAAAGAACCGAACTAATTTTGATTATGGTGTATTTCATTTTTCTGGACGGCGTTATAATCTGACAGATTTTTTCTATAATGAGCGGTATTATGGCGGATTTTTTGGGGTTCGGTATCCATTATCAGCATTTCAGCGGATTGAGAGCGGTCTGACCTTCGGCAGGTCGGAAAAGGACAAGATTATTGAAGATCAGATTCGAATCGCCTTGCTGTCGGAGGGATATGTTTCGTATGTGAAGGACAATTCTCTTTGGGGAATTACTGGACCAATGGAGGGGGAAAGATACCTCGTGTTGTATGGGAAAACGAAAGATATTATGTATAATAATGTTAACTACAATACGTTTATGATTGATTTTCGGAAATATATGCGTTTTACACAACGCACATCGTTTGCTGTTCGTCTTATGAGTTATGTGAATAAGGGCAAAGAGGCGCGGCGGTTTTATTTTGGCGGGAGCTGGGACCTTCGGGGATACCGTCTGTGGAGAATATGGGGGCAGGAGATTAATTTTCTATCAACGGAGTACCGGTTTCCGATACTTGACTGGTCGGATCTGCGGTTTCCAACGGGTGGGATGCGGTTCGGTGCGATGCGCGGTGCACTGTTTTTTGATATTGCTCGTATCAATGATTCCCAGAAGGATGCCGTAGATCTGTCATTTCCAGAATATCCCAAATTACTGGGAAGTACCGGGATTGGCATCAGGTATAGTTTTTTGGGCGCTATCGTGTTACGGCTGGATATCGGAAGGTGTTTTGAAGATGATATATTCCACTTTACCGGAAAAACATTTACGAAGTTCTTTTTCGGCTGGGATTTTTAACGGTCTATAGTTTGTTTAACATTTATTTATTTCAAGTTGCGTCAGGACTTCAGTCCTTGACGCATTATTTAGCGGCACGTCCTGTTTTGGCGGACTCGTTTTCTTATGACATAATTTATTAATATGTTTAACCCTAAAAAAGGCTTTAATTCTGTAAATGTCAATGATAAGCACCAAGAGCATCAAGGACTGAAGTCCTGACGCTACAGTGGAAAATGGTTTTTTCAGCATAATCATTTTCTATTAATATAGTGGCACAGTCCCGAGTACTCGGGATTGCCTGTGTATTGATTAATCTTTAAGTTACAATAAGTTCTTCAAGAGGAATAATGATTCATCGGCTGGCATATACGCTTTTCATTTTATATGTTGTATCACTTTGCTTTTTTATAACGTGTTCTAGCTCCCTCAAAGTGCACACAACGGGAGAATCCACCCCATGGCAGGAATTGGGAGGGGATTTATTCCATCGTTTTTCCCGGGGTAATGAAAATATCTTTGAATTAGCTTTTATCAGGAAAATAAAAACAAAATCTATAATAGGAACATCCATCGTTGTTGGAGACAACAGTATATTTTGCGGTACGAGTAATGGGTATATAGAAGCCTTCGATATAGATACCGGAGAAGAATTGGACAAGATGACAATTAAATATGGAGTTGTGGGCGCACCGGTATATGGTAATCATATCCTCTATTTTGGGGTCATTGCCGGTAATTATACCCTCAATGCTTATAACGTCAAAGACGGCAAGTATGTTTGGAGAAAAAAATATGGACCTGTTGAAAGTTCATTGACTGTTTCAGATAATCGAGTATATGCGGCTAATTGGGCTGGAATTATTTATTGCATTCAGAGCACCTCAGGAAAAGAACTATGGCACTTTCAAGCTGATGCTGAAATCGTATCGGGATTGCTTGTTTTTAATAATACCGTGTATGCTGGGACTATTCGGGGGACAATACGAGCGCTGGATGCCGATACGGGTATAAAGATATGGGAAACTGAAACGGGAATGGCTCTTCGTGCCTCTCCATCATCTGACGGACAGAGAATATTCTGGGGAACGCTTGATAATGCGTTACTCGTTTTAAATGCCAAAACGGGGGAAATGGAGTGGGTATTTAAAACAAACGGGAGCATTTTTTCAACCCCGTCAATAGTAGATAGCGCGGTGATATTTGGGTGCAATGATGGCTTTATTTATTGTCTGGAATCCGTTACCGGTAAAGAGCAATGGCGATTTGAAGTTGGAACAGTCGTAAATACTGCCTGTATTACTATTGGAAATCGAGTGTATTTCGGAGCGCTCGACAGAAAAGTATATGCTTTGAACAGCACTGACGGAACTAAAACCTGGGAGTACCCGGTGGAGGGACGTGTTATTAACAATCCGGCATATTATGCCGGGAAATTAATTATCCCTGTTGAACATCGTTTTTTATATATTTTTGGGGAAAAGGAGCACTAATGGTAAAAATTCTGGCTTTTAAGAAAAAGGGGGAATCTTTTTCTCAATATATACAGGATCGAATAATGGTTGTTATAATTTTTACGATAATAATTTTTATACTCTATATGTTGTATTGTTCAATTTTCCGGTATGCACATAGATGGGGGAACATAGAAGGAGATATTATTTTTACCGGACAGAGAGGCAATACATCCCTTTTTTATGATAGCTTGTATGTATTTATTATTCGGCCTGAGTTCGGGACCACCCTTGATTCGCTGGAACGGTTCTATCAGCAGAAAGTTACACCGATGGAGGATACGGTAGCTTACTTAAAAAGGCAGGAAGAGATATACATCAGGCAAACACGCGAGCAGGAATTGCTGTTTCGGGTTACTGCCCGCGAGCAAATGAAACTAACCCAATTATACGAGTCAAGTAAAAAATACTTTGATTACATAAAAGCACAGGAAGACAGCGTGAAAAAGCTCTATGATGCCAAACGAAATCAGCTTATTAATCAGCAGTCGGGATATAATAAAGTAATTGCGCAGTTGATAAACGAGAAAGTATATTTGAAATCAGAAGTTGATAAAAATGGGCATTTTAAGTTCCGTAAACTCGAAAACGGTAATTACTATATTTATGCACTGAGAATCATTTCCGGCGGGAAAGATGTAACCCATATTCCATCGTATGAATATTATCTTCTCGCATTATCAAAACAGGATATAAAAAAATACTCCTGGATGTTTAAAATGAGCGTGAAAGAAAATACCTATATTCGATTGGATTCAACGAATATGTCGTATGTGTTTAAATGATAGACTTTTGAGTCTGCTGAAAAAGTCATTTTTTACACCCACAAACGAGTTTGAGGGTGCCACAATGAGCTTAATAATTAATACAAGAAATTGTCTCTACTAATTTTTCTATACTTTTTCAGCAGAATCGATAGACTTTTATTCACTATCACCTGATTACAATTCTCTGTTCCCTGCTCATATCATTGAATTTTACGACAAGTGTCTTTTTTTCATTATCATAATAATATCCTGCTTTTTTTTCTGTTGATTGTATTGCTTTCAGCGGTGTATTGTCAAGGAGGATTTCGTTGACTTCTTTGTCAAATGCGTGAAATTTCACTGTGAGCATTCTTTCTGGTGGATTGTATCTATCATAAAGCCTTATTTTATTATATTCAACAGTAGTTCCGTTCTGATGACACTCCAATTTTGTGATTCGGTAAATATTCTGCAGATATTCAAAGGTTCTCCCATCATCTTCATACAGTAAAAATTCACCACTTGATGCGGCGGGGAAGATATCTGCGGTTAATGTTTGTATGGATTTTTCTCCGACATATTGCATCGGTTCACCAGAAAGAATGATACCTCCTTCTTTAATGAATAGTGGAAGTATATCAAGGGGTACATTCATCTGCACTGCTGCAGGACCCGAATAGATTGTTTCTGTATTCCAATCGAGCCATTTCCCGGCAGGGAAGTAGACCCGGTAACGGTTAGTTTGTCCTCGTACTACTGGTGCGGCGAGCAGGTTTTCGCCGACAAAAAATTCATTTTGATATGCTGGAGAGTATGCAAGAGAGTCATTTTGGTAATACCAGAACAGCGGTCTCCAGAGGGGGGCACCATTCGTACTTGCTTCATATATGAGGCTGTAGAGATATGGTAAGAGTTCGTACCGCTTTGTAATGTACCGTTTGCTGATGGCTTCAACATCATTGCCGAATGACCAGGGTTCTTGATCTTTCGTATCAATAGTTGTGTGAGTCCTGAAAAACGGGGACAGCATACCGACTTGAATCCAGCGGGCAAAGAGCTGTGGAGTTGGGGTGCCGACAAACCCGCCAACGTCAGTACCGATAAACGGCTCCCCGGAGAGTCCCATCCCTAACATCATTCTAATGCCGAGTTCAAGGTGCTCATCTGTCGCAATATTATCTCCTGTCCAGGCAGAGGCAAACCGCTGAACTCCTGAAAATCCGGCACGGGTAATCACAAACGGGCGTTCATCTGACCGAAGGCGTTTTAATCCTTCATACGTGGCTTGTGCCATCAGTAATCCATAGAGATTGTGCATCTTTTTATGGCTTGAATTGCTCCCCTCATCATAGAATATTGTTTCCTCAGGAAATGCTTTTCCCCAAACAGCGGGTTCATTCATATCAGTCCAGAAACCTTTAATGCCAATGTTGAGAAATCCTGTAAATAAATTGCCCCACCATACTCTTGTTTCCGGACGGCTAAAATCCGGGAAATAGGTTTTTCCAGGCCAGACCTCACCAATATATAAATTTCCATCCGGATACTTTACAAAATAGTTACCGGTGATTCCTTCTTGAGCGATAGGATAGGATGCGTCGTCTTTAATCCCCGGATCAATGATAACAGCAACTTTAAATCCCATATTATCAAGTGTATGTACCATTCCTGCAGGGTCTGGAAACCGGTTTTTGTCCCATGTAAAAAGCCGATATCCATCCATATAATGAATGTCCAGATATATGACATCAGCAGGAATATTTTTTTCACGGAATGTTCGAGCGATTTTCAGAACAGTTGAATCGGGATAATAGCTGTACCGGCTTTGCTGATAGCCGAGAGCCCACAAAGGTGGTAATGGCATTCTTCCGGTAAGCTCGGTGTACGTTTCAACAATTGTGCGAATTTCAGGACCGTAGATGAAAAAATAATCAAGGTTTCCCTGTTCAGCAGAGAAAGAATAGTATCTGAGATTGCCTGCACCGAAATTAAATTTTGAGCGGTAACTGTTATTAAAAAAAATACCGTATGCTTTATAATCTCTTATCCCGATGAAAAACGGAATTGATTGGTAAACCGGGTCTGTTCCATTTCCGTAGGCGTATGTATCACTATTCCACATTACCCATTCCTGGCCGCGCTTGTCAAGTGTACCGGTCTTTTCTCCAAGGCCAAAAAACTTTTCATTATGAGTGATAGTTTTCCAACATTTTACTTCTTTACCATCCCAGCCTATACCCATTCCTTCATCATCCTGATTGATGATAATTCCGTTTCTGTCTTTTACCGTAAGTCTGCACGGTTGTTTGTGAATATTTAATACGATTTGGGACGAGCGAATGATAATCTCGGTGCTTTCATTCTGAAGTTCAATTGATACAGGATTCCAGGCTGTTTTTGCCAGTGCATAGGTAAGAGGAGGTTCTGTATAATCGTTTCGAATCAATAATATTCGGAACATAGTGGGGAGCAAAAATTCGATTTTCAGGAGGTTGTTTCCTTCACAATGAACGATGACTCCTGATTGCGTTCGTTCATAGCGTTCAACGTTTCCGAGAAATGTATAATTTGCGGATACATCTCCCGTCGTTATCATTATAATGAAAGTAAAGACAGCAAAACGGCGAAAAACACGAGCCATAGATTTTCTCCAGTATTGAACAATGAATGAAGATTCAGGATTTACATATAAATTTTAAAGTAGACGCTTTATAACCAAGCAGTAAAAAAAATTATGGAAAGTTAAGGATTTTTTACTGTTCGTATGCCTTCCTACTTCACCGAATCGCACTCCATCGTATTAATGTTTAGTACCGAATAAAAATGTGAGTGGAATATGGACGCGTTTTGCCCACGACCGTTCAGAATGGTCATCCCCTTCAAAGATTCTAAATTGGAGGTTTATGTCTTTTTGAAAACCTTTTGAGAGTAATATGGTTTCCAGACTATCAAAGGCGCTTTTATAGGATTCTCGTTTTGCTTCATCGCCGGCATCAAAATAGATACGAGCACTGCCAGGTTCCGGAGTAAATTGTTGTGCCAATTCAAATAATTTATCGCTTCGTGATGATAACGTTGTTGAAAGGCATGCCGCTTTTCCAAATACATCGGAGTGATAGGCAATACAGAGAAATGAAATCAACCCTCCCATTGAAGAGCCCATAATAGCAGTATTGTTTTTGTCCGGAAGCGTCCTATAATTTTTATCAATAAACGGTTTCAAGTCGTTAATAAGAAAATCCATATAATTGTGCCCGCTCGGAGTATCAGAATATTCTTGCATTCTATCGGGGGTATTGTATACAGCGACGACGATGATTTCTTCAATGATTGCTTTTGCCGATAGGGTATCAACGGTTTCATCTATCTGCCAGTCTACACCGATAAACGACGTTGTCGGATCAAAGCAGTTCTGTCCATCGTGCATATACAATACTGGATACCGCTTTTGGAGAGCACTCTTGTATGACTTCGGAAGAAGGACGGCAACATCTCGTGTGTTTTCAAGCTTTGTTGCTTTAAATTTTCGGTGATATTGCACTTCACCGGTTATACCGCCTTCTATTTTATGTATAAAATCCTTCCAATTTTCAATATGTATATCTACAATGGCATCTTTTTCGATGGTGAGCTTGCTGTTTGGCGGGACTACCCCTTTTATAGAAACAGCTTCTTTGCTCCAGCTTCCGCGGGTTATTTTGTACTCAACGAGTGTCCCTTTTGCAAATGGAATGGATAATTCATAATACCCGAGTGTTGTTTTTTTCAGCGGAACTTCTGCCGGGTTCCAATTTCCTAATTGCCGAATGTTACCGGTAATATAAAGGGTATCATAAAGAGCAGTGTTTGATGGAGGAAAAACACGGAATGTGATTGTGCATTCCTGGGCGTATTGGGTCATCGGGAAGAGGATAATGCATAAGAAAAGCGATATATATAAATGAGGCGTTCGCATAGTACTACTGTTCTCCAGATTTGTATTATTGTGTTCAAAATAAGTCGCCCCTGAGCGTATCAATGCATATATTTTTCGGCTCAGGGGCGAATTTTAAACAGGTATTTATTTTCTGTTAATAGTGTATTTTGTTACCCTTTCTTTTTCGCCATTTCCGTTTTTATTATTTCAATCTGGGTTTTTGCACGGGTATACGTCGAGTCCAATTTGACGGCTGTTTCTTCGCATTTAAGTGCATCCTGCAGTTTACCCATTTTCATATATACCAGAGCATAGGTATGCCAGCTTGGAGCTCTATTGTCTAATTCCGTAACTTTTTTCGCCGCTTTGAGAGCGCTGTCAAGATTTTTTTCTTTGTTTGTCCAATATGTTGCATATCGGTTCAATGATGCGGCATTTGATTGGTTGGCTTTAACAAAATTGTCCCCAAACACATTCTTAGCGGTTTTTTCATCGCCTTTCAGCAGGAGCAGGTCAGCGTAATTTGGAAGGAAGGTTATATTGTTCTTTGCTGGTTCCGTTTTATAATACCGATTAGCAACTGATATCCCGCGGTCAACATTTGATTGGGTGCTGATGCAGTACCGGACATATGCATTTACCAGTGCCAGCGAATTGGGGTATTTATCAACAAGCGCTTCACCAGTTTTTAACAATGCTTCATCTTTTGTTCTTGTATTAAAAATGAGAGAAGCTAATGTATTAATGGCAGTTTCTTTTAACGGGCTGTTGGGAAATTCCTCGATGAATGCAGATAGTTTTGCCGGGTCGGATCTCCCGGTAGAATAGCGGACGTATTCATAAGCTGAGACGTTTATGGATGTAGCTCCGCTTCTGAATGGCACCATCATCGTTTTCGCTTTTTCGGGTACTGCAAGGAGTTTTTCATAATACACGGCGGCCTGAGCAGTATTATATCCTCGCTCGTATTTCTGTGCGATTTTGAGGATAAGCTCAGCATTTCCCGGGTCTTTTGCGAATGCTTCGGTGAGCGCAAGCATTGTTTCCGGGCTATTGAGAGTTTGGGTAATTTTTTCTTCGAATTTTTCAGGTGGAGCACTATATCCGACAATACGGTCAATTTCCGTTCCGTCAGCTTTTGCAAAGAGCACTGTTGGTGTCGCACCGATTACGTACTGCTTCAAGAGCGAATCGCCGATAGCTTCACCACGGTTGGCTCGAACAAGTATAAAAGTTTTGGTTAAATAAGGATGGAATTTTGTATTACCAAAGTATTGCTCGTCCAGCAATTTGCAGGCTGCTCAGCCAGTTTTGAAAAAATCAATAAAGATGAGCTTGTTCTCCTGCTGTGCTTTTGCTTTTGCATCATCGTACGTTCCATTAAACCAGATAGATGTCTGAGCAAAAGATGAGGAGGCAAACAACATCGTCAACAAAAAAACAGTAACCTTTTTCATAAAAACCTCCGTAACGACCGGTTAACGATATAAATGAATTATAAAATAATATATATTCCAAAATACAAATATGAATTAAAATACAAATTAATTAGAATAAAGT